>FWPU01000064.1_pt1:0-310000 | contig 317229 bp, 315 predicted proteins | sample 2228361 | NCBI WGS metagenome assembly FWPU01 (sample SAMEA103939777, study PRJEB20133) | metagenome
CATCAGGTCAGTCGTTCGAACTGGATCGACTTCGCGAGGGCCCACGATCGGCCCGTCTTAATCCCTTCTTCATCAGGTCAGTCGTTCGAACCGAGCTGGAGCTCCCCGTCATTCGCCTTCTTCTGTCTTAATCCCTTCTTCATCAGGTCAGTCGTTCGAACTCTTCCCAGGAGGCATTATGGCTGACCTACTCCCGTCTTAATCCCTTCTTCATCAGGTCAGTCGTTCGAACCGGGATACAATCTCGCCCGTGTCAGGGCCATCGGTCTTAATCCCTTCTTCATCAGGTCAGTCGTTCGAACCGACTCGAAGACGGAGTAGACACGACTGAGCGGTCTTAATCCCTTCTTCATCAGGTCAGTCGTTCGAACCTGGCTCGGGCAGAAGAAGGGGGTAGACCTGACGTCTTAATCCCTTCTTCATCAGGTCAGTCGTTCGAACAGGAAGCGGATCTGATCCTCTCCCATCCCGTGGGTCTTAATCCCTTCTTCATCAGGTCAGTCGTTCGAACCTACCCCCCTGCTAAAGCCAGGGGTCTCCTGTCTTAATCCCTTCTTCATCAGGTCAGTCGTTCGAACCCCTCCAGGCGCCGCGTGTGCCTCTACGAGGTGTGTCTTAATCCCTTCTTCATCAGGTCAGTCGTTCGAACCCTGACCGGGGAGAAGGAAGCGCGCCTTTTCCCGTCTTAATCCCTTCTTCATCAGGTCAGTCGTTCGAACGGATCGCGTGATCGAAGTCGCGCCATGAGGGTACGGTCTTAATCCCTTCTTCATCAGGTCAGTCGTTCGAACCTTCCCACACCCCGAGATGCATCCCACTCTTCAGTCTTAATCCCTTCTTCATCAGGTCAGTCGTTCGAACCGCGGAAGGCGACAAGACGCTCAACGCGCTGCAGTCTTAATCCCTTCTTCATCAGGTCAGTCGTTCGAACCCCTGGTGGGCCCCACCGGGGCTGGGAAGACCAGTCTTAATCCCTTCTTCATCAGGTCAGTCGTTCGAACGCTTGTTCCCGCCCTGGTCGGTCCGACCGGGGCGGTCTTAATCCCTTCTTCATCAGGTCAGTCGTTCGAACCCCTGCTGCGCGCCATTCTGCTCCATCCCGCTGTCTTAATCCCTTCTTCATCAGGTCAGTCGTTCGAACAGCGCGTCCAGAGTGCATCGCCGCGGTGCTGACGCGTCTTAATCCCTTCTTCATCAGGTCAGTCGTTCGAACATACATCCCCGTCTCCTATGACTGGGGATGGCGTCTTAATCCCTTCTTCATCAGGTCAGTCGTTCGAACAGTGCCCAGCTATCGCACAAACCAAGGACTTCATGTCTTAATCCCTTCTTCATCAGGTCAGTCGTTCGAACTGCAGGCCGCCGAAAAACCTTTCGGAAAGCGGACTTGCCCGCATAGTTGGCGAGAATAAAAAACCATTTCCATGTTAACCAGACACAGGTCTAGAAACTCAAGGGGCGAAAATGAATGCTCCAAGTCTCCGAGAGTCTTGCTTAAGCCACTGTAATCTACAAGGACGTCCGAGTAGTGAGCAGTGGTAATTTCCATGATCGGTTATCCCAAGATGGCTAACGGGGCGGCGGATGAGCCGTGGCCCTTAGGGCCATCGGTTCCATCCGTTGGTTCGGTCGCCGCAGGCGGCTGCAACCAGCGGGGCTCAGCCGCCGCCCCGTTCGCCCGACCGCCCGAACCCCCCTCCCCCGCTCCGTGAAGTCTCCACCCCCTGCTGCTTTGAAGGGTGTGGCTTGCAATTCATCCGCCTGCGGTCGGGCGAACGGATTTGCGCTTCACCTGCGCCGCGCAGCGCAGCGGCGTCAGGTGCAAGCGCGGGTTGGGCGGCGACCTTACAGAACTGAAATTTCACTGCAGACTCTTCACTCAAAGATACCAAGGATGTCCCAACGATCTGGGCCAGACCACATCCGGGGTCGGCGACCCCTTCGGACCGCCGCGCAGGCGGGGACGGCAGGCAAGACGCCTTGACCTTCACGTCCACGGCCAGCCCTCACCGATTAGGAATCAACGACCACTTGAAATTCTGCGCAATGAAGCGCTTGAACGCCTCGCCTGTGGGTTGCAGGCTGCCATCCAGGTTGACCAATCCCTTCGCCTGCGGCCCATCCAGGCCGAACCACACGGCAATGGGCAGGACCAACTCCACCACCTTGGCCATCACCGCCGTCGTCTGGTTGGGGTCGTCGGTGAATTGGCCGATCTCATTGGTGATGACCGGCAGGCCCGTCTGCGCCCTGAGATAAGCGACGGCCTCCCCCAGCGCACGGGCATCGGCGATATACCAGTGGAAGTTCACGTAGTCCACACCGGCGGCGCGATACGTCTGCAAGAGCGCCTTGCCCTTGGCAATTTGCTCGCGCGCCCTGGCAGAGTTCAGTTGCTTTTGATGCTCCGGCAGCAGAGTTCTGGCGGCGAAGTCTCGGGCACGGTCCGATTGCCCCGTTTCCAGATAATGGTCGTAGACCAGAAGGGCCACCAGCGTGCTGACCAGCCCGCCGTTGGTGCAGGCGATACCCTTTTGGTGCGCCACTTGGCAGGCGGCCTTCAATTGGGCGCCGTAGTCCTCTGGGGTACCGGTGTAGAACAGGGCCGAGTTCTCCTCGTTCTCCACCGCCAGGACCACCGGGCGATATTTATCCAGGACCTCTCCCAGCGTGCGCTGATAGGCAGCCAGGTCACCGGGCGGAGAGGTCGGCAACGGGCCGTTGTTGCGCACGGTCAGGACGAGCTTGAAACCCGCTTTCAGCGCGATATCGCACTCAGAGCAGGTCCCGTTCCATTGATCCAGGAAGATGGAAGCGGGCCGGAAATAGACAGCCCCCAGCGCTTTGGCGATATGCATCCCCTGGGACGAGCGCACCAGCCGCGATGGTAGCATCACCCCAAAGGGATTCTGCATTGAAGAGGAGACCGCCCGCTCCGAAAGGGCAGGTTCAACAAAGATGGGGTTTACCTCAACTGACAGCGCGGCTGAATTGGCGGTAGTGGTTTTACCAGAGTGGTCTGTCACCGTCACCTGGGATGCGGCAATGGGCAAGCGCACGGTTTTTGACTCTGTGCTCCATACGACATAGATTTCTTTCCCGCTTCTTCTGCCAAACTTGTAGCCCCACACGCCGTCCCCTAGATTGAGCTTCTCTGCGCTCACCACATCGGCCAGTTTCGCCACCGTCACCTGATACGCTCTTGCAGGCGCCCCGATCGTCCTGTCTGGCTTAAGCAACCCCCGCGCATATGTGCCTCGGTCCGTCAACGGGAAGTAAATGATGGTTTGCGCCCCTTCCGCTGCCGAGATGGTCAGGACCTTGGTCACGCTTCGGGCGTGCTCATTCACATCATAGGGAAGATTCTTATCTAGACCATAGCCGATCTCCCAGGCCTGAATCGGCTTTGTGCAGTTGTTCGCACGCATCTTTTCATGGATCCAGTCATACACCTCCTCCATCGTCTGCCAGCCCTGATAATCATGCAGTTGGAAGATATCGTAATAGGGGCAATATTCCTTAAACCGGGCTTCGCTTAAGGCGATTGTTTTTTGTGCTACCGGATTAGCCAGCATCGCCTTCAATTGTTTTTCGTTGTCCACCGGCAGAAACTGCCTGAAGCCTCCCACGTGGTTCTGAGTGTATCTTTTCAAAAAGTCAATCGCTTCAGCGGTCTTCCCTGCTTTATACAGACTATCCGGGATGGTGAAAGCATAGGCCAGGCCGGCCATGCCGCTGTCCAGGATTTTCGCCTTGCGATCAACACTTTTAATGGCTTGCGTAGTTTGAGACAGGAGCGTGCCATAGTCCTCAACCGTGCCCTTCCAGGAGAAACCGGAGACCTCATTGCCGATACTGTAGTAAGTGACCTTTCCTTTCAGTGCCGCAACGAGCTCCCGCACGCTTGCCAGGTAGGCGGCCATATCGGCAGGCAACGTGAAGCCCGCGCCGCTTTTGGGCAGTTCTGGGTCGTTCATACCGCTGGCGCCGATTGCTTCCGACCTGGCATTGGGCATGAGATGCACATAAATGTCCAGCCCACCGGTCCGCTCCCTGATCATGTTGACCAGTTGGCGCGCATGATTGACGTTAAACCGGCTGCCAGGGGCCGGATATAGCCAGAGGGTGGTCACCCTGGCCCCAAGAGAGCGGATGATGGCGGCATCCGGCGTCGTATTCCGCGCAAAGACGACGTGCACACCGAAGGTGGGCGACACAGCAACGGCCGACCCCGGCGAGGTGGTCATCGCTTCTTCAGGGATGCGGCCCGGCTGACTATGGGCAGAGGAGGGGAAGAGCAGACCGAGGACGAGTAAAACAGCCATCACAGCTTTGAGTGTGTCCATTATAACGACCCAATTCCAGTAGAGCAAAAATTGGATCGGCCGTCTAGCAATTTAGCTTCCGTTATGCTGGATGTAAAGGACGCCAGCGCAGCCGGCTCCCTGCCCTCGAGAAGCTGGATACCATCAGGGAGCGCTTTTGTGCCGAGGGACGAAAACTCCGGTCGTTCCGGCACCTGGTAGATCCGGACGTCGTCAGCCTTAGGGTCGATCAGGTCCGCGAGAGCCGCTCGGATCGCGCCGATTTGGGCGGCCCGAGCTCGCGTCACAAACACCGAGTACTGCACCGGAACGGCTTTCGACTTCAGGTAGCGGTGTACCCGCGCGAGCCGTTTTGGATCGGCGATGTCATAGGCAATTAGCCAAGTTCGGGTTGTGTTCAGCGCCATTCTTCTAGCAGCGACTTGAGATAGCGGTGCAAGTGTCCGATAATCGCTTCGCAAAGCGCAGTCAGCGAGAACACGAAAGCATGGAACACCCGCAGGATTGCGGGGCCCTCGAAACGGGCGGCTTCCCCAAGCCCCTGCCACTCGAGCTGGAGGGCAAGCTCGAGGAGTCGCGAAACGTCCTCGAGAAGCTGAAGCGCCTCTCCGCGAAAACCCCAATACGCCGCGCGGAGTCCCGCTTTATGGAGCCGCTCGGCGGCCGCAGCGCGAATCGCCGCTGCGATCAGGCCATCCGGTGCCAGAATTTCCGGCCGCTCATCCAGGTACACGTACCGGCGCTTGATCTCGCGCAGCGTGTCCTGCGCCAATGGTTTACCGGCCTCTTCCCGGCTTCGCTGCCACTGGGCGAAGACGCGCATGCGCTCCGCGCGCAGCCAGTCGGCGTAACGCTCCCGCCAATCCGGGCGATCGACGAATTCCTCCAGCTCGCGGCTCAGCCTGGAAGATGCCCGCACCGCAGGAAGTACGTAGCCCACGGGGGTGTCCTCGGTCCCAGTAAGCACCACCGGGATGCCGTGTTCGAGGCAGGCCGCCAGCGCCCTCGCCCGCCATTCGACGCTTGCCGAGGAAATCACCCGCGAGACACGCGCCAGGGGGTATAGGGCGTCTGCCCGGTTTTGGGCTCTCACTAGCAAAGCAGGCCCGTCAAGATCTACGAAAGTGCGGCCCGTCGCACGCACGTAAAGCGGCCGGCGGGCGATCACGTCTTTGCGAGAGGTCGCGATTGGGCCGCTCTGCCCTCTGACTAGGACAGGGTTCAACCCGATCCTTTCTCCAATGGCCCCCATCCCTTGGTCCTGAACAGATCAGTACTCCTGCTCGTCTTCTAAAAAAGGTTCGAGCTGCGCTTCCCCTTGCTCTTTCAGCCTGCGCGCAAGCAGCGCGCACTCGCGCCGAAGCAGCCGTCGCACAGGCGGCGCGAAGATTTCGTAGTCCTGGTAGAAATGTTCCCGCCCCGCCTTGTGCAGCAGGCAGGCGCCCTTGTCCGAAACAAAGTGGTCTGAGCGAAGCCGTCGCTCGCGAAACAAGCCCCACACCCAGCCATCGACGCGTGGCCTCAGCGATTCCACCAGGTCGCATGCCAGGGACTCGCGACCGAAGGCCGGCCGGTGGTAAAAACCGATGAGCGGGTCAAGTCCTGCCATATGACACGCCCGCACCGCTTCAAAATGCACCAGCGTATAACCAAGGGATAGGCACGCGTTCACAGGGTCGCGCGGTGGGCGGCGGTTGCGGCCACGGAAGCCGAGACTTTCCGGAAACAGAGACGCCATCCCCCGAAAATAAGCCGACGCAGCAGCGCCTTCCATACCACGGATGCGGGCGGTATCAGGGTCGATCTCACCACGCAGACTCGACAGAGCGCCCTCTATCGCGCAAAGCGCATCGGTGAGCGCCTTTCTGCAGTCTGGCCGCGCGTCGAGCGCTTTTCTGAGCAAACCCGCCTGCGCCCGAACCTTGCCGTAGACCAGTCGTCGCGCCCAGCGCCCGCACCATTCTGCGTCCGTAGCGAGCCGGTACTGGCCGAGGCGCACAGCCACATCCGAGTGCCCGCGTCCGAGAAGAAAGGCCACGCGTCGGCTCTGGCGGCGCGATAAAAGCACGACAGCTACGCCTTCTTCGGCAAGTCGCGTCAGCACACCCGTGTCAAGGCGCACCGTACCTTGTAGAACGATCCGCTCCACCAGATTGAGCGGCACCGTACCGCGACGCTTGCCGCCTTCATACAAGGCGAGCGCAGCGCCATCCCCGCGGACTTCCAGGTTCGAGCGGTCAAGCACCAGCGTTGCCATGTCTCAGCCGAAATAAAAGTAGGGTGGATCCGTCGGCTCAGTACCGATCCCGAGGGTATATACCCGCGAGCGGGGGTCGAGCCGGAGCAACAGGAAGCTGTCTTCCGCCTCGTTCAGCACCTGCGCCATGCCAAGCAACAGATCCGCCCTTTCCGCCGGCGTCAGAAAAATCTCGTAGACCGACTTCTGGCCACCGGTCGCGTATCCCTTCACCAGCTCCAGGCTCGCCCTGAGCCGCTTCGGGTCGGCCACGTCATACGCCGCAAGATAAAGATCGCGCTCGGGCATACCCCACCTTTTCCTAGCAATAAGACTGCGCCCCCGTGGGCGAACCTACCGGGTCTCGGAAGAAGCTTCCGCCCGGGTCTCGGTGGGCTCGATTACCGACGCCTGGCCCATCTCCACCGTGATCAAAGACGGGTAGTCGTAGGCCGCGCCGCTCGCGACGTCCACCGCGCCACCCACGATCCCGCCGAAAAGGATGTTGCCGAAGGCCATGCCCTTGGTGTAGGACTTGACTGTGGCAAGACCAGGCTCATAGGCGTCTTTTTCGCAACGTATGTGCAAGTCATCGTAGCTGCGGCGGACTACAACCGAGCCCGGCGTTGTGACAAACCAGGTGCCCTTGTCGTTGTTCAACTTGCAGCTCGCGCCGACGACTTGCAGACCCTTGTGGCGGGTTTCCACGGAAAGGCTCTGGTTGTGGCCGGTGACGATGGAGGCGCAGCCGGAAACCAGGAGACTAAGCGCCGCGGCTGGCATCGCAGTGAACACCTTCATGAAGCCCTCCTCTCGTTCGAGTGCGCGTCGAGAGGGAGCTTACGAGATCAGAGCGCGTCTCTCAGGAACGGCAAGCTTGCGGGCATGGGTCAACGGCCCATCCAGCGGCGCAGATAGTCGACCAAACCCTTGACTTTTGCACCGTCCAGCACGTCCACTTCGTTTTCCTCCGCACGTCTCCGGACTTCGTCCCCGACCTGCCGCGCAGAGAGCAGCAGGCTGCGCCTCATGATGCCGCCAATGCTTCGGGAGAGCTGAGCAAGCTTATAGATATAGTCGGCGTCTTTAGCCGTGTCGCGTCCGAAGCGGGAAGTCTTACACTCGATAACGAGCAGGCGGTTACGATGGACAACCGCAGCGTCCAACTCGTTGCGAGTTTTTCCGCTGACGGTCTCGACCACGAGGTTTACTGCCCAATCGCTAGGGCGCAAGTGGCACAGTTTGATCCAGGCGTATTCCTCAAGCCAGCCACCGCGGAAATAGCGAGCCGCCTCGCGGCTGCCGAACACGATCTGGGTCTCCCCGTCTCATCGAAGTAGGCCGAGCTTTTGGGCCTCTCGCAAGAACTGGGCGTTGCGTCCTCCCGGCGTGAAGGGCAGGCTCTGCTCAGCAATGAAGGCGTCCCCTGCTTCATTAAGCGCCTGATTGGCCAGATCGTGGGGGTGTCCCATCCATAGTTGAAGGTTGAAGGCGGCGGTTTCCCGGTGAATCCGAGAGAATCAGGTTTGCCAAAACTGGAAACTCAAGGAAAGGGAAACCGCCATGCAGGATCGTAAGGGAAAGAAGGTTGGCAACAAAGGGGCGCTGAAGGTCGTGGCGCGGCAACAGGAGGAGGCGCTGCGGGCCTGCTTCAGCGAGGGCGGGCAGCACCTGCTGCCGCTGCTGGAGCTGGTGCGCGACACCAAGGCGAGCGTGGATGAACTGATGATGGGGGCAGCCCGGCAATTCATCGAGCAGTTGCTGGTCATCTCGGCGCAGGAAGTAGCCGGGGCGAAGCATCCGGGCAAAAAGGGCGGGGAGGTGCGCTGGCACGGCAAACAGCCGGGCCGCATCACGCTGGCCGACAGGAAGCTCGCCGTCGAGCGTCCGCGCCTGCGCGCCCGGGGCGGCGGCGAGGTCGCCGTGCCGGCCTACGCGCGGCTGCAGGAGCGGCCCGATCTGGGTGAGCGCGTCCGCGACATCCTCGTTGCCGGCGTCTCCACGCGCAGATACGGCCGCGTGCTGCCGGCGATGGCGGGCACGGTGGGCATTACCAAGAGCTCGCTGTCGCGGGCGTTTGTGGCGCAAAGCCGCAAGGTTCTGGAAGCCTTGACCGCCCGCCGCTGGGACGGCGTGAACATCCTGGCCGTCTATCTCGACGGCATCGTCGTGGCCAAGGACCTGCTCACGCACCTGGTCGAGCATGGCTTGAGCCCGGAGGCTTGCCGCCTGTTCGGCATCGACGGCTCGAAGCCGTTGCGAAGCGCCGTCGAGGAAGTGTTCGGCGAGGCGGCCCAGGTTCAGCGCTGCCGCACGCACAAGATCCGTAACGTCACCGAGCGGCTGCCCAAGGCGCTGGCCGCGCAGGTCAAAAGCGTGATGCGCGCCGCCTACAAGCTGCCGGAAAGGGAAGGCAAGGCGCGCCTGCGGCAACAGGCCAACTGGCTGCAAACCGATTATCCCGACGCGGCGGCAAGCCTGCTCGAGGGGCTGGACGAGCTCTTCACGGTCAACCGGCTCGGGCTCACGCCGGCGCTGATGCGGTGTCTTGCGACGACGAACCTGATCGAGAATCCGAACGGTGCCGTGCGCCGGGTGACGCATCGGGTATGCCGCTATCGGGATGCCGAGATGGCGCTGCGCTGGACGGCGAGCGGCTTCCTGGAAGCCGAGAAGGGCTTCCGACGCCTGCAGGGACATCGCGACCTCTGGGTGCTGGCCGCGGCTCTTGGCCGTCCCGCCAAGAACACTGGCGATGCCAGCAGCAAGGTCGCGTAGCGTATGATTCACGTTCAACCGCCGCTCAAACCTTCAACTAGGATTGGGACACCGTCCAGATCGTGAGCTACCATCGAAAAGTGTGTAAATGAAAAAGGCGGCGTATTCTTTGAAATTGTTCGTTCAACAAGCAATCGCTCCGGCGCCAACCGGAGCCTCAAAGGAGACGCGACCCTTGAAGAAGAAGAAGAAGACCACAGTTGCGCAAATTGAGTCAACCGCCGTGTGTTACGGGACGCTCGAATCGTTCGCCCGGCTCAAACCTAGCGCTGGCTGCAGAATCTGCTCGAAGCCGAGGTGACGCAGTTCCTAGGGCGCGCTCGCCATGAACGCGGTGCCCGCCGCGGTTATCGCAACGGCTACGGCAAGCCCCGGCGCCTGGCTTTGACCGCTGGCACCGTGACGGTCAGACGCCCCGGGTACGCGACGTTGCCGGGGCCTTCGAGAGCAGGGTGCTGCCGCTGTTCAAGCGCCGGAGCCAGGAGCTGGGCGGGATGCTCCCCGAGCTCTACCTGCACGGGCTATCGAGCGGGGACTTCGAGGCTGCCCTGTGCAAACTCCTGGGCGAGGGAGCACCCCTGTCGGCGTCCTCGCTCGCGCGCCTCAAGGCACAGTGGAGCGCCGACTATACGGCATGGAAGCAAACCGACCTCTCCACACTCGAGCTGGTCTACGCCTTCGCCGACGGGCTCTACGTCAAGTGCGGCTTCGACGATCGCACCAAGGCCCTGCTCGTCATCGTCGGCGCCCTGAGCAACGGCGATAAGGTGCTGCTAGCCTACGAGGCGGGCGAGAGCGAGAGCAAGGAGACCTGGGGCGCGATCCTGCGCGATCTCAAGGCGCGGGGCCTCAAGCTGCCGCGTCTTACCGTGGCCGATGGCCACCTCGGCATCTGGGTGGCGCTCGGGGAACTCCACCCCGAGGGCGCCGAGCAGCTCTGCTGGAATCACAAGATCACAAACGTCCTCGACCACTTCGCCAAGAAGGACCAAGCCGAGGCGGCGGCCATGTTAAAGAGGATGATGTACGCCCCGACCCGCAGTCACTGCGAGCGCCAACGCCGAGCGTTTGCGCTGCGCTACCGCAAGACCCACCCCAAGGCCTGCGCCACGCTCGAGCGCGACTGGGAGCGGAGGGTGACGTACTACGACTTCCCCAAGGGGCGCACTGGATACACCTGCGCACGACCAACATCGTCGAGTCGCCCTTCAATGCCGTGCGGCTTCGCACCGAAGCCTCCCGGCGCTTCAAGAAAGTGCAGAACGCCGAGGCGATGATCTGGAAGCTTCTAACCGTCGCTGAGAAATCCTGGCGCAAGCTCAACGCACCAAACTTGCTGAAAGCCGTTTACGACGGCAGCCGATTCAAAGATGGAGTCGCTGTGAAGACAAGAGCTGAGGAAGCGAGGATCGCCGCCTGAAGGAATTTACACACCAATTGACGGTGGCTCCATCAGGGCAATTTCTCGAGATCCAGTTGAATTCTGGATATTGGTAGAAGAACGTCTTAATCCCTTTTTCATCAGAGCAATTTCTCGAGGTTTTTTGGCGCCAAAAAGCTGACGTTCACGACGGTTCTCTGACTCAGCAGTCGTTATAACTGTAGCATCCATCTTGCTCTCTAGCAAGAAGATGCATTTAGATCTTCTCCACACGAAACTCTTCCAACTTCGCTCCATATTCTTCCATTTCGGAAGCCGAAAGCTCCTTTCCGCGCGCGTTGGGGGGAAGTTCTAAGGATAGATACAGAAATCTCGCCCCTTTGGCGCAAACTTGCGCTGCCAGGTTCAAAGGCAAAGTGCCGATCACGGTATCTCCGGCTTTGACTTCTTCAACCGAAAGATGGTCAACGATTCGGTCAACCGTGATCCCTTGCTTTTTAGCCCACTCGGCCGCGCCAGGGTGACGAGATACAAACCAGGTCGTGGGTGAAGCGGGGGCAGAGGCGTTTTCATGTTGCGCTTGGGCAAATTCGTCAACAAAGCGGGCAAGTTGTTGGCAAATCGTGCCTGCCGGCAAAGGCTTTTTGCGAAAGCCGCCGTGTTCAATGTCGTTGCGTAGTCCCATCAATTCGCGTTCTCGGTGACCGGCTTGTTTTAGGAGGTTTTCGGCATGGCGACGTGCGGTTTCGTCAAAGCCTTCTCCCGGGCGCGCGGCACAGGGTGTGGCGTAAAGATTGACCCATCCTTCACGCAGGACGATGCCGGCTTCGGCGTAGCGCCCGAACTCAAGGTACAAGCGCGCCAAAGCCGCCATGACGCGCTGGCCTTCCTGCCCGGCAAGATGATCTTGCGCAAGGAGCAAGGCAGCTATTTTTTGTTCAAGCTCATCCAGAATCGGCGCCAACGGTGGGCTATATGCAATCAAATCATCCTTGGTTTTAGCCAAAGCGTCCGCTAACCACCTGGTCGCTGATGGATGCTTGTCACGCGCCAATAGCAGCTCGCCAGTGCGCACGGTCTTGAGAGCTTGGCTAAATGCCTCCAAAGCACTGGCGAATTTTTTGACCTGAGGCGGTGGTCCCTGGCGCGTTACCGCCCAAGTCCTGGCAAGCGTTTCACTTAGGGCTTTGGCTTTGGCGGCCAACCATTCACCCTCGCCGCTGTAAAGAAAGGCGCGAATCGCCTGCGCCCAGTCCAGAAGGTCGACAAACGCCGTCAGCTCCCAGATCGGTGTGCGGTTGTTGCCCAAATCGCGCGCTTCGAATGCTGAACTCGTGGGCATGCACGACTGTGCCAGGGGTGTGCGGTTGTTGCCCAAATCGCGCGCTTCGAATGCCCCGTAAACCACTCGGATCGCCGGCGCCGTTTTCGCCACAGCGCGCACGTACGACACCACCGCTCCGGCAAAAAACGGCTGCGAGCGAAAGCCGTGGGTGATGTCGAGCACTACTTCGTCCGAAGCCTCCATCAAGCTCTGCTGCAGGCGGTTGAAATTGTCCCACAGTTCTTGGCTCGAACGGCCATCGACAAGAGGGACAAAACGAGGTTCAGGCAAACCGGCTTCAGCAAACGCTTGGGTCAAAGCTTCTCCATGCGTGTTTTGGGCTTTGTCTGTGGCCAGCACCAAGGTGTCTTGGACGTGAAGAAGCTTAGTCAGAGCAAGCGTCACATAAGGCGTGTGCACGCTTTTTTCTGGAGAGTCAAGGTAATAGCAGGTTGTCTGGTATTGGCCGGTGCCTAAAAAGCTGATCAATCGCATAAAAGCTCCACAAGCTCGATGAAGTTGTTTTGCCTGCGCACCTTGACAGCGATGCCAGAAAGCTTTTTGCGCTTCTTTAAGCGTTCAGAACGTTCAGCGCCAAGTTGCTGAAACACCTTGTGCGCATCCTGCGGTGCAGTTTTGTTGCCTTGGAGGCTGGCGATGACCTTGCTGGTGTTGGGTTGGTATTCCAGCACGGCGTTTGGCCAAACTTCCTCTCCACTCAAGCTTGGTGTCTCCGGCTCGGCACGCGAGGAGGTTGGCTTTTGTTGCATGGCTCCGTAACCTATCGAGGTCTTGGCGCCAAAGCCGAGCCACTCAAAGACATGCAGGAAAGCCTTGCTCAGTAAAGTCTTCCAGTGCTCGTTTTCCGCCAAATCAGGTGCGATGCGCCCAAGATGCGCAAGATCGCAGACCACATAAAAAGTAAACGTAGACCCCGGCGGCACGGTGAGGAAGAAGATCGGCGTGGGCTGGCCGGAGTCGTGGGGCGAATCACTGTCGTCACTCTTGCGCTCCCTATTCCGCTGATAGTAATGACTTTGGTGCGGGGTCATGACCTCCACCATGAGGCTGTCGCCTTCGATCTGTGGGATCACGTCCCAAAAAGAAAGTACGCCGCGCACGTGCTCGCTGTCCCCATCTTTAGCCTCTCGCCCAAAGAGCACATCTAGCATAGAGAGGGAAATGACGGTATCGCCAACGGTAAGGGTGTAGGCCTTTTCTGTGCTCCAGCCGTGGCTTTCTCCCCAGGCGCCGCTTGCAAGCTCTCGCGCCGCTTGGCGTAGCACACCCTTGACCCCGCTTCCAGGTAAGTAGGGCAGGCCGTAAGGATTCAAAAAAGCAAAGCCGTTTTCTAGCGGATGCTCGTTACCAAGCCCAGTGGTAAAGGGGGCAGTAGCGATGGCCTCAAGCCGCAAAAGCGCCCCGAGGGGCACGGTGGCAGCAAGGGCGGACTGTCGGGCAGCGAGAGCATTGATTACTCTCTTGTCGTTGTCAGTCAACCGTCTGGCATCGGATAAGGCACTGACCTTGTTTTCCTTCTTGACCTCGCGTTCCTGTCTTTGCTGCCCGCGGACCTCGTAGTCGAGGTCATGCGTCGTCCACAGTAGCTTTTTTGTCCTGCGATTGATTCCCCAGAGCTTGAGGTACATCCCGAAGCGCAAACCCGGCGAGGCTTGTTGAAAGTCTTGACCCAGATACTTTGGAACTGCAGCGATGGGCATGATCTTCTCCCTCACATACGGGCCGAGGCCATTTGCCTGAGCCACTTGAGCCAGGCGAAAGCCTCGGCGGTGATGGCCTGGAAGCGGCGCGCATCCTGCATGAAAAGATGCTGCATGAACCCTTCAAAGTCGGCAGGTGTGCCGCATTGCCGGTGCAGCCAGTCGCGCAGGTGCTGGCCCAAGAGTTCGTGCCGTCCGCCTTTCTGCCGCAAAAAGGCCATCACTTGCATCAGGCCGCTGTTCATGATGAGGGCCGGTAGCCCTTTGGCATCGTTTACATAGTCCTTTCCGTGCTGACTGATCCCCTCACTGGCTCTTTCCCAGGCGTCCTGGGCGCGACGTTGTTCTAGCGTAGCCATGTTCAACCCTCCACCACTTTAGCGACGACCAGCCCCCGTCCGGTGGTGGCGTCACCCCCGATCTGCAGGAGCCTGCCGTCGATCACGTTCTTGATTTTGGCAAAAACACTCTCTGCATCCCCATCTTCTTTCTTGCCCTTGCGGGTCTGGCTAGCAAGTAGGGGAGCGACGAGCAAGGATTCAGGCGGCAGGTTTTCGGTGTAGAAAAGACCGCCTTCCGAAGCGGTGCCTGTGTCTGGATCGATGCGCACGTGGGGTTCGACCAGCATGGCGTTTTCGGCAAAATAGGCAAAATCGGTATCGGAAAGCACCACCAGATCGGTCTTGAGCTTGTTGCGGAAAAAGGCAAAGCCTTCGCCTTCGGGCAAGACGCGATCGGCCAGGTCTTCGGCGATGGCCTTGACCGCTACACTTTCCCGCTCCTCTGCCTGGTATTCGAAGGCTTCCAGGTGGAGTTTGTCGTTGGAGAGCAGCCTCGAATTGGCGAGCAGACAACGGCCTTCGCCTACCGTAGGCAGGACAGGCCAATCGGCTGCCACGCCGATCATCGAAAGCAGCCGTTGCGCGCGGGCAATCGCCTGCGGGCAGGTGGCATAGACATAGCCTCCCTTGAGGCTGCGCACGGGCAACAGGACAAGCTGCGCGTCGCCAAAGCTCACCGCGCCGGCGTGGAGACTGCTGCTGTCAGGTTCTGGGCCCAACAGGGTGCTGATCAACGCCGGATCTCCGCCCAGAGCTTTGAAGCCGTGCCGCACCGCCCCCTTGATGCCTGAGCCAGCGAAGCAGGGGTGGTTCGTGTGGCGTTCCCGCTGGATGGGATTATCGATGACACCGATCGCCTGCCCCGCCCCCATATGTACGGGACTGACGGCGTAGAGAAAGACGGCTGCGTGCTTGGTAAACATGGTCTATAATCCCCTTGAGTTGGTCATATTCAAGGTCATGAATTCATGAAAGTAGTCAACGTCCATGAGGCCAAAGCGCACCTGTCCGAGTATCTCGCCCAGGTGGAAGCCGGTGAGACCGTGATCATTGCGCGGCGCAACAAGCCTGTCGCCAAGCTGGTGCCGGTGGCGCCAGAGCAAGCAGAGCAGCCGAAACAGCGGCCGCTCGGGCTCGCCAAGGGCTTGATCGAAATCGCGCCCGATGCCTTCGAGCCTATGAGCGAAGAAGAGCTCGCGGACTGGTACGAGATACACCCCGACGATCCGCTGCACCCGGATTGGAAGGCACCGAGGCGGTGATGTACCTGCTCGACGCCTGCACGTTGCTGTGGTGGCTCGTCAAGGACGAGCGCCTGACGCCTGCGGTACACGCCTGCCTGGCCAACGCCGCGAACCCGGTTTGCGTGAGTGTGGTGTCCCTGTGGGAGATACTGGTCAAACACCGTCAGGGGAAGATCCGGATCAAAAGCGGCGATCTCACCGCCTATGAATTCATGACCAAGGCGGTGCGCGAGACGGGGTTCGAAGTCATTGCCCTGCAGGCGGCAGACATCCGCCATATCAGCACTTTGCCGGCGCTTCATCGAGATCCTTTCGACCGCATGCTGATCTGTCAGGCCATCGAGCGCGGCATGACGCTGGTCACGCCGGATGCGACGATCCGGCGCTATCCGATCAGAACCTTGTGGCACTGAGCGCATCAATCACTCCCAGGCGGCTACGACCAGATGGTTGAAACCTTCGGCGCGACGCATATCCGCATCGTACTGTTCATCCGTCCACAATCCCTGAGCCACAAGCTTACGAAGCCCATCCTCGGTAACTGCTTCGTCAAGCTCTAGCCAGTAGACGCTTCCTGTCGGCACGGCGTGCAGCGCAGGTTTGGGTTCCCATTTTGCAAGGTCCCAACCGGAAACGACTTCTGCTCGCGGCACGGCGGCGCAGACGAGCCGCCCTTTTACGCCGTGTAGATCGAATCGATACTCGTCCTTGCCACGCATGACACCGGTCGGCAGCCAGCCGTCCTGGAACAGCCCCGGTGTGGTCAAAATCAGGCGGCATCGCCGTGTGCGGGCGATGGCCTCATAGTCCGGCTCAGGTAGCGTTGCCTGACAGTCGTAAATGGCCGCTCCCCGACCATCGCCACCTAGGCGCAGCGTTCCCTTTCGTGGCACAGCGGCACCGGCCACGGCCACCAGAAAGCCTACGCCAGGTTGCATGGCAACGGCTTGCATGGAAAACAGCTTGCCCTCCTCGGCCCGAAGCAGCTCGGCATCAAGCCCTACACCCACCCGGAAATCGAGGCGCCATAACTCCTCCGTTTTGACCAGATCGGCTGCATCCGGAAGCTTTCCTTTTAGGTACTTGCGCCAGCCAGCTTCGCTGAGCCAGTAACCTGTGGCCGGCTTGCCGCGTTTTGTCTCCGCCAGGACGGGCAGCCATGGCAGGGGTGAGGAACTTATGAGTTTCAATGGCCTAAAAGGCTTGAGTGCACGCAGGCTCGGCTTGCCATCTTCGTCTTCGCTCACCATAAGGTCCGCAGGAAGAGGATAGATGGGCTCGATGTACCCATCCGAATGACGGCGGGCAAGATGAAACGCCGTGACGGTGAAAGAGCCAGGGCTGTCAGGCGTGCCTAGCTCCTTTGGCCAGGTAGCAGGATTGTGCAAATCGGCCTTGGCATCGGCAAGTAGACGCGAGCGGATGGCCCCAGCCACGACCGATGGCCATGGGGGAACGAGCGCCTCGCCATAACTTCCAGGGTCGCCAAAAAGCTTGTTGCCGCGCAAAAAGAGCACGTCTAAAGGTTCGAGAAAGCGAAGCTCGGCATTCATACCTCACCTCCCGTGCGGGTTTCGCGTGCCAGGAATTCGGCTACTGAAAGGAAGTTGCTCAGCCATGTGAGAGGATGTTGCTGTGCTAATGCAAGCCCTGTCAGGCGCAAGGCAAGCCGTGGGATGTCGTGCCGTTGCCTGGCCCATTTGTCTGCCTGGCGGTCGAACTGGTAGCTCAAAAGACGCTCCAGCATCTTGCAGTTTCCTTTCGGGTCCGGCAGGTCTTGAAGCCACACCAGGCTGTTGTACACTGCCCTACGTGAGACCCCTTCGTCTGCCAGGAATGCGATGGTGTCCTTTAGCGCCCGGATTGGCTCTCTCCAACGGACTGTGAGCCGAAGCATCCCGCCCGAGCGCTTGATGACGGTGAGGGAGAGGCTGTCCCACCCGCCTTCCTCTTTGGCGCGTTTTTCTGCGACGCGCAGCTCGCGCAGCACCGCGCCCAAAGGAGCCTGATGGTGGGCGATGACCGCGCCGGTCGAGGCGGTGGCGTTTTTGCCCATCATGCGCATCAGCCGCCCATTGAGGTAGGCAAAGCCGCTTTTGCAGTGTAGCTTGTCTTGTTCGCCTTTGGCGGTTTTCCAGTCCAGTTGCGCATCTTCAGGTAGCTCGCCCGAGTAAGCATAGCGCAGCCTCTCGCTGCACGTGAGTAGCTCCGCCACCGGCAGCATGGCAAGCACATCATCGCCGCCGGCATAAATCATCCGGCCCAGATGCTCGACTTCGACCACGTGGCGCCCCACCGTTTGGGAAAAGTCGTTGAGCGCGCCCGAGATGGCAAGATGCCGGTTGGGCGAGACGGGACGCTTCTGTTGGCCGTATTGTCGAATGAGCGGCTGACTTTGGGCGCGCAGGTCAAAGCCTTGGCGCACGGCGGAGTAAAAGCTTGCGCGGTAGGAGATCGCGGTGCCGGCCTCTTCGCTGCCAGAGAGAATGGCCCCCATGCGGTCGCCGTCCATCATGAGGAGCGCATAGTAAGTTTCAAGCTGTACCTTGTCCTTGCCCATGGCCGCGGCAAAGGCCTTGCGCACCATTTCCTGAGCTTTGGCAAGTTCGGCTTCATCCTCCGACTCTCGCGCGGCATCGAGCAGGGCCGGGATGCGCTTGGCGTCTTTGAGTGCCGGGTTTTGGGCATGCCTGAGAACGAGCTTGCGCGGCAGGGCTACTGGCTCAGCCTTGGCCGTATCCAGCCCTTCGACAGTCAGCCCGCCTTTTTCCAGCCACCGGTCGAGCTGGTGGGCCAGTGCCATGGTATGCGTCGAGACCACGAAGCGGTCGGCAGCCTGTTTGTCCAGCCCCAGCGCCTGGGCCACCTCTTCGGCAAACAGGCTGGGCCACAGGCGCTTGATGGCGGGCAGCGCGGCAAGGTGCTCGCCTCGCTTGACCCAGGCGGGTTTTTGGTCCGCTATCTTGGTCCACAGGGTTTCGATGTGTTCTTTTTCATCGAAGCCGCGTGGGTCTTGCCGGCTTCGACGCTTGCCTGGCGGTACCAGAAGATGCGTTTTGCAGGTGGTCAGCCACTCGGCCTCGCCAGTGAGCGAACAGCGCCAGCCTTGTTGCGGGCTCTGCTCGAAAGGGCGCGTCGCCTTGGCCGAGGCCAACACCCGCTCGGCGAGGTCATAGACGGCAGGATACAGGACCCCCGGGTTGGGGGCGTAAAAGGTCGTGCCGTCGCTCCAATGGAGCTCTTGTTGCAAAACCTTCCACGCTGGGCTGGCGAGAAATCCGCAAGGATGGCCTGGTTCCACACCGAAGAAGGGGGCCATCGCCTGGGATAAGCTCCTGGTGTCGAGGTCGGTTTGCTTTTCGGTGTTGCGCGGCTGGATGAGGGAAAACGGCACCGCCGCCCAGTGCACCTCGGGAAAGCCTTTAAGCTGCTCGCGCATTTGCTGGTAGGCGGGGATAGTCTCATCGCGTGGTGTTTCTCGCCCTTTAATCTGGGCGGCTTCGAGCAGCCTGTCCACCACGGCAAGCCCAACATCAAGCAGCCAGGTGCGCACGTGTTCGGTGGCTTTTTCGGCCAATGCCTTGACCTGGCTGGCAGGCACAACTGCCACGAAGCGGTTGGGTAGTGCTGCGGCAAACAGGGGGTTGGCGTCGGTGCTACCGCTTTGTTGCCATTCGCATCGCTTGAAGAGATCGGCCGGAAGTTTCATTTGATCGCGCAGCCACAAATCGACTTGGGGAATACCCCGAAGACGCGGGAAGAGGATGGCATCCGGCCCGAGCGCTTCGCACACCACGCGCATCGCCTCCCAAGCAAGGCGGGAGAGAAGATGCGAGCCGGCCCAAAGATCTTCCATTTTGCGTGCTGCTGCGATGAAGCTTTGCACAGGACCAATAGAGAGGGCCAAAAGCGCCGCCTCGCCGTTAGGGTCGGCGGCAAAAGCGCCGGCAAAGGCCGAGGCCAGGTCCAAGTGATCCCAGATGGAATGGTCGGGCACGCGCGTGTCGGCAGGCAAAAGCGGCCACAGGTTGCCGAGTTTGGCGTTGTCCTTCGTATCGGCTGAGCTTACCGCAAGCTCCGGGCCAAAGCGCCAGAAGACGAGCAAGGTGCGCTGCCAGTCAACGTTATCGTCGTCTTTGACGATAAGGCGCGAAAAATGCTCAAGGCTGCGCCGCTTGATTGCTTCAAGCTCGGTGTCGCTAAGGTCGTGCAAATCGAACGCATCGCCTGTGAGCGGGTGAATCAAGATAGGATTCTTGGCCCAGTTGACCCTGGCCCAGTCCACAATGCGGTAAGTTTTGCCGCCGTTTTGGGCAGGCATTGTTTCAACGGGCCATTGCGGGCGGTCGGCTGCTGCCGCCCACCAGTCAGCACGCTGCACGAGGCGGTACATCGCAGCAGGAATACCCTTTTTGAACAGCGTTGAAGCCAATGCCTGGTCGTTATCTGGGCCGATCGAGGCTGGCAGTTCCTCGTAGCCCAGAAGGCGCTTGAGGGCGCGGGAAGTGCCGTTTTCATGTCCCTCAGGGTCGCGCAGTAAGACAAGCGCCTTTTCCGCTGGGTCGTGCAGGCGGGCGGCGAGTTTGGTTTGCCAGAGGAAATTCTGATTCATGGCCTACTCCGCAATGCGTTTAAGCTGCAGTTTTTGCTTGTCATTGGCGTTCATCTTCGACCACCAGTCGCGCAGGCGCGCTTGCCTGTTTGCCTCGGTTTCTTGACCAAGGCATTCGCAACGCGGCCAGACGGGATTGTTGGGTGAGGCGGCGAGGGCATCGAGCAAGCGGTGCACGCACTGCCACACGCATTCGATTGTCTTACGATCGGGTTTAAACGCTGGGGGTGGAAGATGCGGCATGTGGAAGATCACGCCGACGAGCTTGCCATCTCCCGTTGCTCGCACCTTGAAGCGCAGCTGGTTGGGCAGGCGTGCGCTGCGATCGAAGGCATGAGTGGTATGGGTGGTGGTGGGATAGGAAAGCCAATGTCGCGGCAAAGGATTGGCATGAGGTGGCGATGCTTTCGGGAAGACAAACTGCGTGCGCAAACCGATCTTGATGATGGCAAGCGTCTTCATCAGCGCTTTCCAATCGTCATGGGGTGCGGTCTGCCAAATGAGTGCGCCTTTTTCATCCTGGCCAATCGCATGTGGCCAGTCGAGATTGAGGCACTGCCGCCAGTCACGCAAAGGCGGCGTGCCCGTTAGAGCATCTCCACCGTGGATCGGCGTGAGCTGATAGGATCCCCAGCCGTTGCGGCTGCGACCGCCTACCGTGCCGTAACGGTCCATGAGCCAAAGCGCCTGTTTTAGATGCGGCCAATGGTCATCAGGCACGGCGAGGGAAAGCTCTGCCGACTCACCCGCCTGGATGGCAGCTTTGGCTTTGAGCGTGGGCCTCGACGCTCCCCGCGGCAGAGTCACGGGTCCATAGCCAAGGTAGAGGTCACTGGCGACAGGCACCCGAACTTCCGGATGGCTGACCGCGCCATGGCTAGGCCATTGGGCTTTCGCCAGCTGGCCTTCATCCCAGCGGGTCAGCCGCACTCGCACCCGGCTTTGCCTGGCAGATGTGTGTTTGCTCTGTCCACGCTCATCAACGTAGGTATCACTTTCCAGCCAAGCATGGCCGAATAGCTTTCCTTCTTCTTCACGCATCGCTGCGATAGTAAAGTGGTTATTTCGATTGCGAGCGAAATAAACCGCCCGCCACCACTGCCGAAGCAGCGCCTTGAACGGCGGCGTGCGCCACTGGCCGCTTTGCTCGGCATTGCCAAGAAAGGCGGGGGTCGTGAACCTTACCTCGTAGCTCAATCGTTGCATGGCATGCTCCTCGCGTGCATGGTGCCTTGTCTTTTCCATTTTTCCACGGCTTGCAAGCTTGCATCAGCCCAGGGTGCGTTTGAGGTCGGCCTCCAGAGTCTTGTAGAGTCTGTCCGGGTCCGTCACGACTTGCCTGAGTGCTGGCACCACAGGCGGGCTGCCGTGGGCGAGGGCATTGCGCAGGTTCTTGAGTCGGAAATGCGCCGACTCGCCCCACCTCATGCCCTGTTGCATGAGCGAGCTGCGCATCAGGGCCTCGGCCTTATCGCGGCCGCCATTCTCGCCATAGTCGTCGGGATCGAGCCCGTGGTCTGCGCATGCCCGACTGATCAGGGCCTCCCAGGCGAAGACGGCGGCGCGCACGAAGTCCCGCCGGCGGAGATAGACGTAGGCAAGTCGGCGCTGCTGCTCGTGCAAGTCATTATCCCTAGCCCAGTCAAGCCGGTCGCGCAGCTTCTTTTGAAACAGCCCAGAGGCCCCTGCCAGTGGCTCCTCCAGCGCCGGCAGGAAGTTGAGGAGCTTGCGCCGGGCGTCGCGCACGTTGAAGGTGCGCTCATGGAAGGCCGCATCTTCCAGGCAGCGGGCCTTGTCCTGGGGCATGCCATCGGCAGCGAGCAAGGGGGCGAAGACGCCGTAGTCGCCCGTCGCATCGTAACGGTCGAGGGCGTCCACCCAGTGCTGGATGGCGAGCAGCCCGTCGAGGCGCACCACGGGGGTCCTGCCCGCTTCGGTCATGTCCAGGGCGCCGTACCACAGGCCCTTGACCTGGAGACGGCCCACCCGCTCCAGCATGAAGGCGGAAATGAGGCCCAGCATGCCCAGGTGCCGGAAGGCGTGGGTGACATCGAAACTCACCTCGCCCCTGGGCACGGCCTCATCGATCGCACCGAGGATTTGCCTTTGCTCCTCTTCGGTGCGGCCATAGGGGATGAGCCGGGGGATGACCTCGCGTCCGGTGCTGCGCCGCAGGAGGGGCGTGAGGCGGTCGAGCAGGTTCTGGGAGACGGTGGCCGAGGCTTCTGCATCGTAGAGCTCAAGGCGCAGGTCTTCTTCGTCCGCCGTGGCGAGCTGCTCCACGAACACACCCCACATGCTGCCGCGGGTGCCCAGCACGACGAGGCGATCGGGGGCGAGGTGTTGGGTAAGGACCAGGCCGAAGTAGGCGGTCTCCCGCTCCGTACCATCCGGGAAACAGTAGCTGGCCTTGCGATAGCCGGTTTGGGGGTCGTCGCGGCCTTTACCAAGAAAAGTGACCAACGAATGCGTCACGCCTTTTCTCTCCGAAGCAGGACGGCTGCAGCGGGCAAGAATGCAGGGCGCGTGTCCCGATTCGCGAATCGCCCTCGCATACACATCAGCAGGTATATCGGATGCGTACCAACATCGTGCTCGACGATCAGATCGTCAATGAGGCGATGCGCCTGACGGGTGCCAAGACGAAGCGCGAGGTCGTGGATCGCGCCCTGCGGGAGCTGATCGCGCGCCTTGCCATTGAGCACAGAAGAGCTTTTTTTGCACGATGACCGGGATTTCGAGTCGCTGGCCCGCGTCGAGCCAGCACTCAGCCTCGTTGCGGTCTGAGGGGCTGGCAAGCCGCCGCAGGCGCAAAGGTCATCCTCTACGGTGGGTGGTCGTTTATCACTCATGGCGCGTCAATCGCCTGCTTTTTTCTTATCGCGCGCGAGCTCGATCTCCCGCGCTCTGGGAGCTTCGCCCGCTGCCTCGGGAAAAGGGCCAGACGGCGCATCCTCGAGGGCCGCGAAATGGATGGACTTAGGCGGCAGTTTGAGGCGATAGCGTTTAGGCCGCACTCCCTCTCCGTCAATCAGGTACGGGTGAGCAGAAACATCCAGAGCGCGGGTCAATAACTTCTTGAGCTTGGAATTGCGCTCGAGAAAGTCGTCTTTGCTCATGCCCTGGGCGTAACGCTTGACAGTCGTCTCGTCGTCCCCCATTGGCCCGAGAATCGTGCGATATTCGCGCAGGTACGCTTCGGCGTACCCCTTCTCTGGAACGCCATCCTTTGGGCATGCGAGGGGCTCGCGGCCCTCGATGGCGCGTCTTGCGAACCAGGCAAGAAAAGCCAGATCCGCAGGCGGTAGCGACACGGTCCTCCCGCCAGCCCGGATACGTCGGCCATCGAGATCGATCACAAGCTCCGGCGGCCCCAGTGCCTGCTGGGCCGCCGCCACCACCTCGCTGAAGCGTGCAGCCCCCTCCCGTAGCCGCGCGGGCAAACCATGGCGCAGACGGACAAAAGGGATGTCGGCAAGTGTCACTTCAGCGTCACGGGTATCGATTGGGCGGTTTTCGGGGGGATGGGTATAAATCACCCGGCTGTACGGGGTGGGGTAATAGAATTCCTGGTTGGACTCGTAGGGCGTGGAAACGAGCACGTGGGATAGCCGATCCTGGTGCCTACCGTACAGTGAGAGCGCATAGCCCGCGTAGTAGCCCATGGTCTTGCGCCCGCCGGCAATAGACACGTGGAGCGCGACTTCCTCCGAGGCGGTAAGTTGACGGATGCGCTCGGTCAGGAAGTCCGCCACATGTTCGTTGTCTTCTTGGGTGCGGATGTCTTCCAGAATCTTGCCGTCCGGCCTGCTCAAGACATGAATGCGCGTCGCGTCGAAAGCGATCCCCTTGAGCCTGTAGTCTCGGCACAGGCGGTGGAACCAACCCGGGTCTTTCGATAAAAGCGTAAGTCGCGCCCGCTCGGCTCCTCCAGCCGTGGTGATCAGGTGCACTTCGGTGGGCACGAAAGCCGAGCCGCCTTGGGGCCGCACCGCCAAGGCGTAAAGCGTTTCCGTCACCACCTGAGGCGAAAGCCCGGTCACCGCCAGGAGGATGCGGCGGGGGTAGCTGTCGGGTCGCGTCGGATCAAGTTTGTCCATCGCCGGAAAATGTCGCAGACAATTCCCCGCCGCGGGTGGCCTGCAAGCTTGCGAGGGTGTAGTAGCCGAGCCCCATGGTCGCCCCTGCCCCGGCGTGGGTCCATTGCCCGAGCCACAGGTAGGGCCAGACGGGCGCCAGGTTCTGGCCTTCGATGTCGATGCGACCGACCAGGCCGCCGAGATGCATCAAGGTCTTTTGCCGCAGCGAGTAGCGGGTCTGGTCCTTCCAGGCAAGCTCGCTCCTGGCGGCTATCGCCTCCGCATGGGCGATCAGCGCCTTGAAATCGGTTTCAAGCGGCGTATCGGTGTGAAAGTAGGTCAGCATGGAGAGCCGGCGCAGCAGATTCCGGAACAAATCCGAAAAGCGAAACTCTTCGGGGCCGACGTGACGCCCGTCGCGTTTTATGCGCAGGGGCGTACGGAGCTGGATGGCGATGGCCGCAGGAACCGGAGGTATCTCAACCGGAGCGGGAGGCAACGGCGTAAGGGCGCCTCCTTCCTCGTAGACCTGCCGCCAAGCCTTCGAGCCCGGGGCTTCTTCCTGCAAAACTCGCTGGAGGGTCAACCGCTTGCCGGCGATCCCGCGCTCGCTCGAAGCGGCGCGCATGAAGGCGTACAAAATCGTGGCGAGATGGCGGTTGCCATGGCCGAAGAGCGCGAGATGAAGGCGTGCGCATCGGTCTTCTCCGCAGAAAGGCTCCGGGCGCAGGGCGAAGGGATGGGGAACGGCCTCATAGCGGCGCATCTTCGCCGCGCCGAGGGGAGGCGGGGTCTGGAAGAGGTAGGGATGGGGGCAAGAACGATACAGCAGGCACTTCTCGCACTGCCGCTCGTGGGTCACGCATACCGTGCGCTTGAGTGCGTGCCCGAAAGCGCCGCGCCAGGCGGAACCCGCGAACCCGGTGAAGGCGATCGGCTTCTCGGCCAGGAACTCCAGCCGATAGTGTCCGATGGCCAAACGCGGCCCGTTCGCTTCCGTCTCCATCCCCCTGCGCAGTGCGGCGTGTCAAGGAGCACCCGGCAGTTTGGGTGCCGACAGCGAAAGGTCCGTTTTTTTATCTCAAGCGGGACTGCGCCGCGATTATGACAAGCTTGCCGCCGGAGGGGAATAGGTCGATTTTGCGTTTGGGTTGGCAGCATTCCGAGGCAATGAGCGCTTAACCCGGGTACCTCTCGCGAGCCAAACCGGCGCCGTCGGTCCCTTGCGCCAGGGGCCAAGCAGGCGCCGGGCCTACCCTGCTTACCGCTGATAAGTGCCGATCAGCTCCGCGACAGCGAGCACGTGGCCCGCCATGGCCTTTTCCAGTTGGGCCTTGGTAGGTTTCTTCAGGTCCGGGAGCACCGCATCCAGGGCGTAGAGCTTGTGGAAGTAGCGGTGGCGGCCGACGGGCGGGCAAGGGCCCCCGTAGCCCGTGCGCTTCCAGTCGTTCAAGCCCTCCAGGGTGCCCGGGGGCAGTCGGGTGCCCACGGCCTCCGGCAGCCCGGTCGCGGTGGGAGGGATGTTGTAGAGCACCCAATGCACCCAGGTCATCTTGGGCGCCTTAGGGTCAGGGGCATCCGGATCGTCCACGATCAGCGCCAGGCTCTTGGTGCCGGCAGGCACACCCGTCCAGACGAGAGGGGGCGAGACGTCCTCTCCGTCGCAGGTGTATTTCTTTGGAATCTGTCCCTGATGGGAAAAGGCGCTGCTAGTGAGTGTAAGCGTCATGGCGGTCTCCTTGATGTTCCCCGCAACGATAGGGGCGGCCCACGCGGCGAGCAGAACAAGGCCCGGCAGGATGAGCCGCCGCAGGGAGTTCATGGAACGGCGCCTGTGCGCGTCTCGGTGCGGGCGGTCCGGTCAAAGCTCGGCAAGCATGGCCTCGGCGCTGGAGACCTCGAACTTGCCCGGCTGCTCCACCTTGAGCTTTTTCACCACACCGTCCTCCACCAGCATGGCATAGCGTTGGGAGCGGATACCCATATTGCGGGCGGTCAAGTCCATTTCCAGCCCCAGCTTGCGGGTGTAGTCCCCGTTGCCGTCGGCCAGCATGCGCACTTTGCCAAGGGTCCTCTGCTCCCGGGCCCAGGCGCCCATGACGAAGGCGTCGTTCACCGAGATGCACCAGATCTCGTCGATGCCCTTGCTCCGCAACTTTTCATAATTGGCGACGTAGCCGGGCACGTGCTTGGCGGAGCAGGTGGGTGTGAACGCCCCGGGCAGCCCAAAGATCACGATGCGCTTGCCCTTCGCCAGCTCAGCAACGTGCAAGTCCTTGGGGCCGACGGCGCAGCCGGGCTGCTCGGTTTCCACGTACTCGGTGAGGATGCCGTCGGGAAGACGATCGCCGACTTGGATGGCCATGGAGTTCTCCATTTTTTCTAATCGGGACGATGCTCATCTTAGCGCGACCTCAGCCCCCTTTTCCACCCGGGCCGCCCACCGTACTATCATGGGGGAAGTGATAGCCATTCTCTGCCTAGCAACCATGCTTTCCGACCGTTTCCAACGCGCCCTAGCGCTGATCGAGGCAACCCATCGGGAGGACCCCCAGGTCGAAACGGTGGATGGAATCCCGTGGCCGAGCGAAGCCCTCTACGCCGAGCGCATGGGCGCCTGGGTGGAGCGGCTCGATCCGGGGGCGTCCGAGCCGCTCAAGCTGGCGGCTCGCTGCCAGCATTTGCAGCGCTGGGCGATCCCGCGGGATCGCTATCCCCTGGACCGGGCCGGCTATCACCGCTGGCGGACCGCCCAGGCGCAGGCCCACGCCCGGCTGGCGGGGGAACTCCTCAAGGAGGCAGGCTACGACGAGGCGACCATCGCTCGAGTGCAATCCTTGATTCGCAAGGAGGGCCTGCGCCGGGACCCGGAAGCCCAGTGTTTGGAGGACGCCGCTTGCCTCGTGTTTCTGGAGCACGGACTGCCGGACTTCGCCCGCCGACACGACGAAGCGCAGGTGATCGACATCCTGCGCAAAACCTGGAACAAAATGTCGCCCAAGGGGCAAAAAGAGGCGCTGGAGCTCGAGCTTGCCCCGCCCGCCCGCGCCCTGGTGGAGCGGGCGCTCTCAAGCGGCTGATTGCCCGCACCCATGACGGGCCAGGGCCCAGGCTACGTGGCTGCGCACCAAGGCCGACGGATGGTCGCGCCGAGCTTCCAGCGCCGCCACCACTTCGGGCGTGCTCGGGGCGTTGCCCAGGGCCACTGCGATATTGCGCAGCCACCGTTCGTAGCCTAGACGCCGGATGGGACTGCCGGCGAAGCGCTCGAGAAACTCCGCTTCGCTCCAGTGGAAAAGCGCCACGAGGTGCGCCTCATCCAGCCCGTTCCTCACGGCGAAATCCGGCTCTGAGGAGCTTTTGGCGAACCGGGTCCAGGGACAGACGAGCTGGCAATCGTCGCAGCCGTAGATCCGGTTGCCCATCAAGGGGCGCAGGGCTTCGGGAATTTCTCCCTTGTGCTCGATGGTCAAGTAGGAGATGCAGCGGCGGGCATCGATCCGGTAAGGGGCAATGATGGCCCGGGTGGGACAGGCGTCGATGCAGCGGGTGCAGGTGCCGCAGTGATCCGGCTCGGGCGGGTCGGCGGGAAGGGAAAGATTCGTGTAGATTTCCCCAAGGAAAAACCAGGAACCCGCGTCCCGGGCGAGAAGTAGGGTGTGCTTGCCCCGCCATCCCACGCCAGCGCGGGCGGCAAGTTCCACCTCCATCACGGGGGCGCTGTCGGCGAAAGCCCGCCAGGAGAACCCTTCCACATGTCGGGCGATGCGGCGCGCAAGCTGCGCCAGCCGAGCGCGCACCACTTTGTGATAGTCCCGTCCCAGGGCATAACGAGACACAAAGGCCCGCTGGGTGTCTCCGAGCACGGCCCAGCTATCCCGCGCTCCGGATGGCAGGTAGTTCATCCGCGCGCTGATCACGGATACAGTGCCGGGCATCAGCGCTGCTGGGCGGCTGCGCAGGACCCCATGGCGTGCCATATAATCCATGTCGCCGTGGTAGCCGCGGGCGAGCCACTCCAGAAGCCGCGCCTCGGCGTCCTCCAGGTGGGCTCGGGCAATGCCCACGTGCTGAAACCCCAGCTCGCGGCCCCAGTCCTTGATGGCCTGGGCGAGGGCCGCGCCTTCGAGCCGCTTGTTGCCTAGGGTGTCGCTTTGCATACTGCTCATCATACCGAGGAGGCAGCCCGTTTTTCTCGCTTCCTGCCCGACGCGGAGGCGACCCTCGCTCTGGGCGCAGCCCTCGCTGCCTGCCTCGCCCCGGGCTTTCGCCTCTACCTGGGCGGCGACCTGGGCGCCGGTAAGACCACCTTAGTGCGGGGGCTCCTGCGCGCCCTCGGTTACCGGGGAAAAGTGAAAAGTCCGACCTTTACCTTGGTTGAACCTTATGCTATTTCTAACTTAGACTTTTATCACTTTGATTTTTATCGTTTCGGCGATCCGGAAGAATGGGAGCAAGCGGGGTTTCGCGAATACTTCCATCCACGCTCGGTGTGCGTGGTGGAATGGCCGGAGAAAGCGGGCGGGCTTCTTCCTCTACCCGACCTGGATATCCAGCTCGCCTTCCAAGGATCGGGCCGAATCGCCCATATCGCCGCCCCCACGCCCACAGGTGAACGGTGTCTCGAACGGTTGAAGGCCCACTTCGCCGGCTGAAAAATTTTCCCTACGTCCGCGCGCGCAGCCTTTTCGCTTCTATCCTGTCATTCCTTCTCTGCCTTGCTTCCGCCGCCACTGGGGCGGAAGTGCCCGTGACCGCTGTACGGGTGTGGCCCGCCGAGGAATACACCCGCGTGACCTTGGAGCTGTCGGCCCAGGTCGCCTATACCGTGTTCACCCTGGAGGGTCCCGACCGCCTGGTGATTGACCTAGAGGGCGTGGAGCTCTCCCCTGCTCTAGCGGCCTTGCCCGATAAGGTGACGCCGAACGACCCCTACATCCAGGCCATCCGGGTGGGCCGGTTCAAGCCCGGGACCGTGCGCGTGGTGCTGGATCTGAAGCAACCAGCGAACCCCCAGGCGTTTCCCTTGAAGCCCGTCGGCGAATACGGCCACCGGCTGGTCGTGGACGTCTACCCTCTCACCCCCGTCGATCCCCTCATGGCCCTGGTGATGAGCAAGGATTCGTCCGCACCGGACCCGGGCCGCAGCGAGCAGCCCTCCCCCGGGTCCAGGGGCCCGGAGGCGAAGCGGCTCATCACCATCGCCATCGACGCTGGCCACGGGGGCGAGGATCCGGGGGCTCGCGGCCGGCGCGGGACCCTGGAGAAACACGTGACGCTGGCCATCGCCCGCAAGTTGAAAACCCTGGTGGACAAGGAAGAGAACCTGCGGGCCGCCATGATCCGCGATGGCGACTACTACATCCCTCTCCACCTTCGGGTCGCCAAAGCGCGCAAGGTCAACGCGGATCTGTTCGTATCGATCCACGCCGATGCCTTCATCAAACCCCACGCCCGGGGCTCCTCGGTGTTCGCCTTGTCCGAGCGAGGCGCCACCTCCGCTGCGGCCCAATGGCTGGCGAAGCAGGAAAACGACGCGGACCTGATCGGCGGCGTCAATCTGGACGTGCCCGACCCGTATCTCAAGCAAACCTTGCTCGACCTGTCCCAGACCGCCACCATCGCCGACAGTCTCAAGCTGGGACGGGCGGTGCTCGCCGAGCTGGGCAGCATCAATGCCCTGCACAAGGAAGAAGTAGAGCAGGCCGGATTCGCGGTGCTCAAGGCGCCGGACATCCCCTCCATCCTGGTGGAAACGGCCTTCATCAGCAATCCTGAGGAAGAGCTCAAGCTGCGGGACGAGGCCTACCAGGAGAAAATGGCTCGGGCGATCCTCGCGGGCATCAAACGCTACCTCGCCCAAAATCCGCCCATCGCCCGGCCGAAGCTCGCACAGGGAGAAGCGGAGATCCGGGAACGCTGAGGGTCGAGGCGGCCGCAGTGGGTTTTCGCGGCGAAAGACGTTATCCTACGGCATAGTTCCGCCCCGCGCAGGGTGATTCCGTCGTCTGCCGCCCCTTTGCTGCGGCCGGCGCTGGAGCCTTTTCCGTCATTTCGATTCCGCTGATACGCCATGAACAAATTCTTCGAAAGCCTCGGCCCGGAATTCAAGGAAATGCTGCCTTATCTCCAAGACGGCATTCGCATTCTTTTGATCTTGGTCATGGCCTGGATCATCCTCGGCCTCACACGCCGGGGGATTCGTCTGTTCCGGGAGCGCATGAGCGCGCGCACCGCCGACGTGGAGGAAGTGAAGCGCATCCAGACCTTGAGCCGCGCCTTCCGCTATCTCGCCTCGGTAGTGGTGTGGGTGGTCGCCGGCATGCTGATCCTCTCGGAGCTCGGCATCTCCATCGCCCCTATCCTGGCTACCGCCGGAGTGGCGGGCATCGCCATCGGCTTCGCCGCCCAAAGCCTGGTGAAGGACTATTTCACCGGGTTCATCATGCTCACCGAGAACCAGATCCGGGTTGGCGACGTGGTCAACGTGGCCGGCATCGGTGGGCTGGTGGAGGAGGTTACCCTGCGCTACGTTCGACTGCGGGACTATGAGGGCAACGTCCACTTTGTGCCCAATGGAGCGATCTCTACCGTCACCAACATGAGCCGGGAGTTTGCCCAGTCGGTCATGGATATCGGCGTGGCCTACCGGGAGAACGTGGACGAAGTGTTCGATGTGATGCGCGAGGTGGCGAAGGGGATGCGCGAGGACTCCGTCTTCGGTCCCAAGATCCTGGAGGACCTGGAAATCGCCGGGGTGGACAAGTGGGCCGATTCCGCAGTCGTGGTGCGCTGCCGGTTCAAGGTGGCGCCCCTGGAGCAATGGGCGGTACGCCGGGAGTACTTGCGGCGCCTGAAGCGCGCCTTCGACGAGCGGGGGATCGAGATTCCCTATCCTCATCTCACGGTCTACGCCGGCCAGGACAAGCAGGGTCGAGCTCCGGCGTTTCCCCTGCGCTGCCTCGACCGGGCTGACCTACAGCCCACGGGTGCCACCGCGAGCGACCGATGAGACTCGTGCGACTGCTGCGACTGTTGCTGGAGGTCTACGGTGCGGCCTTCCTCCTCGTGATCGCGATGGGATTCGTCCAGGGCTACTTTCCCTATCGAGCCTTCCTGGCGCTGGGGGCAGCGCGCTTCTACCTGATACTTGCCCTCGCCCTCGCCGCGTGGGCGGTCCTTGCGGTTCTCGTGGCGCGGCGCAGTCCCCCGCCGTCCCTTTGAAAGCCGCAGCCGAGGCGTAGGAGCGCAGGGCCATGGCGACGCTCGCCTTCCGCTCCGCGGCCCGCGTCGTTCTGCTCGGCTGCGTTTTCTCTGCTTTTTTGTCCGTGATCGCTCCCGGCCCCGCCTGCGCTCAGGCACTCCTGCCCAAGTTTTCGGTGGAGATCGAAGCGCCCCCGGAGATCAAGGCGCTGCTTGAGCGCTATCTGCGAATCTACCAGCTTGCCGAGCAGCCGGACACGAGCCGAGGCCGTTTCCTGGCCCTCTATCGGGGCGCCGAGGCCCAGATCCGGGAGCTCCTGGCGACGGAGGGCTATTTCTCCCCTCGGGTCGAAGCTACCCTCGATCAAACCTCTGAGCGCTGGACCGCCCGGTTTCGGGTGGACCCGGGGGAACCCTCCCTCGTCCGCGCCGTGGACCTCCGCTTCGTCGGCCCCGTCACCATGGACCGTTGGGATAACCTGAAGCGCTTGGCGGAACTGCGGGAACAATGGCCCCTCAAGCCGGGCATGCGCTTCCAGCAGCGCCTGTGGGACAAAGGTAAGCAGTCGTTGCTCATCGGGCTTGCGAACGAGCGGTACGCGGCAGCGCAGATCGTGCAAAGCGAAGCCCGGGTGTACCCCGAGGAGCGGGCCGTGGACCTCACTGTGGTGGTGGATAGCGGCCCGCCCTTCACCTTTGGGCCTCTTCTAGTGGAGGGGCTTTCCCGTTACCCGGAAAGCCTGGTACGGAACCTGAATCGCCTTGCTCCCGGCACCCCCTACAGCCAAAAAGGACTCACCGACCTGCAGGAGGACCTGCTCGGCACCGGCTACTTCGCTTCAGTGCTGGTCACCGCCGACATCGACCGGGAGCGACCGGGGCACGTCCCCATCCGGATTAGCGTGGTGGAGCAGCCCTCCAAGAAGCTGCGGCTCTCCGCCGGCTTCAGTACCGACGTGGGGGCCAACGGAGAGATCTCCTATACCGACCGCAACGTCCTGAGCCGGGCGTGGAGCTGGACATCGGGGCTGAAGCTCGCCCAGAGGGAGCAGGTGGCGGGCACGGAGCTGGCCCTTCCCCCGGCACCCGACGGTTATCGCTACGCCGGGAGCTTGCAATGGCAGCGCACGGACATCCAGAACGAGGTCACCAGCACTCTGGGCGCGTTCCTGCGTCGCTTCAAGACTGCCCGGGAGAAAGATGCGGAACTCTCCCTGGGGTTACTGTCCCAGAACAAAAGGATCAGTGGTGTCTCCGCCGACAGCCTGCTGTCCCTGCCGCTGCAGTACAGTTGGACCCAGCGCAAGGTGGACGATCTGGTGGATCCCCGCGCCGGCTGGATCTTGAGCTGGCAGGCGACGGGGGCCTCCAAGGCGCTGCTTTCGGACGCGGACTTCGCCCGGGGCTATGTCAAGGCGATGGGGTTTGTCCCGATAGGCCGGCGCGACAGCCTGGTGCTGCGGGGTGAAGTGGGTGCCGTGTACGCGCCCCAGCCACGCAAGGTGCCGTCCCAGTACCTGTTCCGCGCCGGAGGTTCTAACTCCATCCGCGGCTATGCCTTCCAGAGCATCGGGGAGCGGGTGGGGGACGCGGTGACAGGCGCCCGGGTGCTGGGCGTGGTGAGCGGCGAGTATGTCCATATGTTGACCGAGCGCTGGGGCATTTCCGCCTTCGTCGACGGGGGCGACGCCACCGATCGGTTTAGGAATTTCGACTTCAAGCTCGGCTACGGCGCCGGCGTGCGCTGGAAGAGCCCGGTGGGTCCCCTTGCCCTGGATCTGGCCTACGGGGAGGCCACCGAGGAATTCCGCATTCATTTCCTGGCGGGCTTCGTGTTCTGATGAAACGCCCACAATGGAGTCAGGCCTTCTGGATCGGGGCGGCGCTGGTGGCGGCCGCCGCAGCCTTCGCCCTGTGGCTGGGGGGGCGGGAGGCCACCCTCGCCTGGATCGCCGGACGATTGAGCGCTGCAAGCGGCGGGGCGCTCACCATCGTGGGAGCGAAAGGCTCCCTCTATGGGGCCATGGCGTTCGACAGGATCGTCTACCGAAGCGGCAACCTCCAAGTGAGCGCCGAGGAGGTTCTGCTGCGTTGGAGACCCCTCGCCCTGGCAGCACTCGAGCTGCGGGTGGATGCCCTCGCGATTCGCAGGGTGAAAATCGCGGCCACGCCGAAAGAAACTCCTCCTCCTTTTCCAATAAGTCTCACCCTTCCCTTGGCGGTGACCCTCGAGCGCTTGAGGCTCGAGCGCATCGAAATCGAGCGGGGAGCCGAGACCCTGGTGATGACCTCCGTCTCCGCCAGCCTAGCGAGTGATGGCAAGCGGCACCGGTGGCAACTGATGGAGGCGTCTACCCCCTGGGCGCGGGTGAGCGGCGAAGGGCGCCTCGAGGGAGTCGAGCCGTTCCCGTTGGAGGCTTCTGCGCACTTGAGGGAGCTTCGCCTTCCCCACCTCACCGCGGCCACGGTCCAGGCGGCTGGTGATCTGCGCCGGCTCACCGTCACCGCGACGTCCGAAGCCCCCTGGGGGGAGGCCATCCTCACAGCTGCCCTGGCACCCTTCGAGGAGCGGCCGCTGCGCAGCCTGACGGGGGAACTCCATGGGCTGGACCTCTCGCGGCTTGACGCTTCCTGGCCGAGCTCCCGGGCCGAGCTGCATTTCACCCTGGAAGCGGCAGCCGAAGGGCTTCAGGGTCCGGTGAAAGCGCTCAACCACGCCCCCGGTCCACTGGACCGGCACCGGGTACCGTTTTCCCGGCTCGAGGGCCGCCTGACGGTCTATGACAAAGAAATAAACGTCCGGCTACCTGTCGTCGTCCTAGGGCAAGCGGGGGAGGCGAGCGGGGAAGGCCGCTGGGACGGGGAGCGGTTCGAGCTGCGCTTCACCACTCGGGGCCTGCGACTCGATGCCCTGCACGGGAAGCTCCGCCCCTTGAAGCCTGCGGGGGAAGTGACCGTGATCGCAACGCCAAGCGCCCAGTCCCTCACCGCCCGGCTGCGGGAGGGTCCTTACGCGCTGGACTTGGAGGCCCGCCATGAAGGAGGGGTGGTTCAGGCCCGTCGGGCGATCCTGTCCCACGCCGAGGCCCGGCTCGAGGCCACGGGGCGGCTGGAGCTTCAAGCGCCGAAACGTTTTTTCGCCCAAGGGAGCTTGAGGAATTTCGATCCCTCGGTGTTTGTGCAGGCGCCCCCGGCTCGCGTCAACGCTACTCTGCAGGCGCAGGGGCAGCTCGGCGCGCCCTGGTCAGCGTTGGTTCGTTACCGCATCGCCCCCGGCAGCGCCTTCCGCGGTGCACCCCTCGCCGGGGAAGGCGAGCTCCGGGTAGCCGCCCAGCGCCTGGAGATTCCCCAGGCGTCCCTCGCCATTGGAAGCAACCGCCTGAGCGCCCAGGGAAGGCTTGGAAGCGACTCCCAGCGGCTGCGGCTCGATTTGACGGCCCCGTCGCTGGCCCAGCTCGATCCCGGATTTGCCGGGTCCCTCGTAGCCGAGGGATGGGTGGGCGGCAGCCTGCAGGCACCAGCTTTTGCTTTTGAGATGAAGGCCCGGGCCCTGCGCGCACCGGCCCGCCTGGCGGCGGAACGGTTCGATATGCACCTCGATGCGAGCCGGGGACTCGCTCAACCGCTAACGGTTCGCGCCTCGGCCCAGGGGCTCGCTGCACTGGGGTGGACCCTGACCCGGGTGAACCTCAACCTGGGGGGCACGCAAGCTCACCATGCCGCCGAAGTGCAGGTTCAGGGACCCGGCATCGCGGGGGAAGCCCGCTGGCAAGGGGCCCTCGAGCTGGGTGAAGCACCGAGCTGGGCGGGGCACCTGGTGAGCCTTCGCATCGCCGAGCCCTATCCTCTCACCCTCGTGGCTCCTGTCTCTCTGGAGCTTTCCCGGCGGCACCTCGCCCTGGGATCCGGCCGCTTGGAGCTCGCCGGCGGCCGCGTGGACTTCGAACCCCTCGTCGCCGACGGCGACGGGATGCGATGGGCAGGCCGAGCCGAGGGACTGCCGCTGGCAGCGCTCCTCCCCGAGTTGGGCAAGGAGGCAGGGCTCGAAGTCTCCCTGGTGGTGGGGGCTCGATGGACGATCAATAGCTCTGCCACGTTGAACGGCGCCGTAGAGCTGTGGCGGGAGCGGGGCGATGTCCTACTCCGGGGTGGCCGCCCCTTGGCCCTGGGACTCGAGCGCCTCGCCATCGCGGTCCACGTCCGAGACAACGCCATCGCGGGAAGCCTTTCGGCCGTGGGGGAGCGCACGGGTCGCATCGCAGGAACGTTCCGCACCGAGGCCCGCCGGGAAGGTGGCCTATGGCGTATTGCGCCGGAGGCGCCTATCGCGCTAGAGGTTGAGGTAGACATGCCCTCCCTCGCCTGGGTCGGACGGCTACTTCGCGCCGGGGTGCGTCTGGAAGGCTCCCTGCGCGGCGCCCTTACGGCTGAAGGCAGCCTGCGGGAGCCCAGGTTGCGCGGAAGTCTGCAAGCAGAAAACCTGGCGGTGCGACGCCACGACCTGGGGCTCGCCTTCGAGCAGGGCGAGGCCCGGGTGGACTTCGACCAGGACAGGCTGTGGCTGCGCCGCGCCATCTTTCGGGCAGGAGACGGCACCCTCGAAGCGAGGGGCAGCGGCCGGCTGGTGAAGGGCATGCCTGTCCTGGACCTAGACGTGCAAGCTGTCCAAGCCACCTTGGTTCAGCGTCCCGACCAGGTGCTGGTGGCAAGCGGCAGCGGCAAAGTGAAAAGCGAGGGAGGCAAACTCTCGGTCACTGGGCAATTCCGGGCGGATCGGGGACTGTTGGAGCTCGAATCCTTCGAAACCCCCAGCCTATCGGAGGACGTGGTGATCGTGGGTGCTCCGACCCCGGATGTAAGCGCCCCCCTCGGGCTTGCCTTCGACCTGGAAATCGACCTGGGTGAGGCTTTCCGCATCCGCGGCGACGGGCTGGAAGCGCGCCTCGCGGGGCGCTTCCGCGTAGTCTCCGACGGCGCGGGTCCGGTCCAGGTCAAAGGCACGGTGCGGGTGGCCGAAGGCAGCTACCGGGCCTACGGGCAGCGGCTCACCATCGAGCGGGGGGTGCTGCTCTTCGATGGCCCCCTCGCCAATCCCAAGCTGGACATCCTGGCGGTACGCAAGAGCCCCACGGCCGAGGCCGGGGTGCTCATCACCGGCACCGCCCTCTCCCCGCGTTCCAGCCTCTATTCCAATCCGCCCGTCCCCGACAACCAGAAGCTTGCTTGGCTCATTCTCGGACCCGGCACCGCTGCGGCCGACACCGAGTTCGGCCTCAGCACTTTCCGCCAGGAACAGCAAGAGATCACGCTGGGCACCCAGCTCACCTCCGCAGTCTACGTAAGCGTCGGGCGGACCTTAGAAGGCACGGGCAACGTGGCCCGGATCACCATGGCGCTGTCCGAAAAATGGGCGATCCAAGCGGTGACCGGCGCAGCCAACGGTATCAACCTCGTCTATACCCTGTCCTTCGACTGACCGAGCTGTTCCTCGGGAACGGGGCCGCGCTAGAATGAAGCCATGGGGCGCTGGCTCATCATCATCGGCGTTGTCCTAGTCCTGCTCGGGCTCGCCTGGCCTTGGCTGTCCAAGCTGGGGCTGGGCCGCTTGCCCGGCGATATCCACATCGAACGGGAGGGTTTTTCTTTCTACTTCCCTATCACCACCAGCATCATCGTCTCCCTGGTGCTGACCCTGCTCCTGTGGATCTTCCGCCGTTGAGCTGCAGCAAGTGCTTTCAAGCGCCCTCGCCGCGCCAGCGCCTGGTCTGGCGCCAGACCAGATCCTGGAGGGAACGGCTTTCGGCGTAGGCTTCCCGCATCCAGCGGGCGTCGTTGCCTGTTTCCCGAACCCAGCCCAGCACTTCGTCCAGCGCTCCCTCGGCACCCAGGTCCCGGGCATGGGCCCGCAACCGCTCGCACGTGGCCGAGATGTCCTCCCTGAGGGTGCGGCGCGCTCCGCTCTCCGGGTCTACCAGCTCCGCGTCGAGCCCGAAACGGGAAGCGAGAAAACGATTGTACGTATAGACCAGATACATCTCCTCCCTGAGGGGGAAGGGGCGCTCCTCGTGGAGAAAGCGGCACAGGGCCTGGGCGTAGGCAGCGAGCGCCGCCGCCCGCTCCACCGTGAGGGGGGTATCGCACACGCGAATCTCCAGGGTGCCGTAGCCGGGCGAGGGGCGCACGTCCCAGTAGAAATCCTTCATCGAGCCCACGATGCCCGAGCTGGCCATCTTTTCGAAATAGTCGTTGAACTCGCTCCAACGGGTCAGAAAGGGTGCCCGCCCACTCAAAGGAAAGGCGAAGATGGCGTTCAACCGGGATGAGTCGAAGGCCGTGTCCACGCCCTGGTAGTAAGGGGAGGCGGCTGAGAGGGCGATAAAATGGGGAATGAAGCGCGCGAGCCCATGCATCAGCTGAAGCGCCTGGTCGCCGTCCCTGCAGCCCACGTGGATGTGTTGGCCGAAGACGGTGAACTGCTTGGCGAGATAGCCGTATAACTCCGAGAGGTGGCGGAATCGGGGGCGATCGCAGATCTGGCGCTCGCTCCAGCGCTGGAAGGGGTGGGCGCCGCCGCCGGCCACTCCGATATTGAGCCGATCGGCTGCTTTGACCAGGGCGTCGCGCATTGCCCGCAGCTCCTCAGCCAGGGTGTCGTAGCGGCTGTGAACCGAGGTGCTGATTTCGATCATGCTCTCGGTGATTTCGGGTTTCACGTCGCCGGGTTGCTTGCCCTTTTCCAGCAGTGCGAGCAGATCGGTCGCTCCCCGAGTCAAATCCCAGTCCCGGGTGTTGACCAATTGCAGCTCTAGCTCCACTCCGAAGCTGAGAAAGGCCGAGGGCTTGAACTCCAGGGTTGCCATCACGTCCTCGCTTCGCCGGAGGCACGCAGCGCGTAGTGGGTAGCAAGGGGCCCCAGGACCTCCATGAGGGCCACCGCCACCATCACAACCGCGGTGACCTCTCCGCTCAGGTGGGGATAGGCGGACGAGGCTTCCTTAAGCAGGATCACCGCCATCAGGGACATGGGCGCCAGGGCCACGGCGAGCAGTCCCGATTTTCGCACGCTCAAGGCCGAAAATGGGGCGAGTGCCAGAACTCCTGCCGCTTTGCCCAGGAATCGGGCAGCCACCAGGGCGAGCGCTGGCAAGGCCACCGCGCCCAGGTCCTGCATCTCGATCGACGCTCCGGTCAGGGCGAAGACGACGATGGTGGCGAGCAACCCCACATCGCCGAAGCGGATCGAGGCGAAGCGGCGGGCATGGTCCAGAGTGCGGGTCAGCGCCCCGCAGGCAAGCAGGCTCAGCACCACCGAGAGATTGAGGCTGGTGGTCAGAGTAACGGCGAGGATCACCACGGCGATGGCCGCTCCCACTTGGGCGTCCTCCTGGCGGCCAAGATAGCGCAGCAGAACGAGCAACATTCCCGCTGCTGCCAAGGCGATAACGAGGGATCCGCCGATCAGGTACAGGGGATGCAGGACCATGACGAGCCAGCCGCTGCGCTCCTCCAAGTGCATGCCGGCGAGCAGCAGGGCCAAGGCCACGAAGGCGTAGATGGCGTTTAAAGTGGTGAGCAAGAGTAGGCGCTCGGTCACCTGGCCCTCGGTGCGCAGTTCCCGCGTGATGGTCATGACCGCGAAAGGCGAGGTCCCCACCGCGATGGCGCCCGCGAGCGCAGCGATCAGCGCACGGCTGCCGAGGGCAGACAGCGCGCTGAATACCGCCAGAAAAGCAAGAGCGCTCTCGAGCAGGCTGGTGGCCAGCAGCCCCGGGTTGCGCCGCAGCCAGTTGAGGTCCACCCGTTGTCCCAGTTCGAACAGGATGAGGCCAATGGCGAGGTCCAGCAGAAGGCGCAGCTCCCCCAGGGTGCCCAGATTCAGCAGTCCGGTAAGCTGCGGGCCGGCCACGATTCCTGCAGCCAGGTAGCCCAGCAAGCGCGGCAAGCGCAACCAGCGTCCGGCTGCTTCCCCCGCCGCCGCGGCGGCGATCAACACGACCGCGAACCACAGCAGGCCAGGGGAGCGGATGGGCGACGACGGTAGAAAGAACCACTGGTCCATGCGCCCTTTCCCGATAAGAATCCGCTTTTTGCGAGCGAGAAAGCGGGTGGGAATTCGGAAGATCGGATTTTAACCCGAATACTTGGCACCCGACCCGAAACGATGGCGTGGAAAGCGGTCGGGCGGACGCATCTCGCTACTCTCCGAGGCCTCCTAGGCCGTATCGCCAGGCCGCCCGCCCCCGTCTTTCCAAACACCGCCAGCGCGATCGCGGGAGGGAATGCGATAAAGATAGAGAGTCAGCGCGGCGCCGAAGAGGGCCAGTAGTGCCCGGGCCAGGGGATGGGAGACGAAGAACACGATGGAGACACTCAGGGCAAGCAGCATGAGCGCAATGGCATACAGCTTGACCCGACAAGGGATGCTTCGATGACGTTGCCATTCGTGGATCAGCGGGCCGAAGACGGGATTGCCCACCAGCCAGCCGTAGAAGCGCTCCGAGGCGCGAGCGTAGCAAGCAGCGGCGAGCAGCAAGAAAAGGGGTGGTCGGGAGCACCGGCAATACGAGCCCTAGAGCACCTAAGCCCACGCACAGGGTCCCTACTGCCAAGAGCAGGCCCCGCATCGTGGCCGAACCATGGGGCTGGGGCGCCGGTTTTCCCGGTGCCAGGTCACGGGGGCGGGCCCTGGGCGGCCGGCCGCTATTTAGCGAAGAGCTGGGACAGGTCTTTGAAGGCCTTGAACTCCAGCGCGTTGCCCGAGGGATCGTAGAAAAACATCGTCGCCTGTTCCCCGACCAAGCCCTTGAACCGGATATAGGGCTCGATGGCGAAGCGTACCCCCTGGGAACGCAAGCGCTGTACTAGAGACTCCCACTGCTCCATGGTGAGCACGACGCCAAAGTGGGGAACGGGCACGCCATGGCCGTCCACCGGATTGACGTGGGCGCGCACCCGGCCGTCCTTACCGAGACTCGGGTCCAGGTGGCACACCACCTGATGGCCGAAGAGGTCGAAATCCACCCAGGCCTCGTCGCTGCGGCCTTCGGGGCAACCCAGCACACCTCCATAGAAACGGCGGGCCTCGTCCAGATCGCGTACAGGAATGGCCAAGTGGAAGGGGGTCAGCATGATGCGGGCTCCGGCAGACTCAAGGGGACGCTAGGTTTAATCATTATACGATGCGAGCGCCCCCCGACCTGCGGGTCACAGGGAGTGGTACAAGAGCAGCACGGCGTAGAGATGATGGTCGTGGGGCTGGGTTTCGAACTCCCGCGTCCGATACACCGGCCAAGAAGCTCAGCGAAAGCTCACCGACCCGGAGCCCCATCCCCCCCGCCAAGCCGGCGACGAAAGGCTTCTTGTCCACGCGTCGGCTATCCTTCCAGCTATTGCCGTCGAGGAAAATGTCCCTCGCCACCGCTTTCGCCCAGGGAGCTAACACACCGTAGAAGGAATAGCCAGAAGCGAAACGCCGAGCTGGCCCCGCAACCGGGCCGCTATCCAGCAGGACCACTTCCCCGAAATCCCGTGGCACGTGGTAGCCGAGGCGCAGCTCAAGCAGAAGTCCGCCTGCGGTCGAGACATTGCCCAGGTTGACCCCCACCGCCGGCACCAGATCCCATCCCCAGCCACCGGACCACTGTCCAGCCCGGGCTCGCCACCGGCGTTCCCAGTGGGCGACGAGGCCGGGTTCGTCATGCAACTGGAACGCCCAGCCCTGGCCCCTTCCGCTACCGGTGAAGTCGTGCAGCCAGTCTTGAACGGTCTGGGCCTTCGAGGCGGGGCCCACCACGCCAAGGGCCAGGCGCCAAGCGTCGAGCCGCCGATCGTCCCACTCGCTCACGCCCAGGCGAACGTAGCTCCAGCCGGCGTAGGGGCGATCGGAGCGAGGCGGGTCCGCGGCACCCAAGTCGTCGGGTGTGTAAGCCTGCTGGCCTAGGCTCAGGGTCCAGTGGTGCCGAACCTCCGCCCCACGCAGCCAGGAAGAACCCGGCAGCCACCCGAGCCAGGCGCTGTCGCCGCGCCGCCTTGCGCCTGAGACCCAGGCCAGTTCAATGCCGCCGGTATACTGGCGGTCTGTGGCGAAAGGCCAATCGTTCTCCACCTGCAGCACCACGGCGCCGGGCGTCGGGTCGGGTGGGGCTTCGCCCCAAGCCGTGTGCACAAACAGGAACAGGAGAATCCCCAGCGCCGCCGAGAGCAGCGGTCTCGCAGCGCGCTTCTCCGGGTTACCCATCTCTCGGGTCGGGCTCATCGGCGGCGAAGCCGTTAGGTCGGAAACGGCGCTCTTCACCAGGCGCTCTTACCCGAGCGCGAGGAGCGGGCCCAGTCGGTGCAGAACGTGGGGAGCAAGGGCCCCCTGCGCGGCATAGTAACGGAGGCGTTCGAGGGGCAGATCTTCCGCGCAGCCCACTTCTCCCCGGCAGCCGGCGGCGCCGCAGCGACACTGGAAACGCCAGCCCGGAAAGGCGGCGATGCCCGCGCGGGTGGTGGTGGTGGCGTAGTCGAAGCTCAGGTCCTCGCCAGGGGCGATGTCCCTCATGGCCACGAGAAAGACCCGTCCGTCAGGCTCGAACTGGAGGCGGCAGTTGGGCTCGCAACTATGGTTGACGTAGTCGTCCAGGTCGCCCGAGGCGAGGAATACCTCGTCCTCTCCGATCTCCATCACGTGGTCCGGCTCCTCGTTCCTTCCCTCAGCGAAACTTACCCGCCTGCCATAATGCTCGAGCAGCACTTCCCCAGCGGGATGGCCGGTGCGGCTATAGAGGCTGCGCCCCATGACGTTCTCCCGCACGGCGATGCCGGGAAGGGGTGCCATCACCGAACGGGGTGCATCGCTGACGAGGCGCTTTAGCATCACGGCTCTCCCAGAGCGAAAACCGGACCGCTCGCCCCTGCGCTCCTCGCGCGGGGGCTGGGCGCAGTTCTAGCACATCACCCGAGCGGTGGCAAACCCGGGGCGCATTCCATCCAAAAAAAAAAGGCGCCGCCTTGCCGGCCGCGCCTCCAGCAGGCTCTCCTCCTCCTCTCACTCGATCGCCTTCACCATGTCCTCGACCACCTTCTTGGCATCCCCGAAGACCATCATGGTCTTGTCCATGTAAAAAAGCTCGTTGTCCAGCCCGGCGTAGCCCGCCGCCATGGAACGCTTGACCACGATCACCGTCCTCGCCTTGTCCACCTCCAGAATCGGCATGCCGTAGATGGGGCTGCCCGGCTTGCGGGCAGCGGGATTGACCACGTCGTTCGCTCCTAGCACCAGCACCACGTCGGTGTTGATGAACTCGCTGTTGATGTCCTCCATCTCGAACACGATATCGTAGGGGATCTCGGCCTCCGCCAAGAGGACGTTCATATGGCCGGGCATGCGGCCCGCCACCGGGTGCACGGCGAAGCGCACGTTCACCCCCTTCTCCTGGAGCTTGTCCACCAGCTCTTTCACCGCGTGCTGGGCGCGCGCCACCGCCAGGCCATAGCCCGGCACGATGATCACGTTCTCAGCGTTGGAGAGGAGATAGGCAGCGTCCTCGGCGCTGCCCGAGCGCACCGTCTTCTGGCCCGCCTCCTCGGCCGCCGCACCTTCGGCCGCGCCGAAGCCCCCTAGGATCACGCTGATGAAGGAACGGTTCATGGCCTTGCACATAATGTAGGAGAGGATCGCCCCCGAGGATCCCACTAGGGAGCCGGCAATGATCAGCATGGGGTTGTTCAGGGAGAAGCCGATGCCCGCCGCCGCCCAGCCCGAGTAGCTGTTCAACATCGAGATCACCACCGGCATATCAGCCCCGCCGATGGGGATGATAATGAGCACCCCCAGCACGAAAGCGAGGGCGGTCATGACGATGAAGGGCAGCCAATGGGTCTCGCTTCCCCCCAGGAAAAAGGCGGTGCCGAAGCCGATCATCACGATCGCCAATGCAAGGTTTAAGAGGTGCTGGCCTTTGAACACTACGGGAGCGCTGGAGAAGAGCCGGAAATATTTGCCCAGGCCCGCCAGCTTGCCGAAGGCGATCACCGAGCCGGAGAAAGTGATGGCGCCGACAAAGGTGCCGATGAACAGTTCCAGCTTGTTACCCTTAGGCAGGGGGTCGGGCAGCCCGAAAGCGCTCGGGTTGTTGACTGCGGCGATGGCGATCAGCACCGCCGCGAGCCCCACCAGCGAATGCATGGCCGCCACGAGCTCCGGCATCTGGGTCATCTGCACCCGGCGGGCGATCACAGCGCCGATCGTTCCCCCGATGGCGATCGCCAGGACGATCGGAACCCAGTTACGGGTGATGGCAAAGGTGGTGGCAATGGCGATCGCCATGCCGATGATGCCGAACAGGTTGCCGCGCCGGGCCGTCACCGGCGAAGAGAGACCCTTCAGCGCCAGGATGAACAGGACTGAGGCGACGAGGTAGGCGAGAGCAACTTGGTTGGCGGTCATTTGTTCTCCTTCGGAGCGCCGGGTGGATTGCCGCCGGCGCTCGTGGTTGCTGTCCGAAAGCGCATTTTGTTCTTCGGCCTTCCCGTCATTGCTTGCCCTTTTCGCCCTTGGGTTTTTTCTTGAACATCTCCAGCATGCGCTGGGTGACCAGGAAGCCGCCGAAGACGTTGATCGACACCAACAGAACGGCGATGAACCCGACCACGCTCTCGAACCCGAACCCTCCCACCCCCGCCGCTAGGATCGCGCCGACGATGATGATGGAGGAGATAGCGTTGGTTACCGACAAAAGCGGAGTGTGCAGAGCCGGCGTCACATTCCAGATGACGTGATAGCCGACGAACACGGCCAGTACGAAGATCGTGAGATTGACGACGATAGGATCAATCGCTCCGGTCATGGGCGCTCCTTGACAAGCATGCTTCAGGCTTCCGACGCGGAAACGCGGGCGCGCTTCAGCTCTTTTTCACGAGTTCCCCGCCGGTGCATACCAGCGCTCCGGCGATGATTTCGTCCTCCCGGTCGAGCTTGAGCTCCCCGGTCTTAGGGTCCAGCAGCAGGTTGAGGAAGTTCAAGAGATTTCGCGCATACAGGGCGCTCGCGTCCGCGGCTGCCAGAGCCGGCAGGTTGGCGATCCCGACGATCTTCACCCCGTGCTTGACCACGATCTTGTCGAGCTCGGAGCCCTCCACGTTACCTCCCTGCTCGATTGCCAGATCCACGATCACCGAACCCGGCTTCATGCTTTTCACCGTTTCTTCCTTGATCAACTTGGGCGCGGGACGGCCCGGGATCAGCGCCGTGGTGATGACGATATCGGCGGCTTTAGCGCGCTCGTGCACCAGCTCCGCCTGACGGCGCATCCAATCGGCAGGCATGGGTCGAGCGTAGCCGCCCACGCCCTCCGCGATCTCGCGCTCCTCTTGCGTCAGGTAGGGCACGTCGAGAAACTTCGCCCCCAGGGATTCCACCTGCTCCTTTACGGCCGGGCGCACGTCGGAGGCCTCCACCACGGCTCCGAGACGCTTTGCCGTGGCGATCGCCTGTAGGCCCGCCACCCCCGCGCCCAACACCAGGACTCGCGCAGCCTTCACCGTGCCAGCAGCGGTCATAAGCATGGGCATGAACCGCTGATATTCGTTGGCTGCGATGATCACTGCCTTGTAGCCGGCGATATTGGCCTGGGAGGAGAGGGCGTCCATGGCCTGGGCCCGGGAGATACGCGGCAGCCACTCCATGGCGAAAGCGGTGAGGCCGTGGCGCGCATAAGCCTCCATCGCCGAGCCATCGTAGGGATTGAGCAGTCCGATCAGGATGGCCCCTTTTTTCAAGTGGGCCAGCTCCTCGGCCGAGGGACCGCGCACCTTGAGCACGATGTCAGCGTTGGCGTATACCTCCTCGGCGCTGGCCACGACGGTGGCCCCAGCCGCTTCGAACTCCGCGTCGGGAATGCTGGCCTTAACACCTGCCGAGGCCTGCACCAGGACCCGGTGACGTCCGCCGGCTACGAGCTTTTTCACCGTCTCCGGAGTAGCGGCCACGCGAGTTTCGCCCGCGCGCGTTTCCGCAGGGACTCCGATTTGCATGCGCGTTCTCCTTCTTCTCGGACGATGGACCGGCCCGCGGGCCAAGCCGCGCCCGCTCATTTGTTATTCGCAGGAACACCCCTTTTTCTGCCGAGAGGCGTGGGGAGGCAGGAGTCGCGAAGCGCGGGGCGTTATCGTAATCGTCATCTTGTGCTGCCTCGCCTCTCCGGCCAAGCGAGGCCCAATCCTAATCGCTTCGCCGGGACGGCGCAATATCGGCGGTCAAGAGCAGCCGTTATAATGGTGCATGCCTCCGAAACGACTTGTCCCATGCCTTCGATCCGGGTTCTTCCTGACCTGGTAGTAAGCCAGATCGCGGCGGGAGAAGTGGTGGAGCGGCCCGCCTCCGCCTTGAAGGAGCTGCTGGAGAACAGCCTCGACGCGGGCAGTCGCTCGGTGAGCGTGGAACTCGCCCAGGGCGGCCAGAAACTGATCGCCGTGACGGACGACGGCTGCGGGATCCCGGGAGAGGAGCTGCCCCTAGCGCTCGCCCGCCACGCCACCAGTAAGATCGCTAGCCTGGAGGACCTCGCCCGGGTAGGTAGCCTGGGCTTCCGGGGCGAAGCGCTGGCAGCAATCGGCGCGGTGGCGCGCCTGCGGCTGGCGAGCCGCCACCCCTCGGAGCCCCATGGTTGGGCGATTCGCTGCGACGGCGGCAGCCTCGCGCCTCGCGAGCCCGCGGCCCTCACCCGAGGCACCCGGGTGGAGGTGCGCGATCTCTACTTCAACACCCCGGTCCGGCGCAAATTCCTGAAGAGCGAGGCGACCGAGTACGCCCATTGCGAGGAGACCTTCCTGCGCATCGCCCTCTCTCGGCCGGACTTGCGCTTCACCCTCCAGCATAACGGCAGGCTGCGCTGGTCCCTCCCCCCAGCCGATGCGGTCACGCGCATCGGGACACTGCTCGGGGAAGCGCTCTCGGCTGCCCCGATCACTGTGGACGAGGACAGCCCAGGGCTCAAGCTCTTCGGGCTAGCGGCCCACCCGACCCAGTGCCGCAGCCAGCGGGACGTCCAGTACCTTTTCGTCAACGGCCGCTTCGTGCGCGATAAGCTCCTCGCCCACGCGGTACGGGAAGCGTATCGCGACGTCTTGCACCACGACCGGTATCCGGCCTACGTCTTGTTCCTGGAGTTGGACCCCGAGGCGGTGGACGTGAACGTACACCCGACCAAGAGCGAGGTGCGCTTCCGGGAGCCCGGTGCCGTACACCGGTTTGTATTCCATGCCCTGCATAAGGCTCTCGGCGGAACCCGCGCCGGCGGCGCGACTTCGTCCGCCCGGCCCGCTGAGAGCGTTCTCCGGGACACGACGCCCTCGCCATGGCCGCGACCGAAGGCGAACCCTGAGCCCTCGCTTCGCCAGATGACGGTTCCCCTGTCCGCCGCCCAGCCGATTGCCGCCTACCAGGCCCAGTTCGTTGAGGCCCTGGCTGAGAGGCGGACGGCTTCCGAGAAGTCCTGCGAGATTCCGCCCCTGGGGTTCGCCCTGGCCCAGTTGGGAGGCGTCTACATCCTTGCCCAGAACGCCCACGGCCTGGTCGTGGTGGACATGCACGCGGCCCACGAGCGCGTCGTCTACGAAACGCTGAAAAACGCCCTGGACACGGGCGCACCCGCGTCCCAGCCGCTGCTTATTCCCCTGACCCTGCCTGCCGCTCCCCAGGACATGGAAGCGGTAGAACGCCACCAGGCTCTGATCAGCAGTCTGGGTTTCGACATCGCTCCCCTTTCGCCCAGCACCCTGGCGGTGCGCGCGTTGCCCCCGGCGCTTCAGGGGGCCGATGCGGCGGAGCTGGTCCGAGACTTGATCCGGGAGCTGCGAGAATTCGATGCCAGCACGGTCGCTACCGCCCGCCGCAACGAACTCCTCGCCCGGCTCGCCTGCCACGGGGCAGTGCGAGCCAATCGGCGGCTCACGCTGGCCGAAATGAACGCCCTGTTGCGCCAGATGGAGGCGACAGAGCGCTCCGGCCAGTGCAACCACGGGCGGCCCACCTGGTTTCAATTGAGCCTCCAGGACCTGGACCGCCTGTTCATGCGGGGCAGGTAAAGGATGGAACAGGAAGCCCCGCAGCTGTCCGAGCGGGGACCCCGTGGGCGCAAGGCGCCCGATCCCCCCGCCATCTTCCTGATGGGGCCCACCGCTACGGGTAAGACCCGGGTCGCAGTGGCGCTCACCCGCAGCCTACCGGTGGAAATCGTGAGCGTGGACTCTTCCCTGGTCTACCGCCACATGAACATCGGCACCGCCAAGCCGGACGCGGAGACGCTCAAGGCGGCGCCCCATCATTTGATCGACCTGGTGGAGCCCGATGAAGCCTATTCGGCGGGGCGCTTTCGCGACGACGCTCTGGCCGTGATGCGCGAGATCACCGAGCGGGGCCGCATCCCGCTCCTCGTAGGCGGCACCATGCTCTACTTCAAGGCGCTGCGGGAGGGCCTCGCCGAGCTGCCCAAGGCAGACCCGGCGCTGCGACTGGTCATCGACGGCATGGCGGCTGAGCAGGGCTGGCCAGCCCTGCACCGGCTTCTCGCCAGTGTCGACCCGGAAACCGCGGCTCGGCTCTCTCCGAACGACGCCCAGCGGATCCAGCGGGCCCTGGAAGTGTATTACCTCACCGACCGGCCCCTGTCGGCCCTACTCAAGAAGCCGAAGTACGTCTATTTTCCCTACCGAAGCATCTGCGTGGCCCTGGTGCCCGGTGATCGGGGGCAGCTCCACCAGCGTATCGCCCAGCGTTTCGAGGATATGCTGGAGCTGGGCTTGATCGGAGAGGTGCGCTGGCTGCGCCGCCACTACGCCCTGGACCTCTCCATGCCTTCCATGCGCTGCGTCGGCTACCGCCAGGTATGGAAGTACTTGGAAGGGGAATACAGCCTGGAAACGATGCGGGAGCGGGCGGTGGCGGCGACGCGTCAGCTTGCCAAGCGCCAACTCACCTGGCTGCGGGCGCTGGACGATGTCGTCGCCTTTGACTGCTTTCGAGACTCGGTGGCCGAAGAGGTGCTGGCCTACTTGCGGTCGGCCCTCGCTGTCTGAGACCGAGTCCGCAAAGGACAGCCAAGGTCTCTCTCCGTGCATCTCCTCCGCGTCTCTTTTCTACGTTCTAATCAATCGCCCTTTTCGTGCACCCCGGCCCGGGCCCAGCCACGGGCGAAGGTAAGCTCCAGGAGATCTCCCGGGGCCACCTGGGCCGCCGAGCGCACGATGTCACCGTCCGCGGTCCGAACGATGCTGTAGCCCCGCTCAAGCACGTGTCGGGGGTTCAAATGAACAAGGTGGGCCTCGAGCCGGGCAAGTTCCCGTTCGGCGTGGGAGAGCCTGTGGGCCATGGCCCGGGTGAGCCGTTGCGCCTGCCTGCGGCGGGCTTCAAGCAGCGCCTCGAGGTCCGGACACGCCCGCCGGAGACGCTCTGCCAGGTGCGCCGCTCGCGTCGCCTCCTGGGTGAGCCTGCGGCGCGCTGCAGCCGCGAGTCGCCGCCCCAGGTCGGCCAGCCGCAGCGACTGGGCACGAAGGCGCTCGCCAGGATGCACGAGCCGCCGCGCCAGGTAGTCCAGCTGCTGCATTCGGGTCTCGAGCCGCCGTGCATGACTGCGGTGCAGACGCCGCGTCAGGCTTTCCAAGCGGGCCAGCAGGTCGATACGGCTGGGGCTCGCGAGCTCCGCCGCGGCGGTGGGGGTCGGCGCACGCTGGTCGGCCACAAAATCGGCGATGGTGAAATCCGTCTCGTGGCCGATCCCGCTCACCACTGGGATAGGACAGGCGGCAATCGCCCGGGCCACGCCTTCCTCGTTGAACGCCCAGAGATCCTCCAGGCTGCCTCCGCCCCGGCACAGGATCAAGACATCGCACTCGGCCCGCTCTCCCGCGACACGCAGCGCCGCCGCGATCTGCTGGGCTGCCTCCAGCCCTTGCACCTGGGTGGGATAGATCACCACAGGCAGACTCGGCAGACGCCGCCGCAGGGTAGCCAGCACGTCCCGCAGGGCCGCTGCCTGGGGGGAGGTCACGATGCCCACCTGGCGCGGGAAAGGAGGCAGGGGCCGCTTGCGCTCGGGCGCGAAGAGACCCTCCCGCTCCAGCTTCGCCTTCAGGCGCTCGAAGGCCTCGTACAAGGCACCCAAGCCTGCCCGACGCATGGTCTCCACGTTGAGCTGGAACTCTCCCCGGGCTTCGAAGAGAGTCACCAGGGCCCGCACTTCCACCAGAGCGCCGTCCGCCGGTTCCCAGTCCAGGTATTGATTGCGGTTGCGGAACATGACGCAGCGCACTTGGGCCTCCCGGTCCTTCAGGGCGAAATACCAATGACCCGACGCGTAGCGTTTCAGGTTAGAAATCTCGCCCCGGACCCATAGCAAGGGGTACGTCTGCTCCAGAAGGAGGCGGGTCGCCCGATTGAGTTCGGTGACGGTAAGCACCCGCCCCGGGTCGATGGCGAAGCTGAAATCCACTTGACAAGCCTTTTAATCCACATTCTCCCCTTCAGGACGGGCTGCGGCGTGACTGCTGCGGGGCAATCCCTCGGTAAGCCGCGCTCGATAGACTAAGCCTCTGAAAGATAAGAACAAATCCCGACGTCCAAAAATTAATCGCGATAGAAAAATTCTTGTCACGAAGGCGACTTAGCCCGCATTTTTACAGACTGCCCACAGAGTTATCCACAAAGGTTGTGGACAATGAGCGCGTCCGAAATCGGCCATCGCGGGAGCGCTGATCGGGCCTAAGGCCTTGAGCCGTCACGCGGCTTGCTCGGTCCGGTGCTTGCGGATAGAGTTACCACATTTTTTTCCGTTCGGGCTGAGGAGTACGGATTTGTTTGCCCTCATCGAAGCGGCCGGCTGGCCGATCTGGTTTCTCATCGTTGCCTCCATCGTCGCCGTCGCCATTATCGGCGAGCGTCTCTGGTCCCTGCGCCAGAGCCAGGTGGTACCGAAGGATCTGCTCCATCGGGTGGTGCAGGAGTATCGCAAAAACGGCGTCAGCGAGGAGCTGATTGCCCGCCTCAACCGGGGCCCGGTGTTGGGGCGCGTCTTCGCAGCGGGACTGAAAAACATCCGAAGCTCCCGGGAAATCATCAAGGACTCCATCGAGGAGGCGGGCCGCGCCGCTACTCAGGAGCTGGATCGCTTCCTCACCATGCTGGGGAGCATCGCCTCGGTGTCGCCGCTGCTCGGCCTGTTCGGCACGGTGGTGGGGATGATCGAGATCTTCGGCTCCCAGACACCTACGGGCAGCAACCCGATCCAGCTCGGCCACGGCATCTCCATCGCCCTGTACAACACCGCTTTTGGCATCTTGGTGGCCGTGCCCAGCATTCTCTTCTACCGCTACTTCCGGGCCAAGGTGGACGCGATGGTGGTGGAGATGGAGCTCCAGGCCCTCAAGCTGGTGGAAGTCTTGCTCGGCGAGCGCAAAGCATGAACTTCCAGCGCGGGCGACAAAAGGACGAGCCGCGGATCGACTTTGTTCCGCTGATCGACGTGCTGCTGGTGATCCTGATCTTTCTCATGGTCACCACCACCTACAATCGGTTCTCGGAGCTGCAAATCAACCTGCCCGAAGCGGGCGCGGAAAAGCAGACCGAGCGCCCCAACGAGATCACGGTCGCTGTCGATCCCGTGGGGCAGTACACGGTCAACAACCAGCCGATACGCTTCACCGGGCTCGAGGTACTGGTGGAGAGCCTGCGGCGCGCCGCCGCCGGCGCCGCCGAACCGGTGATCGTGATCGCTGCCGACGCCAAAGCCTCCCACCAATCCGTGGTGAACGTGATGGAGGCAGCACGCATCGCCGGCTATCACCGGATCACCTTCACCACCCAGGCGCGAGAGCGGTAGAGGAGAGCCCCGGAACCAAGGCGGCGCGACCCGCCGCAACGGACCGTGCCCTGGGATCCCTACGGTTCTTCCCTTCCCGCCCTGTTGCTGGCCGATCTGTGGGACCGGTGCGCCGGCCAGGCCCACCGGGCCAACGCCCGCTGGGGTTTCCTGCACCCGCCCTCCAAAGGTAAAACGGTCTGGGTCGTAGCCGGAAGCGAGGCACGCAGCGTGCGGCTCGGGGCGGAGCTTGTGCGCGCCATCCGGCAGAAGCGCCTGGACGTGCGGCTGGTTTTCACCTTTGAGCAGGAGCATCCCCAGGTCCTTGCGCCCCTGGTCGGCAGTCCCCGTACTGGGTGGGGGTTCGGCCCCTGCGACCATCCCCTCGCCGTGGGACGGGCCCTCCGGCGGCTCCAGCCCCTAGGAATCGTGTTCGCGGGCGCGGCGCCCCGGCCCCACCTGGCCCGGGCCAGCGCCCGCCTTGCCCACCGGCTGCTCGTGGCCGCCACCGGTTGCCCGGAGGTAAGTTTCGAACGGGTCTACCCCTCTACCGAGGAAGAAGCCGCCTCCGCGGGAGAGGAAGCCGCCCCGGCCGCCAATCTCCTCACCCTGGTCATGCCATCCCAGGTGGACCCCAACTTCGCCGCCCTGGTGAACGGCCCCTCGAGCCGCTCCCTGTGGTGGTGGCATGGGACAGATCCCCGAGAGCTGGAGGGCTTTCTCGTCCCCTTCCGAGCGGCCTTCCCTCGCGACCCCCTCTTCGTCACCGGTCTCGTGCCCCGGCAAGGACGAAATCTGGGGCTTCGGCCCATCAGCGGCTGGGAGAGAACGCCCTTGCCCGACGGCGCCCTCGTTGCCGTCGACGACCCCACCTGGCTTCCGGCGGTGGCCGCCGCCTGCGTCGCCGTCCATTTTGACGCCCGAGACGACGAATGCCTGTGGCAAGCCCTGGGCGGCGGAGCAGCGGCGAGCCGCCGCCCCGGCCTGCCCTTGCCCAAGGCGGCCCTGGCTTCCGCGGTGGCGCAACGGGCCGACCCCGGCGAGATCGTCCGCGCCTGGCAGGCTTGGCAGCAAGACCCGCAGCGGCGGCGGGAGCTGAGAGACCGATCGCGCCAAGCCTTCTGGGCCGAACGGCGCCTAGCGGGAAGCGTCCGGGACGAACTGCTCGAGCGGGTTCTCAACTGGGATTGACCCTGCCCCAGGCCCTTCGTCAAACTCCCTGGCCCATGAACCCTCCAGTGCGCTGGGTCGAGCGCCATTGGCGCCAGACCACCTGGTTCGCGGCCCTGCTTGCCCCCTTGAGCCTCCTCTTCGGGGCGGCTGCGGCTGCCCGCAGGGCCTTGTATCGGGGGGGCATTCTACGCGCCGAGCGCCTTCCGGTGCCGGTCATCGTGGTGGGCAATCTCACCGTTGGGGGCACCGGCAAGACGCCGTTCGTCATCTGGCTCGTCCAGCGGCTGCGCGGCTTGGGATGGCGGCCGGGGATCGTGAGCCGAGGCTATGGCGCCACAGTGTCGGGTCCCGCCCCGGTGGAGGCCGCCTCCGACCCGGTCCGCTTCGGCGACGAGCCCGTGCTCCTCGCCCGCCGCACTGGCTGTCCGGTATGGATCGGACGCGACCGGGCGCGGGCCGCCCGGGCGCTCCTCGCCCATTCGCCCGAATGCGACGTGATCGTCTCCGACGACGGCCTGCAGCACTACCGCCTCGCCCGGGACGTGGAGATCGCCGTGGTGGATGCTGAACAGGGATTCGGCAACGGCTGGCTCCTGCCGGCGGGCCCGCTGCGGGAGCGGCCATCCCGGCTCGATCGAGTAGACCTGGTAATCGTGCATGGAACCGCTGCCCGCCCCTTCGCGGCGGGGCGGGAATGCCGTATGCGGCTCGAGGGCCGGCAGTTCTACAACCTGCTCAATCCCCGCTTCGTGGTTTCTGCCGGCTACTTCAATGGCATGCGCACCCACGCGGTGGCGGGCATCGGCAATCCCCGCCGCTTCTTTGACGCCCTCCAGGCCCTGGGACTTTCCGGCACGGCCCATGCTTTCCCCGATCACCACCGATTCCGCGCCGAAGAGCTGCGCTTCGCCGGCGCGGAAGCCATCCTCATGACCGAAAAGGATGCGATAAAATGCGAAGCCTTCGCCGACGAGACGCATTGGGTGCTCGCCGTCACCGCCGTGGTCGAACCGGACCCGTTGCCCATCCTGCTCGCCAAGATCGGACATTCCCATGGATCCCAAGCTTCTTGACATTCTCGTATGCCCCCTGTGCAAGGGCCCCCTGGTCTACAAAAAGGCCGAGCAGGAACTCATCTGCAAAGCGGACCGCCTCGCCTATCCCATCCGGGACGGCATTCCGGTGATGCTGGAAGAGGAAGCCCGCAAGCTGCCGCCGGAGGAAGAGGTGGTCTGACGCCTCTCAATCCGGTGCTCTCCGCCTCCCTATGACGCCCGTGCCTTTCACCGTGGTGATCCCGGCACGCTACGCCTCCACCCGGCTGCCGGGCAAGCCGCTTGCCGACATCGGCGGCCGCCCCATGGTGGTGCGGGTAGCCGAACGGGCACGGGACAGCGGCGCCCGGGCGGTGGTGATAGCCACCGATCATCCGGACGTGGTCGAGGCCGCACGGCGCCATGGGTTCGAGGCCTGCATGACCCGCGCCGACCATGCCACGGGCACCGATCGCATCGCCGAGGTGGTGAGGGCACGGCGGCTCTCTCCCGAAACGCTGGTGGTAAACGTGCAGGGCGATGAGCCCTTCATCGATCCCGAGCTGATCCGGGAAGCGGCCTCGCATCTCCACGACAGGGTGGAGGCTGCCATCGCCACCGCCTGCCATCCGATCCAAGATCTGGAGAGCTTTCTGAGCCCGAGCGTGGTCAAGGTGGTGCTGGACGCCCAGGGTTACGCCCTGTACTTCAGCCGCGCCCCCATCCCCTACCCCCGGGACGCCTTCGCCGCGGGCGCTACAGCCCTTCCCGCGGATTTCCCGGCCTACCGCCATATCGGCATCTACGCCTACCGGGCAGGCTTTCTCGCTGCCTACGCCGGCCTGACCCCAAGCCCGGTCGAGGTCTTCGAGTCTCTGGAGCAGCTGCGGGCCCTGGCCCACGGTTACCGGATCGCCGTCTGGGTGACCGGCCGCGCGGTCCCAGCCGGCGTAGACACGCCCGAGGATCTGGAGCGGGCGCGACGCTTGGCGGCGGGCGGGCCGCCGGGTCCTTATAGATCCCATCACGATTAACGATCCGCGGCCTTGATGGACCCTCTATCATTCGCGGGTACGACATCGCAGCAAGCAGCCAAGGAGGAAGCCCCATGCGACTGATCCTGCTGGGCCCCCCGGGAGCGGGCAAAGGCACCCAGGCGGCCTTCATCACCCAGCGTTTCCGCATCCCCCAAATCTCCACGGGCGACATGCTGCGGGCGGCGGTGAAGGCTGGCACGCCCCTGGGCAAGCTCGCCAAGGAAAAGATGGAGGCAGGGGCCCTGGTGCCCGATGACCTGATCATCCGGCTCGTGAAGGAGCGCCTTCAAGAGCCCGATTGCGCCAACGGCTTCCTGTTCGACGGTTTCCCCCGCACGATTCCCCAGGCCCAGGCCATGCGGGATGGGGGTGTCAAGATCGATTACGTGCTGGAGCTGGACGTCCCCGACGAGGAAATCATCACCCGCATGGCGGGCCGCCGGGTGCACCTCGCCTCCGGGCGCACCTATCACGTGAAGTTCAACCCGCCCCGGGTTCCGGACCGGGACGACGTGACCGGAGAGCCCCTGGTCCAGCGGGAGGACGACCGGGAGGAGACGGTGCGGGAGCGGCTGCGGGTCTATCACGCCCAGACCAAACCGCTAGTGGACTACTATTCGCGCTGGGCGGCCGAAGGCGATCCCAACGCCCCCAGAGTGGTCAAGGTGCTGGGCACCGGCAGCGTGGAGGAGATCCGCGACCGCATTTTCGCCGCGTTGAGCTGACCCAAAGGAGACAGCCTATGTCTGCCATCCCCGGATTCAGCGACGCCGAACTGTGGGTGGTGGAGTCCGCCCTCAAGGAGCGCTATGGCCGGGAGGTGTCGGTGGAGGTGGCAGTAAGCGAGCTCAAGCTCGATCCTTCCTCCTCCGAGCTCACTACCTGTCCCACCCTGCATTGGACCCAGGACGGGGTGGGCTTCGTCATCAATAAGATCGCCGAGGGTCGCTACCGGGCCCAGTTCTACTACTCCGTCCACGACCAGTACGGAACCGACCGGGAGTCCTTCGACGATCTAGGCGAGTGCCTGGGGGTACTCCTCAAGCTGCAGGCCGATACCGCTAGGGACCGGGCGGGCGCCGCCTCAGGTGCGGACGGGAGTAGCTTGAGCAGCCCTTTCACCCAGTTCATCGACTTCTGAAGCAAACAAAGGGAGACCACTGGATGGCCAAAATGAACGCGTTCTACGCCCAGTCCGGAGGGGTTACTGCAGTGATCAACACCTCGGCCTGCGCCGTCATCGAGACAGCCCGCAAGCACAAGGACAAGATTGGCAAGGTCTACGCCGGCCGCGACGGTATCATCGGAGCGCTCACCGAAGACCTGATCGACACCAGCAAGGAACCCGCCGCCAATATCGCCGGGCTGCGCTACACGCCGGGAGGCGCCTTCGGTTCCTGCCGCTATAAGCTAAAAAGCCTGGAGCAAGACCGGGCCCAGTACGAGCGGCTGATCGAGGTGTTCAAGGCTCACAACATCGGCTACTTCTTCTATAACGGGGGCGGCGACTCGGCCGACACTTGCTTGAAGGTGTCCCAGCTCTCCGAGCAGATGGGCTATCCCATCGTGTGCGTGCACGTGCCTAAGACCGTGGACAACGATTTGCCCATCACCGACTGCTGCCCCGGCTTTGGCTCGGTTGCCAAGTACGTGGCTACCTCCATCCGGGAAGCGGGCTACGACGTGGCCTCCATGGCCAAGACCTCTACCCGGGTGTTCGTCCTGGAAGTGATGGGCCGTCATGCCGGATGGATCACCGCTGCCTGCGGACTCGCCGCGGAAAAGGAGGGCGAGCCGCCCCATATTCTGCTCTTCCCAGAAGTTGCCTTCGACGAAGACAGATTCCTCGGGCGCGTGGAGGAGTCGATCAAGCGCTACGGCTACTGCGTGATCGGGGTTTCCGAGGGGCTGCGTGACAAAGAGGGCAAGTTCCTCTCTGAGCAGGGAATACGCGACGCCTTCGGCCATGCCCAGCTCGGGGGCGTAGCGCCGGTCATTGCCAACCTGGTGCGGGAACGGCTCAAGCTCAAGTATCACTGGGCCGTAGCCGATTACCTCCAGCGCGCCGCCCGCCACATCGCCTCCAAGACCGACGTGGCCCAGGCGTATGCCGTCGGCAAAGCCGCGGTAGAGCTCGCTCTCAAGGGCAAAAACGCGGTCATGCCCACCATCGTGCGCAAATCCAGCCGTCCTTACAAGTGGACGATCGGCGTGGCCGACCTGAAGGACGTGGCTAACCGGGAGAAGATGATGCCCCGGGACTACATCACCGAGGACGGCTTCCACATCACGGCAAAATGCCGCACGTACCTCCAGCCCCTGATTCAGGGGGAGGATTACCCTCCATACAAGAACGGGCTGCCGGTCTATACCCGGCTCAAGAACGTGCCGGTGCCGAAGAAGCTCAAAACGGAGTTCAAGGTCTGAATGACGCTGGAGAAAGCGCGGCAACTGCTCAAGGTCCAGGCGGACTTCGGCGGCTTCTACAATGCCAACGCCTCCAAGCTGATCCTGTCCGAAGTTCAGCGGGAGCACGGCCAGGAAGCGGTGGATACCCTGATCCGGGAGCTCAGGCTGGACGAGGTGTTCGGGTGGGAGCCCGGAACGCGCTTCGAAGGCGGTTTGGCGGTTCCGGACAAGCGACGGTGAGCTGGCAGGCGCTGATCCGGGCGGCCCGGCCGTTCCCGCTCCCAAGCTGCGCTCTTCCGTGTCACGGCCGGTCCCCCGCTCCGACCGCTCCGCGGCTTCCGTGTCGCGGCCGCCCCGGAACGCGCTCCACCCCAATTCAGTCGATATGGAGCGCATGGAGTCCGGGCGAGCCGCCCCCGCATCAGTCTTCGATGGTGTGTCAGGGCGCGTCCTGCCAGCCCTTGGCCGCGGGGGGCCGGGCAACCACGAATTAGAATTAGCCATCCTTGTCCATGAGCGTTCGTGGTTCCCGCGCAACCGCAGGAGCGCCTTCCGAACGCCGAAGGAGTGTTCAAGAACCTGGGCCGGAGCAGGCACCACAAGCGCAGCCGTTTGCGCCGCTCCGTGCAAGCGATATGTTAAAATTCGCGCCACTCAAATCTTATATAAGAGTCAACTAATTCGTTCTCGCATAAGGGCAGTCGGGCCGGCCCAGATTTCGGCCCAGCCAGCATAAGGGGAATTCCATGACTGCAGGACTCACGCTCGCGCTGCTTTGCGCCGCCGCAGCTTTGGTGTTCGGCGGCTTCTGGATCAAAAGCATCATGAGTCTGCCCGCCGGCAACGAGCGCATGCGCGAGATCGCGGCGGCGGTACAGGAAGGCGCCAAGGCGTACTTGAACCGCCAGTACACCACCATCAGCATCGTCGGCGTCATCCTGTTCCTCGTCATCGGTTTCGCCCTCTCCTGGCGCACCGCCTGGGGCTTCGCCATCGGCGCGGTCCTCTCTGGGCTAGCGGGCTATATCGGCATGAACGTATCGGTGCGGGCCAACGTGCGCACCGCGGAGGCCGCCCGCAAAGGGTTGGCCGAGGCGCTGGCGGTGGCTTTCCGCGGCGGTGCCGTCACCGGCCTTCTCGTGGTCGGATTGGGCCTGCTCGGGGTCGCGGGCTACTTCGGTATCCTGTGGTCGGCCGCCGACAAAGCGGCCCAGATCGAAGGCATCAAGCATATCCTCCAGCCCATGGTGGGCCTCGCCTTCGGAGGGTCGCTCATTTCCATCTTTGCCCGTCTTGGCGGCGGCATCTTCACCAAGGGGGCAGACGTGGGCGCGGACTTGGTGGGCAAGGTGGAGGCGGGCATTCCCGAGGACGATCCCCGCAACCCTGCCGTCATCGCCGACAACGTGGGCGACAACGTGGGCGACTGCGCCGGCATGGCAGCGGACCTGTTCGAAACCTACGCCGTGACCATCATCGCCACCATGCTGCTCGGGGGCCTCCTCTTCGCGCCCAACGTGGCCCCGCAAGCGGTGATCTACCCCCTGGCACTGGGGGGAGTCTCCATCATCGCCTCCATCATCGGCACCTACTTCGTGAAAACCAGCGAAGGCGGCAAAATCATGGGGGCCCTGTACCGGGGCTTGATCGTCTCTGGCGTGCTGGCGCTCATCGCCTTCTGGCCGGTGACCCAGTATTTCATGGCCGGCAACGGGGTGTACAGCGTCATGGCGCTGTGGGGCTCGGCGGTGATCGGGTTGCTGCTCACCGGCGCCATGGTATGGATCACCGAGTATTACACCGGCACTCAGTTCTCTCCGGTCCGCCACGTCGCCCAGGCCTCCACCACGGGCCACGCCACCAACATCATCGCTGGCCTGGGCGTGTCCATGAAGGCGACAGCGCTTCCCGTGCTGGCCGTGTGTCTGGCCATCTGGGCTTCCTATACGCTGGCGGGGCTCTATGGCATCGCCGTTGCCGCCACCGCCATGCTTTCCATGACCGGCATCATCGTGGCCTTGGACGCCTACGGGCCCATCACTGATAATGCCGGCGGCATCGCTGAGATGGCGGAGTTGCCCAAGGAAGTACGCAACATCACTGATCCCCTGGACGCGGTGGGCAACACCACCAAGGCAGTCACCAAAGGCTACGCCATCGGCTCGGCGGGGCTGGCAGCACTCGTGCTCTTCGCCGATTACACCCATGGGCTAGAGGCGGCCGGAAAGAGCGTGGAATTCAGCCTCTCCCATCCGGCGGTGATCATCGGCCTCTTCATCGGCGGCCTCGTGCCCTACCTCTTCGGCGCCATGGCCATGGAGGCGGTGGGCCGCGCCGCCGGTTCGGTGGTGAACGAGGTGCGCCGCCAGTTCCGGGAAATCGCCGGCATCATGGAAGGAAAGGCAAAACCCGATTACTCCCGAGCGGTGGACATGCTGACCCGCGCTGCCATCAAGGAGATGATCGTTCCGTCCCTGCTCCCGGTGCTGGTGCCAATCCTGGTGGCGCTGATCGTGGGCGTGCTCATGGGCGCTGAAGCTGGTCGCATGGCTCTCGGAGGGCTCCTCCTCGGCACCATCGTCACCGGCATCTTCGTCGCCATCTCCATGACCACTGGGGGCGGCGCATGGGACAACGCCAAGAAGTACATCGAGGACGGCGCCTTCGGCGGCAAGGGTTCCGACGCCCACAAGGCGGCGGTCACCGGCGACACGGTGGGCGATCCCTACAAGGACACCGCAGGCCCGGCGGTGAACCCGCTCATCAAGATCATCAATATCGTCGCCTTGTTGATCGTACCGCTGCTGTAAGCGACCTGCAGCCTGGCTAGAAAAGCGCACCGCGGCCCCAGCCCGGTGCGCTTCCTCCCGCCTGGGCGGGGCTAGAAGACGCCCAGGGCGGGGACGAAAGCAGGGGGGAAAGCTTCGCCCTTTCGCCTTACCGGGGCACTCGGTTATCATCGTTTCGTTCCATCAATCCATCTCGCCCTCGTCTTTCCCCATGATGAAGCGCGTCTTGACTCTCGAGGCAGCCAAATCCGTGGCCGCTGCCTCCGAGGCATTCGCCGACAGCCACGGCTTCAGAGTGGTCATCGCCATCGTAGACGATGGCGGCCATCTTCTTTACCTGCAGCGGGAGCACGATGTCCAGTTCGGGAGCGTCCAGACGGCCATCGGCAAGGCTTATTCGGCGGTAGCGTTCAAACGGCCTACCGTGGAGTGGGAGGGACGCTTCAAGGAAGGGCGGTATGGCTATCTCACCATGCCGGGCTTGACCGGGTTGCAGGGTGGCGTGCCCCTGGTGATCGGAGGTGAAATCGTGGGCGGTATCGGCGTCTCCGGCGTCAGCTCCCAGGACGACGAGCGCATCGCCAAGGCCGGCGCCGACCTGCTGCTCACCCTGAGCGAAGGAGGCAAGGCATGATCTACGCCCTGGGAGATCGCCGCGTGGAGATCCGCGGCAGTGATTATTTCGTGGCCGATAACGCCACGGTCGTTGGCTCCGTGGTGATCGGCCATAACGTCAGCATCTGGTTCAACTGCGTCGTGCGCGGCGATAACGATGTCATCACCATCGGGGACAACTGCAACATCCAGGACGCCTCGGTGCTCCACACGGACGAGGGAGTGAAGCTCACCCTGGAGCGCAACGTGTCGGTGGGCCACATGGTGATGCTGCACGGCTGTCACATCGGCGAAGGGAGCCTGATCGGCATCAAGGCGGTGGTACTGAACGGCGCCCGCATCGGCAGGAACTGCCTAATCGGTGCCAATACTTTGATCCCGGAAGGGAGAGAAATTCCCGATGGCTCGCTGGTGGTGGGCTCGCCGGGAAAGGTGATCCGCCAGCTCACGCCCGAGGAGATTCGGAAAATCAACTGGATTGCCGACCACTACGTGGAAAACTTTAAGCGCTACAAGACTTCCCTGCGGCCCGACCCGCGCTGATAGGATTCCTTCCGCCCCGCTCTGGCCCTTTCCGGAGAACACCCCCATCGCCATTTCGTGCCGGACGGTCTGGCCGCCCGGCCTTTCCGTAAGGGAGACGAGACGTAGGGCGCGTTCGACAGGTGCGGCGGGCTTTTCCTGGCACTCCGAGGCCGATCAGGCCACCGTCACGTCCTTGGAGAGATAGACGTCCTGGATCGCGTTGAGCAGCGCAATACCCTCCTTGAACGGCTTCTGGAACGCTTTGCGCCCGGAGATGAGCCCCATGCCGCCGGCGCGCTTGTTGATCACTGCGGTGCGCACCGCCTGGGCCAGATCGCCCTCTCCCTTGGACTCGCCGCCCGAGTTGATGAGCCCCGCTCGCCCCATGTAGCAGTTGGCCACCTGGTAGCGCACCAGGTCGATGGGATGGTCCGAGGTGAGCTCGGAGTAGACCTTGGCGTGGGTCTTACCGAACTTGAGCACGTTGTAGCCGCCGTTGGTTTCCGCCATCTTCTGCTTGACGATGTCCGCTTGCAGGGTGACCGCCAGATGGTTGGCCTGCCCGGTCAGGTCCGCCGCCAAGTGGTAGTCCTTGTCCTGCTGCTTGAACGCCGCATTGCGCAGGTAAGCCCAGAGGATGGTGGCCATGCCGAGCTCATGGGCGTACTCGAAGGCCTTGGTGATCTCCTGGATCTGGCGCTTGGATTCCTCGGAGCCGAAATAGATGGTGGCGCCCACCGCGCAGGCGCCCATTTCGAAGGCCTGCTTGACCGAGGCGAACAGGATCTGGTCGTAGGAATTGGGATAACTCAGGAACTCGTTGTGATTGATCTTGAGGATGAACGGGATCTTGTGGGCGTACTTGCGCGCCACCGCCCCCAACACGCCCAGCGTGGAAGCGACGGCGTTGCAGCCGCCTTCGATGGCGAGCTTCACAATGTTCTCCGGGTCGAAGTACATGGGGTTCGGCGCGAAGGACGCCCCGCCCGAGTGCTCCACGCCCTGGTCCACCGGCAGGATGGAGAGATAGCCGGTGCCGGCCAGCCGCCCGTGATTGAACAAGCTCTGGAGGCTGCGCAGCACCGGGGGCTTGCGGTCGCTCGCCGCCACCACCCGGTCGACAAAATCCGGCCCGGGCAGGTGCAGCGATTCCTTGGGGATCCCCTTGCACACATGGCCGAGCAGGCTTTGCGCTTCCTTGCCCAGCATGGCTTCAATATCGGTCGCGGCGGTCTTCATCACCACGCTCATGGCACTTCTCCCGTAGATAAGGTCACGGCTCAATTAGCGTATTATCCCTCAGTTGCCGCGCCGGGATAAGCAGGCTGCCCCCCGTCGACACTGCGCGCCCGGCGGCTCAAGGCTGCGGGCGCTTTCCCCCGATAAAACAATTACCCAGCGGAGCCCTCCGATGCGCACCCTCCCATGCGCCGCCGCGCTGGCGCTTACCGTCGCTTTGGCTGTGCCGTCCGCCTCTACCGCCGAGTACAAGGGCAAAATGAGCTGGGCCGACGCCCAGCCGGCGCTCGCCAGCAAGGCAGTGGACGGCCAGGAAAACCCCCTGTCCATTTTCGTCGCCGCCAAGCTCCACACGCTGGGTCAAAACCACTTGACCCTGTGGGGCTACGTGGCTGATGCCCTCATTTTCGTGGTGAACCGGGAGGTGTGGGCAAGCTGGACCCCGGAGGACCGGGAGGTGGTGCGCCAGGCGGCGATCCAGGCTGGCCGGGAAAACGTGGAGGCGGCGCGCAAGGGCATCGCCCCTCCGGACGAATCTCTGATCCGGCAGATCGAAGCGAGCGGCGTACAAGTGACGCGCTTGACGCCCGAGGGACGCAAGGCGTTCCAGGAAGCGACGCGTCCGGTCTACGCCAAGTGGGCGTAGACCGTGGGCGAAGCAAGCGACATAGAAGTCGTAGACCGCTTCGCCGCCCCCCGCTCCGAGGGATCGTTCACCTGATCGAATTCCCTGGTGGCGAGCATGCGCTAGCCGGCTAAGGCGTCAAGCCCGGCCAGCTTGAGGGCAACGTCCATCGATAAGACAGGCCTGACCCGGGAACGGCGTGAAGCGCAGACGAAGCCCGCTGCCCGACCGAGGGCGAGATCAAGGGAGAACCGCCGGCGCTGCCACGGCCTCTGCCATGACGTGATCCCCGTCGAGCAAGGGCTGGCTGCCGCTGGGAAATAGGTGGCTAGCTCTATCAGCCGCGCACCCGGGGCGCTGTGCGGCTTTGTGTGTTAAATGATAATTGTTCTCTTTTCAATCCGCAACCCAACCCCCATGGAACAGCCACACAAAGGGGCCTACAGGCACCCAGAAAAGGGCCTTGCATTTCCCTACCGTCAGAGTGATAATGATTCGCAATTAGGACGACCGCCATGTACATCTGCGTCTGCAACGCCATCACCGATCGGGAAATCCGCCAGTGCGTGGAGCTGGGGGCGACGTCCCTGGAAGCGCTGCAGGAGACCCTGGGGGCGGCTACCTGCTGTGGCCGGTGCACACGAACGGTGGAGGAGATTCTGCAGGAATGCACTCGCACCGGCTGCCCGCATCTGGCTCCCGCCTCCTCCTGAACCCCCTTCCCTGGCTTTACCGGTCTAACGGCTCGATGCTAGCCTAAAACCATCGCGCGCAAGGCCCGTTAGGGTCGTGGCCGTTAGTTTGCGCCCAGATCCGCCCGGCGAGGGCTACTCAAGAACCCCAAGAACCCCGGAGGCTGTCATGAAAGGCGATAGCAAAGTCATCGAGCACCTCAACAAAGTTCTCTACAACGAACTCACCGCCATCAACCAGTATTTTCTCCATGCCAAGATGTTCGAGAACTGGGGGCTACACAAGCTCTACGAGCATGAGCGCAAGGAATCCATCGACGAGATGAAGCACGCCGACAAGCTCATGGAGCGCATCCTGTTCCTGGAGGGGCTGCCCAACCTGCAGGACCTGGGCAAGCTGATGATCGGGGAGAACGTGCCGGAAGCCCTGAAGTGCGACCTCCAGCTGGAACAGGCCGCACGGCCCGACCTGCAAGCAGCCATCGCCTACTGTGAGAGCATGGGGGACTACATCAGCCGGGAGCTGTTCGAGGACATTCTCGATTCGGAAGAAGAGCACATCAACTGGCTGGAGACCCAGCTCGAGTTGATCGACAAAATCGGGTTGCAGAACTACCTGCAGTCCCAGATGTAGCCCGGTGCGCGACGGGTCCACTGTGCGACCCGTGCGGGCTTCGGTGAGTCTCTCCAGACCCAGGAAAGGACAAGGCAGGGGTCGCATGGCGTCCAGGCGTGTCCTGGGCGGGCGGTGGCAGGAACCGAGCGACTTCCCTTGAAGGGAGCTCGTGACCGAGAGAACTGCTTCCCCAAGGGCCCGCCAAGTGGCCGGTGTCGAGGGCCTCAACCTGCCGGCCCTGCCTTTCCCAGGTCGAAGCTTTCGCCCCTCCTGATAGGTCGTTGACCTTGTGACCCTGAGATACCGGCAGGCCGCACTAAACAAAACGCACGGCCTTGCCCAGGGTCGGGGGTGTACCCCGCCTCGAATTTTTTCGCCAGCGCGGATGTGCGTTCAAGGCGCAGCAACCCTCAATGCCCAAATGGCAGCACTTTGCCTACTTTTAGGGGCAAATCCGGACTCGTGGTCCGCGGGCGGGAATTTCTCCCGCCCCCAGACATTGACGCGTAGACCCCAGCTCGACGACTGTGGGCGGGTGACTGGCTAGCAGATGCGACTGAGTACCATTATCCTATCATCAAAAAAAAGCCGGAGATCTCCTTAGGGGAAGAATGCCAACGGAAGTCATCCATGAAAGCGTCGGGCTCTATCTTCTCCGCTGTCCTCGGTACCCTGTCAGGAGCTCCCGGTCCCAGTCTGGCCCAACCGCCCGGCCTCGACTCTGCCCGCGAGCACGTGCGACAAGGCACTAGTGTCGCGCCGGAAGTGCTGCGGGGGGCAGAGGAGCAGGTACCCGTAGAAGCAAAGCCCGCCCTCGGCCGCAGCCGCGACGCTGGCGAGACCGGACAATCGAAGGCGTTGGACGCTTCGGGTCGAGCTCGGGAGGAGGATGGCGGCCCGTCTTTCGGGGCTGTTCCCGGTTGACCACCGTTCGCGGGCGGGCCATTGCCGAGCGTGGGTCAGGGCCGGCCCTGAGGCGATGATGAAAAACAGCGGCGGGCGTCGGGCCTACTCACGCCACCCAGGGTGGCGGGGAAACGTTATTGAGCCGCGAAGCGTCAAATAATAGAAATGGTTGACGGAGAGCAGTCCATGGTTTTCCGGTGCCTTCCGCAATGGGGGGCCAGCATCGTTGCCGTGCTGGCCCTCTCCGGCTGCGCCACCCTTCTGAAACCCCTTCCCCCGCCGCCCACTGCGGCGGAGATCGTCCAGATGGCCAGGGACGGTCGCCCCGCGGACGAGATCATCGTCCGGATGAAGGAATCCCAGGCGGTCTACCGGCTGCCCGCCAGCGAGCTGGCGAAGCTCCGGGAGCAGGGGGTGCCGGACGCGGTCATCGATTACATGCAACGAACCTACATTGAGGCTGAGCGCTACGACGAATACCGCCGGGCGCGGGATTTCTATTGGTGGTACGCCTGGCCTGGCCCTTACTGGCCCCATCCCGCCTACCGCTATCGGTTCTGGCCCCATTACGGGCCCTACTGGTGGTAGGGCTGCGCGGCAGCTTCCTCAACTATCCCGCTTCCACGGCTGCGAACCCGACCTGCCGCCAGATGCCAGCACTGCAAGCCCTCGCCTGTGCGGGTCGCGTGTTTCCAGCTCTCTCGCCCTCAGGTGCGCCTCTGGGCGTAACCCAGCCCCGCCGCCATCGGTGCGCCGGGGCCGATCCAGGAGAGCCAGTCCCACCAGCCGTCGCCCGGGAGCGCCGCAAGAAGGCCGATGGCGCTTGCGTTCACGCGCAGCACTGGGCATGCCGAAGATCCGGACGGGAACCAAGGCGTTCACCCCTGGGATCGCGCCGGGGGTAGCTCGGCCACTTCGCATCCCACTTCGGCGAGAATTTCCTCGATCCTGGTCCTGCGCCGGGAGAGCCAAAGATACAAGCCGCTCGCGAGCCCGAAGATCGCGACCAAGTAGAGCATCGCAGAAGGCCGCGCAGCATTTCGATGCGTTCTAGCATGTAGGGGTCCACGCGCGCGTTGCTGGTGTAGTAGCCGAAAACCCCCTCAAGCCGTCGAGCCACTGGTCCGGGCAGCCCCCACGCACGAATGCCGAGTGGGTCGTCCAATCCACGCCATGCGCATTGGAGCGCACGCCAGCGGCGTAATTGAGCGCATCCTGCAACGAGCTCGCGCCCTGGTCTTCGAGGCGCTCGCGTGTGACGACGGTTACCGCCTTGGGCGTCTCGATGAGAGGCGTTTGAGAAGCGCCGCGGCTAGCGGGCAGCGAAATCATGGAGGAGAAGACGCGCGAGCTGGGCGCGACCTCACATCGGGGCCACCTGAAGGGCGAAAAGGTGGGGCGTCAGGTGCAGCGCAACCCACCTCAGAGGGCCAGGCGAGCGGAAGGCGGAGTCTGCAAAGAATGGTCGAGCCCAAGCGCCTAGCGGTTTGTCCTGAGCAGAGTCGCTACTAATCAGTTGTAATGATCAAGTCTGTTCTGAGCGCTTATGCAGAAACGGTGTTTCGGCTCGATCTATCCGCCGTGGGTAGATCGCACAAGTTCTGGGCAAACCAGTACGGGTGGAAGCGGATAAAGCAGATCCGATCCTAAAACGGGCTTTTGCTAAAATCCCGAGCAAAGCGGTGGCGTGTTATGCGTCGTCTACAACGAAACCGTTCACCCCATCCGGGTCGCAACAGCTTGTTTTGATCGCCGGCAGAAAGGCAAGACGTGAAGGTCCACTTTGACCGGGAAGCCGATGCGGTTTGCTTCCGGCTGGACGAGTCTCAGATCGTTGAATCCGAGCAACTGCAGTCCGGCGTTATTCTCGACTGCAACGACCGCAATGAAGTCGTCGGATTCGCTATCCTGAACGTCGAAAGCACGCCTGCCTCCAGAGCCTCAAGCGAAAGCAATTCGAGGTGGTCTGAGGGCGACCGGAAGGCGCAACTCGCGCAGGGCGCGTTAAAAACAGCGCATCAAAAATTTTCCCTGGCGGCCCGGGCAGCTCGTCGATGGCGGCGGCTGGCCGCCGCAGGTGCTCCCGCTCCTCCGCCCGCTCCTCGGCCGAGGGTTCGAAACGGGCCGCGCCGCCCGCGGACGCAATGGCGGGCTGCCCGTTCCCGACTTCCTGCAGACTTCCTCCCGGCACCAGCGGTCCCGCAGCCGGTTTTTCGCGATCTGGTAGAGGAAAGCCCGGGGCTGGCCGGCCGGAGCCTGGGCGCTGCGGCCGATCCATTGGGCGAAGGACTCGTGGACGATGTCGGCCGCCTCGGCTTCGCATTCTAGCCGCCTCCGCAGGAAGCAGAACAACTCCGCCTGCCAGTCCGCATAGGCGCGCGCGAGTTGTGCCTTGGACTCGTCATTCACTGAGGCTTTTCCGGGGGGCGCTCCCGTTATCCGCGGCGGGCGAGGCGCACACGCTCCCTGGGATGACGATCCGTGCCGCAGGCCCTCCATTCTTCGACCCAAGCGGCGAGTTCTCCTCCCTTGACCTGCCCCGATCCGGGGCCGGCGTCGATCAGTTCGATCGCCATGCGCTTCGGCGCAACGAACGCGCTGGCCCTGCCGGGAAGCGCGCCGGAAGCGGCCAGGACGAAGGCATCGGACCGGGTCCATTCCCGAAATTGCTCCGTCGATTCCCAGGCGCTGTAGAGCACGTGGGAGGGTCCCCCTCCCGCCGGGCGGGAAAGAACCGCATGGCAGCAGCCCGGCCGCGTCGCCATCAGGCCGAGGAGCCGCTCGCACCAGGCGTCGAACGCTTCCCGGCACTCCGGTGCCACGAAAAACTGCTCGCTCACGACGATCATGGTCGGTCCTCCCTCAATGGATCGAACGGCCCGGCTCCCGCAGGCTCTCGCCCTTCTGCATCCGGTACAGCAGGTCGTACCACCGGGCGATCAGCCGGCGGCAGACGTCCCGCAACATCGGGGCGGTCTCAGCGTCCGGATGGGTCTCTATGAACTGCAGGTGGCGAATGACCAGCTCGGCCTGCACGGGACACCCCCGCTCGGCTTGCTTGGTCATGAGATACAAGGTCGCCGCCATGAGGGCCGGCAGCGTGGGATAGTCGGGATGGTCAGGGGTCATACACGGAACCTCATGATCCAGGTTTTCGATGGTATCCATGGCTGGCTGGTCGGCATGACCGCCGATGGGCTGGCTATGGGTGCTGACATCTCCTTAGTGTTTCTCTGCGCCCATTTCGATCTTGCTCTTATCGATTTCGATCTCAGTGGCCGATGCGAGTTATGCCACGGCCTTGCCAAAACGAGCCCGGGCTGCGTTATAGGCTTCGTCGTAGCTCGCCGCCTCGACCCATGCCTCCATCTCGACTTTATCGCCGTTGTCCAACAAGTGGGCCAGCTTTACCTTGAAGTTCATTGCTCACGCTCTCCTATAGGTTGACGATGCTCATGTTTAAGATAAAGGCAGTCCCTGGCCGAATCGGGCCAGCAGTTCGCGGGCCTCGGCATGCGGGGCAAGGATCAGCAGCAACAGGCAGCGCACCAGCAGCTGCGGGATCTTGGTCATCGAGGGCAGCATCAGAATGTGTACGTGAAGCTGGCTGCCAAGTTGCGGCCGGGCTGGGAGTAGAAGTCCACGCCCGCGGGATCCCTGGCATCGGCGTGGCGGATGTCGCTCCACAGCCAGTACTTCTTGTCGAAGACGTTATTCAGGGCCAAGGTCAGCCGCGCCTGCCGGGTAGGGCTCCACCAGAAGGACAGGTCGAGCACGCCGTAGCCGGGTGGTCGGAACCAGGGGGAGAAGCCGGTGCCGGTGCAAGCGGCCGTCGTGCAGTCGTTGACGCGGCGCACACGCTGCGCGGCGCGCAAGCGCGCCTCCGTCCCCCAGAGGCCGGCGTCTCGTGCGACCGACAGCATCAAGCGCGTGGGCTCGATGCTGTCGAGCGGGCGGTCGAGTTCCTCGTCCTGGCCATGCGCGTACGCCAAGGCGCCGGTCAGACGCCAGCCGGGCTGGATGTCCCAAGCCATGCGCGCTTCGGCGCCGTAGATGCGCACCCTGGCCAGGTTGTGGGACTGGAAGGTTCTCGCAAGCCCGGGGATGCATGCGGGATCGGCCGGGCAGTCAAGGGTCACGCTCTCGATAAAATCCTTGTAGCGGTTGTCGTAGAGCGAAACCTGGCCACGCATCCCTCCACGCGATAGGCGCACGCCCAGCTCCACACCCACGCCGGTCTCCGGCTTCAGCTCGGGGTTGGGGGCTATGCCGTAGCTCTGGACGGAGTTGCGGAAATGAGCGTTGACCTCGTCGTAGGACGGCGCGCGAAAGCCGCGCGCGACATGGCCGAACACCGACCAGCCGCCATGCAGCCGCCAAATTCCCGCGATCTTGGGCGAGAGCCCCGCGTCGGTTTGGGTTACCGCCTGTTTGTTGATGCCCGCGAGCACCGCCTGCGACAGCGCATCCGGTTCCGGTTTCAGCTTGCGCCAGTCGTAACGCAAGCCCGGCGTCAGCGTGAAACGCCCGCCCGCCAGTTCGATGTCATCCTGAACGTACAAACCGAGGGTATCGGTATGGCCGGGCGCGAAATCACGTAGCGGGAAAGCCTCGCCGGCGAGTGTCTTGGTCGTGGTACCGGTGGTCAGGTTGCGCACCGTCGCATCGCGCATCTGCTCGGTTTCCTGCCGGGACAGGTCCAGGCCCGCGATCAGGAAGTGCCTGCCCCAGGCCTTTTCCACCTGCGCGCCGAACCCCACGAGCGTCTGCTCGAAGCGGAATTCCTGATCGATGCCGCAATTGTTGCCCGTGCCGGCTCCAGCTGCCGCGCAGGTGGCGCTGGTATTGGTGCGGGTCTGGCGGTTGTTGTTGGTGGTTTCACTGTCCTGGTAATACAAGCGCCCAGTCAGGCGGTTGTACACGCCGCCCGTGGGCTGATGCCGCCATTCCAGCGTGCCGCGCAGGCGCTTCGTGTGGTCGTCGCCGTCCATGGCGGTGACCTTGGGTAGCGACGCGGGCAGGCGCTTCACCACCACATCGGCATCCTGTTTCGCGCCTTCGACGGTCAGCTTCAGTTCGTGTCCGGACTGGGGCCTGAGCAGTAGCTTGGCGAGCAGGCCCTGGTCGCGCACGTCCTGGGGATTGGGCCGCTCGCGGTTGGGCGCGGTAACATCGAGTTTGCCCTGGTTGTCGAACTCCTCCGCCCGCGTGCGCGCGTAACCCAGCAACCATTGCATGCCGCCTGCTTCGCCGGCGGCAAGCAGGGTGCCGGTCCAGCCGTCGTTGGCCCCGGTATAGGTGAGCTTCGGCCGCACCGCGAACGATTCACCCGGACCCAGGAGATCGGCGGGATCCAGGGTGAGATAGCCCACTACGCCGCCCAGGGCGTCCGAACCATACAGGCTGGAGGCAGGACCGCGCAGTACCTCCGCGCGCTTGAGGAAGTCCAGCGACGTGGTCAACGGCGTGCTGGTAGTGAAGTTGGTCGGTCCCCCGCCGCGGAAGGGATCCGGTAAGCGCACGCCATCCACCAACTGCAATACGCGCTTGTCCTCCAGGCCGCGGATGTTTGGGCTGGTGGCGCCAAAGCGATGCAGGTCGCGGGCCAAGGCCACGTCGGGTTCATCGCGGAACAGATCGGCGGCATCCGCGGGGAGGCGGCGGTCCAGCGCTTCGCGCGTGATGCTGGAGACGCTGGCGGCCACAGTGTCAGCATCCGCCTCCGCACGCGTGGTGGTGACCACCACCTCCTTGAGTTGTGCGTCCGCCAGTGCCGGCGAGACGATCATGTTGGCCAGAAGCCCGGCCAGCGGAACGATAAGCGCGGCGGTTCGTTTTCTAAGGCTGAAATCCAACATATGCCCTCCCGGCTGAAATTCCAGAAAACTGGCTGGCTGACCGCGCCGGGAAGGCGGGAATGGCTGGCTGCTCGATTCGGCTGCCGTCAGGCAGCGCTGTCTCATCAATTCATCACGGCTGCACCCGAAGCAAGGCGGCCCCGGCCTCGATCTGCTCCTCGACCCAGCGCGCGAACAGCGGATGGGGTGCGAACCCCTCGCCCAGATCGAACTTCAATCCGTCGAGAAACGCACGCTCCGGTCCCCGGCCGTTTGTGCGCGCGGGAATCACGAGGGCGCGCCCGCCGTCGCGGGTAGCTTCCTCGACCATCGCTTTCACCTTGGCCACCCACGGCGCGCGCTTCTCCGGCCAGTCCTCGCGCCACGTCGCGTAGCGGATCGCGCGAAACGCGGCGCCGCGCGCGCGCATCTCGGCAGCGAGACTGTCGAGTATCTTCAGCCAGCGTTCATTTGCCGCATCGTCGCCCGCGCCGTGCGCGGTGAGGATCACAGTCTCGGCGTGCGGATCGCGCGACAACTCGCGGGCGCGGTCGAGCAGCGCAGCCGCGAAGAGCGGACTCGCTTCTACGCCGCCCACGGTCGCCATCGGCAAGGTGGAACGGATACGAGGCGGCGGTGATGCGAAAGCGTCGGGATCACCGTGCGCGTGGCCGTGACCGTGTTCCTGGCCGTCGCTGTGCCCGTGGTCGGCCGTTCGTGCGAGGGGCTTTCCTCTCTCGACGTCGGCGCCGATCATGCGTTCCACCTCGTTCCTGAAGGACGAAGCGAGCCCGAATACCCGCACGATCACGGCGGCGCGGGCGCCGCGCCGCTCGAGTCGACGCACGGCGCGCTCGATGAGCGGCTGGTCCGCCATCGAAAACACGTATTCGACGGCGTAGCGATCTTCGAGCGGCCGTACGGCCTCGCGTATGGTCTCGTTCCAGTGATAGTCGCCACCGTGCGCGAGTACGACCACGCCCAGCTCGCGCGGCGCGAGATCGGCATAGCGGTTTGCTTCCCGCGCCATCCACACGGCGAGCAGCACCTCGGCTCCCGGTCCTTGCGCAAGCAGCTCCGCGCCTTCTGGAAGTGCGTATTTTAGTTCGGCGTCGAAAGACATCATGCTGTCGAGCTTCCGACCCAGGTGGAACGGCACCACCACGGTTCGCGCTGAGCCCTGTGATGCTTCGGCCAAGGCACGCCGCGCTTCGGCGCGCCGCGCTTCCTGCTGCGGCGCGCGGCGGTCGTACCACACCACCGCTGTAACCTGGGCGAAGCCGAAACCTTCGGCTGCCCGCTCGGCGATGCGCTGCCAGTCCTGTTCCAGAAGCCGGCGCGTTTCCGGACTGTCCGCGCCGTAACCTGCGACGACGAGCCGCGCACCACGGGGCTCCCGGATCGCGCGCAGCCGGTCGGAGAGCGCTTCCACCGCCAGATAGCTCTCCCCGAACGGCCGGGCGAACGAAACGGGAACAGGCGAGGTCATCTCGCTTAGAAGCTCTCTTGCTAACACCAGGCGCGGATCGGATGCGGAGAGAAAAAGCGGTAACACTACCGCCTGGTGCGCGCCGCGCTGCGCGAGTTTGGCGAGGGCCTGCTCTAGACTCGTTCGGGTCCGCTTATCGGTCACCACGACCAGTTCCGCGTTGCGTCCGGAAGCGAAGGCTTCAAAGGCGTCGCGGATTTCCTCGTTGCCCTGAAAGCCCCGGTCGGCTGCCACAACGAGGAACCCGACTGCGACATTTTGCGTCGCGGCGCTCCGCCCCGGCTCGCCGTTGCCTGCCGCGCGCGCAACTTGCGTGGATGCGACTCCAAGCAACGTGGCGAGCCCCAGCAAGAGTGCTCGCCACGTCATGTGATCCATCGTCATGGATCGTCTCCAATGGTTAGAACTGATGTGCGTCGCCCATCGGCGTCAGCGCACGGTTCGCCTCGAGCTCGAACATGGCGGCGCTCATTGCGTCAGCGTGGGGCGATCCGTGCGGCTTCGACGCAGCAACCAGACCGTGTCGCCCAGCACGATGCGCAACGTCGGGTTTCGGCGAAAGATCTCGCGCCAGCACCGTGGCGGGATCACGTGTGGCAGGCGCGGCGCCAGCCGGCTTGGACGGTCGCGCATGATCGATCGCGCGCTTGCGGCGCTGCAGCACCCGCCCGACGACAGCAGAATCTTTTCTCATCCACTCGCCCCACCATCAAGACCATCGGATCAATGGGCTGGCTGACTGGGTTAGGTGGGGGCCCTACCTGGCTGGCTGCAGGCGCGCATCGACAGATGCGCAAGCCTCGTAACGCAAATGATAACCATTACTATTCTTCAACGCAAGGTGCGGACGATACTCGCGATGGCTCGTTTGCCGGCATCCGCCGGCGGGCTGGCTGCCCTCAAGGGGAGCACAACGGGCTAAAGCCGTTCGCTCCCGTCCATGCAATCAAAAACCTTCGCGGCGCGGCGGGCCCTCCCGGTCTATGCCCCCGCCGGCGTCTTGCCCTGGGGCTTGCGGGCGGCGCGCTGCGTCCAGACGAAACCCGCGATCACGAGCAGCAGCGCCACCGCCTGGGCCGGTTTCAGTGGTCGCTTGTCGGCAGCGCAATTTCCAGATCGGAGGATGGCCGCGCACAGCAGGCCATGATTTCGCCTGCGGGCGGATCAAACCGGATCTCCTGACATAAGCGGACGTTACCCTGCCGCAACTGCAGCCGACAGGCACGGCATTCACCCGCACGGCAATCGGCCTGGATGGGCACACCCCAAGCTTCCAGCGCGTGTAACAGGCTGGGCTCGCCCCGGAAGATGTAGGTGCCATAACCTGCGACGCTGACCCGGTATTCGCCGTGGTCGGTATTACACGGCCCGCCGAAGGATTCTCGGTGAATTCGGTTTTCTGGCACGCCTTGTGCGGCAAGGCCGGCGGCGAGTTCATCCATCATCTCCCGACGGGCGCACAGATAATAGTGAGCGGCGGTGGTAGTGCCGGTCAGTTCTCGCATGAGGTCGGCGGCGGTGAGGCGGCCCCGCAAGCCGGTCCAGTCCGGATCGGGGCGGCTGAGGCAAGGGCGGTAACGGAACCAGTGCGTGGTACGGTCAAGTTGGGCATAATGCTCATAGCCAATCAATTCCGCCCGGTGCCGCGCGGTGTGAAACAGCCAGACACGGCCGGCGGGTTTGCGGGCAAGTGCCTCTACCATGGCGGCGAGGGGGGTGAATCCGACACCACCGCCTACCAGGACGGTCTCGCCTATGCCGGGCTGCAGCACGAAGTCGCCCGCAGGCGGGAGTGCTTCCACTTCACTACCAAGTTGCGCGTGCTCATATAGCCAGGTCGATACCCGCCCCCCTACCACCTTGCGGATGATTAGGCAGTATTCCTTGGGTTGCGGCGTCCAGGCCGCCAAGGAATAGCGCCGTGTCCCGGCAGGGGTATGCACCGTGAGATACTGGCCCGCGCGAAAGCGCGGCAGCTTCCGGCCATCGGCCCGGGCCAGTGTCAGGCGGAACAGTCCCGGCGTGATGTCCTCGCGCGCTTTGACGAGGAGCTTGAGTGGCGTGCGCGCGGCGCGCCGTTTTGCTTCCATATGGCGCCGCGCCTGCATGGTAAGCACGCCGTCGGCGAGCAGCCAAAGGACGAAGGCAGCCAGTAAGGCTGCCGCCAGGCCGAGGAAGTGGAGCATCAGGCAGCTTCGGCCGAAGCGCTGGGGGCGGCAGAGCGTGAGACTGTCTTGTCGGCTTGCAGCAGGGCTTTCTTGCGCTGCTCCCCCCGCCACCACATCCATACGCCGCTACCACCCAAGAAGGCCATGACCAGACCGACGAGGTCGATCCAGATCCACTCCCACTCCTTGCCGAAGAAGGCCTTGCCAGTGTGCAGGTCCATGACCAGGTTGTGCAGGGTGATGGGCTTGGGTACCAGGGTTTCCCTGGGCACGGCGGCCAGAGCGGCGCCAGCGGTTGTATCCAGAATCCAGTCGCGGCCATTACGGCTCGTCAGCACACCCTCACCCTTGAGACCGGCGGCGACTTGGCCGTCCGGGTTGAGGTTGACGCTCCAGGCATCGCCTTTCCGCACTTTGGTCCAACCCTTGGCATCTTTCAACCAAAGACCCTTGCTCGTGGCCACCACCAGGCCGAAGGGGGCAGCGACGATGTCGCGCACTTCCGTGCCGCCCAGAGCGTCCACTTGGCGCGCCCGGCCGTCCGTGACCTGATACAGGCCGTCCTTGCTTCCCAGCCAGCGCTGTCCGTCCGCCGTGCTCAGGCTGGCGCGTATCTCGGTCTTCATGGCCTGCGTTTGCGCCTCGCCGTAAGCGGGGAGCCACCAGACGAAGCGGGTGACGTCAACTTCCCTCAGCTCCAGCGCATGGTTGTGGGCGATGAATACCGCGGTGACAGAGACGACGAGGATGGGCAGGGATAGGATGACGCCGACCCAGTTGTGCCAGGTACGGGGGTTGAAGTTGAGTTTCATGGTCTCTCCTTAGTGGTTACCACTCGCCTTCCAGCGCTAAGAAGAATGCTCGACCGCCCTTTTCCGCTTCCTGGGTGACTTTGGTCAAGCGCCCGCTGGCGGCGCTGAATTCGTACTTGTTTTTATCCTTTACCATGTCAAGCAGGTTGGAGGCGGTAAAGCGCAGGGCCAGAGTTTTGGTAAGTCGCTTCATAACATAGAGGTCGAGTAGCTTCTGCTCCGCCTCGTCATCCGGCTTCAACGGTTCGGTGGGGTTCTTCAGAAACTTGGGCGTGTAGTTGTAATTGACACCCCAGGCCGCATCCCATTTCGGCAGTTGCCAGTCGAAACCGATGTTGTAGACGTAGGGCGGCTGGTCCTTGATGCGGGTGGTCTGGCCGGTTTTTAGCTCCTTGATTTCCGAAAACAGCCGGGTGTAGTTGAAGCGCAACATCAATTCGGGCAGGCCGACGATGTCCATGCGCGGGCGGGCGTCCAGCTCCAGGCCCCAGACCCGGGCGTCCCCCACGTTCTGGGGCCGCTCGACAAAACGGCTCCCTTCGAGTGCGGTACGCTTTTCCACTAGCCCTTCGATGTCGCGCAGGAACAGGTTGGCGCCCAGCACCCCGCCGGCCCGGGGCAGGAAATGATCCCAGCCCAGTTCGAATCCCCAGGCCTTTTCCGGCCGCAGGCTGGGATTGCCGGATTTGTCCGGGTTGCTCGCGGAGTTCACGCCGCTGGCGGTTTGCGTCACGGGGGACAGGTCGTCGAACTTGGGAGGCTTCACCGTCCTTGTGACGCTGGCGCGCAGGTTGTTGGCCGGGTTCACCTGCCATAGGTAATGCAGGGAAGGTGTCAGTGTATTGATTGTGCCGCCAGAAGCCATGCCCAATCCGTCAACGGCTTCCTGCTGGTTGCGCAGGAGGCGCACGCCGGGGGTAAAGACATGGCCGCCGCCCAGGGTGATTTCATCCTGCATCCAAATCGTCCAGCGCTTTTCCGTGATGTCGAAGTTGTCACCGCGCCCGCTAGCCTTGGGCACGCCGTTCTCCAGCGTAGTCTTCTTGTCCTCGCGGGACTTGTCCTTGTATTCCAGGCCGGCGGAGAGCTTGTGCCGGTCGAATTTCCGTTCCCATATGCCGCCCAGGTACCACTCCGCTTCGTCTTTGTCGTCGCGCTCCAGCGTGGTCTTCGTCAGCGTGCCGGCGGCGCTGTACTCCCGCGCGGTCTTGTCCTTCTCCTCGCCACCCTGTTGCGTGGCAACGTAGATGAGGAACTGGCCGTCGTCGAGCTTGCGCTTCCACTCGCCGCGCAGGCGGTAAGTCTCCCGCAGCTTGTTCTCGGCCTCGGTCCTGCTGCCGTCACCGACGACGGCAGACCCGTCAGTGAAGGGCGCGTTGTATTTGGATTTCAGTACCGCCTTGGTCTTGGACTCGTCGGCGCGGGTGATCCAGGGTGTAAACGCCAGTTCATCCCCGTCGGAGAGCCTAATCTGGAGACGTGGAGCGAAGTCAAAGGTGTCTGTGGTCACCCGTTCGTCCTCGAACTCCAGCTTGCGCCCAGTGATGTTGTTAGCCGGGTTGTCGGCGCGAGTGGTCTCATCCTTAGCTTTGGTCTTCAATTCGCCGCGCTGGCCGATGGCAGCATTGATGAGCCAGCGCACGTCGCCGCTCGCGTTGCCATACTGGCCGGAGAAGTTCCAAGTGTCTTTGTCGGTCTTTTCGCCGAACACCCGGCCACTGACCAGGCGGGCATTAGAGACGCGTTGGCCGGGCGCTTGCCGCAGGATGATGTTGATAGCACCCATCATGCCCTCGTTGGACATGTCGGCACTGGGGGCGCGGATCAGCTCGATGCGCTCGACCATGTCCAAGGGGATACGATCCACCTGGATCTGGCGTTCCTTGGTCCCGGAGGGTACCGGCTCGCCGTCGATGAGAATTTCCGTGTAGCCTTTGTCCATGCCGCGTACGCGCACGTCCTTGGGCGTGCCGGGCGGCCCGGTGAAGGTGATGCCGGGCAGCCGCCGCAGGTAGTCGCCCACGGTCAGCTCGTTCATGCGATCTAGTTCTTCGCGGCCATACACCAACCGGGTGGTCGTGGCGTTCTGGCGCGCATCAAAGTCATCCTTCTCGGCCTCGACCTTGATGGTCGGAAGGGTGCTTTCAGCAGCGATGGCCGGTCCGATCCCCATGACCACGGCGGCTGCGAGCACAGTCAGCCTGCGTCTTGGCATTCCAGTTCCCCCAAAGAAGTCTTTTCTGGCTGGCTGGCTGGCCGGCATCCGCCGGCGGGCTGGCTGCCCTCAAGGGGAGCACAACGGGCTAAAGCCGTTCGCTCCCGTCCATGCAATCAAAAACCTTCGCGGCGCGGCGGGCCCTCCCGGTCTATGCCCCCGCCGGCGTCTTGCCCTGGGGCTTGCGGGCGGCGCGCTGCGTCCAGACGAAACCCGCGATCACGAGCAGCAGCGCCACCGCCTGGGCGGTGAGCGTCTGCACCGTGGGATAGATGCCCAGCACTGGAACTCTCGGGAACGCCACCAGGTCCGCCGGGAGAGTCCCCGCCTCTTGGAGCGCCGCCACGCCCTGGCCGACGAAGACCACCGCGAGCAAGGCCAGCAGGATGGCGCTCACGGTAAAGAAGGGGCCAATGGGAAGCCGTATTCCGTAGCGGAACACGGCCCAGCAGATGACTACAAGCGCGATTGCCGCGCCGAAGAAACCCATCAGGATGGAGCCGCCGCCAGTGTGGCCCGTCTGCGCCCACAGGGCCTGGTAGAAGAGCACCGTCTCGAACACTTCCCGGTATACGGCGAGAAAAGACACTGCCACCAGGGCGCTCATGGTGCCTCGGGAGAGCGCCCCGCGCAGCCGCTGCGCGATGAAAGCTCTCCAGGCTTGGGCATGGGACTTGCCGTGGAGCCAGAAGCCCACGTAGAGCAGGATTGCGGCGGCGAGCAGGGCGGTAATTCCCTCCGTCAGCTCCCGGCCGGCGCCGCTCACCCGCACCAGGTGGCTGGCCGCTGCCCAGGTGGCGACCCCCAGAAACAGCGCCCCGATCCAGCCGGCGTGGACGTACTTGAGGAGGTCCCGCCGCTCGGCCTTCACCAGGAAGGCGATCACGGCGGCCAGCACCAGGATCGCTTCTAGCCCCTCCCGCAGGAGGATGACGAAGGCGGACACCGCCGCAGCCGTCGGCGAGAGCCCGTCGCCGCCGAGCCGCTCTTGCGCCTGGAGGAGCAGCGCGTCGATCTCCGCGGCCCGGCGTTCCACGTCGGGAAGGGGCGCGCCCGCGCGCAAGAGGCCGCGGTAGGCCATCATGGCGTTCTCCACCTCGACCCGAAGGTCGCTTGCCACCGTGTCCAGGCTCGCCTCGGCGAGCTCGAAGCCCTCCAGGTAGGCAGTGACCGCGAGCCGCAGGGCCTCACCCCGGTCGCCGCGGCGGTAGGCATCCACGCTCTCGGCGAGCAGCCGGCGGCTCTCGGCGATGGGCGAGCCGCCAGCGGGCTCGAGGACCTCGGGGTGGGCGGCGAGCCAAGCCATGACGGTGGCTGCGTCCTCCCCGTGCTTTTCCGCCACCTCCTTACGGGTAAGGGTCGCCAAAGGCTTGAGCCCCGCGAAGACGTCCCGGCCGGCGCCACGCTTCCACAGGGCCGCCCCCTTTTCCGCTAGCGCCGGGTCGATCCCCATACCGGCGACATAGAAAGCGAGGGCCCAGCGATCCTCCTCGGAGAGATGACGGAAGCTCGCCATGGCTGTGCCCGCCACGCCGAGGGTGATGGTGCTGTAGAGCCCGTAGACGCTGCGGCTCGCCATGCGCGCCTGGTCGTGGAAATCGCTGGGAGGTGGATCCATGCCCGCCGCTGCCGGGCCGTCGCCGCGTCCCTGGATGCCGTGGCAGCCGGCGCAATGCTCGGCATAGAGCGCCCCCGCCCCGGAAAGATCGGGGACCCGCTTCGGCGTCACGGTGAGATCGTAGGCGTCGATCACCGCCCAGCGCAGGGCCGAGGCACGGCGGCTGATTTCCTCCCCCGGCGCCTTCGCTTCGATGCGGCGCTTCAGTTCCGCCGCCTGCGCCAGGAGGTCCGCGCGCTGCGGCGCCTGCGGCAGCGTCTCGAGCAGCGCCAGTACCTGGCCGGCGAATTCGAGCTGCTCCTGGTACTCGGCCTCGTCCCGCACCTGACCGTCCCGCACGAACTCCGGGTAATCCACGCCTACGTAATCCAGCATGTGCACGATGTTTTCCGCATCCCGCAGGCTCGCCCCGGACAGGGCCGCCCCGGCACCGGGGACGGCCGCGAGCAGGGCGACCCCCGCGGCTGCCGCGAGCCAGCGCTGGAAGGGGAGCGATCGGTGCGCTTTGCCAGTCATGGCCGCCTTCTCAAGGCTCCCTGGGATCGGTCACGAACCCGATGCGGGTGAGTCCCGCCTTGGCGGCGAGGGAGAGGACCTCGGCCACGTGGCGGTAGGGGGCGGCGGCGTCGGCCCGCAGGTGCAGCTCGGGCTGGGGCTGCAAGCGGGCGGAGGCGCGAAGCCGCTCTTGGAGCAGGGGGCGCTCCACGGGCTCCCCGTCCCAGAACACCTCTCCGGTGGAGCGGATGGCAAGCTGCACGTGCTCTGGCGGGGTGATGTTCACCTGGCTGGAGGCTTTGGGCAGATCGATCTTTACCGCGTGGGTCAAGAGCGGCGCCGTGATGATGAAGATGATGAGCAGCACCAGCATCACGTCGATCAACGGAATCATGTTTATCTCGGCCATCGGCTGGCTGGGTCCGCCGCTTTGGAAGCCGCCGAAGGCCATCTCAAGCGCTCCCGGTGCCGGCGGCCAGCGGGCGAACGCTCGCCCGCCCCTCGGCCGAGGGGCGGGCGCGGGCGTCGGCGGCGCGCACCCCGGTCACCATGAAGACGAACACATCGTGGGCGAAGCCATCGAGCTCCGAGAGCAGCACCCGATTGGCGCGACTGAAGCCGTTGTAGGCAAGCACCGCGGGGATAGCTACCGCCAACCCTAGGGCGGTCATGATCAAGGCCTCCCCTACGGGCCCTGCCACCTTATCCAGCGTTCCCTGGCCGGAGAGCCCGATGGCGAGGAGCGCGTGGTAGATCCCCCACACCGTGCCGAAGAGCCCGATGAAGGGGGCGCTCGAGCCCACCGAGGCGAGGAAGGTGAGCCCCGACTCCGCCCGGGCCGTTTCCCGCTCGATCGCGCGGCGCAGCGCCCGGGTCAGGAACTCATCGGCCGAACCCGCTTCGATCAGCCGCTCGGCGTCGCGCCGGCGGTACTGGTCGCAGGCCGCAAACCCCTGCTGCACGAGCCGCGAGAAGGGATCGCGGGCCCCTTCCTGGCGCAGTCCCCCCTCTACCGCCGCCAGGCTCTCCGCCGCCCAGAAGCGCTCGAGAAAGCGCCGGCTGCGGCAGAGCACCAGGGCGTGCTGCACCGCCTTGGTGAGGATCAAATACCAGGAGGCCACCGACAGGAAGATCAACAACCCGAAAATGACCCGCGCTACCCCGTCGGCCTGGGCGAGAAAGTGGGCAAGACCTAGGGATTCGTGCATCGGTCAACCTCGCAGCGTGAAGGAAATCGGAATGAGCACCCACGCCGCCACCGGCTCCTCGCCCCGGCGCGCCGGCACGAACTTCCAGCGCTTGACCGCCGCCCGCGCCGCCTCGTCCAGGCGCTGGAAACCGCTCGAGCGCTTGACCTCCACAGCAAGCGGCAGCCCTTCGGCGCTCACCCGCACCCGCAGCAGCACCTGCCCCTCCTCCCCCAGACGGCGCGAAAGCATCGGGTACTCGGGCGGGGGGTTGGAGAGGTAATCCGCATCGAAGCGCGGCGGCACGAGCGGCGGAGGCGGCGCCGGGGGCGCTTCCACGGGGGGAGCGGGCGGCGCCTCGATCGGCGCCGGCGCGGGGGCCCGGGCCACGGGCGCTTCCACCGCCGGGGCCGCGGGGGCGGGCAGCTCCTCGGGCACCGCTAGCCGCGGCGGCTCGGGCGCCTTCACCGGCTGGGGCTTGGGCACCTCCTTGGGTTTCGGCTTGGGCTTCGCTTTGACCGGCACGGGCTTGGGCGCCTCCTTGGGCGGTGCCGGCTTCGCTTGCGGCTCGAGCAGGCTCACCATCAGCGTCACCGTCGTCTCCAGCGCCGCCCGCGCTGGCGCGTAGGACCACATGGCCCAAAGCCCCAGAGCATGAAGCGCGGCCACGAGGAGCAGGACGAGTCCCCGCGCCAGACGCTCAGCGCGTTCCGCGTCGCCTAGAAAGGAGGCTTCCACCGCGGCGCAGGACGGCACGGCCTTTCCTCACGCCGTCAGGATGAGCTTGCCGTTGGCGGTGCGCCGCAGGCGGTACTCCCGCTCCCCGTGCACGATGATGAGTTCTCCGGCCTGGCCCAGCAGCTCGTCGCTGGTGGCGCGCCGGGGCTTACCCTGCTCTGCCAGGGCAGCCGTCATCGAAAGGGGCCGCTGGCCCCCAGGTCTCCCACCCGATCCCTGTTCCGTCATGCGAATGAGAATACGTCTCATTCGTTAGCTTGTCAATGGCAACCCTCCGGGAGTGGTGCTCCCCGCCGAAGGCAGGGGTGCAAAAAGTTGTCGCGGCTGAAGGGCGGGAAGAGGGGTCAGGGCGCCGTCGAGAGCGGCCGAGGAGAAGGCTACCCGGAACGCGCGGGCACCACGGCCACGTCGTCCCCGTCGGTCACCCGGGCATCTAGCCCGACAAATCGCTTGTTGACCGTGACCTGCACCTGGTCGTCCCGCAGATGAACGCTCCAGGGGCCGCCGCGCGCCCGCAGCCGCGCGAGCAGCATGCCCACGGGAACACCGGAAGGGGGCAGCAGCAGCTCTTCCGAGGCCTTACCCAAGGCATCCACCAGGGACGCGAAATAAAGAATGCGCGCCATCCGCGCTCCTGTCGGGAAGGGAAACCGGGTCAGACCATTTTAGTGCAGCTTGAGCGGCGGAGACGGCTTGCTGCCCCGCAGCCCTTGCCCCACACTCCAGGTCCGTATGCTGGAAATCGACGGCGCTTACGGCGAAGGTGGCGGCCAGCTTGTGCGCACGGCCGTCGCCCTTGCGGCCGTGACTGGTCGCGGCGTGCGCATCCGGGGGGTTCGCGCGCGCCGGTCCCCGCCCGGCTTAGCCGCTCAGCATCTCACTGCCATCCGGGCCGTAGCGGCCCTGGCCCAAGGGGAGCTCACGGGAGATCGGATCGGTTCGATGGAAATCACCTTTCAGCCCGGAGCGCTCCGGAGCGGGGAGTTCCGGTTCGCCGTGGGCACCGCCGGCAGCGTCACCCTCGTGCTCCAGGCCCTGCTGCCGGTGGCACTGAGGGCCCCAGGGCCGTGCGTTTTTCACATCACGGGCGGAACCGACGTGCCCGCTTCGCCGCCCGTGGATTACTTGCGCCGGGTGCTGCTTCCCATCCTAGGGACGCTGGGGGTCGAAGCCAAGCTGGAATGCCTGCGGCGGGGCTATTACCCGCGCGGGGGCGGAGAGGTGGCGCTGGAGGTGCGCCCTGGCCGCCTCGAGCCCCTGGTTTGCGAGGCGCCAGGACCGCTTCGCACGCTGCGCGGCTACGCCCATGTGGCCGGGCTTCCCCGGCACGTGTTAGAGCGCATGGTCCGGGCCGCCCGGGCTCAGTTGGGCCAGCCGGTGGAGCTGGAGGAGAGGCTGCTGGATGCAGAGGAAGCCCTGGGCCCCGGCGGCGCCCTGGTATTGGTGGCGGAGACGGCCCACACGCAGCTCGGCGCTTCCGCCGTCGCCCAGCGGGGCGTGCCCGCCGAACGGCTGGGAAGCATGGCTGCCCAAGCGCTTCTGCAAGAGCTCGCCTGCGGGGCGACGCTGGACCTCCACGCCTCGGACCAGGTGCTCGTGTACTTAACCCTAGCGGGGGGGACTTCCAGCTTCTACGCCCGCGCCCTCAGTTCCCACGCAGCGACCACCCTGTGGCTACTCGAGCGGTTCTTGCCGTTACGCTGGGAGACGCACTGCGAAGCCTGCCGCACCCGTATTCGCCTGGTGGGCGGGTAGTCCGTCCGGACCACCGCCCGAGAAGGAGCGCCAGAGAGGCGAACTACTTAGCCTGGTCCTTCTCTTTCTGCTCAGGCGCGGGGGCGCCCGAGGGCGAAGTCGATCCCCCTGCGGGCGGAGCATCACCGCCGTATTCGGAGGGTGTTCCGGCGGCCGCTGGACGGTCCTGGGCGGACGGTGGGGACGCGGGCAGCCCGGCGACACCGGTGCCCTGACCCGAGGACCCGGCAGGCGGCACCGCCGCCTCGCCCGTGGTGGTTTCCTCTTGCTTTCCGCAGGCGGTCAGCGCCAGGATAACCGCCGAGACGGCCAGAAACTTGGACAGGTTCTTCATAGGAGGCCTCCTTTGACCTTGGGGTTGTCGATCCTGGCCATCCCCCGTCGCGCCCGGCGGGACAGGGCGATGGCCCCGGGCCATGCCTCTTGCAAGCGCCGTGCCCAATGGACGGAAACCCTATCGATTCAAAGGAGGAGATTACGCCCGCGCGGGCTTCGCGAAATCGGCGCGGGGGGCAGGCAGGCCCTTTGTCGCTGCAAGGCCACAGCTTTTCCTTTCCTGAAGGCAAAGGCAAAGGAATCGAAAACTTAGGGTGTTGTCCCTCGGCAACAGTCGTCCTAGGCTTGCGGCTTGTTGGCTCGGGAACCCTGGACTATCTTGGTTTACCGATATCGTTTCTCCGCGCGCGCCCATCCCCCGAAGAGCCATGCCCCCGGATGCGACCCTTTCGTCCGCCTCGTCCCAGGAAGCGATCTACCAGGCCCTTGTGGGCATGGAACTCGCGAAGCCCGGCGAGAGGCCACCCCTCGTACCCTTGGGCGGGGGCGTGTCCTCGGACATCTACCGGGTCGATCTGCCCGCCGGCCTTGTGTGCATCAAGCGGGCGCTTCCTAGGCTCAAGACGGCCGCCGAGTGGCTCGTCCCGGTGGAGCGCAACCGCTGGGAGTACGAATGGATGCAGGTAGTAGGGAGAATCGTGCCCGACGCGGTGCCGCGGCTCCTGGGTCGGGACGACGAAAGCGGCGCTTTCGCCATGGAATACCTGGACCCGGCCACCCATCCGGTGTGGAAAGCCCAGCTTCGCGACGGTGTGATCGAAGAGGCCACCGCGCGGGAAGTCGCCCGCAGCCTAGTGGCGATCCATGCCGCGACGGCGGGGAATGGGGAGATCGGCCGGCGCTTCGCCACCGATCACATCTTCTTCCCGCTCCGCCTAGAGCCCTACCTCATTGCCACGGCCCAGGCACACCCTGACATCGGTTGCGCCCTCACCGAGCTGGCCGAAGCCACCGCCGCGACCCGGCGAACTCTGGTGCACGGGGATGTGAGTCCTAAGAACATCCTGGTGGGTCCCCGGGGACCGGTATTTCTCGACGCGGAGTGCGCCTGGTACGGGGATCCGGCCTTCGACCTCGCCTTCTGCCTGAACCACCTGCTCCTCAAGTGCCTGTGGCGGCCCAACTGGCGGGATCGCTACCTCGCCTGCTTCGAGGCCCTGGCGGACGCCTACCTCCGCGGCGTCACCTGGGAACCGCCGGGTGACCTGGAGGCCCGAGCCGCCCAGCTCCTACCGGGACTCCTCCTCGCCCGAGTAGACGGGAAGTCTCCGGTGGAATACGTGACCGAGGAGCCGGACAAAGCTCGGGTGCGACGGGTCGCCCGCTCGTTTTTCTTTCGGCCCGCGCGCCGCCTCGGGCAGCTTCGGGACGCGTGGGCAGCGGAACTCGAAGACGCATAAACTTGGCTATTCCCGTCGAGCCTTTCATGCCCGACACTACCATCATCCGCCTGCTGGCCCGCCGAGTGTGGGACTCCCGCGGGCACCCCACCGTAGAGGCAGAAGTACAGCTCGCCTGCGGTGCCATCGGGCGAGCCATCGCCCCGGCTGGCGCCTCCCGCGGTGCCCGGGAGGCGGTGGACTTGCGCGACGGCGGCCCCCGCTTCGGCGGCCTGGACGTGCTGCAGGCGGTGGCCCACGTGGAGGGCCCCATCGCCCAGGCCCTTCTCGGCCGCGACGCGAGAGCGCAAGCGGAAATCGACGGGGAGCTCGCCCGCCTCGACGGAAGCCCCCAGTTCTCCCGCCTAGGCGGCAACGCCACCATCGCCGCGTCCATGGCAGTCCTCCATGCCGCGGCAGCGGCCCACGGCGAGCCTCTATGGCGCTACCTGGCGGAGGGCAAGCCGGTGCGCTTGCCCTTGCCCCAAATCCAGATCTTCGGCGGCGGCGCCCACGCGAGCCGTCGCGTGGACGTGCAGGACTTCATGGTGGTGGCGGTAGGCGCCGAGCGCTATGTCCAGGCGCTGGAGATGACGGCGGAAGTCTATCGGGCGGCGGGACGCCTCATGGCGGAGGCGGGACGGCTACAGGGCGTCGCCGACGAAGGGGGCTACTGGCCGGCCTTCGACTCCAACGAGCAGGCGCTGGAGACCCTCATCCGGGCGATCGAGGCAGCCGGCTTCACGCCCGGAGACGAGGTGGCCATTGCTCTGGACGTCGCTGCGTCCCAATTCGGCGCCAAGGGTCACTACCGGCTCGCCCTGGACCGGTGGGAACGGGACCGGGACGGCATGATCGAGCTGCTCCTTGCCTGGATCGACCGCTACCCCATCGTCTCGGTGGAAGATCCCCTGGCCGAGGACGATACCCTCGGCTGGATGGCCTTCACCCGCGCGGCGGGTGACCGGGTGCAGGTGGTGGGCGACGATTTCCTGGTGACCAACGCCGCCCTCGTGGAAGGCGCCGCCAGGGAGAGGACCTGCACCGCGGCCCTCATCAAGCCCAACCAGGCCGGTACGGTGACGGCCGCCAAAGCGGCGCTGGAGGCAGCAAAGCGGGCCGGGTTCGGCACCCTCGTCTCGGCCCGTTCCGGCGAGACTGAGGACGTGACCATTGCCCATCTCGCCGTAGGTTGGGATGCCGGCCAGCTCAAAGTGGGCTCCTTCTCCCGCTCCGAGCGCATGGCCAAGTGGAACGAGGGCCTGCGCATCGAGGCCGCCCTGGGACCCGGCGCCCGGTTCGCCGGGCAAGCGGCTCTTCGCCGCGCCGGCTGAGGAGAAGAAACTACGCCCGCGCTGCGGCCAGGGCCTGGGAGGCGCTTCAGGGCACCGTAGCGATGCGTCTCGAATGCGGGGCGCGTAGCGCATCCCTCCACGCACCCTGCTTGATTTTGAGATAGGCTCCTGCCCTGCCCGGAAATGGCTTGCTAAAAAGCGGACCGGCAAAAGAGGCCCGGAGGCGGATTAGGACGTCCGATCCTCTTGTGCTTGACGCCCGCAGAAATACTGGCAGTGATCCGCCTTGAGCGCTTTCCTTTGAGCCCTAGAGCGAATCCACGATGCCCTCCATCTCAGGGATGAGCCGGCACTCCGTCTCGCTGAACGTGGCCTGAGCGAGACGGCATGCGTAGAATTTCACCTTGTCCGGGCGCTTCATCCGTCTGATATAAGTCGTGGATCTCGAGCGGGCGCGTCACGCGGCAGCGGTCATTCTTGCAGCGTTCGCGCTGTTCCACCGCGCCGGCGCAATCTCGCCCTTGGCACTCGCACGCTCGGCAAGAAGCGCCGCGGCCAGCCGATCCTGGCCGGCGCGGGTTGCCGCTTCGATCAAGGTAAGGTCGATCACGTCCCGTTGCGCGTGACTGCCGCCAAAGCGGTGCGCGTAGCTCCGGACCGGGCGCAGCAGACGGACCGTTTCGGCGTAGTCTCCGTCCCCGAACGCCTTGATCGCCCGCGTGACGGAATGACCCACCTCGCGTGTGAAGGCAGCATTGTCGCCATCGCTGTCCATCGCCGCCCGCTGGGCTTCCAGCACCGCTTCCACCGCCGCGGTCCGGCCGGCCCCAACGAACGCCATCACGGCATGCACGTCGTTGAACGCGTAGTTCCCCGCGCCCGCCAGTGGCGCCCAGTTGTCCGCCACAACGCTCCAGCGTTCGCCAACATCCACGCCCCGCAGGTGAAGCCGCCAAAGCAGCGCCGAGGCGTCCACCATGTCGAGGATCACCGTGGAAGCCTTGCCGTAGACAGGACCGTCGAACAGCGCCAGCACTTCGTCCACTTCATCCAGGCCGAGGTGGAAGAGAGCGAGGTGCCACCAGTTGTGCACGGCAAAGAAGCTGTCGCGCGACCAGGCGTCCGGGTTGGCCCGCATCCAGGCGATGCCCTCGCGGCGGCGCCCCTGCATCTCCATCACGTGGGCAACCGCGTGCTGACCCCAGCCGTCGCGCGGCTCGAGCTCCACGCTCAGGCGGCCCTGGGCTTCGGCACGGGCGTAATCGCCCGTCTCCTCCAGTCCGAAGGCATGCATGCCGAGCACCGCGTGGTATCCGGGCATGTTCCTGTCCCATGCGGGCAGCGCACGCGCGATCGACTTGGTGTCCGGCCTGCAGGGCGAGCGCGTCCCGGGGATAGTCCACGCTCAAATCCTCGAGCACCAGGCCAGCGGCGCGCCAGCGCCCATGGATCAAGTGCCCGATCGCCTCCAAGTGGCGGCGCTCGCGGTCATTGGCGGGCAAGGCCTGCGCCGCCCGATGCGCAGCGCGCGCGACGGGCAAGCCCCCGGGCTCGGTTCCCAGCAGATGGAGATAAGCCTTCAACACATGACCTATCACGAGTTCCGGCGTCTCGGCCAGCGCGCCCTCCACCGTCGCCACTGGATCTCCGATGTAGCAACGGAATTCATGAAGCGCCTGCTCGAGCGCGCTCAGGCTGCGCGTGTTCGCGCCGCTGACCTCGTATCCGATAGCGTCTTTCATCGCGTTCCTCCGGTGATTGAGTGATAATTGACGTAGCTGCCGTGCTGGGAACAGGCCGGCAAACGGCGCAGCAAACACAGCGGCACTGTAGTGCGCCTGGATGGCCGGGTGAATGACCGCCGCGCCGGAATACTTGCTCGATCCGCCGGAACCAGCGGCCAGGCCCGAAACATGGATGCGCTATCGGATCTCCTGCGAGTCGTAAGGCTTACGGGCGGCGTGTTTCTCGATGCCGAGCTTTCGGCGCCTTGGTGCGTGACCGCCCGGGTGGGACCCGAGGATTGCCGCCTGGTAATGGCCGAGCCGGCGCGGGTCATTGCGTTTCACTACGTGGTCGAAGGGCGGCTACTCCTCCAGGTCGCGGCCGAACCGCCCATCGAGCTGCGCGCGGGTGCAATCGTCCTGCTGCCTCGCAACGATGCCCATACGCTCGCCAGCGCGACCGGATTGCAGCCCGTGAGCGGAGACCGCCTGATGCAGGCGGCGCCCGAGGGTGGCCTATCACGCATCAGGTACGGCGGCGGCGGAGCAATCACTCGCGTCGTATGCGGATTTGTCGGTACCGAGGCGCGGCATCACCCCTTGATCGATGCGCTTCCCCCGGCGCTGGTTCTCGATCTGAACGGAAAGCCCGCGGATGAGTGGATTTCCAGCTCATTCCGTTACGCCGCCGGCGATATCTCCGCCGTTCGTCCCGGCTCGGCGATCGTGCTGGCCAAGCTCTCCGAGTTGTTGTTCGTGGAGGCCGTGCGGCGCTATGTCGATACGCTGCCTGCCGACCGCGGCGGCTGGCTCACCGGCCTGCGCGACCCGGTCATTGGCCGGGCCCTCGCCCTGATCCACACGCAGCTCGCGCGCGCGTGGACCACGGAGGCGCTGGCGCGCGAGGTCTTTCTGTCGCGCTCCGCGTTCGCAGAGCGATTTACGGCGTTAATCGGCGTACCGCCTATGCGCTACCTAACTACCTGGCGCATGCAGGTGGCGGCTCAGCGCCTGCGCGAAGGCCGCCGCTCCGTGGCGCAGGTGGCGGAGAACGTGGGCTATCGCTCGGAAGCCGCGTTCACGCGCGCCTTCAAGCGGGAGTTCTCCATTTCCCCGGCGCAATGGCGCAAGCAAGAGCAGACGCCGTGAGTCCGCCGCCCTTCCAAGGGCCCCCTCAAGCATGCCGAGCGGCCAGCGCCTGTCGAAGCCAGCCCCGTCTCGACCGCCAGGAGAACCTCCGCTGCGGGGATGTCGCGGGTCGCTTCGACGGCCACCAGCCGGCGCCCGGTTCGCCGGACAAGCGGCTCTTCGGCGCGCCGGCTGAGGAGAAGAAACTACGCCCGCGCTGCCGCCAGGGCCCGGGAGGCGCTGCGTACCACCCCCAGGGACGAGGCGAGCCACAGGGCCGCCAGGGCAAGACCCACCCCGATGTCGGGCCAGGCGGAGCCCAGGACCTGCACCGCGCCGGCGGCCCCTAGGACCGAAACATTGGCAACGATGTCGTTGCGGGAGCACAGCCATGCCGAGTGCATGTTGACGTCGTCCCTCCGATGGCGCCATAGGAGCGCGAGGCAGAGGCCGTTCGCTGCCAGGGCGAGCAGCCCCACGCCGCCCATCAGGGACACTCGGGGAAGCTCGGGAATCAGCATCCCCTGCACCGCCTTGGACAGCACGAACAGGCCGAAACCCGCCATCACTGCTCCCTTGAAGAGGGCCGCGCTCGCCTTCCAGCGCTCGCCCCGGGTCACCGCCAGCAGGCTCACCCCGTAGACCAGGGCGTCGCCCAGCATGTCCAGGGCGTCGCCCAGGAGGGCCACCGACCCGGCTGCAAGTCCCGCCCCCAACTCCACGACGAACATGGCACCGTTGATCGCGAGCAGGCGCTTCAACACCGCCGCCTGGCGGCGGGAGAGCCGCTCCGTCTCGTACCTTTCGTGTCGACAGCAGCCCATCGAAAAACATTCCTCGAGCTTCAATCTATCCCTATGAGCAGCGGCTCTCAAGCCCGGGGCCCGCCAACGGCCCCTCCTTCCTGGCTCGGCCCAGGGCGGGCTTGCCCAAGCCGCTTTTCTGTATAAATATACAGATTGGAAAGGGTCTGGAGCCCACCCGTGTCCCTGCGCGCCCTGTTCGTCGACTTCGACGCCTACTTCGCCTCGGTGGAGCAGCAGGACGACCCGGCGCTGCGCGGCCGGCCGGTGGCGGTGGTACCAGTGATGGCGGACACCACCTGCTGCATCGCCGTGAGCTATGCGGCCAAGCGCTACGGGATCAAGACCGGCACCCGGGTGGCCGAAGCGAAGCGGCGCTGCCCGGGCCTCGTCCTGCGGCTTGCCCGCCATGAGCGCTACATCGAAATCCACCACCGGCTGGTGCAGGCGGTGGAGTCCTGCATCCCGGTGGACGCGGTGCTTTCCATCGACGAGATGGCCTGCACTCTCACCGGAAGCTGGTGCGCCCCTGAGCGCGCCCGGGAGATCGCGGCCCGGGTGAAAGCCGCCGTAGGGGAGGTGGGGGAGGCCCTCACCTGCTCCATCGGCATCGCCCCCAACCGCTTCCTCGCCAAAACCGCTTCCAAGATGGACAAGCCGGACGGCCTTACCGTGATCCAGGAAGAAGACTTGCCCCAAGCCCTGTACCGGCTCCAACTCGCCGACCTGAACGGCATCGGGCCGCGCATGCTGGCGCGGCTCGCGGCAGCAGGGATCCGCACCGTGGAGGAGCTCTACGCGGCGAGGGCCGAGACCCTGCGCCGGGTCTGGGGAAGCGTGGAGGGCGAGCGCATGTACGCCCGGCTGCGGGGCAAGACGGTGCCAGAGCCGGAGGCGACACGAGGAAGCATCGGCCACTCCCATGTCCTTGCGCCCGAGCTGCGCGCAGAAGAGGCCGCCTTGGCGGTGCTCCATCGGCTGCTGCAGAAGGCTGCTTGGCGGCTGCGCACCTCAGGCTACTTTGCCGGCGGAATGGAACTACAGCTTCGCTACCTGGACGGAGGGCGCTGGCTCGGCCGGCGGCGCCTGCAAGCGACCCAGGACACCCTGGCGCTTACTCGGGCCATGACAGAGCTATGGAACCGGCGTCCACGCCGCCAACCGCCCCTGCTGGGGGTAGGGGTCGTCCTGACCCACCTCTCCGAAGCGCGAAGCCAGTCCCTGGAGCTTTTCGCCGAGACCGCCGCCCGGGGACGGCTCTTCGAGATGGTGGACCAGCTGAACGCCCGCTATGGCAAGAACGCGGTCTATTTGGGCGGTGCCCACCGAGCGCTGGAGGCCGCCCCCCTGCGCATCGCCTTCACCCACGTGCCAGATCCGCGGACCGAGCGCTGAATCGGTTGGCCGACCCGCGCTCCCTGAGCCGCTCAACGCGGACAACAGGGCGTAGAACCTTTCCGCGCCCTTCGCCCGATCACCGAACCAGCCTGACCTTGGCCTTTCTCGCCGCTCGGGCCAGCGCATCGTCGAGGGTCGCCAGCGGCCATCCCATACAGGTCAGCTTGCGGTGGCGCCCTCGGCGAATCGCCGCGCCGCCCGCTCCCGCCACCCGGGGGAGAGCTCGGGAAGCTGCGCCAGGGCGGCGAGGGTCGCCGGGTCGATGCGCCGGCCGAACAGCGCCCGCAACACCCGGCGCACGGACCACTGGGGGCGGGGCCGCTCCACCAGCACGATCGGATCGCCGCGGCCCACCCACCCTTCCTCCAGCACCCGGTAGTACCAGCCGGTGCGCAGGGATTCCAGTACCAGCGCCACCATCCGGGGCTCGTCGAAACGCAGGGTCAAGTTGCGACACGGCTGGCGGCCCTGGGAGACCTGCACCAGCGCCGTGCCCATCCGATACACGTCGCCCACGCACACGTCGACTTCCGTGATGCCCAGGGTCGAGACGTTTTCGCCGAAGGCTCCTGGTTCGGCAAGCCGCGGCGCGAGATGAGGCTGCTCCTCCCGCCAGGTCTGGTAGTGATCCCAGGGATAGTGATGCAGCGCCTTCTCCGGACCGCCGTGATGTTTGCGGTTGGCGTGCTCGTCGCCCACGAACCCGGTGCGCGTGAGCCACAGAGGCCCCGATACCTCCCGCTTGTCGATGGCGCTCAGGGCGCCGTCCCTCCCGAGCGGTTGAATCCTGCCGATACGGAGCGAATCGACCCGGGCCACCACGCGCCTTTTCCCGCTCATCGACGCCCCATCATGCTTTTCCAAATCGACCGCATCCGCCCCTCCTGCCGAGCGGCTTCTCTAGGCTTGCTTGTCCGATGCCCGGCTTGGTTCCTGGCGATCGTTCACCGTCACGGCGCTTGTCCAGGCCTCGGCGGCGATGTAATGCACCACTCGCGGCGGCTCGCGTCCCGAGTGCAGCGCCAGGATGCGGGTCTCCAGGTCTCGATCTGCCCGGGTCACGCGGGCGTGCTGGCGCAGGTGCTCGGCCCACGACTCGGTGATGAAGTGCTCGACAAAGCGTTCGGGCCGCTTCGTGTCGCGGAAGATCTGCCAGTAGACTGCGCCGTCCCGCAGCCGCATGCGCCGCACCGAGCGCATGGCCTTGAGGAAGCGGTTGATATGCTCGGGTCGCACCTGATACTCCACGGTGACCAGAACCGGGCCGGCGTCCGGCTCCAACGCCTCGGCCAGCACCGGCTCCGGCCAGTGCATAGCCGGAGCAAGATCCACATGGTCGTGGCCTCCGATGTGGATGGTGCGGGTGGCAAAGATCGCCAGGACGCCGCTGGCGCCGGCGGCCGCCAGCGTCCAAGGGATACCGATTACTTCGGCAAGTTGCCCCCACAGGATCGAGCCCAGCGTCATGCAACCCATGAGCACCACCATATGCAGTGCGAGACCGCGGGCTCGCACCCAGGGCGGCAGCGCGGTCTGGGCCGCCACCTGCATCGCCGAGAGCACCGCGATCCAGCCGGCGCCGACCACCACCAGGGCGAAGGCCGCAGCATAGACGTTGGCGACGGCCGCGAGTAGTCCGTTCGCGCTCGCGTACGCCAGCGTCGCGTACATCACGATCCGGTCCCGGGAGAATCGGGCGCGCAGCCACGGCACGGCGAACGCCCCGGCCACCGCGCCGGCCCCGATACAGGCGAGCAACGTCCCGTAGAGCGTCGCCCCGCCGCCCAGCTCTTCGCTGGAGATGAGAGGCAGCAGCGCCCATACCGCGCTCGCGAAGGGAAAGAACGCGAGCCCTCGCACCAGCACCCGCCGCAGCAGCGGCGCATGGCGGGCGTAGCGGAAGCCGCTCCGCAGCGCGCCCACCAGCCGCTCCGCTGGCATGTTCACCACTGGCGCCGGGCGTCTCCAGGACCGCAGCGCCGCCACCATACCCAGATACGAGAACGCATTCATCAGAAACACGGTGGCCGTGCCGGCTACAGCGACGATCACCCCGGCAAGAGCTGGTCCCACCGCCCGGGAAAGGTTGAGTGCCATGCTGTTCAGCGCCACTGCCGAGGTGAGCTCATGGCGAGGCACCAGCTCCTGCACTGAAGCCGACCAGGCCGGATTCATGGCGGCCGCGCCGCAGCCGATCAGGAACGTGAGCGCCAGCAGCCATGCCGGCGTCGTGAGACCGGCATAGGTCATGGCCGCCAGCCCGCCAGCGAAGGCCAGCATCCACACCTGGGCGACCAGGAGCTGAACGCGCCGGTCCACGATGTCGGCCAGGGCCCCCGCCGGCAACGCCAGCAGGAACAGGGGCAGAGACTGGGCCGCCTGAACCAGTGCCACCATGGCCGGCGAGCGGGTGAGCTCGGTCATGAGCCACGCTGCTCCCATGTTCTGCATCCAGGTGCCCATATTGGAGACCAGCGCGGCGGTCCATAAACGCCGGAATACGGGCCGCCTGAGCGGCGCCCAGGCCAAGCCCGGGGCAGGTTGCCGGGACCGCAGGGTATCGTCCATATCGTGGAAGGGAGCCACCGAGGTCGAATCCTAACACGACCCGGAAACTCCGACGCCCGCGCGCCATGGAGCGCCCGGGCGGTGGAAGCCGTTTCAGAAGATGCCAAGCGCGGGCAGGTTTTCCTTTCCGGATCGCGATCGGCGACTTCCTCTCTGGCCTCAACGGCGCAAACGGCGGGTCCAATCCACCAGCGCCTGGAGGAGCTGGCGGATGAGTTCCCGAGTGGATTCGTCCTTGAGCGCGCCGTTCTCATCGAAGCGGCTCGGAGCCTGGGAGATCATCACCTCTGGCCTGTTGAGGATGTGGGCGTTGAGATAAATGAAGCACTGCCGCAGATGGTATTGGGCCCGGGCGCTGCCCAGCATGCCGGGACTCGCCCCCATGATGGCGATGGGCTTTTCGTTGAACGGCTGGTCCGGCGGGCGGGAAGCCCAGTCGATGGCGTTTTTGAGCACGCCCGGCACCGAATAGTTGTACTCGGGCGTGACGATGAGAAGCGCGTCCGCTGCCCGGATCTGCTCCCGCAGCCGTTGGGCGGGCGGCGGAAAGCCCTTCTCCTTCACGTCTTCGTTATAGGGGGGCAGATCGCCGATCTCGGCGAATTCCATGTGGGCGCCGGCGGGCAGCAGTTCCGCCGCCGCCCGGAGGGCCGCCGTGTTGTAGGACCGGGCCCGGAGGCTGCCGGAGATGCCGAGGATGCGAAGATTTGGATCCGTCACAGTTACTCCTTTTTTTTGGTCACCTTGTCCTGCTCCATCAGGGGGAATTTCCCCCTGCCTTCAGCTAAAACCGCTCCACCCAGGGCCGCAGGTCCAGCTCCTGGGTCCAGGCGCTGCGGGGCTGGCGGTGCAACTGATAGTAGACCTCTGCGATCGCTTCCGGCTCCAGCAGGGAATCGGGCCCCCGCTGGCCGAGCAGGTGCTCGTAGCGCTCGGAGCGGATCTGTCCGTCGATCACGATGTGGGCCACGTGAATGCCTTTGGGGCCCAACTCCCGGGCCATGCTCTGGGCCAGGGCCCGCAGGCCGAACTTGGGCACCGCAAGGCTCGCGAAGCCGCTGCTTCCCCGCAGCGACGCGGTCGCCCCCGTAAAAAGGATGGTGCCGCGACCCCGCTCCACCATCCTTCGGGCGGCCGCCTGACCCACGAGGAAGCCGCCAAAACAGCCGATGCGCCAGCAATCCTCGAAATCGGCCGGATCGATTTCGAGTATCCCGCCCGGCCGGTAGAGGCCGGCGTTGAACACCACCAGATCGGGCGGGCCGAGGTCGCGTTCCACCCGATCGAAGAGGGCTGCCACGGCCGCCGCGTCAGTAGCATCGCAAGGGTACGCCCACACGCCGGCGCGCGGCTCGCTTTCGAGCAATGCATCAAGCCTCTCCTTGCGGCGCGCTGCCATGGCCACTTGCATGCCCGCCGTGGCGAAGCGCCTGACCAGGGCCCAGCCCAAGCCCGGGCCTACCCCCACTACCACCGCGACTTCCCGTTCTTCCATGGCTCACCTCCGATCCGAACACCACGGTTAACCAACCGTGCGGCCCAAAGGCCTGACGATGCTCGATCCTTGTGCGCCCTCTATCCCGCAGGACGAGCGCTAGAAAGCGTAGAGCGAGGCGAGGCACAAGGGCGCGCCGAGAGCGGTACGCACTCTATGACGCCGTCCGCCCTTGGGACAAGGCCCGGGCTACTGCCGCGAGAACGGCTGCGCACGGCGCCGCAACCTTGAGGTGCAGCAGCTCATCGGCCCGGGTACGCCCCAGGTTGACGGCGGCGATAGGTTTGCCCATTTGCCTCGCGGCAAGGCAGAACCGGTAGCCCGAATAGACCATAAGGGAGGAGCCTACCACCAGCAGCGCGTCAGCGCAGGCGAGGGCTCGGAGGGCGGCTTCGACTCGCGCCGGGGGAACGCCCGCGCCGAAAAACACCACGTCCGGCTTGAGCAGGCCGCCGCAGCGGGGGCACTCGGGAACACGGAAGTCGTCAAGATCCGCAAGCGCCAGGTCGGCGTCCCCGTCCGGGGCCGACCCGGCCGGCAGCGACAAGAACGCCGGATTCTGCGCTTCCAGCCTGCGCTGGACGGCCATGCGCGAGAGCCTCTCGCCGCAGTCGAGGCAGACAACCCGGCTGAGGCTGCCGTGCAGTTCGATGACTCGCTTGCTTCCGGCCCGCTGGTGCAGTCCGTCCACATTCTGGGTAAGGAGAGCATGAACGTAACCGGCCGATTCCATTCGGGCAAGCGCCTGGTGGGCGACATTGGGCTGCGCTGCTGCCACGCGCGGCCAGCCGATCAGGCTCCGCGCCCAGTAGCGCCGACGCGCCGAGTCGGAACGCAGGAACTCCTGGTGGCTTAAGGGAGGCGTGCGCTTCCACCGACCTTCCGCGTCCCGGTAGTCCGGGATGCCGGAGGCGGTGCTCACTCCCGCGCCGGTCAGCACCAGCAACCGAGGATGGACATGGACGAAGTGCACGAGGGCCTGCATTTCCGTCATAGCCCCGAACGCCCTTTTCCCACGTCGCACTGGCGAGGGCTCGTCATCCCCAGAAAATCCCCAGAGAATCGCTCGGCTGTCCACGGTTATCCCCGCTTTTTCGTGGATCTCCCTCACGGACCCCGCGTATCGGGCAGCGGGACGAATTCCGTTGTCCCCGGGCACGCGGTCGAGGGGGACGGCGCGCCTGTCGGACCTCCCCCGCTAGATGCGCCCCTGGCGCGTCGCAGTTTTGTGAGGGGCTATTGACAGTTAAGAGCGCTGGGCAATCTCGTGATCGTTCAGCCGGCGACTTTGAGCAGCAGCTTGCCCCGCGTGCCGCGGCCTTCGAGATAGCGGTGGGCCTCTGCAGCTTCAGCCAGAGGATATTCCCGGTCGATGGCCACCACAAGCTTTCCTTCGAGATACCAGCGGAACAGGTCGCCGGTGCGCCATTCGATCTCCTCGGCCGTGGCGGTATAGTCGGCCAGATGGGGCCGGGTGAAGTACACCGAACCCGCCTCCCCCAGCTCCAAGGGATCGATGCTGGTGACCAGCCCCGAGGCGCCCCCGTAGTTCACGCATAGACCCCGGCGCCGCAGGCTGCGGATGCTGCGCTCGATGGTATCCCTGCCCACCGCGTCGTACACCACGTCCACGCCCTTGCCGCCGGTCAATTGCAGCACCGCCTCGCGGAAATCCCGCTCCCGGTAAAGGATCGCGTAGTCTGCGCCCCGTGCCCGGGCGATCTCGGCTTTGTCATCGCTGCCCACGGTGGCGAACACCTTCGCCCCGCGCAGCTTGGCAAGCTGGATCAAGAGCTGCCCCACGCCGCCCGCACCGGCGTGGACAAGGCAAGTACTGCCGGGTGTGAGTTCGTAGCAGGAATGGGTCAGATAGTGCGCGGTGCAACCCTGGAGCATAAGGGTGGTGGCGACAGGATCGGGCACGCCTTCGGGAATCTTCGCCACGCGCCAGGCCGGCACCACTGCGTACTCGGCGTAGCTTCCGCGCACCAGGCAATAGCCCACTCGATCGCCCACCCGAACCCGATCCACCCCCGGTCCCACCTCCACCACTTCCCCCACGCCTTCCATTCCCAACGTCATGGGCAGGGGCGTCTGGTAGGTACGGGAACGAACGTAGCTTCCGTTTCGCATGTAGACGTCGATGAAATTGACGCCCGCATAGGCAAGCTTGACCAGCACTTCCCCTTCCTTGGGCCGGGGCGTTTCCGTTTCCGTCAATCGAAGCTGCTCCGGTCCGCCGAACTCGAACACACGTATCGCCTTCATGGTGTTTTCTCCCCAGATTCCTGCGCTTGCCGTTGCCATTGTAGGCGTTCGCGAGCGACTTCTAAAATAGCGGAGTTCTTCACGGCATCCGTGAACCAGAGGAAAAAATGATTCCGGCCGACGCCCTCCTCGACATGCAGGTGTTCCACAGCATCGCCGACGCCGGAAGCCTTTCCGCCGCCGGGCGTGAACTGGGCATGGCCCCCTCTACCGTGAGCAAGCGCGTCGCCCGTCTGGAAGGCCGTCTGGGGGTGAGGCTTATCCACCGGAGCACCCGCCGCCTGCACCTGACCGAGGAGGGGCGGGTCTACCTGGAGCTCGCCCGGCGCGTGCTTTCTGAAGTAAAGGAAGTGGAAGCGAGCCTGTCGAATCGGCGCAGCGCGCCCCAGGGGGTGTTGCGTGTCTCCGCCCCAGCCGCTTTCGGGCGTAAGCATGTGGCTCCTGCCATTGCACCCTTCCTTTCCCGATATCCCGGCGTAAGTGTGCAGCTTCACCTGAGCGAGACGGTGGTGGATCTGGTGGAAGAAGGTTTCGATCTCGCCATACGCATTGGCGAGCCCAAGGAGGAGAGCTTCGTGGCGAGGAAGCTTGCTCCCAATCGCCGGGTGGTCTGCGCGTCGCCAGCCTTTCTTCGTACCCACGGCGTGCCGCGCCGGCCCGCCGATCTCGCTCGCATGAATTGCCTCATCCTAGGCGAACGCGAAACGGCGCAGGGGGTGTGGACCTTCCAGGGCCCCGGGGGGACGCACCGGGTGCGGGTCGGCGGAACGCTCCAGTGTAACGACAGCGAGGTAATCCACCAGTGGGCCCTCGCCGGGCTGGGGCTCGCCCTCAAGTCCTTGTGGGACGTAGGCGCGTCGATCCGCCGAGGGCAGCTACAGGTCGTGCTCCCCGACTACCGGGTGCCTAGCGCCGACATCTACGCTCTCTATCCGCAGCGCAAGCTCGTTTCGCCGAAGGTGCGCGCCTTCGTCCAGTTCCTTGCCGAGCGCTTCGGCCCCGTGCCGTATTGGGAGGCGGCTCCCGCCCCCAGCCGACGGGCGGGGTCGAGATCGGCCTAGCGTCTGACGGCGCTCGTCTCCGCACTCTGCCAGCAGGCATGGAGCGCAGGAGAGCGGGCCGGCTTCTCTCGGGGGCGGAGGCAGGCGCAAATGGCGCTACGCCATGAGGTATGCATAGACGGTGGCCCAGAGGGCAGCGACGGGAAAGAGTTGTGGCACAGCCTGCCGGTCTTCTGTGGATTGCACCCGGCAATGACGCCCTCCAGCCGCACCAAGGCTAATTCCTCACGATCAGCATCACACCGGCGATCAGCATTAGCGCGCCGGCGATCCGCAGCCCGCTCATGGGCCGCACGGGATAGCCCAGTATGCCGAAGTGATCGAGTAGCATGGAGGCTGCGATCTGACCAGTCACCACCAGCACGAACAAGGTTGCCGCGCCGAGGGCGGGACCGGCCATCAGCGTCACTACCACGACAGCGGCGCCGATGGCCCCACCCAACCAGGCCCACGCCGGCACCGAGGCCAGCGCTGCGGCCGAAGGCCACGGCACCCGCAGTACCGCCAGCACCAGCAACACGCACAGGAGCCCCACCAGCATGTTGGCGAGCCCGGCGAGAAGTGGATCCCCGAGCAAAGCGCGCAGGGAGGCATTGATGCCAACCTGTACCGGCATCAACGCGCCAATCAGCAGAGCCAACACAGAGAGCACGAGCTTCATGGGCGTCCTTTCTTGTTTCTTGTAGCGAGCGGGTCACGCGGGCGAGACCGGCAGCGGTCCCCGCTAAGGATACCGCAAGCTAGACCCGAGCCCCGCGGCGAGCCTGGTGCGCCGTGGCGACGGCAAGCCCGGCTAGGAGCAGATAAAACACCAGGGCCCAACCGGGAATCGTGAGGCCAAGAAAACTCCACTGGGTGTCGCTGCACTCGCCGCTGCCCCGGAACACGAGCGCCAGCGTCTCGGAAAGCGGCAAAGTGTCCAGCATGAAGTACAGGTCCGCGCCGCAGTCGGCTACCTGGGGCGGCGCGCCAAATTGCACCCAGAGATGGCGGAGGGCGATGCCCGCGCCCACCGCCGCGACTATCGTCAGGATGCCCGCGTAGAGCGCCGCGCCGCGGGGCCCCGGCCCATGGACCGCCGCCAGCAGAAACAAGGCGCCCAGCACGATGAAAACCACCCGCTGGAAGATGCAAAGGGGGCAGGGCTCGAGCCCCTGGCCGTGCTGGAGGTAGAGGGCGTAGCCCAGCACGCCCAGGCACACGAGGAAACCGGCGAAGAAGCCCGCTCGTGTCCGCATCCGTTACCGCCTCAATGGAACCGGTATACGTCCATGGCGAGGACGCCGTGGGCGAAGCTCCGGTGCACCCGTTCGCCCCGGCCCCCGGCCCCCAAGGCCACGAAGAGGGGCAGCAAGTGCTCCTCGGTGGGATGGTTGTGGGCCGCCTGGGGTCCCTGGCGGCGATAGGCGAGCAAGGTGTCCACGTCTCCCGCCTCCACGTGCTGCGCCAGCCAGTCGCTGAACTCCTCCACCCAGGCTGGGGCCGCCGCGTCCCGGGCATAACAGCCGAACTCGTACAGGTTGTGGGTGGCGGAGCCGCTCGCCAGCACCAGGACGCCCTCCTCCCGCAGGGGTGCCAGCGCCTCGCCCAGGTGCAAATGGTGGCGCGGTCCCAAATGGGGCTGGATCGAAAGCTGCGCCACCGGCACGTCCGCTTCCGGAAATAGGAGGAGCAGGGGTACCCAGGCGCCATGGTCCAAGCCCCGCTCGGGGTCGATCGCGGCCTCGAACCCTTCGGCCTTGAGCGCCTCGAGGGCCCGCTGCGCCAGCTCGGGAGCGCCGGGAGCGGGATACTGGAGGGCGTAAAGCTCTCGGGGAAAACCCCAGAAATCGTGGATCGTGGAAGGGTTGCGCGTTCCACTCACGTGGGGTGTGACCGTCTCCCAGTGGGCGGAGACCGCCAGCACCGCCTTCGGCCGCTCCAGCTCACGCCCGAGGGCGCGCAGGAAATCCCGTGCCGGGATGGGTTCCAGGGGCAGCGTCGGGGCCCCGTGGGAGACGAATAAGACCGGTTGTCGCTTCATTCGCAACCCGCCCGCGCGATCATTCCACGTGCCAGCCGTGGCTCACAATGATCGACTGCCCCGTGAGCGCGTTGGCGGGAAACGCCGCCAGGAAAAGCGCCACTTCGGCCACCTCGGCTTCGGTGGTGAATTCGCCGTCCACCGTATCCTTGAGAAAGATCTTCCTGGCCACCTCCTCTTCGCTGATGCCCTGCTCTTTCGCGAGCTGGGGGATCTGCTGCCTGACCAGGGGCGTCAGCACGAAACCGGGACAGATGACGTGGGCCCGAATTCCGTGCTCGGCCCCTTCCTTGGCCGCGGCTCGCGCCAGCCCCAGGATGCCATGCTTGGCGGCGGTGTAGGGCGCTTTCAGCGGCGAGGCTACCTTGGAGTGCACCGAGCCCATGCAGATGAGGGTGCCGCCGCGCCCCTGCCCGATCATCCGGCGCATGGCCGCCCGCGTCACGAGAAACGCCGCGTCCAGATGCACCGCCACCACCTTACGCCAGTTCTCGTAGGAGAGGTCCACGATCCTGTCCAGGTGCTGGATGCCGGCGTTGGACACGGCGATGTCCAGTCCGCCGTAGCGCTCCACCGTTTTCGCGACGCCCTCCTCCACGTGGGCCTCGTTGGTCACGTCCATGCCCACGGCGGGGGCGTTCGGGCCCAGCTCCGCCGCCACCGCCTGGGCCTGCCTGAGATTGAGATCCGCCACGGCCACCCGGGCGCCCTCCCGGACGTAGAGGGCGGCGATGGCCTTGCCCAGGCCGCTCGCCGCGCCGGTCACCAGCGCCATCTTGTCCCTCAGCCTCATAGCGTTCCGTTACCCCCCGAGATCTCGCGCCCCGCCGCCTCAGCACCATCCCCATCTCCGCGATCTGCCCCTGCGAGGGGTATCCCCTAGATTATCCCCGCTAAAGCTCTCCAGGGCGAATCCGGCCGCTACCCACGCATTGCTGCTTCCCGGGGAGGGGACCGCACCCGGAGGAATCCCCACGCCGCCAACCGTCGCGTCCCCTTGACCGCACTGGCTTCGTTGGGACAGGCGCAATAGACGATGACGTCCCGCTCCGGCGGGATGTCGTGGATGGCGCACCCCCCGGTCCTCCAGGTCCACGGGCCGCGGTCATTGGGCTTGGGGAGATCGACCAGCGGCCCGCTAGGCAGGATGCGGATAGGACTGCGCACCCGGGAAGCCCGACGCAATCGACGGGCCGCCTCAGCGGCTTCCGCTTTTGAGCCGCTTGGCGATCTGAGCCACGTAGCGGCCCTGGAAGCGGGCAATGGCCAGCTCGTTGTCGCTGGGCTGGCGCGAGCCGTCGGCACCGGTGATGGTGGTCGCTCCATAGGGCGTGCCGCCCGTGATCTCTTCCATGGTGAGCAGCCGCTGCTCGGAGTAAGGCACGCCCACGATCACCATGCCTTGGTGCAGCAGGGTTGTGTGGAAGCTGGTGAGGGTGGTCTCCTGGCCCCCGTGCTGGCTGGCGGTGGAGGTGAAGACGCTGCCCACCTTACCGATCAGGGCGCCCTTCATCCACAAGCCACCGGTCTGGTCGAGGAAGTTGCGCATCTGGGCCGCCATATTGCCGAACCGGGTGGGCGTGCCGAAGAGGATGGCGTCGGCCTCCGCGAGCTGCTCGGGCCGGATGACCGGCACGTGGGCGAAAGCCTCCCGGGCCTTCTTGGCGCCGCTTTTCTCCAGCACATCCTCGGGCACCAGCTCGGGCACCTGGTACAGGGTCACCTCGGTCCCGTCCACCTCCCGAGCGCCGGCGGCGACTGCCTCTGCCATCTTGTAGACGTGGCCGTACATGCTATAGAACACGACTTGAATCTTGACCGTCTCGGTCATTTCCGTCTCCTTTTTTGAAAGGTGAAACGATTACGCCAGATCGAACACGAGCACCTCGGCCCCTTCGCCTCGGTCGAGAACGATTTCATCCACGTCGATCGCCTTGAGGGCGTCGCCCGACTCAAGCAGCCTGCCGTTCACCGCGACCCGCCCCCGAGCCACGTGCACATAGGCCCGCCGTCCCGGTGCCGGGCGATGCACAACCCGCTCCACCCCGTCCAGGAGTGCGGCGTAAAGGCGGGCGTCCTGGTGGATCGTGACGGAGCCGTCACGGCCGTCGGGGGAAGCCACCAGCTGCAGCCGCCCCCGCTTTTCGGCCTCCGGGAAATGCTTCTGTTCGTAGCCAGGCGCGAGCCCGCGGCGTTCAGGCAGGATCCAGATCTGGAGGAGATGCACTGGAGCTTCCCCCGACGCGTTGTACTCGCTATGGACGATCCCCGTGCCGGCGCTCATGCGCTGCACGTCGCCGGGATGAATGACCGAGCTGTTGCCCATGCTGTCCCGGTGGGCAAGGGACCCCTCCAAGACGTAGGTGATGATCTCCATGTCCTGGTGTCCGTGGGGATCGAAGCCCCTGCCTGGCCGTATCCAGTCTTCGTTGATGACCCGAAGCGCCCCAAACCCCATGTGCCCCGGGTCGTAGTAGTCGGCGAACGAAAAACTGTGATAGCTGTCCAGCCAGCCATGGTGGGCGTGGCCGCGCTCTTCGCTTTTACGCACTTCCAGCATGGGAGGGTCCCCTTGAATGATCAATAAAAATGAATGCTACTAATTCCGTATCAATACTCATCATATGAGCGAGTCTTGGGGACTGAAAGCGGAACTTTCTGAAAAGAACATTCAAAATAAATGACAAGTCAAAATTCGCTTATTTCCTATGAGGTTCAAGGGCATGACAAAAAACCGAGGGCAGGGGGAACCCCCTGGCGGATCCTGGGGTACAGCCTGGCCCTCGTCTTACTGGCGATGGGGTCGGCGGGCGGGTGGGCGTTGGCGATGCCGCCCCTAAGTTTAGGGTTGGACCACCCCCTCACCGGCAGGATCTGGTCGACAAGCGCCCAGCGGTTCGTCTCACCGGACGAGTTCGTGAACCAGCTCAGGGAAGCCGATTTCGTGCTTCTTGGCGAAATCCACGACAACGGTGACCATCACCGGATCCAGGCCTGGCTCGTGGATCGGCTAGGGAAAACGGGGCAAGCCTCCGGCCGGGGAGCCGTGGCCTTCGAAATGATCACCGCCGACGAGGCAGCCGCGCTGGAAGCGTATGTCCGCAGCCATCCCACCGATGCGGCGCGGCTCGGGGCGGCGCTGCGCTGGGAGGAACGGGGTTGGCCGTCCTGGTCCCTGTATCAGCCCATCGCGGAGGCGGCAATGGGAACCCGAATGGCCCTCGTCGCCGCCGGAGCCCCTCGGGCGCTAGAGCGGGAAGTGCGCGGCCGCAGCCTCTCGGCCCTGGACCATGCCCTGAGGCGGCGGCTCGGCCTGGAGGTCCTGCCGGAGAGCGAGCAGTCGACGCTGGAAGAGGATTTGTACGAATCCCACTGTCGGCAGCTTCCCCGGGAAGCGCTTCCCGGCATGGTGGCGGTCCAGCGGCTGCGCGATGCCTGGATGGGGGACCGCCTGCTGGAAGCCTGGACCCAGCGGGGCAGCCCCGTGGTCGCCATCGCCGGCCGTGGCCACACGCGTCTCGACCGTGGGATCCCCCGCTACCTGGCCCTGCGCGCGCCGGGAGCGCGCATCGCAAGCGTGGCGATGGTGGAAGTGGATCCTCGCAAGCGGGCACCGTCGGACTACGACGACGGGGGACAGGGGCACTATCTGGTATTCACCGGAGCCGCACCCCGTACCGATCCTTGCGGGGTGCTGCGGCGCCCGCCAGGCCCCACCCCCTCCGGCTAGAAAAGAGGACGGCCACGGCGTCCGGCGCTATCTTCCCAGACGTCCGCGGGGGAGCGGGGCCGAGCTGGGAGCCGGGCCATGGCGCTACGAAAACGCAGAAGCTCGGACAGGAATAGAAGCTCGTCCATCGCCTCCACAGAGAAGCCTCGCCGGCAGCCCCGCTCGTCCACGATCAGGCGGGCAAGATAAGCCTCGCACTCGGGGTATCCCCAAGTCAGCACGAGGGTCTGCACCACGTGGGGGAAGGCCTCGAGGGCCGCACCCGCCGCCTCCGGGCCGCTCGGTGAGAACCCTGTGCGTTGCCGAATCGGAGCCGGCGTGGGCAGCCCCGAGCCCTCCTGGCCGTTGCCGCTGGAGGGCCGTTGCAAGCCGGATGCCCCGGAAGTTCCCGTCCAACGCTCCTCCACCAGCCTCTCCAGGCGCCGCACCCTGGCCTCCAGCACCTCCAGCCTGTGCTCCAGCGCCGCTTTGCCCTTATCCATTCCGCACCTCGCCGCCTCTCCACCCGCAAGTGGAGACACTATACCAATCGCTCGCATGACAAGATGTTAAAAGTTCTTTAGCCGGCTCCTCGCAGGCAGCCGGAGGACCGCGCGCAGATACCCAGGCCGCCCGTGGACGGATCCCGCGTCGACCCGCGTCTGCGGTCACACGGGGCGTCACTTGGGTTAAAGTACCACCTGGAATGAAGCGATTTTCGCCGCCCATCACCCGCCCCAGGCGGTCCCGGTTGCCGCGCCCCTCCTCACTTCGATGGGAGCTCGGCATGGCGCTGGTAGTCAAATTCGTCCTCCTGTTCCTGATCTGGTGGCTGTGGTTCTCCGACCGTATCGACACCCGGCTCACCCCCGAGGAGGTGGGCCAAGCAGTGACCAGTACGGCCCCCGCACCCGCAGGGCCCCCTCGTTAAGCCGAAAGGAGCGCTCCCGTGGACGTCGTCGACCTCTCCCGGCTGCAGTTCGCCATCACCGCTATGTACCACTTCCTGTTCGTGCCCCTCACCCTCGGGCTCGCCTGGATCCTGGTGATCATGGAGTCGGTGTACGTGATGACCGGCAAGCAGGTCTACAAGGACATGACCCAGTTCTGGGGCAAACTCTTCGGCATCAATTTCGTGATGGGAGTCACCACCGGCATCACCCTGGAGTTCCAGTTCGGCACCAACTGGGCCTACTACTCCCACTATGTCGGAGACATCTTCGGGGTGCCGTTGGCGATCGAAGGGCTGATGGCCTTCTTCCTGGAGGCGACCTTCGTGGGACTCTTCTTTTTCGGCTGGGACCGGCTCACCAAAGTCCAGCACCTGATGGTGACCTTCCTGGTGGCGCTCGGCTCTAATCTCTCGGCCCTGTGGATCCTGATCGCCAACGGTTGGATGAACTACCCGGTAGGCGCCGAATTCAACTACCAGACCATGCGCATGGAGCTCACGGACCTGGGAGCGCTCCTGTTCAACCCGGTCGCTCAAGTGAAGTTCGTGCACACGGTGGCCGCGGGCTATGTCACGGCCGCGATGTTCGTGTTAGGCGTATCCTCCTGGTACCTGCTCAAAGGCCGCGACGTGGGCTTCGCGCTGCGCTCCTTTGCCGTGGCGGCGGGCTTCGGCCTCGCCTCCACCCTTTCCGTGATCGTGCTGGGCGACGAGTCGGGCTATACCGTGGGGGAGGTGCAAAAGGTGAAGCTTGCCGCCATCGAGTCCGAGTGGGAAACCCACGAGCCGCCCGCGCCGTTCACCTTGTTCGGTTTTCCCAACGAGGAGACTGAGCGCACCGACTACGCCGTGCGCATCCCCTGGGTGCTGGGACTGATCGCCACCCGTTCCGTGGACGAACCGGTGATCGGGATCAAGGAGCTCAAAGAACGGGCGAAGAGACGTATCGAGATCGGCATGCAAGCCTACAGTGCTCTCCAGAAGCTGCGCGCCGGCGACGAGAGCGAAACCACCCGGGCCTTGTTCGAAGCGACCCGCGAGCATCTGGGCTATGCGCTACTGTTGAAACGCTACACGCCCAACGTGATAGACGCCACGCCCCAGATGATCGCCGCGGCGGCGGACGACGCGATTCCGCAAATCGCGCCCTTGTTCTGGGCCTTCCGCGTCATGGTGGGCCTTGGGTTCCTGTTTCTCTTCATCTTTGTCTTCGCTTTCTGGTATTGCGCGCGGCGCACCGTGCAGCACAAGCGCTGGCTGCTCAAGCTGGCGCTGTGGTCGATTCCACTGCCCTGGGTTGCCGCGGAGGTGGGTTGGTTCGTGGCCGAATACGGCCGCCAGCCGTGGACCATCGCCGAGGTGCTCCCCACCTTCCTCTCCGCCTCGCCCCTGGAGCCGAGCCAGGTCTGGTTCAGCCTAGCGGGGTTCGTGTTCTTCTATACGGTACTCCTGGTGATCGAGCTGTACCTGATGTTCAAGTACGCGCGGCTCGGGCCATCTTCGCTGCACACGGGCCGCTATTACTGGGAGCGCCAGCCGCAATCTGAGGGCGCGTGAGGATAGCACGGAGGCCGCTATGCTTTTCGACTATGAAGTCCTGAAGCTCATCTGGTGGCTGTTTGTCGCGGTGCTGATCATCGGCTTCGCGGTGACCGACGGCTTCGACCTGGGGATCGGCACGTTGCTCCCCTTCATCGGCAAGGACGACTACGAGCGCCGCGTGGTCGTCAACGCCATCGCTCCCACCTGGGAGGGCAACCAGGTGTGGTTCATTACCGCGGGCGGAGCGCTTTTCGCTGCCTGGCCTCTGGCCTACGCCGCGGCATTCTCCGGCTTCTACGTCGCCCTGCTGCTCGCCCTATACGCCCTATTCTTCCGTCCGGTGGGCTTCAAGTATCGCAGCATGATCGAGGATCTGCGCTGGCGCTACGCCTGGGATTGGGCGCTTTTCGCCGGCGCCGTGGTGCCGGCTTTCATTTTCGGAGTAGCCTTCGGAAACCTGCTTCAGGGAGTGCCGTTCCACTTCGACCAGGATTTGCGGGTGTTCTATACCGGCAGCTTTTTCGCCCAGCTCAACCCTTTCGGCCTGTTCTGCGGCCTGCTGAGCATAGCTCTGCTGGTATTGCACGGGGCCCATTACCTGCAGATCAAGACCGAAGGGGCGATCTACGAGCGGGCGCGCCGCGCCGGCTGGGTCGCCGCCGTCCTCATGATGGCTTTGTTCGCGGCGGGCGGCTTCTGGGTCGCCTACGGCATCGAGGGCTATCGCATCGTATCCATGCCACCACTCGACGCGGCGCCCAACCCGCCCGCCAAACTGGTGGTGAAGGCGACCGGCGCATGGCTTGACAACTACCAGCATTATCCGTGGACCATGCTGGCCCCGGCCCTCGGCTTCGCCGGCGCGGTGATGGCGATGCTCTCCGCCGCCGTGAACCGTTCGGGGATCGCCTTTGTCGCCTCCAGCGCCTCGGTCACCGGGGTGATCCTGACGGCCGGGCTTTCCATGTTCCCCTTCGTCATGCCCTCTTCGTCGGACCCCAACAGCAGCCTCACCGCCTGGAACGTGACCTCCAGCCACAAGACCCTGGAGATCATGTTCTGGGCGGTGGTCCTGTTCCTGCCCGTCATCGTCGCTTACACGGGTTGGGTATACCGGGTGCTGGGGGGCAAGGTCACGGTGGAGAGAATCAAGTCGGAGGAACACACGTCCTACTAAGGAGCGACCATGTGGTATTTCGCCTGGATTCTGGGGATCGGCTGTGCCCTGGCCTTCGGCATCATCAACGTCATGTGGCTGGAGGCGGAAGGCTTCGCCGACAAGGCGGCCGAGCGCGCGAAGGAAACCTAAAATGGTAGAGAGGGAAAGAAAATTCGTCTTTTAGATTTTTTGCTCAGTGCCTTCCTGCTGAGGAGGCTCAAAGTCTCTCCGCGGGGCCGGCAGGTGCGTGGGCGGGGGGCGCTTCGGCCCCACCACGGGCAGCGGCCACCTGGGCCTCCAGCTCCTCTGTGGTGAGAATCTCACGCTTGCCCACGATGAACGTGTACATGGTAGGAATCACGTACAGAGTGAAGAAGGTGCCCACCGATACGCCCCCCACGATGACCCAGCCGATAGCCTGGCGCGATTCCGCCCCGGCACCGGTGGCGAGCGCGATCGGGATGGCGCCGAACGTGGTGGCCAGGCTGGTCATGAGGATCGGGCGCAGGCGCAAAGCTGCGGCCTCGATCACCGCCTCCAGCTTCTCCATGCCCCGGTCCCGCAATTGGTTGGCGAATTCCACGATCAGGATGCCGTTCTTCGTGATCAAGCCGATCAGCATCACCAGCCCGATCTGGGTGTAGACGTTCAGCGTGCCGTAGCGCGGGTTGATCAGCGATTGGATGTACATGGCAAGCACCGCCCCGGTGATGGCCAGTGGCACGGTGAGCATGATCACGAAGGGGCTCCGGAAGCTTTCGAACTGAGCCGCCAACACCAGGTAGATGAACGCCAGCGCTAGCACGAACACGAAGTAGAGCTGCCGTCCAGACTCCCGGAATTCCCGGGACTGGCCGTCCAGGTCCGTGGTGAAGCGGTCGCCCAGTACCTCGGCCGCCGCCTGGTCCAGGAAGTCGAGAGCCTGGCCCAGGGTATAGCCGGGCGCGATGCGCGCCGACAGGGTGGCGGCGCGAAAGCGGTTGAAGTGGTTGAGCTCCCGTGGCGCAACCCCTTCCTTGACCGTCACCAAGTTGGAGAGCTGGATCAGCTGGCCGTTACGGTTACGCACGTAGATCTGGGTGAGGTCCGAGGGCTCGACCCGGTCTTTGTCCTCCAGCTTGACCACCACGTCGTACTGCTCGCCCTGGCGCTTGAAGCGGGTAACGTCCCGGCCGCCGAGGAGCGTCTCCAGGGTGCGACCGATGGTTTCGATCTCCACCCCTACGGCCGCTGCCTTATCCCGGTCGATCTCTACGGCCAGTTGGGGCTTGCTGAGCTTCAAGTCCGTGTCCACGTTGATCAAGCCCGGAAACTGCTGAGCGCGCTCCATCATCCGTTCCATCGCCTGCTCCAGCTCTTCCCAGGAAGTGCCCTGGATCACGTACTGCACCGGCGCACTGCGGAAGCTCTGGCCGAGGGACGGGGGGTTGATGGGAAAAGCCAGCACCCCGGGCAGTTCCTTCATCAGCCGGGGAGTCAGCTCGTCGGTGATATCGAGCTGGTTGCGCCGCCGCTCGCTCCAGTCGGTGAGGTTCACGAACGCAAGGGCGTTATTCACCGGGTTGGGCTTCTCCAGACCCGGCGCCACGACGGTGAAGAACGAGCGGACCTCCGGGATCTCCTTGAGGATGCGCTCCAGATCCCGGGTATAGCGGTCCGTGTATTCCAGAGTCGCCCCTTCGGGAGCGTTCAGCACAACGATAAAAATCCCCCGGTCCTCCAGCGGCGCCAGCTCCGAGCGCAACTGCATGAACAGCGCCACGCCGATGCTGGAGACCCCGAGGAAGGCGGCCACCACAAGCCCTCGGTGCCGCAAGCTTTTTTCCAGGGATGAACGGTAGGCGCGGGCGACCCAGTGGAAGAATGCCTCCAGGACGTTGTACAGCCGGCCATGCCTCGGCTGGTGGCGCAACAGCCTGGAGCACATCATAGGCGTCAAGGTGAGCGCCACGAACCCGGACACCAGCACCGCCGCCGCCACGGTGAGGGCGAACTCGGTGAACAGGCGCCCGGTATTGCCCGTGGCGAAGGCGAGCGGAGCGAAGACCGCCGCCAGGGTGATGGTCATGGCCACCACCGCAAAGGCAATCTCCCTCGCCCCCTGAAACGCCGCGGCAAGCGGATTCATCCCTTCCTCGATGTGGCGATGGATGTTCTCCAGCACGACGATGGCGTCGTCCACCACCAGACCTACCGCGAGCACGATGCCGAGCAGGGTCAGCACATTGATGGAAAAACCCAGCACCCAGATGACGAAGAACGCGCCGATCAGGGACACGGGGATGGTCACGAACGGGATCAGGGTCGCCCGCAGGCTCCTCAGGAAGAAGAAGATGACCAGCACCACCAGCACCAAGGCCTCGGCGAGTACCCTGTACACCGCCTCGATGGAGGCCTCCACGAACACCGAGCGGTCGAAGGACACGTTGAGCTGCATCCCCTCTGGCAGCGTCTTCTGCAGGCGCGGGATCATGGCCTTGACTCCGTTGGCCACGTCTAGCAAGTTGGCGGTGGATTGCTTGACGACGCCAAGCCCCACCGCCTCCCGCCCATCGACCCGCACGATGTTGCGATCGTCGTAGGCCCCCAACTGCGCCCGTCCTACGTCCTTGAGCCGCACCGGGTAATTGTTGACCTCCCGGATGATTAGGTTGTTGAACTGCTCGGGGGTCTGCAGGTCGGTGGCGGAGAGCACCGTGAATTCCCGGTTGCGGCTTTCGATGCGCCCGGCGGGCACCTCCACGTTCTGCCGCCGCAGGGCGTCTTCCACGTCCTGCACGGTGACGCCGTAGGCGGCGAGCCGCTCCCGGTCCAGCCAGATGCGCATGGCGTAGCGCCGCTCGCCGCCGATGATCACGCTGGCAACCCCGGGGATGGTCTTCAACGCGTCGGCCACGTAGCGGTCGGCGTAATCGGTGATCTGCAGGGGATCATGGCGGTCGCTGGAGAGCCGCAGCCACATGATGGCCTGGGCGTCCGCCTCCACCTTGGCCACCACCGGGTCGTCGGCAGCCTCAGGGAGCAGGCTGCGGCTGCGAGCCACCCGGTCACGCACGTCGTTGGCCGCCGCGTCCACGTCCCGCTCGGTCACGAACTCAACGGTGATCGAGCTCACCTCCTCCCGGGAGACCGACTTCAAGGTCTTGATGCCCTCGATGCCCGAGAGGGCGTCCTCCAGGGGATTGGTGATCTGGCTCTCCACCACCTCGGCACTCGCCCCTTTGTACACGGTGCGCACCGACACCACCGGGGCGTCGATGTTGGGATACTCCCGTACCGTCAGCCGCAGGAATGAGATCGCGCCGAGGAGTACGATGACAAGGCTCATCACCGTGGCGAGCACCGGGCGGCGGACCGATATTTCAGGAAGAAACATGGGACGCTATCGTGAAATGCCGGGCCAGGCCTAGCCGCTGCCGAGCTTCGCGGCCGTCGCCGACGCCGACCCGAGGAGGGCGACCGGGGCCCCGTCCCGGATGCGCTGGTGGCCATCGGTCACCACCAGCTCACCCGGGGCGAGCCCGCTCAAGACCTCCACCTGCCCTGGCCGGCGCAATCCCAGCTCCACCCGGGCGAGCACCGCGCGGCCCTCCACCACTTTGAAGACGAAAAAGTCCTGGCCCCGGGGCATGATGGCCTCCTCGGGGACCACCAGAGCATTCTCCCGCATGCCGAGGGTAAGGCTCACCCGGGCGAACATGCCCGGCTTGAGCCTCGCCCCCGGATTGGGAACCAGAGCGCGTAACAAAACGGTACGAGTCTGTTCGTCCACCGCAGGCTCGATGGCGTAGATCCGTCCCTTGAACTGCTCGTTCGGATAAGCGTCGACGGCGATCGTCACCTCCTGGCCGACTCGCAGGCGGCTCAGAAACACCTCCGGAACGCGGAAATCGAGCTTGAGGATGCCGATGCCCTCCAGACGGGCGATATCCTGCCCCTTGTTCACGTAGGCGCCGGGACTCACCTGTCGCAGGCCCACGACGCCGTCAAAGGGGGCTCGGATCACCATCTTGTCCAGGCGCGCCTTGATCTCCGCCTGGCGGGCCAGGGATTGGTTCAGATTTTCCCGCGCCTCGTCTAGGGCCTGGGCGCTGATGAAGTTCTTCTCCCTGAGCTCTTGGGCCCGCTTGAAGCGGTTGCGGTTAAGGGTGACCTCGGCCTCCACCGCGGCAAGCTGGGCCTCGATCTCGGACGCATCCAGAGACACCAGCTTGGCGCCCCGCTTCACGGACTGGCCCTCGTTGAAATGGATCTCGCTGATGCGACCGTCCACCTCCGGCCGGATAATCACCGACTCGTTAGCGAGAAGGGTCCCCACAGCGCTCACTTCTTCCCGCAAGGTGGTGCGCTTGACTTCCGCCGCCCGCACCGTCACCGGTAGCGGGGTTGCATTTTCCGAAGGGGCGGATTTCGCCGCCACGGAAGGGGGGTGGGAATTGCGCCACCACAAACCCGTTCCCGCCAGCACCCCTAGGGCGAGAGCCGCAACAAGAACCGTCTTAGCTGTTCGTTTCAAAAGGAATCGAAAAAATTCTGAAATATCCTAGTTTAACGTTGCACCAGGAGGTCGACCAGCGAAATAATTCCAAGAAAGCATTCAATCATTCAGAACCCCTGAACGATGCGGCTGACCCTCGAAGCGCTCCACGTCTTGGACACGATTGACCGCAAAGGTAGCTTCGCGGCCGCCGCGGGCGAGCTCCACCGGGTGCCCTCCGCCATCACCTACACCGTGCAAAAGCTGGAGGAAGACCTGGGTGTCAAGCTGTTCGACCGGAGCGGTCACCGGGCCGTTCTCACCGAAGCGGGGAGGGAGCTGCTCCGGGAAGGCCGCCGGATCCTACGGGCCGCCGACGCCCTGGAAGCCCGGGTCAAGCGGGTCGCCACCGGCTGGGAGGCGGAGCTGCGCATCGCCTACGATGACATCCTGCCCGCGGATCCCATCCTGGCGCTGATCGGCGAGTTCTACCGGGCCGAGTGCGGCTCCCGCATCCGGCTCCAGGCCGAAGTGCTGGGGGGCTGCTGGGACGCCCTGCTCACCGACCGGGCCGACCTTGCGATCGGCGCCCCCGGCGAGGGTCCCCCGGGGGGCGGCTACACCGTCCGCCCCTTGGGCCGGGTGGAGTTCGTCTTCGCCGTGGCCCCGGGCCATCCCCTCGCCTCGGCGGAAGAGCCCCTTTCGAGTGAGCAGATCCTGCAGCACCGGTCAGTAGCCGCTGCGGATAGCTCCCGCCAGTTACCCGCCCGCACTGCCGGCCTGCTGTCGGGTCAAGACGTTCTCACTGTTCACGACCTGAAGACCAAAGCCCATGCCCAAGCGTTGAACCTGGGGGTAGGCTACCTTCCCCGGCACCTGGCCGAATCCTACCTGGCCGACGGGCGCCTGATCGTGAAACGAACCCGAGAAGAGAGGGCGCCGGCCCCCTTGTTTCTCGCCTGGCGCACGGCCCACCGAGGCAAAGCGCTCGCTTGGTTTGTCGAGCGAATTACCGGGGACGCCTCGTTTCGGGAACGGCTGAAGCTTCTGCCCTAACTCAGTCCTCGTCCCCGGCCTGCGCCCGCTCGATCTCCCGGCGTACCTGGTCCATGTCCAGGGCCTTGGCTTGCTCGATCACGCTCTCTAGGGCGGAAGCCGGCAGGGCCCCCGGCTGGGCGTAGAGGATCACCTGCTCGCGGAACACCATCAGGGTGGGGATCGAGCGGATGCCGAAGTGGGCCGCCAGGGCCTGCTCCTCGTCCGTGTTCACCTTGCCAAAAACGATGCCCGGATGCTTCTCCGCGGTCGCCTCGAACACGGGGGCGAAGCCCCGGCATGGACCGCACCAGGGCGCCCAGAAGTCGATCACCACGAAGTCGTTCTGGGTGACGACTTCCTCGAAGTTGTCCTTGGTCAGCTCCACTACGGCCATCGCGATCCCCCTGGGAGTTGAAAATAAAAGTCCTGCTGTGACCATCGGGAAAACCGGGAGTTCACGGGATTCCCACGACGATCTTGCCGAAATGCCCGCCGCTTTGCTGGTAGCGGTAGGCCTCGGCGGCCTGCTCGAACGGGAACACCCGGTCGATCACGGGCGTCAAGCGCCGTTCCGCGATGAACCGGTTCATGGCCTCGAAATGGACCCGGGAGCCCACGTAGATGCCGTTCATGCGGGCGTTCTTCGCCACCAAAGGGAAGAGGCTGCCCGCGGGCGCGCCGAAGCCGGTCAGCACCCCGATCAGGGCCACATGACCGCCGGCGGCCAGGCTCGCGAGGGACTTTTCCAGAGTGCCCGGACCGCCCACCTCCACCACGTGGTCCACGCCCCGCTTGCCGGTCAAGCGCCAGACCTCCTTGTCCCAGTCCGGCACCGTCTTGTAGTTGACGCCCTGCCAGGCCCCGAGCCCCCGGGCCCGCACGAGCTTGGCATCGCTCGAGGAGGTCACTATCACCCGGGCCCCGAGGGCGACGGCGAACTGCAGCGCAAAGACGGAGACCCCCCCGGTGCCGAGGGCGAGCACCGTCTCCCCCGCCTTAAGTCCGCCCCGTACCACCAGGGCCTGCCAGGCGGTCACCGCCGCGCACGGCAAGCAGGCCGCCTCCTCGAAGGAGAGATGCTCGGGGAAGCGCACCAGGCCCTGCTCGGCGAGCACCACGTATTCGGAAAGCATCCCCGGCGCGTCCCCGCCGAGAGCGGAGGCGTGGTAGCGCATCTCGAAGGGGCCGTCGATCCAGTCCTGGAAAAAGCAGCCCGCCACCCGGTCTCCCGGCTTGAAGCGGCTGACCCCTTCCCCCACCGCCTCCACCTCTCCGGCGCCGTCGGAAAGGGGCACGAGTCCCTGGGTTTTGTCGCCGAAGCGTCCTCCCGCCACGATCAGGTCCCGGTAGTTGAGGGAACAGGCACGCACCCTCACCAGAACCTGCCCCGGACCGGGAGCGGGTTTCGGCTGCTCGGTGAGCACCGGCACATAGGCATCGCCCTGCTTCTGAAGCTGATACTGTCTCATGGCACCTCTCGATCTCTTCAAAACCTTGTTGCTTCCGTGGTGCGCTTCAGCGCCGCTCTTTGGGCCAGACATGGCGAGCGGCACATCGCCTTCTGCGCGCACCTTGCCGAGCTTCGAGACGGCTTCAAATCGCCTTTACTTCGAGCCCTGGGAGGGCCTTCGCCTGTTTGGCCAGCACGCCGTCGAAGGTGGCGAAGCGCAGCGCTGCCGCGGCGCTCGATGACACATGCAGTGCATCGGCAAAATCAAGTCCCGCTTTGTACCCCTTGAGCGCCTCGGTTACTTCGACGCTGTCCTCGGCCGAAACATTGGGGAGACCGAGGAGTGCCTCCAGGGCCTCGAGGATGGCCTGGCGATCGAACTTGTAGCCTCCCCGCAACACCCACTCCAATTCCAGGAGAACCGTCTTCGGGATGAAGATTTCCCCGCGCTTGATCAACTTGAGTGCCCGGGCGGCCTGAGCGGGGTCGTCGTTCGTCAGGAAACGGGCGAGGACGCTGGTATCGACGGCGATCATTTGCGCTTCTTCGCCTCTTTGAGCACGGCCCGCTCCATGTCTTCGATGGAGAGCGCCGGTCCCTTGCGCTGGAGGCGGCCAAAAACCTCTTCATGGCGCTTGGGCGCGAACGGTTTCAAGGGCTTAAGCAGCACACCCTCCGCCACCTCCTTCACGGCAAAGCGCATCCCTGGCTTCCAGTTATGGGCATCCCGCACCGGTTTGGGCAGGATCACCTGGCCTTTTGACGAAAGCGTGGTTGTTTCCATCTCCTTTTCTTGCTGTCACTTCAGTAAGATTCAAGTAAGACAGGATACGCGCGCCCAAGGGCACGAGCAAGCTTATGGAAGCTCAATGGAGCTTTACCCGCGGCTCGATGCGCCGGAGGATGAGCCGCGCCAGGGTATCGAAGAGAGTCTTCACGAACCCGTGCAGGGCGTAGAGGTGCATGGTGTACAGGGAGCGGTACATGAGGCGCGCGAACATCCCTTCCACCCAGAGGGCGCCGCCCACCAGGGCGCCCATGAGGCTGCCCACGGTGCTGTATTCCCCCAAAGAAACGAGGGAACCGAAGTCTCGATAGCGGAAAGGGAGCGCGGGTTTTCCCCGGAGCCGCCGCTCCAGGGTCCTGGCGAGCACCGAGGCTTGCTGGTGGGCGGCCTGGGCCCGGGGCGGAACGCAGTCTTCGTGCCCTGGCCAGGGACAACAGGCGCAGTCGCCCAGAGCGAAGATATTCGGATCCCGAGTGGTTTCTAGGGTTTGCCTCACCAGGAGCTGATTGAGGCGGTTCACTTCCAAGCCGTCCAGGCGGGCCAGAACTTCGGGCGCCTTGATGCCGGCGGCCCATACCGTGAGTTCGGCGGGGACGAACTTGCCGCTCGCGGTGTGCACGCCCTTCGGGGTCACCTCCGTCACCCGCTCGCCGGTGAGCACCCGCACGCCCAGGTCGCCCAGCAGCTTTTCCGCCGATTTCGCCAGCCGCTCGGGAAGGGCCGGGAGGATGCGGGGAGCCGCTTCGATGAGGGCGAGGCGGATGTCCCGCTCCGGGTCGATGCGCTCGAAGCCGTAGGCCACCAGCTCCCGGGTACTGTTGTGCAGCTCTGCCGCCAGCTCCACGCCGGTCGCACCTGCGCCGACGATGGCAACGTGGAGCTGTTCTTCGGACAGGGGCTCCCGCTGGAAGTTGGCCCGCAGGCAGGCGCGGATGAGACGTCGCCGGAACCGCTCGGCATCCTGGGCATCGTCCAGGCTGATGGCATAGTCCGCAGCCCCCGGCGTGCCGAAGTCATTGGTACGACTGCCGATGGCGATCACCAGGAAATCGTAACCCAGGGTGCGAGCGGGGATCAGCTCAGTACCGTCGGCGTCCACCACGGGAGCCAGCCTCACTTCCTTCGCCTGCCGGTCCAGACCGGCAAGCTCACCTAACTGGAAACGGAAATGGTGCCAGCGTGCCTGGGCTAGGTATTCGAGGGCGTGATCGTCCAAGTCCATGGTGCCAGCCGCGACCTCGTGCAGGAGGGGCTTCCATAGGTGGGTCGGAGACTTGTCCACCAGCACCACCTCGGCACGCTGGCGCCGGCCCAAACGGTCTCCCAGACGAGTCGCCAGCTCCAGTCCGCCGGCGCCTCCGCCTACGATCACGAGCCGGGGTGGGCGCGTCATGCCGGTGGTTCCCGCTCCAGAGCGGTAAAGAAGGCCGCCGCCTTGTCCAGGGTCTCCTGGTACTCCGAGCGCCAATCGGAATCCGCCACAATGCCGCCGCCCGCCCAGAAGCAGGCCTGGCCACCGGAAATCACCAGGGTGCGGATCGCGATGTTGGTGTCCATGGCGCCGTCGAAGCCGATATAGCCGATGGAGCCGCAATAGATGCCGCGCCGGTGGGGTTCCAGCTCCTCGATGATCTCCATGGCCCGCAGCTTGGGGGCGCCGGTAATGGAGCCGCCAGGGAAGCAGCCCCGCAGGAGGTCGAGGGCGTCCTTGCCCGGCGCCAGGGTCCCGGTAACCGTGCTCACCAGGTGGTGCACGGTGGCGAAGCTTTCCACCTCGCAGAGCTTGGGCACCCGCACCGAGCCGATGGCGCAGCTCTTGCCGAGGTCATTGCGCAGCAGGTCCACGATCATCACGTTCTCGGCCCGATCCTTGGGGCTCTCCTGCAGGGCTTCCCGGAGTGCCGCGTCTTCGCTGGGCTCTGGGGAGCGGGGCCGGGTCCCCTTAATAGGCTTGGTCTGCACCCGCCGCCCCCTCACCTCCAGGAACTGCTCGGGGGAGCAGGACAGCACCTGACCCCAGGGGGTAGTGAGGTAGGCCGAGAAGGGCGCCGGGTTCACGACCCGCAGCCGCCGGTACAGAAGCCAGGGATCCCCAGCCAACGCGACGCTGAAGCGCTGGGCCAGGTTCACCTGGTAGCAGTCTCCGGCGCGAATGTAGTCCAGGATGCGTTGAACCGCCTCGGCATAGCGGTGGCGGGTGAAATTGGAGGCAACCGGACCGAGTGCCCGGAAAGGCTCCCGGGCCCCCGGGGGGGCCGGACGGAAACAGTGGGCAAGAAGCGCCTCCCACCGGTTGCGGGTCCGCTCGTCCTTGCCCGCGGATGCGAGCCAGGCCCGGCGCTCCTGGTGATCCACTACGATGGCCCAGTCGTAGATGCCCACCGCCATGTCCGGAAACCCCTCCTCGTCCCGGGCGATGGCGGGCAGGGTCTCGATGCGCCGGCCCAGGTCGTAGGCGAAATAGCCCAGGGCGCCGCCGGCGAAGGGCAACGAGGGCGCCCGGGCGGGCGGCCCTTCCTGCCCTTCGCCGCAAGAGGCGAGAAGCCGCCGCACCAGGGCGAAGGGGTCGTCCCGGGAGACCTCCCGGCCGCCGTCCCGGACGATCTCGGTCTCCGCCCCCCGCGTGACGAGCAGGGCGACGGGCTCGGCGACCACGATGTCATAGCGTCCGGCGCCGGCGCTGTCCAGGAACGCGGACCAGGGCCGGTCCGCGAAGGGCTCGAACAGGACCGCGGCGTCCGGGCGATAGGGGATCTCGGCGAGGGTGGGGGCCGTTTTCGCGAGGGAAGAAAACATCAGGCGGCACGGTCGAAAGGGCTCTCATGATACCACCCGCCGCTCCCGCCCTTGGGCTATAATGGCCGCCACCGGTTCTTCCTCCAGGCGCGATCGATGGCGTGGCGGCAAAGGGCGGGGTTGTGGACCCTGAACGGCTTCACCGGCCTGCGGCTCGACCGGGACGCCCGCTTGCGCCGGGACGCGGCGGAGCTTGCCCGTCTCCTCGGCCGGCCCGACACCCGCATCCTGCCGGTGTGGCGCGGCCTGCACTGGATGGCGGCAGGCGGGCCGCAGCCGCTCACCCTTTCGGCCTCAGAGGCCGGGGCCTTCCTCGGGGCCGCCGATTCCCTGGTGTATCTGGGCCGGGCGGAGGGCGCTCCCGTATTTGCCGCAGGCTTGGAGGACGAAGGGCTGGCGGCCCGGCTTACCCAGCAGGGAAACTGGCGCGAGCTGCGCCAGACGGCCTCGGCCCTCCCCGCGGACCAGGCGGCGCTCCTCGCCTACGCCCGGGCCCTGGTCCTGTGGCACCAGGCGAGCCGCTTCTGCGGGCGCTGCGGGCGGCCCACGGTGAGCGCCGAGGGCGGCCACGTGCGCCGCTGCACCGGCTGCGGCCAGGCCCTTTTCCCCCGCACCGATCCGGCGGTCATCGGCCTGGTCCACGGCCCGCGGCGCTGCCTCCTCGGCCGCCACGGGGCGTGGGCCAAGGGCATGTACTCCACCCTCGCCGGGTTCGTCGAGCCGGGGGAGGCGCTGGAGCAGGCCTTCGCCCGGGAGGTGGAGGAAGAGACCGGCGTGCAGGTGCTGGAATGCCGCTACCACAGCTCCCAGCCCTGGCCGTTCCCGGGCTCCCTCATGGTGGGTTTCCTGGCCCGGGCGGAAGAGGCGCCCCTCGCCGTGGACCCGGAGGAGCTGGAAGACGCCCGCTGGTTCTCCCGGGACGAGCTGGCGGCGGCCCTGAAGACCGGCATCCTCAGACTCCCGCCGCCTATGTCCATCGCCTTTCGCCTGATCGAAGACTGGTTCGATCGGGAGGCAACCCTTCCCATGAGGGCCATCGTTGCCTATCAGGAGGCAAAGCCATGAGCGCCTATATCAATGTCGACGTGGAAGTGATCGATGCCGAGGGTTGTGCAGAATACTCAAAACGGATGCCCGAGACACACGAACCCTCCGGTAGAACGTTTCTCGTGCACGGAGGCCGTTGCGAAACCCTCGAGGGCAACTGGCAGCGGAAGCGGATCGTGGTGCTGGAGTTCCCTTCGCGGGAAAAGGCCTGGTGGGCTTCCGAGATCTGCGCGGAGCCGAAGGGCCTGCACCAACGCACGGCCCGCGCCCCCATGATCGCCGTGGAAGGGATGGCGTAAGGATGCACCACAGGCCGACTCACCGCTGCACTGCCCCTTGGTTTCAATGTCCCGCGCCCGCCTCGAGGCCTGTGCAGGCACTTTTTCGAGCTCGCCCACCTGGTTCTCGCTTGGTGCCTGTTTCACGCATCCCGCCGTGGCGGGAACAGGTTGCCCCATCCAGCGTCATGGACACACCGATGACTATCATGTTTGGCTGCCGTAAGGGCGTCTGCCGGATTGCACCCTCGAACGATCTCGACAAAAAAGGAAGCACCCATGAAGCGTAGTCTTAAGCTAATGCTTTTCGCGGCAAGCTGGGTAGGGACCTTGGCCCTCGCCCAAGGCTCAAGCGTGGCGGTGGAAAAGGCCTGGTCCCGGGCGACCGCCGAAGGCGCGTCTACGGGGGCCGCGTATTTGATCCTGAAAAACGCGGGCCCCGCCGACCGGCTGGTGGCCGCCAGCGCTCCCGTAGCCGAACGGGTCAAGCTCCATATCATGTCAATGGAGGGCAATGTGATGCGGATGCGGGAGCTTCCCGCCATCGAGGTTCCGGCCCAAGGGACGGTGGAGCTCAAACCCGGCGGCCTCCACCTCATGCTGGTCGGGCTCAAGCAGCCCCTCAGAGAGGGCGACCGCTACCTGCTCACTTTGAAGTTCGAGAAGGCGGGTACCGTCCAAGTCCCGGTCACCGTCGCCCCCCTGGGCGCGACGGGAGCTGGGGACATCCATCGCCAGGGCCATTGAAATCGTCAAGCTGACCAGAAAGACCAACACGATGAAGGAACGCATCGGGAGCTCCTTCATTGCCTCGCCCGCCTCGTTACTCGCTCCCCTTGCCACCGCCCGCGGTCCCTGAGCCGTCCGGCGGGAGGACGAACTCGTCCAGGGACAGCTTGCCGTCCCGGTTGCGGTCGAGGCCGTCGAAATCCAGCCTCGTGTTCGCGGGCACGGCGGCCGCCTCCAGCTTGGAGACATAGCCGTCGCCGTCCACGTCCAGCTTCTTAAATAGCTCAGCTCGGGAACTCCCTCCCCGCGTGGTCCCCTGCACCGGTCTGTCTTGGGCCCAGCCCGGGGAGGCGACGAGTAGAAATGCGATCATCAACGCTGAGGCTTTCATCACGCTCTCCTTGGGTTCACGACGCACTCGAAAAGCCGACCAGGTCGGCCACGCCCGTCCCTGCGCAAGGGCCGTGCCATCCGCCCCAGGTTTGATGTTCTCTCATGGCTGCCCATGGGTTAGCCCTGGGGCCCGAGCTAGCACCAGCGCCGCGGGCCAGTTGGGCTTGTTGTGTGGGGGCGACGCCTGGAGCTGACTCCGACTAGATCTCCAGGATTTGCAGCGGGATCAGCTGTCGCCCGGGAACGACGCCCGGGCTCCGGCCCCGGCCGCGGGAGCGTCTTATACTCGCCGGCAGGAACAACGATCATGGGCGAACCTGGTTCATTGAACGAGACGATCTACCGCGGCCGCTTTGCGCCTTCTCCCACGGGAGAGCTTCATTTCGGCTCTCTCGTAGCGGCGGTGGGCAGTTACCTGGAGGCGAAGACCCGGGGTGGCCGATGGCTGCTGCGCCTGGAAGACCTGGACCGGCCACGGGTCGCGCCCAAGGCGGCGGAGGCGATCCTGCGCACCCTGGAAGCCTGCGGCTTCGAATGGGGCGGAGAAGTGACCTACCAGGCGCGCCGGGAAAGCGCTTACCACGCGGCGCTTCACGCCCTGCGGGCGGGCGGCGTTCTCTACCCCTGCGCCTGCTCCCGCCGGGAGATCGCGGACTCGGGGCTCTCCGGCGTGGAAGGCCCGGTTTACCCCGGCACCTGTCGTGGGGGCACCTCCCGCCGTCCCCGGGCCCTGCGGGTGCGCACCGGATCGGAACCCGTGGGATTCGACGACGCTGTGCAAGGCTGGGTGCAGCAACGCCTCGCTTTGGAAGTGGGCGACTTCGTGGTCTACCGGTCCGACCGGATCTTCGCCTACCAACTGGCCGTGGTGGTGGACGATGCTCTGCAGGGCATCACCCACGTGGTGCGGGGCGCCGACCTGCTCGCCTCGACTCCCCGCCAGATCTACCTGCAGCGGCTGTTGAGGTTGCCCACGCCCCGTTACGCCCACTTGCCGGTCGCGGTGAATCAGGCGGGAGAAAAGCTCTCGAAGCAGACCAGCGCCCGGCCCATCGAGCCGGCGCGGGCCGCCGCCCACCTCACGGCGGCCCTGGCTTTTCTGGGCCAGTGCCCGCCCTGGGAGCTGGCGCGGGCGGACGTGGCGACCGTGTGGCAATGGGCCCGGGCCCACTGGCAATTGGTGCGCGTGCCCCGCCAGCGCACAGCACCCGCCTACATGGGCACTGGTTCACCGTTGTGAAAGACCTTGAGCTCTCCCGCCTGGAAGGGGGTCCAGATCTCGTTGTCTGTCAGCGGCTGGGTAGCGATGACCGAGACCCGGTCGTCGTGGCCGGCCAGCGCGCTGAAATCCACAGTCAGGTCCTCGTCCACCAGTTGGGCCCGGCCGAAAGGGGCTTTACGCACAATGTAAGAAAGGTGATCCGAGCAGTGGGCGAAAAGGTAGTCGCCATTGGAAAGAAGAAAGTTGAACACCCCGAACGCAGACAGTTCCCGGGCGGCGTCCGCGAGGGCTTCATAAAGGGCGGACAAGTCGGGGGGGCCCTTAGGAAACAGTCGGCGCAAGTATTCCAGCACCCAGCAGAACGCCAGCTCCGAGTCGGTCTGGCCCACCGGGCGGTAGCGGCCCTCCAGTGCGGGCTCGAAGTCCTTGAGGGTGCCGTTGTGGGCGAATACCCAATAACGGCCCCACAGCTCCCGCAGGAAAGGATGGGTATTCACCAGCGCCACCGGACCGCGGGTCGCCCGGCGAATGTGGGCGATCACGTTGAGGGAGTGGATTGGATACTTGCGCACAAAATCGGCGATGGGCGATTCGATGGTGGCGCGGGAATCGATGAACAGGCGCACCCCCGGTCCTTCAAAAAAAGCCACTCCCCAGCCGTCCCGGTGGTGATCGGTACGCCCGCCTCGGTGATGGAAACCCTCGAAGGAGAAGCAGATGTCTGTGGGGACATTGGCGTTCATCCCCAGCAATTGGCACATGGACGATTTCCTTACGCGGCACCCGCTCGAATGGGTAGGGCCGTAACAGCAAGTTTATAATCCGTAGCCATGTCCAACAAAACATTTACCCTAGACGAGCGGCTGTACGATTACCTGCTGGCCGTGTCCTTGCGGGAGCCGCCTATCCTCGCTGAGCTGCGCCGCGAGACTCGCGCGGATCCCCTGGCGCGCATGCAGATCGCCCCCGAGCAGGGCCAGTTTATGGCGCTGCTCGCCCGCCTCATGGGGGCGAAGCGTTACCTGGAAATCGGCGTCTACACCGGCTACAGCAGCCTGTGGGTCGCCCTGGCCCTTCCCGAGGATGGCCGCGTGGTCGCCTGCGATACGAGCGAAGAATGGACCCGCATCGCCCGCCGCTACTGGGAGCGCGCCGGCGTCGCTCACAAAGTCGAGCTGCGGCTCGCTCCCGCCCTCAACACCCTCGATGCGCTGATCGCTGCCGGCGAGGCGCAGTGCTTCGATTTTGCCTTCATCGACGCCGACAAGGAAAACTACTGGGCTTATTTCGAGCGTTGTCTCACCCTGGTGCGGCCGGGTGGGCTGATCGCCATCGACAACACCCTTTGGAGCGGGAAGGTAGCCGATCCGGACGACCAAGAGCCCACCACGGAGGTGGTACGCGCCTTCAACCGACGCTTGTCAGGAGAGGGCCGGGTGGATCTCGCCCTGGTGCCCATCGGGGACGGCCTCACGTTGGCGCTTAAGCGGTAGAGAAGAAGAACCTCTCCTGCGGCCCGCGCGGGCCGCCTTGAGAATATCTTATTGATTACCTTGAATTTCTTTTGCGGCCTGGCTGGCTGTGGCGCCCCTTCCGCCTAAGCCCCTGATTGTTGGCTATTTCGAATTTTGACCCTGCATTAGGGTTTTTCCGAGAAGGGTCGAGCGCCGCCATAAAATCCCCTCAAGCAAACTTGATGCCATGATATAAGTCATTGTAATAAAGTACTTTTTAGTAAGTTCCCTGGATCGACAAAAAAATCTCCGCATCGCTTGGGGGAGGGGGCTGGTAAAATGCACTCGTCGTCTGACCGGTAACACGCGTGCTCCCCGTCCGGGGGGCCGCCGGGAAGACCCCCTGACTTTCCGGAGTCGTTCATGACCACGATCGCTGTCGCCAAGAAAAACGGCTATGCCGCCATCGCGGCCGACACCCTGACCACATTCGGGAGCACCCGGCTCCCGGCGCACTACGACGCCTCCCACGACAAGATCCTCAAGTACGGGGATTCGTACATTGGCATCTGCGGCAGTGCGGCGCACCATCTGGTTCTGGAAAGCGTGTTTCGCGGGACTCCGAACTTGAAGCTGCACAGCAAGAGCGAGATTTTCGAGTCGTTCCGGCGAATCCATCCGATCCTCAAGGAAGAACACTTCCTCAACCCGAACGAGGACGAGGATGACCCTTACGAATCGAGCCAGATCACCGCGCTGATCGCCAATCCCTCGGGCATCTACGCCGTGTACTCGATGCGGGAGGTTTTCGAATATCACAAGTTCTGGGCCATCGGCTCGGGCAACGAGTACGCCCTGGGAGCCATGCACCAGGCCTACAACCGTTTCGACAACCCGGCCGATATCGCTCGGGTGGGGGTAGAAGCGGGCGCAGAGTTCGACAAGAGCTCGGCCCTGCCGCTCACCCTTTACACGGTCAAGCTCAGGAATGAAGCCGACAACCAATGGAGGCTGTTCCAGCACCCAGCTCTGGAAACCCTGAAAACGGCTTGACCGACCGGTTCACCGGCACCTGGCGTATAGCCTCCCCCAGCCTCAACCTCCCTGGGGGCGCGTGCCGACCCCCTTGCGGGAACGAGAATTCCATCTCGTTCCCGCTTTTTCTTTGAGCCTCGCCCGCCATGCCTAGCCCCGAAATCGGCCATCAGCCAAAGGACCCCTTCTGCGTCGTCGTGGTGCACGGTCTATACATGAGCGGCTGGCTGCTGAAGCCTTTGGCCCGGCGCATCGAGCGCTGCGGCTTCCAGGCTCACCTCTTCAGCTACCACGACCTGCGCTGGCCCCTGTCGCGTAACGCCGAGCTGCTCGTGCGCTTCATAGAAGCGTTGCCGGGGCCACTCCACTTCGTCGCCCATAGCCTAGGAGGGCTCGTGGTGCTCGAAGCCCTGGGCCGCGTGCCGCCGGGACGCGTCGGACGACTCGTCTTCCTCGGCACGCCCTATCAGGGGTGCCGGGTGGCTGAGCAGCTCGCCAGCTCCCCCCTCACCCGCTGGCTGCTGGGGCGCTCGGTACTGGAGGGCCTGCTTACGGCGTGCCCACGCTGGGAGGGCGCGGGGGAGTTGGGCGTTATCGCCGGCGACCGCCCCCTGGGCCTGGGGATGATTGTCGGCCGCCCTCCCCGGCCCCACGACGGCACCGTGGGCGTGGAAGAGACCCGGATTCCCGGAGCCGCGGACACCCTGGTGCTACCCGTAACCCACACCGAGATGCTTTTCTCCGCCCAAGTGGCGCACCAGGTATGCGCCTTCCTGCGGCAAGGCCGCTTCGCCCGGCCCGTTGTCGCCGAAGCTTCGGCGGCGTAGGCTATAAATTTATAAGTTCCGATACTCGGGCCGCGCAGGGAGAAGGAGGCGGGCGGGTTTTCAACCGATGAAGGAGGCCTGCCATGTGCTACGAGGACTGGTACGAATGGAAGAGGGCCCGGGAACAAGAAGCGCTTAAAAAAGCGCGGGAAGAAATGCAGCGCTTGAAAGAGCAAGCCCCGGCGTCCCGGGAGCGGGCGCCCAGGCAAGAAACCGAGAAAACCCCACCAGAGACCGCCACCGCCTGAGGGCGGCGCCGGTTCGGACCGGGACAAACCCCGCCGTTTCGGCGGGGTTTTTTATTCCGGGAAGAGCGCCGCTCCATTCCGGTGGGCGATGCGCTCCGCCACATCTGGAGGAAGCTGTTGGAGCCACTGGCGCGCTGCCTCGGCGATCGCCGGGACCTGGGACCAGCGAGCGGGAGAATAGGTATCGGTACCGTACAGAAACCGGCCCGGATGCCGCAGGAACAGGGCCCGCCAGCGGGGATCCAGGAGGCCACCCGGCGCGATGTCGCTGCGGATGGACAGTTCCACCCAGAGGGCGCGGTAGCGGTCCAACAGGCGCCCGACCGTGTCCAGGTCCGCCGTCATGCCCGCATGGGCCCACAGCACCTTGGCGCCCGGATCCAGCTCGAACAGGGTCTCCACCGCCCGGTCGTCGGCATGGGCATGAAGAATAAGTCCCTGGCGTCCAGCCCGCTGCACCACTTCTCGCACCACGTCCGAGCGGGCATCCTCCCCATGGAGATGAAATTCGCCGATGCCCCGGTAGATGCCCCGGCGCAGCCGCTCCGCCACATAGGGCAGGACCGAAGCGTCCCGGTGCCAGGTGGCCACGTCCGCCGGACTCCGGTAGGGCCGGAGCACGGGAACGATGCGCTTGGGCGCCGCCGCGTAGAGGCGCAGCGTGCCGTCGTCTGGGGTGCTAGAGACCAGCGCCCGTGTAATGCCGGCTTGGTCCAGAATCTCCAGGGCCTGGTCCGGGGAATAGAGTTCCCAGGCGTCGCCACTGTAATGGATGTGGGCGTCGAACAAGGGCAGGCGCTGGGCCTCGGCGTACCCAAAGAGGAAAAGCAGCACCACACAACAAAAGCGGCCCACCCTCATGCCAGCGCCTGCTCCAGGTCGGCAACGAGGTCTTGCCTAGCCTCGATTCCCACCGACAGGCGCAACAGGTGGTCGTCGATGCCGACCACGCGCCGGTATTCAGGCGGCATGGCCGCGTGGCTCATGGTGGCCGGGTGGCCGATCAGGGATTCCACGCCTCCCAGGGATTCGGCCAGGGCGAACACCCGGGTCCGCTGCAGCACCTTGCGAGCCTCGGCCTGCCCTCCCCGCACCGCGAAAGACACCATGCCACCGAACCCGCGCTGCTGGCGCTTCGCCAGGGTGTGGCCAGGGTCGGTTTCCAGGCCCGGATAGTGGACCCGTTCCACCTTGGGATGCCGCGCCAGGAATTGCGCCACGGCACGGGCGTTCTCCTCGTGGGCAGCCATGCGCAGATGCAGGGTTTTCATTCCCCGCAGTACCAGCCAGGCGTCAAAGGGCGCTTGCACAGCGCCTCCCGTCTTGGCGGCAAACTGAATCGCCCGGTTGAGCTCTTCGTTACGAGCGATAACCGCCCCGCCCACCACGTCGGCATGGCCGTTGAGGTATTTGGTGGTGGAATGCACCACCAGGTCCACTCCAAAGTCCATGGGCCGCTGCAGGAGCGGTGAAAGAAACGTGTTGTCTGCGATCACCAAGAGGCCTCGAGAATGGGCGAATGCCGTAAGCTCCGACAGGTCTGTGGTCCGTAGCAGGGGGTTGGACGGCGTCTCCACCCAGATCGCCCGGGTGGTGGGCTTGATCGCCTCCTCTCGGGCGGCAGGATCGCCCAAGTCCAGGAAGGTGACTTCCAGCTTCCCCTGGCGCTGAAGATGGGCGAGGAGCCGATAGGTACCGCCGTAGCAGTCCCGGGTGCAGAGAAGATGGACGCCGGCCTCCAACACCGCTAGCGCGATGGAGATGGCCGCCATCCCGCTTGCGGTTGCAACAGCACCGACGCCCCCTTCCAGCTCCGCCAGCAGCGCTTCCAGCGTATGGCGAGTAGGATTGCCGAGCCGAGTGTACTCATAGCCGCCCGCCCGTTCCACGTCCTCGAAGCGGAACGTGGACGTCTGGTAGATGGGCGTGGTGACGCTGCGGTACGCCCGGTCGATGTCCTGGCCGGCGTGCACTAGGCGGGTGACAGGATCCATAGCGTTTTTCTCGACTCCCATTTTATTGGCTGCGGGTCGGGGGCATGTTCTCCCAGCGGAAACCCAGGCCGCTCACGCCCCGGCACAAGGCCTCGATGGCCTGCTGCACCTCTTCCGCGTGGCCTCTTACACCCAGCTCCACCCGCCGCCCTTCGGAGGTGAAGCTAGGTAGGCTATAGACCTTGACCCGGGGGAACGCAGCACCCACTTCGCGCATCAGGTCGATGAGCTGGCTTTCCGGCGCCTCGTAGACCAAGAGCGACGCATCCGCCTGCGGCTTGCGGTGGAACAGGTGCCGGTACTTGGTCTCCAGCACCCATTCCATCATGGGCCAAGCCATTTCCGGAAACCCCGGCAGGAAGTAGTGGTGACCCAGGCTGAAGCCGGGGATGCGGTTATAAGGGTTCGGGACGATCTCAGCGCCGGCCGGAAAATCGGCCATCAGCACCCGCTTCGGGTAGGCCTCCTCGCCGAATTTCTCCAGCAGGATGGCAAACGCCTCGGCATGCCGGATGAGGGGAACACCAGCCGCCGCCGCGGCGCATTGGCGGGTCAAGTCGTCTGGTGTGGCGCCGATGCCCCCGAAGCTGAACACGATGTCTCCCGAAGCGAGCGAGACTTGCAGGGCGCGGGTGAGGCGTACAGGGTCGTCTCCCACGTAGTGGCACCAGGCCAACTCAAGCCCCCGGTCCGCCAGGATCTGAAGCGCTTTGGCCATATGCCGGTCCTGGCGTTTGCCCCGAAGGATTTCATCCCCGATGATCAGGACGCCGAAACCGGGTATCGCGTCAGACATGGCCCCACCAACGCCTTTTGCATCGCACTAATAAAATTTTCATAGACCTTGCTAGCGAGTACTTACGTATGATTTTTATTTGATTTAATGGAGATTATTTTCGTCACAGAAAGGCCTCCCGGGTTGGCAAATTTGCTGCGCCGCAGTATAATAGGCTCGTAAATGTATTTGTCTCTCGACTCGGAGGACATTTCATCATGATCACCGCAGTATGGGGGATCGGGCAACTCCTTGCCCTGGTGGCGCTCTTCTACGGTGCCTTGCTCACCCTGAAAAACCGTCCCCAATTTTGGACAAGGGTCGCCGCTGCCTTATATCGGCTTGAGGATCTCTTCGAGACCTTCGACGAGGCCGTGTGGCTTGCGGAACTGGCCCGCCGGGACCCCTGCCGGGCTGCCCAGGTGGGCCGAGAGCGGCTACTCCAGTCTTCTACAGCAGGCACACGGGGGAGGCCCAATATCCCGGAACGCTCTCTGGCGGGGAAAATTTCGGCGACTCGGGTGGGCGAGGTCGTCTAACTCCCCCCTCCGTCGACAGCAAGCCTTATCCCAACGCTCGACAGCCGGGGAAGGCCGCCTGCGGGAAAATTCTCCCGACCCAGACGGCCTAGCCCTTTCTTCTGATACCCCGAAAGGCGGGGTCCCGCACTTCAGGCCACCTGCTTAAGCACAATGGCGTGGGTCGGCAGCCTCGCCAGCGCCGCCACCTGCCCGATCACCACGATGGCCGGCGAGCCGAGACCTGCCGCGCGCACGTCGGCGGCCAAGCACTCCAGCGTGCTCACCACCGAGCGCTCGTCGGGAAGGGTGGCCGACTGGATTGCTGCGGCGGGCGTATCCGCCGCGAGCCCCCCGTCCATCAACGCCTGGGCGAGGAAAGCGAGCCGCGCCATGCCCATGTAGATCACCAGGGTAGTCCTAGTGCGGGCGAGCGCCGCCCAGTCGGGCTCGGCGCCCTCCCGGGCGTGGCCCGTGACTAAGGTGACGCCGTGGGCAAAATCCCGGTGAGTCACCGGAATACCCAGCGCCGCGGGCGCGGCGATGCCGGCAGTGACGCCGCTTACCACCTCTACCTCGATGCCCGCGCGGGTGAGCGTTTGCAGCTCTTCGCCTCCGCGTCCGAACACGAAGGGATCACCTCCCTTGAGCCGAGCCACCACCCAGCCGCGCCGGGCATAACGCACCATCAGCCGCTCGATGAGCGCCTGGGGAGTAGAGCGGCAACCGCCCCGCTTGCCGACCGGGATGATGCGGGCATCCGGTCTGGCGAACCGGAGTACCTCGGGATTGACCAGCTCGTCTGCCAGCACCACTTGGGCCTCGCCAAGGGCCCGCACCGCCTTGAGGGTGAGAAGCTCCACGTCGCCTGGGCCTGCACCGATGAGATACACCTTGCCTCGTTTTACGCCCATGGCCGCTCCCTTCCTGTCGCCTACCATTCCGCGGTCCGCCGGCCCCGCTACGCCGCCCGCCGGCGGGAAGCCAGCATGCGCTTCAATTCCGGCACGCAGGAGCCGCACTGGGTGCCGCAACGCAGCGTCTGTTGCAACGCCGGCAGGTTGGCGCCGGCCTCGATGGCGGCAACGATGTCCCGCTCCGGGACATTCCAGCAGTTGCACACCACGCGGCCCCGGGGTGAAAAGTCTGTCGGCGCTGCCGGCACCGGAGCGAGCAGGACACGGCGCAGTGCCTCCACCGGTACCCCGCGGGTCATCCAGTCTTTAAACCACGCCTGGGCGGCGGTCTCGCCGGTCAAGCGCGCTGCCACTAAGCGGGCGCCTTCGATCCGCACCCGCCGGTCGATACCCCGCCGAGCATCCACGTAGCTCATGACGCCTGCATCGGGCTCGAGCCCGAAGATGCGGTCGATCTCGGCGAGGAGCGCCGGATCCGCGGCCGAGGAGGCCGCGGCCCGCAGGATGACGCACTCCTCCTCATGGCCGAAGAGCCCGCAACTCGCGTAGTCGAAGCGCTCGAGGAGCGGCTGGAGCCGAGCAAGGCGCGGCCCGGTCTCCCCCGCGGCCATCGCGGTGAGCCGCCAGGGGAGTGCCGCCTTCTCGACGCGCACCGCAGCATGCTTGAGCTCCGGCTGCTTGGAGGTAGGATCGAAGGCGCTCACCGTGAGGGCATTGACGCCCAGGCCTGCCATGGAGCGCGAACCCCAGTGCATGGGCAGGAACGCTTGGCCCGGACGCTGCTCCTCGGACGCTTTCACCCGCACGACGATCGCCCCGCGCCGGCTCGCCACCCGCACCAGGTCCCCGTCCCCCAGCCCGCGCCGGGCCATGTCTTGGGGATTCATCGAGAGCAGCGGCTCTTCCTCGTGGTTGAACAGCCGTGCCACGCGGCCAGTGCGGCTCATGCCGTGCCACTGGTCCCGTAACCGCCCCGTGTTGAGGCGCAGCGGATAACGGGCGTCGGGAGATTCCGCGGGTGCGCGATAGCGCACCGGCACGAACCGGGCGCGGCCATCTTCCGTAGGGAAGAGACCGTCCGTATAGAGCCGCTCAACGCCGCGGATCGCTCTTGCGGGAAAGGGCCATTGCTGGGGCCCCAGTGCGTCGAGCAGCGCGTAGCTCAAGCCCGTGATATCCAGGTCCCGGCCCCGGGTGGTCTCCCGGTGCTCGTTGAACACTTCTTCCACACTCCGGTAGGGAAACAGCGAGGGAAGACTCCCGGCTTCCCCGCTAAAGCGCAGGTGCTGCTCCAGGCGCAGGGCGAAATCCACGACGATCGCCCAATCGGGGCGAGCCTCGCCGGGCGGCGGCACGGCGGCCCGCACCCGGGAGATGCGCCGCTCTGAATTGGTGACAGTGCCCTCCTTCTCGCCCCAGGTGGCGGCCGGCAGCAGCACGTCGGCGTAGGCCGCGGTCTCGGTGTCCCGGTAGGCGTCCTGCAACACCACCAGCTCCACCGCCTCCAGGGCGGCGCGCACCAACGCCTGGTCGGGCATGGATTGGGCTGGATTGGTGCAAGCGATCCACAGTGCCTTGATCTCTTCAGTCCGGGCTGCGTCGAACATCTCCACGGCCGTTTTGCCCGGCTTGGCAGGCACCTCGGCAACGCCCCATAACCGCGCTACCTCGGCGCGGTGAGCCGGGTTGGCCAGATCCCGATGGGCGGACAGGAGATTCGCCATGCCGCCCACTTCCCGCCCGCCCATGGCGTTGGGCTGACCCGTCAGGGAAAAAGGACCGGCGCCCGGCCGGCCGATGTGGCCGGTGGCCAGATGCAGGTTGATGAGGGCCGCGTTCTTCTCCGTGCCTTGCGTGGACTGGTTCAAGCCCTGGCAATAGAGGGAGAGGGTGGCGGGGGAGTCTGCGAACCAACGGGCTGCCTGCACGATGTCCTCCGCCGGCACGCCGCAGATCGCCGCCGCTGTCTTGGGTGTGTATTCCCGCACCGCCTCCTTCAGGGCGTCGAACCCCGTGGTATGAGCCTCGATGAAGTCGGTATCGAGCCGCCCTTCCCATACCATCACGTGCAACATGCCGTTGAACAGCGCGACATCGGTGCCCGGCAGTATGGGCAGATGCAGGTCCGCCGCGGCCGCTGTATCCGTACGACGGGGATCGACTACGATCATTTTCACCGCGGGGTTCGCCCGGCGCGCGTCCTCGATGCGCTGGAACACGATCGGATGGGCGTAGGCGGCGTTGGAGCCGGCGATGAACAGGCAATGGGCGTGGTCGATGTCGGCGTAACAGGTTGGCACGCTGTCAGCGCCGAGGGTCGCTTTGTAGCCGGCCACCGCCGAGGACATGCACAGGCGCGAGTTGGTGTCGATGTTATTGGTGCCGATCAGCCCTTTCGCCAGCTTGTTGAAGACGTAGTAGTCTTCGGTGAGGAGCTGGCCCGAAATGTAGAAGCCCACGGCGTCCGGCCCGTGTTCCAGCACGACGCGGGCGAAGCGCTCGGCTAGGTAATTAAGGGCTTCGTCCCATCCCACGCGGCGGCGGGGTTCGTCGCGGTTTCGCCGCAGCTCGGGATACAACGCCCGGCCATCGACCCTCGCGGTGAGGTGAAGTGTCGAGCCTTTGCTGCACAGGCGCCCGAAATTGGATGGATGCTGGGAGTCGCCAGCGACGCCTGTGATCCGTCCGCCCTGCGTTTCGATCACAACTCCGCAACCGACGCCGCAGTAGCAGCAGGTGGACTTGACATTGGGCATAGGCGTTCATCCCTGGCGATCGGCGCTCACCGTTCAACCGCGATATCGCAAAGCTGAAGAAAAACCTGCCCTCCTTCCACCTTGGCTGGGTAGACCGGCGCACAGCCTTCGTCCGGTGCCACCGCCTCTCCCGTGTCCAGGCAGATGTTCCAGCCGTGGAGAGGACAAGCCACCGTGCGCCCAAACACAATGCCCTGGGACAAAGGGCCTCCCTTGTGGGGGCAGCGGTCCAGCAAGGCGAAGACTTGGTCGTCGGCGGTGCGGAACACCGCGATGTTGCCATCCTGCGCCTCCACCACCCGGGCGCCCAGGCGGGGCAGGTCGTCGAGCGCACAAACCGGCACCCATGAGCTCGTATCCGCGGCAGCCTCTTTCTTTACCATCGTTGCTGCACTCATTGCACAGATCCCCGATCGATCGAACCCCATCCATTCAAACCTCGGCCGCTTCCCGCCGCGGCGCGAGGCGGATCGGCCGAAACTCCTGAGCAGCCGCGCCCCGCACGCATTCCTGCCAGGGATCCTTCTCGCCCTGCAACGCGTAGAGCAGCCGCTCGTAAAGGGCCCGTCGTCCCGGCGCATCGTCCACGATGCGGGATTTCACGTAATCGAGTCCCACGCGGCTCACCCAGTGCACCGTGCGGTCGAGGTAACGCGCTTCCTCCCGGTAGAGCTGAAGGAACGCGCCGCAGTACTCGAGCACTTCCTCATGGGTCTTCACCTTGACGAGAAACTGGGCCACTTCGGCCTTGATGCCGCCGTTGCCCGCTACGTAAATCTCCCAGCCGGAATCCACTCCGATCACGCCCACGTCCTTGATGGTGGATTCGGCGCAGTTGCGCGGGCAGCCGGAGACCGCCATCTTCACCTTGTGGGGCGCCCACATGCGCTCGAAAGCCTTCTCCAGCTCGATGCCCATGCGGGTGGAATCTTGCACGCCGAAGCGGCACCACTCGCTTCCCACGCAAGTCTTTACCGTGCGTAACGCCTTGCCGTAAGCGTAGCCGGAAGGCATGCCCAGGTCGGCCCACACCCTGGGCAGATCCTCCTTCTTCACCCCCAGCAGGTCGATGCGCTGGCCGCCGGTAATCTTGACCGTAGGGATCTTGTATTTCTCCGCCACGTCCGCGATGCGGCGCAATTGCACCGGCGAGGTCACGCCGCCGTAGATGCGCGGCACGACCGAATACGTGCCATCTTTCTGGATGTTGGCGTGGGCGCGCTCGTTAATGAAACGGGACTGGGGATCGTCCTGGGCCTCGTGCGGCCAGGTGGAGATCAAATAGTAGTTGAGCGCCGGCCGGCATGTGGCGCAGCCGTTGGGGGTGCGCCAGTTGAGGAACTCCATCGTTTCTGGGATCGAGAGCAGCTTTTCCTCGCGGATCGCCTTACGCACCTCCTCGTGGGTCAAGTCGGTGCATCCGCACAGGGGCTTCGCCGTGGGCTGGGGCGCGTAAGCGCCGCCGATGGTGGACGCGAGAATCTGCTCCACCAGCCCGGTGCACGAGCCGCAGGAAGACGAGGCCTTGGTGTGCTTGCGCACGTCCTCCAAGGTGAACAGGCCCTTTTCCTTGATCGCTTTGACGATCGTGCCCTTGCACACCCCGTTGCAGCCGCACACTTCCATGTCGTCAGCCATGGCGACGGCCTTGTTCTGGCCTAGGTGCCCAGCGTTGCCGAGGTGGGTCTGGCCGAACATCAGGTGATCGCGGATCTCCGCGATGTTCTGGCGATCGCGCAGCAACTGGAAATACCAGGCGCCGTCCACCGTGTCACCGTAAAGGACACTGCCCACGAGGACGTTATCCTTGATCACCAGCTTTTTGTACACGCCGCCTACCGGGTCGGAGAGCACGATCTCTTCGGTCCCCTCGTTACCCAGGAAGTCGCCCGCGGAGAACACGTCGATGCCGGTTACTTTGAGCTTGGTAGAGATAACCGAGCCCTCGTAACGGCCGATGCCCATCATGGCCAGATGATTGGCGCATACGCGCGCCTGCTCGAACAGGGGGGCGACTAGCCCGTAGGCGACGCCCCGGTGGCTCACGCATTCGCCCACCGCGTAGATGCGCGGATCGAACGTCTGCAGGGTGTCGTTCACCACGATGCCGCGATGGCAGTGGAGGCCTGCCGCTTCGGCCAGCGCCGTGTTGGGGCGAATGCCCACCGCCATCACCACCAGCTCCGCCGGGAGTTCGGTGCCGTCGGCGAAGCGCACCGCCTTCACGCGTCCGTCTGCGCCGCCGACGATCTCTCGGGTCTCGGTCTTCAGCCGGAACTTGAGGCCCCGCGCCTCCAGCGATTTCTGCAGTAGCCCCGCTGCCGTGCGGTCGAGCTGCTTCTCCATGAGCCATTCCATGAGGTGGACCACGGTCACGTCCATGCCCCGGAGCTTGAGCCCGTTCGCTGCCTCCAGCCCCAGCAGCCCGCCGCCGATCACGACCGCGTGGCGGTATTTGGCCGCCGCCTCAATCATGGCTCGGGTGTCTTCCACGTCTCTATAGGTGATGACCCCGTCCAGGCCATGGCCGGGAATAGGAAGAATCACCGGGTTGGAGCCGGTGGCAAGCAGGAGCCGGTCATAGCAAGCACGGGTGCCGTCTTCGGCCACCACCTCCCGCTTCACTCGATCGATCTTCGTGACTTTCTTGCCGAGGTGAAGATGGATTCCATGCTTGGCGTACCAGTCAAGATCGTTCAGTACGATGTCCTGAAAAGACTGTTCCCCCGCCAGCACTGGCGAGAGCAGGATGCGGTTGTAGTTGGGATAGGCTTCGGCACCGAAAACGGTGATATGGTACAAATCGGGGGCGAGCTTCAACAGCTCTTCTAGGGTGCGCACCCCGGCCATGCCGTTGCCCACCACGACGAGTCTCGGTTTCGTCACCCTGTCCTCCATGCCAAGCAGTCGTCCGATGCGGCCCGCACAAAAAAGGCGCCCAAGACCCCGGAAAGCCGCCGGTCGTGGACGCCTTTGTCCTCAAGACCTCTTGCCTCTTGCCTCCGGCCACCGTTAACCGGAGACCCGCGGGGAGGCCCGCCGTGCCTCCCCGCTTCGCTTTATCGTGTAGCAACCGCTGTGCCAGGCGTTCCGAGAAGGGCCGCAGACGGTTTTTCTCCCGCAGGAATCGGACCTTGCTCCAGCGCACCGCTGGAGAGCACGGCGGCTCGGTGCACCGAAGCGGTGCGTACCCAGGAACCATGCACACGGACAGTGCCGCTCAAGACCCCGCCAAGTACAGGTAGACGAGAATCAAATTCACCGCCACGGAGGCCAAAGCCAGCCACTGCCACAGGATGAGGGGGTCGCTTTCTGCCAGCGGAGTACGTCGCCGGACGGCGACCGGCCGCTGTGCACCGTATTCCAGCGCCAGGACCATCTCCTCCGCCGTCTCGAACCGGTGCCGAGGGTTCCGGGCCACCGCTTTCAGCAGCACGTTTTCCAGCCAGGGCGGTATATCGGGCCGGTAACGCGACGGCGGGACCGGATCGCGGAAACGCGGACGCTGGAACGGCTCCACCTCACCGTAGGGATAGCGGCGGGTAAGGAGGTAGTAGAGGCTTACCCCCGCGCCATAGAGGTCCGTTTGCACGGTCGCGGGCTCCCCGGCAATGCGCTCCGGCGCCATGAAGCTGGGCGTGCCCGGGTTATCCAACGCGGCGCGGCTTGCCTCCCCCGCATGAATCGCCGCGCCCAAATCCAACACCCGCAGCCGACCATCGGCACCCAAGTGCAGGTTGGCAGGCTTCACGTCGCGGTGGAGCACTTGCATGCGGTGCAGCTCGCCCAGGGCCTTGCCGAGCCGGATGCCGATGCCCACCGCCTCGGCGACACTGAAGTGCCGGCCTCGGTCAAGGTGCTGCTCCAGCGTGGCCCCCGGGTGATACGTCATCACGTAGTAGAGGAAATTGCGCGTGCCTGGCGCCAGCGGGACGACCTGCGGAAAGTAATGGGCGAGGACGCGCTTTGCCAGCCACTCCTCGGAAAGAAGGGCTTCGCAGTGCTGCCGGTCGTCCTGCAAAGCGGGTTGCAACGTCTTCAATACCAGGGGCTGTCCGGTCTCCGCATGCCGCACCCGGTAGAGGAGCGTTGCCCGCGATTCGTGCAGCAGCGCCTCCACGAGGAAATCGTCGATGCGCTGCCCCGGCTTCAACCGGGGAGGCAATGGGAGCTGGCGACCGAGGCTCACTAGATCGCGCCATTCCTCCGGCGGAACTCTGCTCACCCGCACCACCAGGGCGGTGGCATTGTCGTGGCCGCCCCGGGCGAGGGCTTCCCGCACCAGGGTCTCGGCGGCGCTGCGGGGATGGCCGTAAACGAGCAGAACCTCGTGGATGCGTCGGTCGCCCAGGGCTTCCCAGACGCCGTCGGTGGCGAGCAGGAACACGTCCCCCGCCGCCAATTCCCCTTCGCTGTAGTCCACCGCCAGGTGCTCGTCGAGCCCCACTGCCCGGCGCAGCACGTGGCACAGGTCCGGCCTCTCCCACACGTGGTCGCTGGTGAGCTGCTCTATCGAGCCGCCGCGCAAGCGGTAGATGCGGGTATCGCCCACGTGAGCGAGCCAGTAGCGGTTGCCCCGTAGCACCAGCAGGCTCAGGGTGCTGGCCATGCCCGCGAGGTCCCGGTGGGCGGCGGACTGGGCCAGAAGCCAACGGTTGATGGCGGCAAGCACCTTGTCCAAGGCGTAAGGGATGTTCCAGGTATCTGGCGTGGCGTAGTAATCGGAGAGGACGCCGCGCACCGTGTACTCCGCCGCCTCGCGGCCGCCGCCGTTGCCGCTCACACCATCGGCCACGGCGAAGGTGAGGCCCTTCGACCAGCGTTGCTCGTCCTCGGGTGTAACGACGCCGAAGCAGTCCTCGTTGCGGCTGCGCCGGCCCGCCTCGGTCGCGTGGCCGAATTCCACTTCGAGCCGCACGGCCGCACTCTGCCCGGTCGGCGCGGCTTGGCGGATGGACTTGGGCGCAGCGCTCACCATGGAAGGTGAAAATGCTCAAACCCTGGCGGCGGTCATATGCGGCGCGCCCCAAGTGGTGCGCCAGCGGGTCTTCACCCCGTAGAGCCCCGCGAGCGCCAACAATCCCAGCGCCGCAAAGACAAGCAGCCCAAGCTGATAGTCTCCCGTCAGCTCTTTCGAGTAGCCCAGGCTGGAGGCGAGAAAGAAGCCGCCCAGCCCGCCCGCCATGCCTACCAGCCCCGTCATGACGCCGATCTCCTTCCGAAACCGCTGGGGCACCAGCTGGAACACGGCCCCGTTGCCCATGCCGAAGCACAGCATCGCCGCGACGAACACCGAAAGCGCCATCCATGCCTGGCCCAAGCCGGTAGCCGCCAGCCCGATCAGAAGGGAGGCGAGCGTATACATGGCGAGCAGCGACCGGATTCCACCCAAGCGATCCGCCACCGCCCCGCCCACAGGGCGCACCAGGGAGCCGGCGAACACACACGCGGCGGTAAAATAGCCGGCCGACACGGCGTCAAGACCGTACTGATCATTGAAGTAGATGGTGAGCGACGAGGCCAGGCCGACGAAGCCGCCGAAAGTGACGCTGTAGAAGAACATGAACCACCAGGCGTCCCGATCTTTAAGCACGCGCAAGTACTCGGCAAGCGGCTTGGGCGCCGGGCATTCCGGGCTGTCCTTGGCGAGCACCAGATAGATTACCAGCGCGATGCCGAGCGGGATCAAGGCCAGACCGAAGACGTTGTTCCACCCGAACGCCTGGGCGAGCCCGGGAGCAAAGAGCGCCGCCAGTACCGTGCCGGAGTTACCGGCGCCCGCGATACCCAGGGCGGTTCCCTGGTGCTCGGGAGGATACCAGCGGGAAGCAAGCGGCAGCGCCACCGCGAAGGAAGCCCCCGCCACCCCCAGGAACACTCCCAGGAGCAGCGCCTGCTGAAAGGTATGAATGCCGGAAACCCAGGCCCACGCCAGCGCTCCGATGACGACAACCTGGCCAACTGCGCCGGCGCGCTTGGGCTTCAAGTGATCCACCAGCACCCCCATGACGATGCGAAGCAGCGCGCCGGCGAGCACGGGGGTCGCCACCAGCAGCCCCTTTTGGCTCGCGGTGAGCCCCAAGTCGCCGGCGATCTGCACCGCCAGCGGGCCTAGAATTACCCACACCATGAAGCTTAAATCGAAGTAAAGAAACGCGGCGAACAGCGTGGGCGTGTGACCCGACTTCCAGAACTCTGCCTTCATCTGACTCGATTCCTTTCCATCCAAAGATGTCAAGCCGCCGGGCGCATCTGGCGCCGGTACAAGAACTCGAGCACATGGCCCCGCAACTGGTGGTAGCGCGCCTCGGCCGCCAGGGCCACGCGATCCCGCGGACGCGCCAAGCCGACCGGCACCACTTCTCCCACCGTTGCAGCAGGTCCGTTAGTCATCAGCACGATGGCATCCGACAGAAGCACCGCTTCGTCCACGTCGTGAGTGATCATGAGCACAGTGTTGCCGAGCCGGGCATGAATTTCCATCACTGAGTCTTGCAAGTGTGCCCGCGTCAAGGCATCCAGCGCGCCGAAGGGCTCATCCATCAGCAGCACCTTGGGCTCCATGGCAAGGGCCCGGGCGATTCCGACCCGTTGCTTCATGCCACCGGAAATCTCTCCAGGGCGCTTGTCCTTCGCGTCCGCCATGTGGGTAAGCTCCAGGTTGTGCAGGGTCCATTCGTGCCGTTCGGCGTGGGTCTTGCGGTCGCGGAACACCTTGTCTACCGCCAGCCGCACGTTCCCGTACACCGTAAGCCAGGGCAGCAAGGAGTGGTTCTGGAACACTACCGCCCTGTCGGGGCCGGGACCGCGCACCTCGCGCCCGTCCAAAAGCACGATGCCCTCGGTCGCCTCGAGAAGGCCGGCCACGATGTTGAGCACGGTGGTCTTGCCGCACCCGGAATGCCCGATGAGGCAAACAAAAGCGCCCTTGTCTACGGCGAGGTTCACGTTCTGCACGGCGCAAAATGCGCCCGCTGGCGTGTGAAAGGTCATGCCGATCTGTTCGAGCTGGAGATAGGAAGCCACGATGCGCACTCCTTCAGCGAGCGTTGTAGTCGAAGCGGCGCGAGAGCGCGTTCATCGCCGCTTCCAGCACGATTCCGACAGCGCCGATCAAGACGATGGCAACGATAATGCTGGGCACGGAGAGGTTGTTCCATTCATCCCAGACGAAGAAGCCAATACCGATTCCGCCGGTCAGCATCTCGGCAGCGACGATCACCATCCACGCGATGCCGAGAGACAGGCGCATCCCGGTCATCACGTAAGGAAGCGCTGCCGGCAGCATCACTTTGCGCCCGACCTCCAGCGGCCCCAGCTTGAGCACGGCCGCGACGTTGAGATAGTCCTTCGGCACCGCCCGCACCCCCGCTGCCGTATTGATGATCATGGGCCAGATGCTGGTAATGAAGATGACGAACACCGCCGACGGGTTCACCGCCTTGAACAGAAGCAGCCCGATGGGCAGCCACGCCAGGGGGCTCACCGGCCGCAGCACCTGGATGAGCGGCTGCCACGCCCGGTGAAAGGTGACGCTCATGCCCATGAGGAAGCCGACTGGAATGCCCACGAGCGCCGCGAGGCCGAACCCCGCGCCGACCCGCGCCAGAGAATAGGCAAGCTGCCAGCCAATGCCTTTGTCATTGGGTCCGTTGTCATAGAACGGATGAGCAAGCAACTCGACGGCTCGATCCCAGGTCTCGCCCGGCGTGGGAAGCTCGGTCGCGATGTGCTCTCGCACGAAGGCCCAAGCCCCTAGCACGATGAGGAAAGTAAGTCCCGCCAGGGACATGGAAGTCAGGGCCGCGGTTGTCTTTGCAGCCAGCCGAGTCCGGGGCTTGCGCCCCACTTCTGCGGGCGTCACGCGCGGTGCAGCACGCGACCGCGGCCTCGGGGCTCGCGTCTCCGCCCGTCGTTCCTCGCGCACGATCATTGCCACGTTGACAGGTTTTGCGGTCATGGTGAGCTCTCCTGTTCGATCGGCCGCAGCCGCGGGTACTCGGCCCGAAGCGGCTACGCATTCAGTTTCGCTAGATCAGACATCGCCACTTTCATGTTCTTGATCTTGAATCCGGCCAGGTACTGCATGAGCTTGCTCGGGTCATAGCGCATGCCGTCGAAGAACAGGTCCGGCCCCATCTCGATGGGCTGGGTGGCCTGGGTCAGCGTCCACTTGCCTGTGTGGGTGCCTTCCGGCTTGTGGTCGATCATGGGGTAGGGGATGCCCAGTTCCTTGGCCGCCACCCGATAGAGGTCCGCCCGATACACGGAAGCGGCCGTCTTCTTGATGTCGATGGGGGTCTCGATCTGGCCCCACCGCAACATCTGGGTGAGAAACCACGCCGCGTGGGACTGCCAGGGAAACGTGGCGGCGTAGCGGTAGAAGACGTTGAAGTCCGGAAGCGGCCGGGGCGGCTCGTCCTTCGCGTAGCGGAAGGTCCCGGTCATGGACATTTTCACCACCTCCTCGGGGGCATTCACGTAGGACTTCTGGGAGATGATCTTCACTACTTCCATGCGGTTCTCCGGCTTGTCCATCCACTGGGCCGCCTCGAGCAGCGCCTTGATGACCGCCTTGTGGGTGTTGGGGTGTCTTTCCACCCACTCCAGGTTCACGCCGAAGACCTTCTCCGGGTTGTTGTTCCAGATCTCGTGGCTGGTGACGAGCACGCGGCCGATGCCCATCTCCACTGCTCGCTCGTTCCACGGCTCGCCGACGCAATAGCCGACGATGTTCCTGGCGTTCAAGTTAGCCACCATTTGGGGGGGCGGAATGACGATCAGCCGGACGTCGTTGTCGGGATCGATGCCCGCGGAGGCCATCCAGTAACGGATCTGGTAGTTGTGGGTGGACACCGGAAAGACCATGGCAAAGGTCATAGGAGGTTTCCCCGCAGCCTTGTCCGCGTCGATCACCTTCTTGAGCGCCCGGGCGCTCAACGGGCGCTCGCTCATCGCCGCCGGATCGGCCTCCACCATCCGCTCGTAGAGCTCGTTGGAGACGGTGATGGCGTTTCCGTTGAGATCCATGCTAAAGGCGGTAACGGTAGGTTTGGGTGTGCCACCGATTCCGAGGGAGGCGGCGATCGGCATCCCGGCCAGCATATGGGCGCCGTCCAGCGCACCGATCGCCACTTTGTCACGGATGTTGGCCCAGGAAGCCTCCTTCGACACCGTGACGTCGAGGCCGTACTTCTTGAAAAAACCTTTCTCGAAGGCCACTACGATGGGGGCGCAGTCGGTGAGGGGAATGATGCCGAGCGTGAGCTTGGTCTTCTCCAAACCTTCGGATCCTGCCGCCCACGCGGCCGAGCGGATGGCGGGCGGCACCAGCGACAGGAGGGAGGTGCTGGCGGCGGCGCCGGCTAGCTTGATCACGCGGCGCCGCCCCGGGCTCACGGGATCCGGATGGCCGCTGCAATGTGTGCTTTCGATCATTTCGTGCCCTCGAAACAAACCATCCAAAAGACAACACTAAAAAGAAGGCGCCCTGACATTGCGGTTTACTCCACAATTCAGGACGCCCTTGTCCTTGCGCCGGGCGGGTCTTTCCCGCGCCCTGCTCAGCGGTTGCGCTTTGACGCTGGAACGCTTGCCTGACAACCACCCATGCAGGGAGCATGCCAGCTCCCCATGCCCTGCTTTTTCCCAGACGCGCCAAGGTGTTGCGTGCGGATCCCGCCATCGCCAGCCGTGCCCGCCATCCCGCCCGCACCATCGCGGTGCGCTGCTGCACCAAATCAGCTCAATCGTTTCATGATATCGATCACATCCCGCGCCACGTCCGCAAGCGGTACCCTCCTGTCCATGGCCATCTTGCGCAAAACGCGGTACGCCTCCTCCTCGTCGATGCCGCGCGCCTTCATGATGAGACCTTTGGCGCGCTCCACTGCTTTGCGCTCTTCAAGGCGCGCCTGGGTCTCGGCCAGCTCCTGCCTGAGCGCCTGGTCCGCTTCGAAGCGCGCGATCGCCACGCGTAAAATACTGTCGATGCGCGCAGGATCGATGCCGTCCACCACGTAGGCCGAAACGCCGGCCCGAATGGCCGCCTTGATGGTCTGCACGTCCCGCTCGGCGGTGAACAGGACGATGGGCCGGGGCGTGGCTCGGGTCAGGTCGCAAAGCTGCTCCAACACATCCCGGGTCGGGGAGTCCGAGTCGAGAATGATTACGTCGGGCTCGAGTTTCGGGATCAGTTCATGGAGCTCCATGGCCGAGCGCGCCTGCGCCACCACCTCGCATCCCGCCTCGGCCAGAGCTTCCTTGAGCCGACCCACGTCCTTGGCGGTATCGTCCACCAGAATCACGCGCATGAAAGCCCAGTCGTATCCGAGTCCCGCCACCCGGGTGCAGGCCGGGCCCGATGGCCCAGGCCGATGGTGCACCCGTCAGGCGGTCACCGTCGCGGCGGCTTCCTTCATCACTCCGGCCAGTAACCCGTAGGCGCCGGCCCACGCCTGTCTCACTTCCGGTGTAAAGGATGATCCCAAACCTTGCTCCAGCGTCCAGAGGAGGGCTGCGCCCACCGTCTTGTAATGGGCCTCCTTGACGCCGTAGCCCACGTGCCGGCGACCCAGGGCTTGCACCGCTGGCACGATCTCGCTCAACCGGTTAAGGCCGTTGACTGCGGTGTTGATCATGGCCATGAGCTTGCGCCCCTGCTCCGCCATGTCGCCCTTGAACAGAGGCCGGAGCGACGGGTCCATCTCGAACAGCTTGTCGTAGAACAGTCTGGCGGCCTGGTCTTGGATGGGCAGAACCTTCGACCAGGTGGACTGCACGAGCGCGATCTGCTGGGGTGTCATGGAAGCTCCTTTCCGTAAGTGGTTACCAGAATGATCATGTACTCGACAGCGGCCCTTACTTCGGCATCTGTCAAGCTCGCGTTGCCCCCGCGCGGTGGCATCTCGGTGCCGGCAGGTCCATTGAAGCCCGCCAGCGCATGGACATGGAGTGTGTCGCGCCCCTTAGCCAGGCGGGCAGTCCACGCTGCCTTGTCCTTGACTTGAGGCGCGTCCGACAAGGGATTGGCGTGGCAGTCCCGGCAGTTGGCGAGCCAGACGGCGCGGCCGAGTCGTAGCTGCGGGTCGTCAAATTCAGGGTACGCTGCGCCCGGCTCTGCCGCCGCGGGCACGGCGACAAGCGTAAGCAGCGCAGCCCATCGGCTTGAATTCACCGTCGCCTCACTTCATGGGGATGCGCACCACGACGCCGCCCATCACGTCGCCCATCTTGAAGTCACGGCGCGGGCTGTCTTTGTGATCGTTGTGGCAGGCGATGCAGGCCTTGGCTACGGCTTTGTCGGGATAGACCGCCGTGAAGTATTTCTTCCCGCCCAACGTTTCCTCCTTGTAGAAGGGCTGCCCTGGATTCTTGGCCACCGCCTCCAGCCCCTCTTTCTCCACCGGGGTCTTGGGGACGTTTTGTTTATTCACCGGCCACAGGGACAGGAGCGAATAGGAGAAGCCGGCGTTCTTCTCAGCCACCATTTCGGCGCCGTAGCGGAACATCTGAGCGGGAAGCGGGAGCGCTTTCTCATCCTTCCAGTGCTCGCTCGCCTTGATCACCTTTTCCTCGTTCTGCAAGCGATTCACGACCAGCCTTGTATACACGGTGCGGTCCGACTCCATGATGGCGTGCAGCGCGTCGGCAATTTCCTTGTAGCTCCAGCCGCTGGAGGCGTGGACGCTAGCGGAAGGGGTCATAGCAGCGACGGCAACGCTCGATGCGAAACAGAAACGACGGATAGACTGACGAACACTCATGGATGTCCTCCTTTCGATCCAGGGTGAGAAAAAAGCGGAACGGATTTGGGATCCGCTTCCACTGAAACTGGCGGCATTTCAACTCCCCTCCCGGACAGATCTGCGGCGCGATTCCTCGGCACGCCGCTCAGCCTCCAGCGCCATGTCGATGCTTGGAACATGGTGGCGGGGCTGGCCTTTGAAGTTGCTGGCGACGAGCTGCGGGTCGGCCAGCGCGTCGATGGAAAACTTAAGGCCGTGGCAGCTCATGCACACCGGCCGGATCATTTTTTCGTTGGGACGCAATGTGTCGTTCTGGTTGTGCTGCACTAGAACGCGCTTGACCTCATCCTGGCGGTGCTCGAGGCGCGGCATGTGGCAACTGGCGCAAGTGACGCCGCTGCCCTCGGGAAGCGCTCCCTTGAGCTCCAGCTGCCACAGTCCATAGTGCGCCGAATCCTTGTACGCCCGGCTGTGACCGTCGTCGTGGCAGCCGAGGCACGCTTCCACCGCGGCATGCTTCACGTCGAAGGAATGGGCGCCATGGCACGTGGTACAGCCGAGCGGTGTGTCGCGGGCGTCGGGCTGCATGGGCAGGCGGGCCGCCGCCGGCGTCATGGCCGGCAGCACCTGGGCAAGCCGCATGCCGTGGCGGCCCGCCAGGAACCCCTTCACTTCGCTCTTGTGACAGCCGGCACATGCCTCAAAGCTGGGTTTCTCCGTCCAGCGCCGAGCTCCATCTCCCGCCGCAATTTCATGACAGCCGCTGCAGTTGACGCCGCTGCGGGCATGGGCGCTCGCGAGCCAATCATTCTTAATCGCAAGGTCTTGGCGCAGGTTCTCCCCCTGATCGGCGTCGGTCGCCGCCAGCGGTTTCAAGGGATAGCGGTCGCTCGGGTAGTCGGGAAGCGCCTCCACCACTTTGGCAAAGTCGCGCCGCGGTAACTGCCGCGCCTCCAGCACATCAGGCTCAGCGGCATGCTTCACCAGGAAGTCCTCGTACAGCGCCCGGTCGTCGTGGAAGTTGTGGCAGCCGCTGGAAGCGCAGGTGTCGAACGCGAGCCCTTGATGAGTGGGACGTTCCTTGCCAACGTCCCGGTGACAGATAACGCAGAAGTCCATGGGCAGCGTCACGCCGGCGGCAAGGGTGATTTCGGGACGGTGCTCCACGTGACAAGTGACGCAATAGGCGGCATTGAGCCGGGCCGCCCGTTCGGCGTTACGGGGATCGGTGAACTTGCTCCTGGGATGGCTGTCCTGTGCCTCTTTGAGCTCGACCCCGTGGCAGTTGACGCAGGCTTCTTGCATTGCCTCCCGACCGGCAAACGGGCTCGCGTGGCAGGCGTCGCAGGCCAGCTCGATCTGGTAGTGCCCGTGGCTGGTTGAGCCTGGCGTGAGCCAAGCCCGGGCCCCCCAGCGCCATGGACTCCCAGAGGCGTCATTGAGCAGGAGGCCGGCGAGGAGGTAGCCCGCCAGAGTGGCGGAGACAACGCTCCACAAGATCCACAGCTTCGAGCGCTGCGCCATGGGCCGCCTCAATACCAGTAGGACTTAAGGATGTGGAAGACGAGCAGCACCGGCAGGGGCCAAAGCAGCAAGATGTGAATCCACAGCGACGCTTCGCGCAGCCTGCGAGCGGCGCGCGCCACCAGGGTATGGTCGCGAGCGATCACGCCTGCGGCAAAGGCGCCTGCCAGCGTCGCACCCACGACGCACGCCGAAAGCAGCAGATTGAGCCGCTCCCCCATGCGGCCGCCGGTATGTACCAAAAGCGCGGCTAGCGCTGCCACCCCCAGAACAGCGTGCGCGACGCGCCAGGCGGCGAAGCCACCCCAGCGAAACCAGGCAAGACGCTTGCGCAACCCCAACCCTGCCAGCGCCGCGACCAAGCCGAGGAGTACGAAGCCGGAAACCTGCTTGTAGAAGCCGTCGCGCCACAGCTGGTCCCAGCGCCAGGGAAGATCGGCGGTCTCCGGGTATGGCATGGACCAGAAGACGAGTAGGAGCGCAGCGGTCAGCGCAATGGCGGAAAAAACGAAGAGAGGCTTCGCGCCCCGCGCGGGCAGCGGCCGCTGCGTCCCGCCGATAAGCTCCGCCAGCAGCGGACGGCAAGACCCGCACACGGTGGAGGCGCCAGTGCGCGCCGAGAGCTCCTCCACCGTCGCACAGCCCGCCGCGAGCGCCTCCTCGAGTCGGCCGCGGGTGACACCGGTGCAGTTGCAGACGGTGGCGCACGACGGCCACTGCGCCACGCTGTGTCTGGCCTCTCCGGACCACAGCAACCCTGTGCGCTGGAACCGCGCGAGCTGCCACGGCCACAGCCGCCGCCGACTCTGCACTGCTTCCTGGACCCGGAAAAGCTCAGACCATTCACCCACCGCGATGGCGCCGACGAGCCGCCCCGAGCGCACTACCACCTTGCGGTACACCCCCCGCGCCGGCTCGACATAAACGCGACTGCGGACGGCACCGAGGTCCGGTTCGCCGACGGCCTCACCCATGCTGAACACGGGAATCCGCAACACCTTGAGGCGCGTCGCTGTCGCCGAGCCCACGTAGCGGGCCTCCCCGCCCGTGATGACGTGGGCGGCCACCGCCGCCTGCTCCAGCCCCGGGGCCACGAAGCCATAGACCTGACCGCGATGCTCGGCGCATTCGCCAATGGCGTAGATGTGCGGATCCGAGGTGCGCAGCTGGTCATCGACGCGGATGCCGCGGCCCACGGCGAGCCCCGCCTGGCGGGCGAGCCTCGTGTTCGGGACGATGCCCGTGGCGATCACAACGGTGTCGCATGCCAGGGTCTCGCCACTGCGCAGCCGCACCCCTTCGACCCGCCCTTCCCCGACGATGGCGCGGGCGCCGTCGGCGAGCACGACATGGATGCCAGCGCAGCGCACATGCTTGATCAGCATCTCAGCCGCGCCCGCATCGAGCTGCCGGGGCATCAGCCGGTCGCAATGCTCCACCACCCACACTTCGGTGTTGAAGCGGCGCATGGCCCGCGCGGCCTCGAGCCCGAGGAGTCCCCCGCCTAGCACCACGGTGCGGCGGCTGCGCACCCGTCGTGCCAGCAGGCGCTGGGCGTCGTCCATGTCGCGGAAGGTATAAACGCCGGCGAGTCTAGTGCCCGGGATGTCGGGGACGTGGGGCATGGAGCCCGTGGCCAGGATCAGGGCGGCGTACGGGTATGCCCGACCGAGGGCATCGCGTATGCGGCGATGCTGCCGTTCAATTGCCACGACCGCGCAGCCGAAGTGCGCCGTCGTGCGCGCATCCTGGGGCAATATCAGCTCCCGGCTGACCGACGCCCAGCTGACCTCGCCTGCGAGGGCGGAAGACAACCGCACCCGGTTGTAGGGATGCCACGCCTCCGCTCCAAAGATGATGACTGGCAGCCGGGGCGAGCGCCGGCGCAACTCCTGGGCGGCGCGCACACCCACAGGCCCGGCGCCGACGATGATCACCGGTTCGGGAAGCGTCTCCGTGATCGGTTCGGCTTTGAGCAAAGCCGCCATGCTCGGCTCCAAAACGAAAAAGTCCACCCCCGCCCGTCGGCGAAGGTGGACCCCGTTGTCCGCGGGAGGCCACCCATGGCCTCCGCCTCGCAGTGGCGCCTGCCATGGCATCACTGCTTCACGACCGCCCCACGCCGCAGGGCGATCCTCTTCATCCACTCATAAACGCAACGACCGTGCCACCGGCCCCGAAGCTAGCCGAACACCTTGATTCGAATCGGGATGAGAGAGAGCCCGAAGCGCGGTTGGCGTCCGAGCGCCGCCGCCGTCGCCCCGCCCTGGTGCGGGTGGGTGACCGCAATGCACCAAATTGAAACCGTCAGCCGATGAGCTCCGCCATGTCGAGCACCCGTTGCGCCACCTCGGCGATGCGCTGGTTGCGGGCCATGGCGAGCCTGCGCAGCGCGTGGTAGGCCTCTTCCTCGGCCATTCCGCGCTGTTTCATTAGCAGCCCCTTGGCGCGCTCGATCACCTTGCGCTCGGCAAGGCGCGCACGGGCCTCTTGGAGCTGCCGGCGCAACGCCTGAAAGTGCTGGAAGCGAACAACCGCCTCCTCGATGAGGGGTGCCACTTCTCGCTGGTCGGGCCTCCCCACCACATAGGCGCTGACACCGGCGTGGATGGCCTCGCGGATGCGTTCGTGGGAGCCGTCGAATGTGAACATGACCACCGGCCGCGGGGTGCGCTCCGTCACGGCGCAAAGCTGCTCCAGCATGTCGCGCCTCGGCGAGTCGGTGTCGACGATGATGAGATCAGGCTTGAGCGTCTCGACCTGCGAAAGCAGCGCCAGCGTATCGGGAAGCTGCGCCATCACCTCGTGCCCCGCCCTGGCCAGCGCCGCGCGCAGCCCCTCCGCCCGCTCGGGCGTCTCATCGACCAGCAGAATCCTCATGGGCAGCCCAGGTTCCTCTCGGCACGCCGAAAAAAGGAAGCAAAAGCGATGCCACAAAGAACAGGCCCGAGCTTGAGCCCATCGCCCGGGCGACCTCAGAAAAGTTCCGCCCGCGCCGCGTCCAGGGCGTCCTGGATCGCTTTGGCCTGGCGCTCGGTCTCGTGCTTGAGATCCTCGAACGCGGTGCCCCGCGCCTCCATCAGCTGCCGTGCCCGTCGCTTGAGCTCCCGCACTTGGCGCCGAAGCGCCAAGACCCGCTCCTGCACCCGCAGCCCCCTACCCTCCGCCAGCGTGGTGGTGTGGCGCTCCAGGCGGTCGATTTCCGCCTCCCACGCCTGTACACGGGCTTTGAAAGACAGAAGATAGGCATCGCGCATTCCCATGGCAGCTTGCTGCAACGGTCGTTCAACCCGCGCTGAGCAACACTAACGCCAAGGCCGCGGTGGCGACCCCCAGAGCCGCGCCTGCGACGATGCGCCAGCCGGTCAACGCCCGTTCCAGCTTCGCGTTCGCATCCACCTGCCTCTCCAGCGCCTGGGCGAGGTGCCGCACCTGCTCAGTCAGTTCTGTTGTGAGTTTCGCCTGCTCCGTAAAATAGCGCTCCAGCGCATCAAGCCGCGCGGTCGCGTCTCGCTCGCGCGCGTTCGTACGCCCGGTCATCCACGACGAGACGATGCGCTCAGCGACAGACACGAGCGGTCCGATGGACTTCAGGATCGGCATGAGCTCGATGGCCATGGTCTCCTCTCGTTGCCATCTCGGGCCAACACGATGGACGAATGCTAACCGATGTGCGTGCGCCAGAACACTGGAAAGCCGCTCTAGCGCCATCCTTCCCGGTGGCCTACGACATGCTTACAATGGTGGTTTTGCGCGCAGTCAAGCTCAAGCACGGGTGGCGCTATTTACCGCAAAACCTTCGCGAGCTCCGGGGGCGCGTGCCGTCCCTAGTCCGCCCGGTGCTTGCCAAGCCCGGATAGAAATCGAGACCTCCGCCCCATGGGTGCCGAAATCCGCGCCGTCTCTCCTCCCGCGTCCGGGACCCCGGAAGCGCCGGGCGTGAGCCATGCTCTCGGCACCCCAGACCGGTTGTTGGTGCACTACGCCGAAGTCGGGATCAAAGGCCAGAACCGGACCCGGTTTGCCGAGCTGCTGCGCCGTAATATCGAGCACCGCCTTCGCCGGGCGGGCGTTGCCACGCGTGTACGCCTCACCCACGACGGTCTTTACGCCGAAATCCCGCCTGGCACGGAGCTTGAGCGACTGGTGGCTGCTGTGGCACAGGTACCGGGCATCGCCTGGTTCGCCCCCGCCCATTCCTTTCCCCGGCCGGCTGCGGGCTGGAGCGAAACGGACGCTCGGCGTCTCGAGGCGGCGCTGGTGGCCCTTGCCCGGCAGCGAGCCGTGCAGCCCACCTTCAAGGTCCGGGTGAAGCGCTCCGACAAGCGCTTCCCCTTGAATTCTAGCGAGCTCGCCCGGCGCTTCGGCGCGGCGATCATCGCGGGCTCCGGCTGGTCCAAGGTGAACCTGGAATCTCCTGACCGGACCTTCAGCGTGCACATCGCCCGGGAGGCCGCGTACTTGTTCACCGACCGGGTGGAAGGCATTGGTGGGCTGCCGGTGGGGGCGAGCGGACGAGTGCTCGCGCTGCTCTCCGGCGGGATCGACTCTCCGGTAGCGGCCTATCTCATGGCCAAGCGGGGCTGCCGGGTGGATTTCCTGCACGTAGCAGCGACCCGCATCGACCAGGAAAGCGTGGCGGCAAGCCCGGTGGCAGAGCTCGCGCGGCTGCTGTCCCGCTACACCCTGCGCTCGCGCTTGTTTGTCGTGCCCTCGGCCCGCTTCGACATCGGACTGCTCCAGCGCCGCAGCGCCTACGAGCAGGTACTGTTTCGCCGCTTCGCCGCCCGCCTGGCCGAGCGGCTGGCCCGGCGCTTGGGTGCGCCGGCGCTGGTCGCGGGCGACAGCCTGGGCCAGGTGGCCTCCCAAACCCTCAAAAACATGGTCACCATGTCGGCGGCGGTGGAGCTACCGATTCTCAGGCCCCTCCTCGCCTACGACAAAAAGGAAATCATCGACCTCGCCCGTTCGATCGGTACTTACGAGACTTCGATACGACCGTACAAGGACTGCTGCTCGCTCCTCTCGCCACAACCGCGGACCGCCTCGCGGCACGAGGAAGTAAGCACCCTGGAGTCGGAGCTCTTTCCCGACTATGGGGCCCTAGTGGAACAGACCCTGGCGGAAGCGATCTGCCTCACCTTCGACTGTGGGGAGCGGGTTCAGGAACCCGAAGGCCCTCCAGCGGACGGGACGAGGGACACCGATTAGAACTGCCCCAGCAGCACGTACAGCCAGAACAGGGCAAAGAGCGCCGGGGCGCCGATCAGGTAATACTTCGACGGCACGGCACCGGCGATCCGGTAGATGAGCTTGGCGCGCGCCAGGGCCCCGCTGCTCTCGTGCAGGTGAAATCGGGCATCCCCCGGGTAGCGGGCGGCCAGGTCCTCCAACTTGGCGCTCCACACGTCTTGGAACAGAACGGTGCGGCCGATGGACAGTACCCACACCAGGGAGACAACGAAGCCCGCCAGATAGATGAAGATGGGCCAGGACTGGGCATCGGCGGCGAAAGCCAGTTCCACGCCGATCGCCAGCAGGGCGTTAGCCAGCAACAGGACTTGCAGCTTCTGGGTCTTGATCACATTCTCCCGGGCCCAGAGATCCATGAGCAAGCGGTAGCTCTGCCAATCGCGCTCGGCTTCTTTTTCCATCGGGATCCTCTCCTTATTTGGGCCGGTTCAAGCCTTGCGGCGCGCTCGGGCAATCCGCTCGCTGTCGTTTCCGGCTGCAACTCGGTTCCGAGTCTCCATGGGACCTTCCTCCGGCGGCGCTATGGTACCAGCGTTCACAGCGGTCGATGCCGGTTTTTCAGCGCAAACTCGCGAGAAACTTCTCGAGCCGCTTCACCGACACAGGACAGGGAGTCCTCAATTCCTGGGCGAAGAGGGACACCCGCAGCTCTTCCAGCATCCATCGAAACTCTTCCAATTTGGGGTCGGCAGCGCCGCTCTCGCGGCTGCGCTCGAGGCGTTGTTGCCACTCATCCGTCAGGCGTTGGATTTCCCCTGTCCACTTGGCGTCCCGTTCACCCCAACTCGGCAGCTTTTCCAGGCGCCGTTGCATGGCCTTGAGGTAGCGAGGGTATTCCACGAGACGCTTGTACGGCGTAGAGGTGAGGAAGCCGCGGTAGACCAGCCGGTCGAGCTGGCGGGTCAGGTCGGGCGCCACGTGTCTCCACGCCCGCGCGGTGGGGTTTGCCAGCAGTTTCCTCACCACCTGAGCCTCGGTTAGGATCTGGGTGAGGAGCCGGATGTACTCTTCTCCCACCACTGGGAGCTTGGCCCGCCCCTGTTTGATCCGGGCCTCGTACTCGCGCTGGGTCCGAATCGGGCATTCGTCGGTCCATACTACCCGATCGACGATCGCCGAGACGAGCTCCTCCTCGAGCGCTTCTCCATCCCCGTAGGGCGCATAGAGCATGGCGAGCTGGGGTGCGTCCCGCAGCCTTCGCTGCAGGTGCTTCAACTGCTCCTTCAGCTCCAAGCGAAACAGGCGGTTGATCCCCGCCCGGGTGGCGACGGCCGCCTTCTCGGGTGTTTCCAGCAAGGTAAGGCGTACCGACTCCCCTTCGTCCACCAAGGCCGGATAACCCTTGAGGAGATGCCCGCTGCGGCGAAATTCCACCGCATCCGGCAGCTCCAGGTCGCCCCAGCGTCTGAGTCCCGGCCGCTCCCAGGCGCTCTCGGGCGCGAACGAGGCCTCCGCCTGCTGGCCCAAGTCCCGACGCAGGACGTTCAAGTCCCGCCCCATCGCAAGCTCGGCACCTTTCTCGTCCACCACGCGGAAGTTCATGAAGTGGTGCGCAGGTAGATCGGCTGTGCTCCAGGCATCCGGCGGCACTTGCACGCCACGAGTTTGTTTCAAGACCGCAGATAAGGCTTCGGTGAGCGGTATCTTCTTCGAGTGCCGATCCAGCACCGTCAGGGCCTCGGTCACGCACTCCGGGATCGGCACGAAAGCCCGGCGCAGGGACTTGGGCAGCCCGCGGACCAGAGCGTTCACCTTTTCCCGCAGCATGCCCGGCACCAGCCACTCGAACGGTGCTGCGGGCAGCTGGTTGAGAAGATGCAGCGGCACAGTCACGGTAACGCCGTCCATGGGGTGGCCGGGCTCGAAGCGATAGGAGAGCTTGAGGGCGACCCCGTTCACCTCCAGCGACTCGGGATAGAGCGCCTCCGTGATCCCTTCCGCCTCGTGGCGCATGAGATCGTCGCGGCTCATGAAGAGGAGCCGGGGATTCTCCGCTTCCGCTACCTTCCGCCAGCGCTCGAACGAGATGCCGTTATAGACGTCGGGCGGAACGCGGGCGTCGTAGAAGGCGAACATGCGCTCCTCGTCCACCAGTACGTCCGGGCGCCGGGACTTGTGCTCCAGTGCTTCGATTTCTTCCCGCAGCCGCGCGTTGCGCCGGAAAAACTCGCCCTTGCATTCAAAATCGCCCGCCACCAGGGCCTGGCGGATGAAGATCTCGCGGGAGGTCTTGGGATCGATGGGGCCGTAGTGAACCCGGCGGCGCGGCACCACGATGAGGCCGTGGAGCGACACCTGCTCCCAAGCCACGACCTGGGCACTGCCTTTTTCCCAGCGGGGCTCGAAGTAGCTGCGCTTCACCAGATGCCCCCCCACCTGCTCGATCCACTCCGGCTCGATGGCAGCCACGCACCGGGCGAAGAGGCGGGTGGTTTCCACGAGCTCCGCGGCGACGATCCACTTGGGCGCTTTCCTGCGTAAGCCGGAGCCCGGATGGATCAGAAACTTGATGCCCCGAGGGCCCTGGTACTCTCCTGGCTCCTCCCCCTTCATTCCGACGTTGCCAAGGAGCCCTGCGAGCAGCGCCCGGTGGATCTGCTCATAGGTGCCCGGGGCTTCGTTCAGCCGCATGCCCATCTCGGTCACCAAGGCATGGAGCTGGCCATGGATGTCGCGCCATTCCCGCAGCCGCAGGTAGGACAGGAAGCGACTATGAATCTCTTCCCGCAGCTTGCGGTTGGATTTCTTGTGCTTGAGCGCTTCGTCAAAAAATTTCCACAGCTTCAGGTACGACAGAAAATCGGAGCGTTCGTCGGCGAACTCGGCGTGGGCCTCCCCCGCCGCTTGCTGCTTCTCGAGCGGCCGCTCCCGCGGGTCTTGTACCGACAGGGCGGAGGCGATGACGAGCACCTCGCTCAAGCAATGCTCGTCGCGGGCCGCCAGGATCATGCGTCCGATGCGCGGGTCGACGGGAAGCCGCGCCAGCTCCCGGCCGAGGCGGGTGATGCGGCGCTTCTCGTCCACGGCCCCCAGCTCGGCAAGGAGCTGATAGCCGTCCGAGACCGCTTTAGGCGCTGGCGGGTCCAAGAAAGGGAAGGCCTCCACCTCGCCCAGGTTCAACGCCTGCATGCGCAGGATGACGGAGGCGAGGGAGGAGCGCAGGATCTCCGGGTCGGTGAAGCGGGGCCGGGCGTTGAAGTCCTCCTCCGAGTACAGGCGGATCGCCACCCCGCTCGCCACCCGCCCGCAGCGGCCCGCCCGCTGGTTGGCGGAGGCCTGGGAGATCTTCTCGGTCAGGAGCTGCTCCACCTTGTTACGGTAGCTGTAGCGGTTGACCCGGGCGTAGCCCGGATCGATGACGTAGCGGATGCCCGGCACGGTGAGGGAGGTCTCGGCCACGTTGGTGGCGAGCACGATGCGCCGCCCCCGGGAGGGCTCGAACACCCGCTCCTGCTCGGCGGCGGAGAGCCGGGCGTAGAGGGGCAGGATTTCCGTCCCCGCCGGATGATGCTTGCGCAACGCCTCGGCGGTCTCCCGGATCTCCCGCTCCCCCGGAAGAAATACCAGGACATCACCGGGCCCGGTGCGATAGGCCTCGTCCACGGCCTCCAGGATCGCGTCGGTCATGTCCCGCTCCTCGTCCCGCTCCGGTTCGGCCCAGGGCCGGTAGCGGATCTCCACCGGATAGAGCCGGCCGGAGACCTCCACCACCGGGGCGTCGCCGAAGTGCCGGGAGAAGCGCTCGGCATCGAGGGTGGCGGAAGCGATAATGACCTTGAGATCGGGGCGCTTGGGCAGGAGCTGCTTCACGTAGCCCAGCAGAAAATCGATGTTGAGGCTGCGCTCGTGGGCCTCGTCGATGATGAGGGTGTCGTAGGCCGTGAGCAGGGGATCGCCCTGGGTTTCGGCCAGCAGGATGCCGTCGGTCATGAGCTTGATGTAGGTGGTCTCCGGCACCTTGTCGGAGAAGCGCACTTTGTAGCCCACCGCTTGGCCTAGGGGCGTGGCCAGCTCCCGGGCGATGCGGGCGGCCACCGTGCGGGCGGCGATGCGCCGGGGCTGGGTATGACCGATCAGCCCGGCGACGCCCCGTTTCAATTCCAGGCAGAGCTTGGGTAGTTGGGTCGTTTTCCCTGAGCCTGTCTCCCCGCAAACGATCACCACCAGGTGGGCGGCGAGGGCGGCGGCGATCTCCTCTCGCCTCTGGGAAACCGGCAGCTCCGGGGGGAATGTGGGAACGGGTAGCCGCGCCAGGCGCTCCTGGAAACAGGCGGCAGAGGCCTCCACCTTGGCCTCCAGCATCCGCAGTCGGGCCGGATCGCTCACGCGAGCGCTCAGACGCGCGATCTCCGCCGCCAGGGCCAGACGGTCGCGCGCCATGGTCTCGGCCAATCGGGCCGAGAGGCGCTCCAAAAGGGAACGGCCGCGCAGGGCAGCAGGCAGCGCCATGGATAACTGAAGCTGAAGCGAAATGGATTATTTTACAATGATGTCTTCGTGACGCTTTCAGCTGTGGACATTCCAGCAACCCTCATCCAGGTTCTCCGGGGAGCCCGGCGCGTTGCGGCTCTCACGGGTGCCGGCGTCTCCGCCGAATCGGGCGTCCCCACATTCCGGGACGCCCAAACGGGACTGTGGGCCCGATACGACCCCCACGAGCTGGCCACGCCGGAAGCCTTCCAGCGCAATCCCCGGCTCGTGTGGGAGTGGTACGCCTGGCGCCGCGAGAAAGTGGCGGGGGTCGAACCCAATCCTGGCCACTACGCCCTTGCGGAAATGGAGCGCCGGTTTCCAGAATTCACCCTCATCACCCAGAACGTGGACGGACTGCACCGGCGCGCGGGTAGCCGCCGGGTGCTGGAGCTGCACGGCGACATCACCCGCAGCAAATGTTTCGTCTGCGGCTCCTCCGCGGAGGCCTGGACGGAAAAAGGAGAGATCCCGCCGCGCTGCCCGGCCTGCGGCGGTCGGCTCAGGCCAGGCGTAGTGTGGTTCGGAGAGATGCTGCCCGAGAGGCTGCTCGCGGCGGCTATGGATGCCGCCGCCCGCTGCGAGGTCTTTTTCAGCATCGGCACCTCGAGCCTCGTCTATCCCGCGGCCGCGCTGCCGGAAGTGGCGCTTCGGGCGGGCGCCACCGTGGTGGAGGTCAATCCCTCCGAGACGCCGCTTACCCCGCACGCCACCTACTCCCTGCGCGGACTAGCGGGTGTCGTGCTCCCGGCCCTTCTCGCGTCCTTCAGGCCCGAAACCGCTCGATCGGGTGCGGGCGCAGCGCCTGATTGAGCCGCGCGCCAGGAACGTACGGCCAGCACCAGCAGCGTCGCCCCGGTCAGCGGGAGGACGAACAGCAGCATCATGCTGCTGAACGCCGGCAGTGCATCGTGTTCCGTCACCTTGAGGATCAGGTAGGCTGTGTAGGCGGCGTAGTAGAACAGGAACAGGGCCCCTTCCCAGCGGGCGATCGAGTGTCCGGTGAAGAAGATCGGCAGGCATGCCACGGCGACGGCGATCATCACCGGGATGTCGAAGGTGAGCGCCGCGGGCGCTACCGCGACGCCGTCGGGGGAAACGATCGCCGCGAGCCCCAGCACCCCGAGGATGTTGAAGATGTTGCTGCCCACCACGTTGCCGACGGCGATATCACGCTGTCCGCGCAGGGCGGCGATGATGGACGTGACCACCTCCGGCAGCGAAGTGCCCGCGGCGACGATGGTCAAGCCGATCACCAGCTCGGAGAGACCCAGCGCCTGGGCGAGCGCGACCGCCGCTTCCACCAGCCAGCGGGCGCCGACGATCAACAGGCCGAGACCCGTGAGCACCAGCAGCGCGCTGCGCCACCAGGGTTGGCCGCGTCCGTCGACGCCGTCCTCGTCCTCAAGGACGGCCGCTTCGCGCCGGCTCAGCCAGAGGGCGAAGGCAAGATAGGCGGCCAGCCCCGCCGCGAGCAGGACGCCGTCCACGCGCCCGACCCGCCCGTCGAACGCCAGCGCGAGCAACCCGATCGAAACGCCGACCATGATGGGCGTGTCCCAGATGACCAGCTGGCGCGACACCACCAGCGGCGCGGCCAGCGCCGCTGCACCCAAGATCAGCAGGACGTTGAGAATATTGCTGCCGACGACGTTGCCCAGCGCCACGTCGGCCTTGCCCGACCAGGCGGCGCCGACGCTGACCGCCAGCTCCGGCGAGCTGGTGCCGAACGCCACCACGGTGAGCCCCACCACCAGCGGTGTGAGGCCCAGCGCCAGGGCTAGGTGGGACGCGCTCCGCACCAGCAGCTCGCCGCCGGCGATCAGCAGCGCCAATCCCGTGAGAAAAAGCAGCGCTGTCATGGGAATTGCCGCGAGGAAATTGGCATCGAGGGTTTCTCCGTATGCAGTTCGTCAAACGAGCGCTCACCCCGAACTGCCAGCCATCGGCGCGGGCTGCAAATAAAAAAGACCTTTGCCGATGCTGGCAAAGGTCTCGCTTGCAACCGCAGGTTGCCGGCGGAACCGGGGTGGCACCCGTATTGACGATCCCGCCGCGAGAGCCCATTGAGACGGGCTCCGTCGAGCTACTCCCCTTTGGGGCCGGCGCGCCTCAAGCGCGCCGGTGCGAATTCTACCGTGTTTGGTAAGCCCAAAGCCACAAAAGTTCCGATCTGCAAAACCGTCACCGGATCAGTCCGAGGGCGAGGCACAGGGGCAAGGTCAGCCAGAAGGCCACGGTGCTCCAGCCGATGAGGAGCGCCGCCGCTTCATGGTCCAGGCGGAAGCGGTCCGCCAGCAGCAGGGCCGTCATTAGGGTAGGCGTGGTCCCTTCTACCACCGCCGCGTACTCGGGCTCCCCCATGGGGGCGAACAGAAGGCGGGCGGCCACCCACACCAGCGCCGGCACCACCAGGAGCTTGACCGCGGCCACCGCCAGGATCTCCCCCTTCGGGATCAGGGCGCGCCACGGCACCGTGAGCCCGAGCACGAAGAGGATCACCGGGATGGTGGCCTGGCCGATGAAGCGGGTGGCGTTCACCAGGGGCTCGTAGACCCAGCCCAGGGACTGGAGCCCGATGCCCAGCACGAAGGCCCAGATGGGGGGCATGGTGGCCACGACGCGCCACACCGAGGGCTGGTCGGCGGCATTGCCCCGGTGGGACCCCAGGCGGGTGCAGATCCACACCCCCACGCTCCACACCACCGGGATGGTCATCAGCATGTCGTTGAACACCGCGTAGCGCAGCGCCTCCGGCCCGTAGAAGAACTGCAGCACCGGCACCCCGATGTTGAAGGTGTTGCCGAACATGCCGCCCACCATCAGAACCGCCCGGGTCGTGTCCTGGAGATCGCGGCCGATGGGGGAACGATAAAGGATCCAGTAGAGGATTACCCCCGAGGCCAGGGAGCCGATGCCTACCAGGAGAGGGACCCGCAGGAGCTCGCCGGTAACGGGGGTAGTGGCGGAGACGGCGAAGATGATGGCGGGGTAGAAGACGTACATCACCAGCCGATTGAGCTGGCTGCGCAGGGGAGCGAGCGGCGCGTCGCGAAACACAAGGGGCCAAAGCGCCCCCGCCGCCACCAGCAGGGACAGGGGCAGCATCACCTGCACCATCAGACCGACGAGCTGGGAAAGGTGGTCGACCGGCACTTAAAAAATCCCGAGAAGGCGCGAGCCGGCGGGCGGATGGGAAGCGCAGGCATTCATGAGCTGTCTTTGCCCCGAGGATCGCGGTCGGCCTTCGTCCGCCTAGCCTGCGCTTTTCGCCTCGGGGTTGACGAGATCCGGCGGATCGCCTCGGGTCAAGGCCGCTACCAGATTCTCTGCGGCTTTCTTTGCCATGTTGAGGCGGGTCGAGCGGGTGGCGCTGGCAATATGGGGCGCCAGTACCACGTTCTTGAGCCGGAGAAACTCGGGGTGGATGTTTGGCTCGTTTTCGTACACATCGAGGCCAGCGGCGGCGATGGTGCCGTCCTTCAGGGCCTCCACCAGGGCCGCATCGTCCACCACTCCGCCCCGGGCGGCGTTTACCAGGATGGCGGTGCGCTTCATTTGCTTGAGCTCCGCCGCGCCGATCAGATGATGGGTTTCGGGTGTGTAAGGACAGTGCAGGGTGACGAAGTCAGAGCGGGCAAGGAGTTCCTCCTTGGACACGAAGGTGGCGTTCAAGCGGCGTTCTATCTCCGGCGCGACGCGGTGTCGGTTCCAATAGAGCACTGGCATGTCGAATCCCAGAGCGCGCCGGGCCACCGCCTGGCCGATACGGCCCATGCCGATGATGCCGAGGGTTGCTCCGTGCACGTCGGCTCCCAGGAGCTGCTTCAGTTCCCAGCGTCTCCACTGGCCGCCTCGCAGGTACGCTTCTGCCTCGGTCAGACGCCGGGCTGCCCCGAGGATGAGGGCCCAGGTGAAGTCGGCGGTGGCTTCATCCAGGACTCCGGGCGTGTTGGTCACCAGGATGCGCCGGCGCGTGCATTCCGCCACATCGATGTTGTTGTAGCCCACGGCGATGTTGGCCACCGCCTTGAGCCTGGGCGCCTTGTCGAGAAGCGCGGCGTCGATCCGGTCCGCGATGGAGGTCATCACGCCATCTTTATCCGTCAGGCGCTGCGCCAGGTCCTCTGGGCCCCACACGGCGTCGCTTTGGTTGTCGCTCACTTCAAAGTACTGGCGTAGAAAATCGAGAACTTCGTCGAACACTTCACGAGTGACGAGGACTTTGGGCTTCATGGTCGATTTTGTGAGAGTAGAAAGGTAAGCTCGCGCGCGCGTATCTATCGGGTACCCTCACCCGTGCACGGTGCGGCGCCATTATACCGTCCCACTCGCAGGCCCGCTGATGTGCGGCGTCTCTCCGGCAAGGCTTGGGGCGGTGCGTTCGGGGTGGAGCCCCCTACTCGCCAAGCCACGGGTGTCGCAGCGACGTTGCCTGCCGCCTGCTATAGCAGTAATATATCAGCGGACGAGCAAGGGGATGAAACCGATGCAGGAGAAACGAGGCAAGCGAACCATTGCCGAAATCCGCGACTCCAAGAAAACCGGCGAAAAGATGGTCTACATGTCGGTGCCCGACTACACCTCGGCCCGCTGGGCGGAGATGGCTGGCGTGGACGTGGCGGTGGTGGGCGACAGCCTCGCCATGGTAGCCCACGGCCACCCGAACACCATCCCGGCTACCATGGACATGATGATCCTGCACTCGGCAGCGGTGCGGCGCGGCGCCCCCAACACCTTCGTCCTGGGTTGCATGCCGTACCAGAGCTATAACACCGTGGAGCGGGCCCTTGCCAACGCGGCCCGCTTCATGCAGGAGGGGATGTGCGATGCAGTCAAACCCCAGGGCGGCAAGTCCCAGGCTCATATCCTCAAGGCCATCGTGGACGCTGGTATCCCCTGCGCTTCCCACATCGGGTTGACGCCTCATACCATTGCCATGTTCGGCGGCTTTAAGGTGCAGGGGCGTACTGCCGAAGCCGCGATGAAGATCCTGGAAGATGCCCTGGCAATCCAGGACGCAGGCTGCTTTATGCTAGAGTTCGAGGCGGTGCCGGCCAAGATCGCCCAGGTGATCTCGCAGCAACTGGAGATTCCCACCATCGGCATCGGCGCGGGCGCCGGAACCGATGGCCAGATCTTGCTGTGCTACGACCTGCTCGGCGTATTCACCGATTTCAAGCCCAAGTTCACCAAGCGCTACGCCAACCTGAGCGAAGTGGCGGTAGCCGGCATCCGGCGTTACGTAAAAGAAGTCAAGGCTGGCGTCTTCCCGGATGAGGAGCACAGCTACGGCGTCGACGAGCGGGAATACGAGCGGTTTCTCGCCATGGTCGAGCACCGGCGGCAGGTTTGACTGGCCCCGCATTCCTCTCTCGCGAGGCCTGACACGAGCATTAGGATAATATACTTTGCACGCCTCGCGACGAAGGATGAAAATGGCTTACAAGCAGACCGCTTTCGATGAGCAGCCGGCCGAGCTTGACCAGGGCTTCGAGGAGGCGCGCCTTGCCCCGTAACGGAGTCAAGGGCACCGGAGCCCGGAGCGCCGCCCTGCGCCGTTCCGCCCGCGTCCCGCGCCCGCGCCCCCGCCAACGCGCCGATCAGCCCGGCGAGAGCCTCACCGACCGGGCTTACCGGGATCTGGAGGAGCTGATCGTAACGCTCAAGCTTCCCCCCGGCGCCGCGGTCTCCGAAAGCGTCCTGAGCAGGCAATTGGGCATCGGCCGCACTCCCATTCGGGAAGCCCTGCAACGGCTCGCCCGGGAGCGCCTGGTGACCATCCTCCCCCGGCGCGGCATCATGGTCTCGGAAGTCAACGTGAAGAGCCAGTTGCGCCTGCTCGAGCTGCGGCGCGAGGTGGAGCGGCTCGTCGCCCGCAGCGCCGCGCGCCGGGCGACGCCCGAGGAACGCCAGCGCTTCCACCAGCTCGCGGACAGCTTCGAGCAGGCCGCGCGCACCAACGACGACACCACCTTCATGCGGGTCGACCGGGAGTTCAACGAGCTGTGCCTGGTGGCGGCGCGCAACGAGTTCGCCGCCAACGCCATGGGTCTCGTGCACTCCCTGTCGCGGCGCTTCTGGTACATCCACTACAAGCAGGTGGCGGACATGCCCCGCGCCGCCAAGCTGCACGCCGACGAAGCGCGCGCCATCGCCAGCGGCGACGAAAAGGCCGCCGCGGAGGCCTGCGACCGTCTCATCGACTACGTGGAAGAGTTCACCCGCGCCACCGTCAGCACCGACGTCTGATACGCGGCGACATGGCGCCCCCCCTTCCGGGTCTTGACAAGCGTTCTTGTTCTCGTATACTAGTATATCACTAATATATCAGTGATACACGATATAGACACGACTGATATCTCGATATTGGACCGGCAAAAGATCCGCTTAAGCTTGAGGAGGCAGCCATGAAATCCATCGCGTCCGAGCCCGTTCTGGTCGAGCGTCACGCCATGAGCGAGCGCCAGCGCCAGTTCCGCGAGCAATACAAGTCCAAGATCCACCCGCTGTACAACGGGCCGTTCCACATCGGCGTGATCTACGTGGTGGGCGCCGCCGCCATCTGGTGGTGCGTCTCCCGCCTGGAAAACGCCACCTGGGAATGGCTCCTGGTGATCCCCATTTTCCTGTTTTCCAACCTGTTCGAGTGGTGGATCCACAAGAACGTGATGCACCGGCTGGTGGACGTGTTCGCCCTGCGCGCCATCTACCAGCGCCACACCCGCGAGCACCACCAGTACTTCACCGACAACGAGATGACGGTGGACTCCACCCGCGAGTGGCGCATCATCTTCTTCCCCTGGCGGGCGCTGTTCACCTTCATGGCCCTCGGCACGCCGTTCGCCTTCCTGCTCGGGTGGCTGATCAACCCCAACGCCGGCTACATCCTGATGATCACCATCATCGGCCAGTACCTGATCTACGAGACGTTCCACTACTGCTGCCACGTGCACGACAACTGGTTCGTGCGCCACATGCCCTTCATCAACACCATCCGGCGGCACCATACGGTGCATCACAACAAGGGCATCATGATGGACATCAACATGAACCTCACCTTCCCCATCGCCGACTGGCTGATGGGGACCAGCGACCTCGACCGGGGCCTGCTGGGCCACCTGTTCAACGGCTACAGCATGAAGCACGTCAAGCCCGAGCTGAAGGCCAAGATGGACCGCTGGGTCAACCAGGAAGAGTCCCCGCAGGAAGCCCGAGCGGAAGCCACGTCCGCCCGGCAGCCTGCCTGATTCGTTCGACCACTTGCCATAGGAGGAGGGCACATGCGTCAAAGTCGCAGAAACACCTTGAAGGGCCTCGGCGCGGCGGGCGTCCTGGCCGCCACCGCGTCGCTTGCGCGCGAGGCGGGGGCCCAGCAGAAGGGACCCAGCTACAACTGGAAGATGGCCACCGGGTGGGCCGGCGGACCGTTGATGGACATCGGCGCCAAGGCCTTCGCCGAGCGCCTTGAGTTCTTGTCCGGCGGGCGGATGAAGGTGCAGGTGTTCCCGGGCGGGGCGCTGGGCAACGCGCTCAAGGTCTCGGAAACGGTCAAGAACGGCATCGCCGAGATGGGCCACACCTGGATGGGCTACGACTGGGGCGCGGACCCGACCACCGTGCTCTTCGGCGGCTACGCCGGCAGCTTCAACTCCGAGTACATGCTGCACTGGCTGTACGAGGCCGGCGGCGCCGAGCTGCAACGCCAGTTCCGGGACGAGAAATTCGGCATCGTCTCGATGCCGCTGTTCATCCGCACCGCCGAGGTCTTCCTCCATTCGCGCAAGCCGGTCAGGACCATGGCGGACCTGAAGGGCCTCAAGCTGCGCACCGCCGGCGCCTGGATCGAGATGTCCAAGGAGCTGGGCGCGTCGCCGGTCACTACGCCAGGGGGCGAAATATATCCCGCCCTGGAGCGCGGCGTCATCGACGCGACCGAATGGGGCACGCTATGGGAGAACATCACGCCCGGCTTCTACAAGGTGGCGAAGTATCTCATCATCCCCGGCGTTCACCAGCCCACCGCGCCCTTCGAGCTCTGTATCAACAAGGACGTGTGGGGCAAGCTCTCGGCCAGCGACCAGAAGCTGATCGAGCTCACCGCCAAGCTGGTCACTTTCGAGACTTTCATCCGCATCGGCCAGGAGGACGCCAAGGCGCTCGACTTCTATCGCAAGGCCGGCAACGAGATCGTCGAGCTGGACGAGGAGGTGCAGTACGCCGCCCGGGAACGGGGCTTCGCCTGGGCGGAGAAAACCAAGGCCGGCAACCCCTGGTTCGAGAAAGTCTACAAGAGCCAGCGGGAGTTCGAGGCGCTGTGGAAGGACGCGCCTCGATACCGTAACGTCAAGGTGAAGCAGGCGTAACGCCTCCCGTCCCGGCGAGCGCGCTGCCGCGCGCTCGCCGGGACGCGTTCGGAGACGACCCGCGGCCGCCGCCTGGCCGCGGATTTGCCGCGTTGCGAAACCTCGACCGCCATGATCCTCCTGCTCCGATTCCTTGACCGCGTGAGCGGCACCAGCGGCGCGGTGGCCGCCTGGCTCGTGATCCCCCTCATCGCCGCGAGCTGCTACGAAGTCTTCTCCCGGTACGTGCTCAACGAACCCACCCTTTGGGCCTTCGAGATCGGCTACATGGTGATGGGCACCCATTTCCTGATCGGCATGGCCTACACCCTGCGGGAGAACGAGCACGTGCGGGTGGACCTGTTCTATGGCCACGTCTCCCGGCGCGCCCGGGCGCTGATCGACGCGCTCTCCTACGTGGCGCTGGTGTTGCCCCTGTGCCTGTGGCTCTCCGCGAGCCTGTGGGAGAAGGCCCTGAAAGCCTACGAGACCCAGGAGCGCTCGGGGATGTCGGCGTTCAATCCTCCCATCTGGCCCTACCGGGCCGTGTTCTTCGCCGCCTTCGCCCTGCTGGCGCTGCAGGCGATCGCCCAGCTCATCCGCTGCTGCCTCGTTCTCGCGGGCAGGCAGTCGCCGGGAGAAAAAGAATGATGGAGTACCTGGCGCTTTTCATGCTCCTGGCGATGTTCGTCCTCATCTTCATGGGCGTTCAGGTGGCTTTCGCCCTCATGGGCACGGCGTTGATCTTCGGCTACCTGGTGTTCCACGACGCGGTGATCTTCCAGTTCATGGAGAAAATCGAGGACATCGCGTCCAACTACGTGCTCGCCGCCGTGCCGTTGTTCGTCTTCATGGGCACCATGCTGGAGCGCTCCGGAATCGCCGAGCAGTTGTTCGAGGCGGTGCACCTGTGGACCCGGCGCCTGCCCGGGGGACTGGCCCTGGGCACGGTGGTCATGTGCGTGATCTTCGCCGCCTCCACCGGCGTGATCGGCGCCACCGAAACGGTGGTGGGCCTGCTCGCCATTCCGGCGATGTTGAAATACGCCTACAACAAGCTTTTGATCTGCGGCACCATCTGCGCTGGAGGGTCGCTCGGCACCATCATCCCCCCTTCGGTGGTGGTCGTGGTGCTGGGGCCGGTGGCCAACGTGTCGGTGGGCGATCTGCTGATGGGTATGATCTTCCCCGGCCTCATCATCGCCGGACTGTACCTGCTGTTCATCTTCTCGGTGTGCCTGGTGCGGCCGGACTTCGGCCCGCGCATCCCGCCGGCGCCGGACGATCCCGGTCTGGGGCAGAAACTGAAGATCACTCTGCACGCGCTGCTACCGCCCCTCTTCATGATCTTCGCCGTGCTGGGCTCCATCATGCTCGGCTGGGCGGCGCCCACCGAGGCGGCGGCCCTCGGCGCTTTCGGCGCCGTGCTCCTCACCGTTTTCTACCGCAAGTTTAGCCTCCCCATCCTCAAGGACGCGGTGCTCAAGACCCTGCGCATCACCTCCATGATCATGGCGATCCTGCTGGGCGGCACCATCTTCACCGGGGTGTTCTTCGCCAGCGGCGGGATCGACCTGACCAACAAGCTGGTGACCCATCTCGACCTCGGGCCCTGGGCGCTGCTGGCGTTGCTGCTCGGCATCTGTTTCCTGGCGGGCTTCGTCCTCGACTGGATCTCGATCCTGCTCATCTTCATCCCCATTTTCATGCCGCTGGTGAAGGCCGCCGGGTTCAACCCGGTGTGGTTCTGCATCCTGTTCCTGATCATCATCCAGACGAGTTACCTCACGCCGCCGCTGGCGCCCGCCATTTTCTACCTGCGCGGCATCGCGCCGCCCTCCATCACGTTGATGGACGCTTATAAAGGCGTGATCCCGTTCATCCTGTTGCAACTGTTGACCCTGTTGATCGTGATCGTTTTTCCCCAGACGGTGCTCTGGTTGCCCGAGAAGGTGCTCGGCTTCCGGTAACGCCGGCGCAAAGGAGACCATGCCATGACCCCGGAACAAGTCCTGTCCCATCCCCCCCGCGTGCTGACCCAGGAACAGCGGGAGTTCTACTTCGAGCACGGCTATCTGCTGCTGGAAAGAATCATCCCGGAGGACTGGCTCGAGCGGCTGCGCGCCGCCACCCAGGCGCTGGTGGAGCGCAGCCGCTCGATCGCCCGGTCCGATGCCATCTACGACCTGGAGCCGGACCACCGGCCGGAGGCGCCGCGCCTGCGCCGGGTGTCCAACCCGGTGGAACAGCACCCGGTGTTCTGGGAATATTGTTCCCAGTCCCTGCTGGGGGACGTCGTGGCCGACCTGGTGGGGCCCGACGTCAAGTTCCACCACTCCAAGCTCAACTTCAAATGGGCCAAGGGGGGCGAGGAAGTGAAGTGGCACTACGACATCGCTTTCTGGCCCCACACCAACTACTCGCCCCTCACCGTGGGTACTTATCTTTACGACTGCGGCATGGACCAGGCGCCCCTGGGGGTGCTGCCGGGCAGCCACCAGATCGAGCCCCTCTTCTCCCAGTACAACGAGCAAGGCGAGTGGACCGGATGCCTGTCGGCGGCGGATCTCGCGAAGCTGGATCTCACCCGGGCCGTGTTCCTGCCCGGACCGGCCGGCTCCATCACCATCCATAACTGCCGCACGCTGCACTACTCGGCCAGGAACCGCTCCGACCTGGGCCGGCCCCTGCTGCTGTTCACCTATAGCTCGGCGGACGCATTCCCGTACACGGCGAACCCGATCCGCTCCAAGTACGACCAGGCCATCATCCGCGGCAAGCGGGCACTGTGGGCCCACCACGACCCCCGCCCCTGCCTGGTGCCCCCCGACTGGTCCGGCGGCTACACCTCCATCTTCGCCCTGCAGCAGACGAAGGCGAAGAACGAGGCGGCCGCCCGGTGAGCGCCGCCCCTCGCTCGGAGCCGGCCGGCGCGCTCAACGGTGCCGGCGGCGACGTGCGGCACAACCGCGACGGGAGAAAGCGATGGTCCGTGTGACGGATTTGCGACCGGTTATCGAAATGAACGCCGACGTGGCGGTGGCCGGCGGCGGCGCGGCCGGCGTGGCGGCGGCGGTCACCGCGGCCCGCCAGGGACTGAACGTCCTCCTGGTGGAACGCTACGGCTTCTGCGGCGGCGGCGCCGTCGCGGGGCTTTCGGGAACGGTGTGCGGACTGTACGAGGCAACCGACGATCCCGCGGTGGCGCCGCGCCAGGTGGTGTTCGGCTTCGCGGACGAGTTCGTGCGGCTGCTGGAGGCGCGGGGCGGGCTGACGCCGCCGGTGCGCTACGGCAAGACCTGGACCCGGGTCCATGACCCCCTGGTATGGCGCGAGGCCGCCGATCACCTGCTCCGGGAGGCCGGCGTCAAAGTGCTGTTCCACAGCACGGCGACCGGCGTGTTGCTCGATGGGGACCGAGTGGAGGGGCTCACCCTCTACAACAAGCAGGGGGCGATCCGGCTTCGAGCGCGAATCGTGATCGACGCGAGCGGGGACGCCGACGTGGTGGCGATGGCCGGTTTTCCTTCGTTCATCGGCGACAACGGACGGGTGCAGAACCCCACCATGATATTCCGCCTGGGCGGGGTCGACACCGAGCGCTTCCTGCGCGCCTACGGAACCGACACCATCATGCCGGAGCAGGTCTCGGCGCTGCTGCGGAAATACAACGGCAACGGCTACTACCTGCCCCGCGCCAAGATCTGGCTGTTCACCACCACCCGCCCCGGCGAACTGCTGTGCAATTGCACCCGGGTGATCGGTCCCGATGGGCGCGAGCTGAACACGCTGCTCGCCGCCGACTTCACCGACGCCGAGATCGAGGGCCGGCGGCAGGTCCGGGAATATGCCCGCTTCTTCCGCGATCACCTGGCCGGCTGCGAGGCGAGCTTCGTCAACGATACCGGGGTGCAGGTGGGCGTGCGCCAGACCCGCCAGGCCCGGGGCGTGGCGCTCCTTACCAACGAGGACGTGGTGAGCGCGCGCAAGCTCCGCGACGGCATCGCCCGCTCCCCCTGGCCCATCGAGCTGCACAGCGGCGAAAAGCCCCGGGTCGAATGGCTGCTCAACGACTTCTACGAGGTGCCCTACGGCTGCCTCGTGCCCCAGCAGGGCGAGGGGTTGCTCGTCGCCGGCCGCTGCCTTTCGGCCCAGCACGAGGCGGTGGCCTCGGCCCGGGTCACCGCCCAGTGCTTCAGCTACGGGCAGGCGGCGGGACACACCGCGGCCCTGTGCCTCGAGGCCGGGTGCGAGCCGCGCCAGCTCCGGGGCGAGGACGTGCGCGCCCGGCTCAATCGGGACGGCGCGCGCCTGGACGAGTAAGACGCGCCGGCGTTCCCGAACCTTTGATCTGGATCAAAGCCTTCCTTGCGGCGCGTGATAGATTGGTGATATATCAGACGCCGAAAGGAGAAGCACGATGGACACCGCCCTCATGACCGCGACCCTTTCCCTCGCAGCGGCTTTCGGAGCGGCGCTGGCGCTGGCCGCGCGGCGCAGCCTGGCGCCCCGGGAGCGGTTGCGCTTCGCCCGGATGGTGGAGCGTTCGGGCGTCGCCCCGAGCACCCTGGGCCGGCCGGGAACCCTGTGGGAGGTCTCCCAAGCGGTGCGGACCTGCCTCCGCTGCCCCCATGGCAGCCGATGCCAGGCCTGGCTCGACGCGGGGCATCGGGACGGGTTCGAAGGGTTCTGCCCCAACGCCGGGCAGATCCGCCGCATCGCCCAAGGATGAACCGGCGGCGAGAATGACGCCCGACCCGCGGCAAGTCGATCGAGGGCGACGTTTCCTGGCCCTGCACCGGGAAGGGCTCTTCATCCTGGCCAACGCCTGGGACGCGGCGAGCGCCCGGGTGTTCGAGGCGGCGGGTTGCGCGGCGGTGGGGACTTCCAGCGCCGGCGTGGCGTTCAGCCTCGGGTATCCCGACGGAGAGCGCGTTCCCCGGGAGAAAATGCTGGCGGCGGTGGCGCGCATCGCCCGGGCCGTGGAGGTGCCCGTGAGCGCCGACATGGAGTCCGGGTATGGCGACGCCCCCGAGGCGGTGGCGGAAACGGTACAGGCCGTCATCCAAGCGGGCGCGGTGGGCATCAACCTGGAGGACGCCGCTTTCGACGGGCGCCTGTTCGATCTACGGCTCCAGGTGGAAAAGATCCGCGCCGCCCGGCGGGCGGCCGACGCCTCGGGCGTCCCGTTCGTGGTCAACGCCCGCACCGACGTGTTCTGGCACAAGTGGGGAGAACCCCGTGAGCGGTTGCCGCTGGCCATCGCCCGGGCCAACGCCTACCGGGAGGCGGGCGCCGATTGCCTGTTCGTCCCCGGCGCGGTGGAGATGGACACGATCCGCACCCTGGCGCAAGAAATCGCCGGCCCCCTCAACGTGCTCGCCTCTCCCGGCTGCCCGCCCATCGCGGTCCTCGCGGAAGCGGGGGTGCGGCGGGTGAGCCTGGGCTCCGGGCCCATGCGGGCGGCCATGGGGCTCGCGCGGCGGATCGCCGAGGAACTGCTCGGCCAGGGCACGTACCAGACGCTCCACCAGGGAGCGATTCCCTACCCGGAAGCGAACGCCCTGTTCGACCGTCGCAGGCGCTGACCTCCAGTCCCAATCCCTGCCGGGGCGCCCCGCTCATTCCTCTTTGTGCTTGAGGGTTTCGACGAATTCCCACACCATCAGCGCCGCGCCGATCAGGATCACGATGACGAGGGGGAGCTCCCGGATCTTGAACACCACCACCGAGACGAAGATCAGCATCAGGATCATCCCGATCAGCCCAGTCACCAGTTTCGTTCCCATTCGGTCTTCTCCTTCCCGGCTCATGCGCCGGCCTCGTTCACCCGCCGCTCCAGCCAGCGGGCGGTGCGCAGCAGCCGGGCGTCATCCCCGTACTGGCCCACCAGTTGCACTCCGAGGGGCAGGCCGTCGGCCCCCTGCATCAGGGGGAGGCTCAGCGCCGGCATGCCGCAGTAGGTCCATAAAGTGCAGAACACCGGGTCCCCCGTGGTCTCCAGGGGCGGCGCGGTGCCGGTGGTGGCGGGCGTGAGGATGGCGCTGTAGCGCTGGGCGAACAGCTCGTCCAGGCCCTTGCGCACCGCCCGCCGCCGCTCCAGCGCCAGGTTGTAGTCCACCGCCAGCACCCGGCGCCCGCGCTCGATCTGTCCCCGCAGGGACTCGCTCAACTGGTCCCGCCCCTGCTCGTACTCCCGATGGAAGCTCTTGGCGATGTCCGCTTCCATGAGGGTGCGGTGCCAGTCCCACGCCGCGGCGAACAGCTCGGGCAATTTGAACTCTTCCACGTCCTCCTTGAGGTGCTCCACCAGCTCGGCGAACGCTTCCCGCGTCTCGGCCTCGGCCCGCTCCCAGAACGGCGTCTTCACGAAGGCGATCTTGGGAGGCAAGGGCGGTTCCTCGCCGCACAGCTCGACCAGGGGCGGAACGGGCCTCGGCACCGTATCGGGGTCCTCCTCGTCGTACCCGACCAGCGCTTCGGCGAGCAACGCCACGTCCTCCAGGCTGCGGCCGAAGACGCCGATCTGGTCCAGGGGCCGGGACTGCTGCAGCACGCCGCTGCGGGGGATCAAGCCGAAGCTCGGCTTGAAGCCGTAGACGCCGCAGTACGCCGCCGGCCGGATCACCGAGCCGTTGGTCTGGGTGCCCACCGCCCCCGGCACCATGAACGCCGCCACCGCCGCCGCCGAGCCGCTGGAGGACCCCCCCGGGGAGCGGCCGGGGTCCTGGGGATGGCGCGTCTTGCCCGGGGAATAGGTGGCGAGCTCGGTGGTCACGGTCTTGCCCAGGATCACCGCGCCGGCCGCCTTGAGGCCCCGCACCAGGGCGGCGTCGAACATGGCCACCCGCCCGGCATGAAGGGGCGTGCCGTCCTCGGTGGGCATGCCGCGGCAGTCGATGATGTCCTTGAGGCCCACGGGCACGCCGTGGAGCCGCCCCAGGGGCTCGCCGCGCTTTCGAGCCTCGTCGGCGCGCCGCGCCGATTCCAGCGCCCACTCCCGGTCCAGGTAGACCCAGGCCTCCACCTGGGGCTCCACCGCGTCGATGCGGGCGAGACAGGCGCTGACCAGCTCCTCGGCGCTCAAGCGCCCTTCCCGGATGGCCTCGGCCGCCTGGCAGGCGCCGAGCCGGTGGAGCCCGGTTCCTGGATCGATCCCGCCCATGGGCGCCGTTCCCCTCCCGTTACCGGACGCCATAGAGCCGATCCGGCAGCCAGGCCACCAGGCCCGGGAAGATGTACACCAGGACCATGGCGATGAACACCATGAACAGGAACGGCATGCAGCCCCGAAAGATGGTGGTGAGCTGGACGTGGGGTGGAGCGACGCCCTTCAGGTAATAGGCGGACATGGCCATGGGCGGCGTGAGGAAGGAAGTCTGCAGGTTCAGGGCCACCAGGATGCCGAAGAACATGGGGTCGATGTTGAAGTGGGGCAGCAGGGGCAGGAAGATGGGCACGAAGATGATGATGATCTCGCTCCACTCCAGGGGCCAGCCCAGCAGGAAGATGATGAACTGGGACAGGATCAGGAAAGTGACGGGGTTGAGATCCAGGCCCAGCACGAACTCCTTGATCAGCCCCTCGCCGCCCAGGTAGGAAAACACCGACGAGAAGGTCCAGGAGCCGACGAACAGCCAGCACACCATGGCGGAGGTGCGGGCGGTGAGGAACACCGCCTCCTTCAGCCGCTCCCAGGTGAGGGCCCGGTAGCCGGCGGCCAGCACGATGGCGCCGAAGGCGCCCACCGCCGCCGCCTCGTTGGGCGTGGCGAGGCCGAACAGGATGGAGCCCAGCACGGCGAGGATCAGGATCGCCAGGGGGAAGAACGCCGTGAGCAGCAGCCACACGATCTTGACGAAAGGAACCCGGGTCTCCTCCTTGGGCAGCTTGGGCGCCAGCTTCGGGTTGAGGACGGCTCGTATCAGCACGTAGATCACGTACAGGCCCGCCAGCAGCAACCCCGGGAACAGCGCCGCGGCGTAGAGCTTGACCACCGACACCGCCGAAGTGGCGCCGTAGACGATCAACATGATGGAGGGCGGGATCAGGATCCCCAGCGTGCCGCCGGCGCAGATCACGCCGGCCGAGAGCTTCTGGTCGTAGCCCGCCTTGATCATGGCGGGAAAGGCCAGCAAGCCCATCAAGGTCACCACCGCGCCCACGATGCCGGTGGCGGTGGCGAACAGGGCGCAGGTCGCCAGCGCCGCCACCGCCATGGGCGCCGGCATCCAGCGCAGGCTCACCTGGAGGCTGTAGAACAAGCGGTCGAGGATGTTGGAGCGCTCGATCAGGTAGCCCATGAACAGGAACAGGGGCACCGCCACCAGCACGTCGTTGTTCATGATGCTGAAGGTGTTCTGGGAAAGCAGGTAGAACACCCGGTTGTCGAAAAAGGCCTGGTCCGGCACGTAGTAGGCGTAATAGCCGAAGCCCACGCCCATCGCCACGAGGGTGAAGGCGATGGGAAAACCCAGCATGATGATGAAGATGAACGCCCCCAGCATGAGCAGGGCGATTTCCGGGTTGGTCATCGGCTCGCCTCCTCGCGCGCCTGGGCCTGGGTCCGCGCCCTCTCCTGCTGCTGGGCGAGGATCGCCGTTTCCATTTCTTCCACGTCGTGCAGCCGCTGGGGCCAGCGCCCGGTACGGATGGCGATGATGCAGCGGATCACTTCCGCCACTCCTTGAAGGGCGAGCAGCGCGCCCGCCACCGGGATGAGGGCCTTCAACTGGTAGATGGGAACGCCCACGGGGCTGTTCACGCTCACCTCGCGGATGCGGATCGATTCCAGGGCGTAACCGCCGCCGGCGATGACCAGCGCCAGCACCCCCGGAAAGAAGAAGATGAAATACAGCACCAGCTCCACGGCGGCCTGCACCCGGATCGGCCACAGCCGGTAGAACATGTCGGCCCGCACGTGGGCGTTGCGCGACAGAGCGTACGCGCCCGACATGATGAAGAGCCCCCCGTACAGGATGTAGCTGAAGTCGAAGGCCCAGCTGGTGGGATCTCGGAGCACGTAGCGCACGAACACTTCGTAAGTCGTGCCCAAAGTGAGGATCAGGATGCACCACGCGAAGGCGTGGCCCACCGACCGGCTCAACTGGTCGATGGCGTGCAGCAGACGTTGGACCATGGGTTCACCCGGGAGAAACCGGATACGAAATGGGGCGGCGCCCGAGCGCCGCCCCGTTCACCCGCTCACGAAATCTTCGACTCCGCCGCCTTGCTCAGAACGGCAGCTTGCCGAAGATGTGCTCGTAGCCCAGCTTGTAGTCGGCGTTGTTGAAGAACCAGTAGTAGCCGACCCGCTTGGCCCAGGCCCGCTGGGAATCCACCACCTTCTTGAACATGGGGTCTTCGTCCGACAGCCGCTTGGTGACGACGTCCCAGGCCTTGAGCTGGGCCTGGAAGATCGACTGGGGCGTGCGGATCACGTTGACCTTGTGCTTCTGGATCAGCTCCTGCAGGTCCTTGGAGTACTGGTCCATGGCCAGGGCGAAGTTGGAAGTGCTGGCGGCTTCCGCGGCGTACTTGAGGATCGCCTGCAGGTCCTTGGGCAGGGACTCGTACTTCTTGCGGTTGAAGATGATCTCGAAGAACTCCATGGCCTGGTGGTAGCTGCCCATCATGTAGTTCTTCGCCACGTCCTGGGCGCCGAAGCGCAGGTCGGAGGTGGGGTTGTTGAACTCGAACGCGTCGATCACGCCCCGCTCCATGGCGGGGACGATCTCGCCGCCCGGAAGCTGGGTCACTTTGACCCCCAGCTCCTGGAACAGGTCCGCCGCCAGGCCCACGGTGCGGTACTTGAGGCCCTTCAACTCCTCGGCCGACTTGATCGGCTTCTTGAACCAGCCGAGGGGCTGGGTCGGCATGGGCATGGCGAAGAAGCCCACCACGTCCAGGTTCAGCTTCTTGAGCAGCTCCTGGTACAGGGGGTAGCCCTCCTTGTGAATCCAGGCGAGGGTCTGGGCCGCGTCGCAACCGGTGATGGGGCCCGAGCCGAAGAGGGAGGCCACCTTGCTCTTGCCGTACCAGTACACCGGCACGTGGTGGCCGGCGTCCAGCACCCCCTTGCTCACCGCGTCCATCACCTCGAAAGGCTTGACCACCGAGCCGGCCACCAGGTAGTCGATGCGCAGCCGGCCACCGGCCATCTCGTTGACTCGGTCGACGTACTCCACGGCCATGTCGTTGAAGACGTCCTTGGCGCCCCACGCGCCCTGCATCTTGAAGACGACGGGGGACTGGGCGACCGAGAACATGGGAAAGCCGGTGACGGCGGCGCCGGCGGACGCCGCGGCGGCGCCCTTCAGGAACTTGCGGCGGGAAGTCTTGACCTTCTCCTCCTTGGCGGAACTCGGTTGTTGTTCGATCCCGGATTTGCGGATTACCTCGCTCATCGCTTCCTCCAATTTGTTGTTGAGGCAGTGATACGGTACAGCTCAAACCGCGCTGCAAGCCGAGGAGACCGGCGCCTGCGGCGTACAAAAACCGCACCGTGCCTGCCGTTCTGTCGCAGCGTTTGTTTTCACGCCCGGCTGGACCACCCGGTCCGGTGCTCGCAACCTAAACGCTATCATACCTTGGAAAGATGTTTTTTGACCAGTGCCTTAGGGCCGCCTCAGGCCGCTGCGGGGAAGCGCCTCCGGTTCAGGACGCCGCCACTCTGCCCCGACGCCGGATCAAGAACGCCAGGATCGGCGGCGTCATGAGGGTGGTGAGCATCACCATGATGACGATGACGGAGAACACCTCGTCGCTGACCACCCCGAGCCCCTTGCCCACCACCGCGAAGATCAGACCCACCTCGCCACGCGGCACCATGCCCCAGCCCACCAGCCATTTGTTTACCTTTCCGGCCACGATCCCGGCGGCCACCTTGCCCACCACGGCGGCCGCGGTGATGCCCAGCGCGACTAGGAGCGCGTGCAGGTTGAAAAGGGCGTCCAAGCGCACGCCCATGCCCGTGATCACGAAAAAGAAGGGTACCAGGAAATGCCCTAACGGATTGATCAGCTCCTCCAGGCCGCGCTGCTGGTGGTGGGCGATCACCTTTTCCAGCCGCTGGCGTACGGGGGGTTCCATGTCCTGGATGGCGCGGGAGACGTCGGTGATGAACTCGGGGGACTCGAAGTCGCGGAACTGCACCTCGTCCAGGATCAAGCCCGCCGCGAACGCCCCCACGATGGGCGCCAGCCCGATCTGTTGGGCCATAAAAGCAAACACGAGGCAGGTGCCGATCACCAGCATGAACTTCATGCCGACGCCCGTGTGGATGCGGCTGAAAAAGCGGCTGATGCGCGGGGCAAACGCCTGCCCCAGGACAAGGGCCGCCACCAGGAACAGGATCGCCTTGGCGATGATCCAGGCAACGCCGAGGGTGTCCACGGTTCCCGCCGACACGATGGCGGAGACCACCGCCAGGATCACCAGCCCGAGCACGTCGTCGATGACCGCCGCTCCCAGCACGATCTGAGACTCGGCCGCCTGCAGCGTGCCCATGTCCTTGAACACCCGCCCGGTAATGCCCACGGAAGTGGCGGTGAGGGTGGCGCCGAGAAAGAGGTAAGCATTGAAGGATAGGCCGGGCAGCAGCGCGGGCCCCACGATCCAGGTCCCCAGCAAGAAGGGCAGCGCCACGCCCACCACGGCCACCAGGAACGCTCGCACCCCCACCCGGCGCATGGAATCCACGCTGGACTCGAGCCCGATCTGGAAGAGGAGGATGACCACACCCAGCTCGGCCAGGAATCTGACGATTTCGTCCGTCTTGATGGGCTCGAACCAGTCGATGCCCACCAGGAACAGGTTGCCCAGGGTGATGCCCACCAGCAGTTCCCCCAGCACCGCCGGCTGACCGAGGCGTTCCACCAGGCTTGCGCACTTGGCCAGCCCCAGGATCAGGGCGATCCACAGGAAGACCCAGGCGGTGTGTTCGGCTTCAGCCGTGACGGCGGCGGTGGCCTGTACGGACCACACGGCAGTGACGAAGATGCCGCAGCCCAGGGCGAGCCGAACGGCATTGAATGTGCGCGGCGCCGGCACAGTGTGTCCCCCCTCGTCTAATCGTGATCGTTGTCGCCCGCTCACGCGGTGATAACGCGTGGGCGCCCATTGTAGCCTCGCGCTGCGGGGTGCGCCAAACCCGCATCCGGTCGGCGCCGCAGCGACCGGCCCGAGCGAGGGAATCGCGCAATCTGTCCGTTGGGATAAAATCGCCCTGGCCGCGTCAGGGAAACTTTTTCTTGTTCCAGCAGTTCTACGCGGAAGGCCCCTGCCCTCGCAACAAGTAAGAAAAGGCCATGAGCATCCTCGTTCTCGTTCTGTTGCCCCTGGTGGCCGCGGGGTTCGCCCCCACGCTGGGCCGCCATGGACGCAACGCCATCGCCCTGGGCACAGCGCTGCCGGTGGCGGCGGCCCTGGTCTGGTTGCTCTCGCTTTCCCCGCGCGCCTTCCAGGGCGAGGTCCTGCAGGCCGGCTGGCAATGGCTGCCGGAGCTCGGGCTTAACCTCACCTTTCGCCTCGACGGCCTGGCGTTTCTCTTCGCCTTTCTGATCCTCGCCATCGGGCTGCTAATCATCCTCTACGCCCGCTATTACCTGTCCCCCGCGGACGATCATGGCCGCTTCTTCTGTTACCTGATGCTGTTCATGGCAGCCATGATCGGCATCGTGCTTTCGGAGAACGTGCTGCTCATGCTGGTGTTCTGGGAGCTCACCAGCCTGAGCTCTTTCCTGCTCATCGCTTTCCATCACCACCACTACGAGTCGCGTTCCGGCGCCATCACCGCTCTCACGGTGACTGGGGGCGGGGGGCTCGCTCTGCTCGGCGGGCTGTTGCTCCTCGGCCAGGCAGCGGGCAGCTTCGAGTTGAGCGATATTCTCGCTTCGCGGGAAGCGGTTCTGGAGAGCCCCTTCTACCCGGTCATGGTGGTGTTGGTGCTCCTCGGCGCCTTCACCAAGTCGGCCCAATTCCCGTTCCATTTCTGGTTGCCCCATGCCATGGCGGCGCCCACCCCCGTGTCGGCCTACCTGCATTCCGCCACCATGGTGAAGGCCGGCATTTTCCTCATGGCGCGGCTGCACCCGGTGCTCGCCGGCAGCGACGCCTGGTTCTACCTGGTCACGGCCACCGGCCTAGTAACCCTGGTGTTCGGCGCCTACATGGCCATGTTCAAGCACGACCTGAAGGGACTCCTCGCTTACTCCACCGTGAGCCACCTGGGCCTCATCACCCTGCTGCTGGGTCTGGGCTCGCCGCTGGCGGTGGTGGCCGGCGTGTTCCATATCCTCAACCACGCCACCTTCAAGGCCTCTCTCTTCATGGCCGCCGGCATCATCGACCATGAAGCCGGCACCCGAGACATGCGGCGTCTGGCGGGCTTGTGGAAGGACATGCCCCACACGGCAGCGCTCGCCATGGTGGCCGCCGCCGCCATGGCGGGGGTGCCCCTGCTCAACGGGTTCCTGTCCAAGGAAATGTTTTTCGCCGAGGCGTTGCATGGCCGGCTGCTGGGATGGATCGAGCCGTTGCTGGCCGCGGCTGCCGGCATGTTCTCCGTGGCCTATTCCTTGCGCTTTATCCACGATGTCTTCTTCCATGGGGAGGTCCGGGATCTGCCCAAGATCCCCCATGAGCCTCCCCGCTGGATGAAGGTGCCGGTGGAAATCCTAGTGGTCACCTGCGTGGTGGTGGGCCTCTTCCCTGCCGTAACCGTCGGCCCCTTGCTGCACCTCGCCTCGGCGAGCGTCCTCGGTGCGCCGCCTCCCGAGTACAGCCTGGCCCTCTGGCACGGGTTCAACCTGCCGCTCCTTATGAGCCTGGTGGCGCTCGCGGGCGGCGTAGCGCTGTACTTCTGGCTGCAACGCAGGTTCCGCTTGCACGCCCACATCCCCTCCCGCCGTACCGCCAAGCGCCTGTTCGACGAGAGCGCCATCCAGGTAACCCGGGCCGCCGCGTGGGTAACGGGGCGGCTCGACAACGGCTCCCTGCAACGCTCCCTGGCGCTTTTGCTTGCCACCGTCCTGATCGTGGCCGCCGCTCCCCTCGCCCAGTCAGCCCTGCCCCTCGTCCCGTCCTCGACGCCCGCGGACGCGGTGAGCGTCATGGTCCTCGCCGCCCTGCTGGCAGCGGTCACGGGCAGCGTCGTCTACCACCATGATCACTTGCTTTCGACCTTGTTCGTCGGCGTGGCGGGATTGATCGTCTCCCTCGCTTTTCTGCGCTTTTCGGCCCCCGACCTGGCCCTTACCCAGCTTTCGGTGGAAGTAGTGTCCATCATTCTGCTGCTCCTCGCCCTGCGGCGCCTGCCGGAGCGCTCCCCCCGGGAAAGCTCGTCCCTGCGGCGGGCGAGGGACGCCGGCCTGGCCGTCCTCGCCGGCCTCGGGGTCGGCTTGCTGGCCTACGGCGTCATGAACCGGCCGGCCTCCAGCATCTCCCCCTTCTTCCTGGAGCAGTCGGTGCCCGGCGGCGGGGGCGCCAACGTGGTCAACGTGATCCTGGTGGACTTCCGCGGGTTCGACACCTTCGGGGAGATCATCGTGCTCGCCATCGCCGCGATTGGCGTGCTCGCCATGGCGGGCGCGCTGGAGCGAGGAGCAGGGGCCCCGCACAGCGGGGATGCGACCGCGCAAGCGCGCGTAGCGCCCGCCGGGTTCGGGGCCCGAGCGGGTGGCGCGGTAGGCCCGATCCAAGGGGATCGCCCCTTGGAAGGAGGGTCCCTCATCCTCACCGTCGCGGCCCGGGTGATCCTGCCCCTCGCGCTTCTGGTAGCAATCTACCTATTCCTTCGGGGCCACCATGACCCTGGCGGCGGCTTCATCGCGGGGCTGGTGACCGCCATCGCCCTGGTGATCCAGTACATGGCGAGCGGCCTCGCCTGGGCGGAGCGGCGGCTCAGGCTCGCCCCGCAGCCCATCACCGGCTGGGGCGTGCTCGTCGCCGGGGCGACAGGCCTGGGAAGCTTCTTTTTCGGCTATCCCTTCCTCACCAGCACCTACGGACACTTGCATCTGCCGGTGCTGGGCGAGCTGGAGCTGGCGAGCGCCGTGATCTTCGACCTGGGCGTGTACCTGACGGTGGTAGGCGCCACCTTGATCTACCTCACCCGGCTGGCTCGCGTGCCGCCGCCCGCCGCATCAAGAGCCCGCTGATGGAAGCGCTCGCGGCCATCGGCATCGGCGCCCTCACAGCGGGAGGCGTTTTCCTCCTGCTGCGCGGGCGCACGTTCCCGGTGCTTCTGGGGCTGACCCTCCTCTCCTATGCGGTCAACTTTTTCATCTTCGCCATGGGGCGGCTCAGGCTTGCCGCGCCTCCGCGCATTGTGGAAGGGGTCTCCCAATACGCCGATCCCCTGCCCCAGGCCCTGGTGCTCACCGCCATCGTGATCAGCTTCGGCATGACTGCCTTTCTGGCGGTATTGGCCGTCTGGTGCTGCCTGGCAAGCGGCACCGATCACGTGGACGGCACGCCCGCGGACGAGGGCGACGGATGAGCCACTGGATCATCGTTCCCATCGTCCTGCCCGCGCTGACGGCAGCCCTGCTGCTCCTCGCCGCCGGCCGGCCCATGCCGGTGCAGCGCTGGATCTCGGGAACCGCCACGGCGGCCCTTGCCGCCGTTTGCGCGGCTCTGACCGCATCCCTGGACGATGTCCCGCGCGTCTATCTCCTGGGCAACTGGCCGCCGCCCTACGGCATCGTGCTGGTGCTGGACCGGTTGAGCGCGCTCATGCTCACCCTCACCGCGGGCGTGGCGCTCGGCTGCCTCGCCTACGCAATGACCGGCTGGGACGCCGCGGGCCCCGCCGAAAAACGCTATTTCCATGCCCTGTTCCAGTTCCAGCTCATGGGGTTGAACGGCGCCTTCCTGACCGGAGATCTGTTCAACCTGTTCGTTTTCTTCGAAGTGCTGCTGATCGCCTCCTACGGGCTTCTGGTGCACGGCGGCGGTGCGAGCCGGGCGCGGGCAGGTCTCCATTACGTGGTGGTGAACCTCACGGCTTCGGCCCTGTTTCTCGTCGGAGTCGCCCTGCTCTACGGCGCGGCCGGGACTCTCAACATGGCAGACCTGGCCCGCGCTGCGGGAACGCTCGGGGACGAGGCTTCCCTGTTGTTCCAGGTGGCCGGGCTCATTCTATTGGTGGTCTTCGCCGTGAAAGCGGCCCTCTTCCCCTTGTACTTCTGGCTGCCCATCAGTTACACCGCGGCGGCGGCTCCGGTGGCAGCCCTTTTTGCCCTCATGACCAAAGTGGGTGTCTACGCGATCTTGCGGGTATCCACCCTGGTGTTCGGGGAACAGGGCGCGGGCGGCTTCGCTGCCCCCTGGGTCCTGCCGGCAGGGCTCATCACCCTGGGACTCGGCACGCTGGGGGTCCTGGCGGCCAGCGACCTGGGCCGGCTCGCCGCCTATCTCACCCTCTCGTCGGTGGGCACGCTGCTCGCCACCGTGGGGCTGTTCACCCCGCAGGCCCTGTCGAGCGCTTTGTTCTACCTGGTGCACAGTACCCTGGTGACCGCCGGCCTGTTCCTCTTGTGGGAGCGGGTGGCGGCCGAGCGGGGTTTGGCGGCCGATCGCTTCCAGCGAGGGCCTCGGCTCGGCCGGCCCCTCCTGCTGGCCGGGACGTATGCGTTCCTCGCCGCCGCCGCCGTGGGACTGCCGCCGTTGTCCGGCTTCCTGGGGAAGGTGATGATCCTGGAAAGCGCCTGGGAGGCGGACGCGGCGCTTCCCCTCTGGGGAATGGTCCTGGTCACTGGGCTTCTCGCCCTCTTCGCCGTCACCCGGGCGGGCAGCCGGCTGTTCTGGGACCTTTCCCGGGAGCTGCCGCCTGCCTCGCAGGCCGCTTCGCCGGCCCAGGCGGCTCCCCTGCTTGCCCTGGTGGCGGCCCTCGCCGGGTTAGTCGTCTTCGCAGCGCCGTTCAAAGCGTTCACCGATCGAGCGGCGCAGGATCTCTTCGACGTGGAACGTTACACCGCCACCGTGCTTGGCCACCCCGCCCTGACCCAGCGCGGTCTGCCGGGCGGAGCGCCCGTGGAGGTCTCACCATGAAGACGCTATCCCGGCTTCTGCCCCATCCCCTGCTCTCCCTGGCGCTCGCCGTGGTGTGGCTGTTGCTCGCCAATTCCGTGGCGCCGGCCCACCTGCTTCTCGCCGCGCTCCTGGGCATCGCCATCCCCTGGCTCACCGCGGGGCTCTTCCCGGAGCGACTGGGGTCCATTCGCCTGGGGGTCGCCCTGCGACTGTTCCTGCCTTTCCTGTGGGACATCGTGGTGGCCAACGTGGCAGTGGCGCGCATCATCCTGTCGCCGGGATTGCGGGTCAAGCCGAGCTTCCTCGCGCTGCCGCTTTCCCTCACCCATCCGTACGCCATCGCCGTGCTCGCCGGCATGATCACCATGACGCCCGGAACGGTGTCGGTGGATCTGTCGCCCGACGGCCGCACCCTGTGGATCCACGCCCTGAACGTGGAGGATCCCGACGGCGCCATCGCCGAAATTAAACGCCGCTATGAAGAACCGCTGAAGGAACTGTTCGAATGATGACCGCAGCCGTCACCGTCGCTCTGGGGGCATTTTCCGCCGCTTTCCTGCTGTGCCTGTGGCGCCTCGTGCGAGGCCCGGACGCCGTCGACCGGGTGCTCGCCCTGGACACCCTCTACATCAACGCCATCGCCATCATCATGCTGCTCGGAATCGCCCAGGATACGACGGTGTACTTCGAGGCGGCTCTGCTGATCGCGGCGGTGGGTTTTGTGAGCACCGTGGCCTTGGCCAAGTATCTGGCCCGGGAGCCGGTAATCGAATCCCCGGAGCAAGGAGGCTCCCCATCATGATCGCCGAAGCCCTCGTTTCCCTGTTCATCCTGGTGGGCGCCTTCTTCGGGCTTACCGGATCCATTGGGCTCGCCCGCCTGCCCGACTTCTACCTGCGTCTGCACGGGCCCACCAAGGCCACTACCCTGGGAGTGGGCGGCGTGCTGATCGCCTCCATGCTCCACTTTAGCCTCGCGGGCCCCGGGCTGAGCCTGCACGAGCTGCTGATCACCCTGTTTCTGTTCGTGACGGCGCCGGTTTCTGCCCACCTCATGGCCCGGGCGGGCGCGAAGCGGGGAATCGATGCCTCCCTCACGCCGCCCGAGGAGATGAGGCAACAATCGACGCGGGGCTAATGGGGCTTCGCCCTCAGCCCACCAGGATGACGTGCACCCGGGACGGCCCATGGGCGCCCAGGGTGACTGTCTGCTCGATGTCGGCCGTGCGGGAGGGACCCGAGATCAGGTTGACGGCACGGGGAAGCGCACCCCGCTCGGTGCGCAGCAACGCCCAAGCGTCCTCCAGCGCCTCCACGATGCGCTCGACCGGCACCACGGCCACATGGGTTTCCGGCACCAGACTCACCGCGGGCGGCGTGGCCGGTCCCGAGAGCATCACCAGGGTGCCGGTCTCCGCGACGGCGCAGAAAGCGCCGGTGATGCCCACCCGGTCCTCCCCCACGGGACGCCGGCTCTCGACCGAGAGGCCCGCCGACTCCCAGCCCCAGTCGAGCAGCTCCGGCCACACCACGGCCTCGAGGGGCAGCTCCCGCTCGGACAGGTAGGCGGCGACGGCGGGTGGCACGTTTTCCGGGGCATCGACCCGCGCCACGGTGCAGGCCATGGCGCGGGCTCGCTCCTGGAAGCGCTGGATACGCTGCCCGTCGAACGGGGGGCGCGGGCCGGGCTCGCGGGTCTCCAGGACGCGGCGCACCGCTTCGCGCCGCTCCAGGGGCGCCCCGCCGTTCGAGCGCCGCAGAGCCTTGCGGATGCGGCTCAGGATTTCTTCCCTGGAATTCATCCCAGCGTCGGCATCGACAGGCCCTTGCCCGCCAAATCCGTCTCGGACCAGCGGGTGGTCACCACTTTGGTGCGGGTGTAGAAGTACACCCCTTCCATGCCGTGGACATGGAGGTCGCCGAACAAGGACTGCTTCCAGCCGCCGAAGGAGAAGAAGGCCATGGGCACCGGAATGGGCACGTTGACGCCCACCATACCCGCCTCCACCTCGTTCTGGAAACGCCGCGCCGCAGCCCCGGAACGGGTGAAGAGGGCAGCGCCGTTGCCGTAGGGGTTGCGGTTCACGAGTTCCAGGGCCTCATCGAAGTCCCGCGCCCGCAGCACCACCAGCACGGGCCCGAAAATCTCGTCCCGGTAGATGGACATCTCGGGGGTCACCCGATCGAACAGGGTGGGGCCAAGGAAAAAGCCGTTCTCGTGACCGGGAACCCGCACCTCCCGGCCGTCCACCACCAGCCGGGCACCGGCCGCTTCACCTTGGTCCACATAACCCCTCACCCGGTCCCGGTGGGCGCGGGAGATGAGGGGCCCCATGTCCACCCCTGACTCGGCTCCCGGGCCGACCTTGAGGTCGCGTGCCCGGGCGGCGAGCTTCTCCACTAAGGGATCGGCCGCTCCTCCCACCGCCACCACCGCCGAGATGGCCATACAGCGCTCCCCGGCCGAACCATAGGCAGCGCCCACCAGCGCCTCCGCTGCGTACTCGAGATCGGCATCGGGCAATACGATGGCGTGGTTCTTGGCGCCGCCCAGCGCCTGCACCCGCTTCCCGTGGCGCGCGCCGGTTTCGTATACGTAGCGGGCAATGGGAGTGGAGCCCACGAAAGAGACCGCCTTTACCTCCGGGTGGGCGAGGAGTGCGTCCACCGCCGCCTTGTCGCCGTGGACTACGTTGAACACGCCGTCGGGCAGCCCCGCCTCCTTGAAAAGCTCCGCCATGCGCAGGGAGGCCGAAGGCACCTTCTCGGAGGGCTTCAGCACGAAGGTGTTGCCGCAGGCGATGGCCACCGGGAACATCCACAAAGGCACCATGACGGGGAAGTTGAAAGGGGTGATACCGGCGCAGACTCCGAGGGGCTGAAGCAGGGAATGGCAGTCCACGCCGCGACCCACGTCCTCCGCATGCTCGCCCTTGAGGAGGTGGGGCGCGCCGGCCGCGAACTCGATCACCTCGATTCCCCGTTGGACCGATCCCGCCGCGTCCGCCAGGGTCTTGCCGTGCTCTTCGGTGACGAGGCGTATGAGCTCATCCCGGTGCGCCTCCATGAGCTCGCGAAAGCGGGTGAGAATGCGGGCGCGCCTCATGGGTGTGGTGCTGCGCCAGCCGGGAAAGGCCGCGCGGGCCGCAGCTACCGCCCGCTCCACGTCCTCGGTCCCGCAGAGGGGCACACGCCGGATCACCGCCCCGGTGGCGGGATTGGTCACCTCGCCGAAGCGCTCGGTGCAGGGCTCTACCCGCTGGCCGCCGATCCACAGGGGGACGACCGCCGGCTCCCGCTCTCTCGCCTCTCCAGAGGTTGCAGTGCTCATGCTCCACCCCGACTCCGATAAAGTTCGCGAAACGTTTTGCCAGCGGGCGCCGGGAAATCCCGCCCGTCGGTCCAGCCGCCGCCGAAGGGCAGCCGATGCAACAGTCCCTCTTCGCCGGCCATGTGCTTGAGCAACCGGGCAGCGAGGCGCATCGTCCAACCATAAATCCGGGGCCGCTGCGCGAGCCAGGCCCACGCCCGCAGCCCCAAGCGTTCGGGCCAGGACCGCAGACCTCGTTCCATCTGCTTTTCCCGCAACTTACGCATGAGTTCCGGCAGGGGAATCTTTACCGGACACACCACCCCGCACTGGTTGCACAGGGTGGCCGCGTGGGGCAGATCCAGGGCATTCTCGAGCCCCACGTAGGCCGGGGTAAGCACCGAGCCCATGGGACCGGGATACACCCAGCCGTAAGCGTGGCCGCCCACGCTCTGGTACACCGGGCAATGATTCATGCAGGCGCCGCAACGGATGCAGCGGAGCATGGGCTGCAACGCTGTGCCCAGCAGGGCGCTGCGGCCCGCGTCCACCAGCACAATATGGAAATGCTCCGGGCCGTCCAGTTCGCCTTCCCCTTTCACGCCGGTGGACAAGGTGACGTAGTTGGTGATGGACTGCCCGGTGGCGGATCGGGGCAAAAGCCGCAGCAAGGTGGCGAGATCCTCCAGGGTGGGGACCACTTTTTCGATTCCCGTGATGGCGACGTGGACCCGGGGAAGGGTGGTCACCATGCGGCCGTTGCCCTCGTTGGTGACGATCAGGGTGGAACCGGTTTCGGCACAGAAGAAATTGGCCCCCGAGATCCCCATGTCCGCTGTGAGGAAGTGGGGCCGCAACACCTCCCGGGCTTCCCGGCACAGGGCCTCGATCTCGCTCTGGCGCGGTCGCCGGTGCCGCTGCTCGAACAGGTCCGCGATCTCGTCCTTGTTCTTGTGCACCACCGGCGCCACGATGTGGGACGGTGGCTCGTGGGCGAGCTGCAGGATGTATTCCCCCAGGTCGGTCTCCACCACCTCCACGCCAGCCCCTTGCAGCGCCTCGTTGAGATCGCACTCTTCCGACACCATGGATTTGGACTTGACCGCCTTGCGCACCCCGTGGCGGCGAGCGATTTCGCACACGATGCGGGCCGCCTCCTGGTGAGTCGCCGCCCAGTGCACCTCCGCACCCCGAGCGGTGGCGTTTTTCTCGAACTCCTCCAGATAGAGATCCAGGTCAGCCAGGGCGCGCTCCCGGATCCGGGCCGCCGCCTCCCGGAACCCCTCGAAGTCGGGCAGTTCCGCGATCGCCCGGGCGCGGGCCTCCACGAAGTTGGTCTGCAGCCTGGCGAGCGCCTGCTGCAGCCGCTCGTCCCGCAACTTCTCCCGGGCCCGGGCCTTGAAGTACATGGAGGTCGCTTGCATGGGGCCACTGCTCCCTTATAGCTCTCCGTCGACGCCCGCCAGTACTTCCGCCACGTGCAGTACCCGGGTGCGGCGGTTGCCCCGACGGCGCAGCCGGCCTTCGATGTTGAGCATGCAGCCCAGATCCCCCAGCACCACCGCATCCGCCCCTGTTGCCTCGACAGCCTGGCACTTGCGGTCCACGATGCGGGTGGAGATCTCGCCGAACTTCACGGCGAAAGTGCCGCCGAAGCCACAGCATTGCTCCGCGCCGGGTAGCTCCGTGAGGCAGAGGCCTGGCACCTTGGCCAGCAGCTCCCGGGGCTGGCGTTTCACCCCCAGCTCCCTTAGACCGGAACAGGCGTCGTGATAGGTGACGGTGCCGGAGAAGCGGCCGGGCACCGCTTCCAGTTTCGCCACCCGCGCCAGGAAGTCGGTGAGCTCGTAGGTCTTGGCGCAGAGCCGCTCTATGGCCTCCCGGCGCGCAGGAAATTCCTGTAGCAGCTCAGGATAGTGGGCCCGGATCATCCCGGCGCAGGAGCCCGAGGGCACTACCACGTAGTCGCAGTCCGCGAAGTCTTCCACGAGCTTCAACGCCAGGCGCTGGGCGCCGGGGCGCTCGCCGCTGTTATATCCCGGCTGGCCGCAGCAGGTCTGGGTGGCCGGCACCACCACTCGGCAGCCCGCAGCCTCCAGAAGCTTTAGGGCCGCGAACCCGATGCGGGGGCGCAGCAGATCCACGAGGCAGGTGACGAAGAGCCCGACGCGCACGGCGCTTGGGAGGCAAAACGGTGAGAAAAAGTCGCGTGATCATAGCACACCGCCCTTTCTCGTCTGGGGCCGTTGCCGCTGGAAATTTCATAATATAAAATTTCGAGCGTTCTTGTGCAGCGCGGGAGATTTTTTCTTGGCCGAAAACGGGACCAAATCCTCGATCCAGGTACTCGAGCGCATGATGGCGCTGCTGGACGCCCTGGCCGAAAGCCCCGAGCCGCTGAACCTAAAGCAGCTCGCTCTCAAGACCAGCCTTCATCCTTCCACTGCCCACCGAATCTTGGGCGTTATGGTGGAGCACCGCTTGGTGGACCGCATCGAGCCGGGCACTTATCGTCTCGGTATCCATCTGCTGGAGCTAGGAAATCTGGTCAAGAGCCGGATCAACATCCGGGAGGAGGCACTGCCCTTCATGCAGAAACTGCACGACAAGATCCACGAAACGGTAAACCTGTCCATCCGTCAGGGGGACGAGATGGTCTACGTGGAGCGCCTGGTGTCGAGCCGCTCGGCCATGCGGGTGGTGCACCTGATCGGCGCCCGGGCGCCTTTGCACATCACGGCCGTGGGAAAGCTGTTTCTCGTGGAAGACGGGCCGGAGAAGGTTCGAGAATACGCCCAGCGCACCGGCCTGCCCACCTTCACCCGCAACACCCTCAATACCCTACCCAAGCTCACCCAAGAGCTGGAACGGGTGCGGCGGCAGGGCTACGCCTTTGACAACGAAGAAGCAGAGCGAGGCGTCTCCTGTGTCGGCGCCGGAATCCGTGACGACGAAGGGCGACTCGTAGCGGGGCTTTCCATTTCTGCGCCCTCGGAGCGCCTGAACAAGGCCTGGGGCCCCCTGGTTAAGGAGGTGGCTGACGACATCTCCCGCGCCATCGGTTATCGGCCGGTGCGGGTGCTGCGACGCTGATCAACCGCTTCCAGATAGAGCACAGCAAAAGGCTCTTCTCCCCCGATCCAGGCCCGCTTGAGTCCGAACCCCGCGCCCTGGGCGAGCGCCTCGAAGTCCTCGACCGAGTACTTGTAGGAGTTCTCGGTGTGCATCGCCTCCCCTGCAAAGAAGGAGAAGCGTCGCCCGGCAACCGTAGCTTGTTGGTGGACCGTGCTTTGCAGGTGCATTTCGACCCGGCCGAGGGTCTCGTTGTAGAAGGCAAGATGGCGGAAACACTCGAGGACGAAGTCCCCTCCCAGCTCCCGGTTGATACGCAAGAGCAAGTTGAGGTTGAACTGGGCAGTCACGCCACCTGCATCGTCGTACGCTCGGGTGAGCCGGTCCACCCCGCGCTTGAGATCAATGCCGATCAGCAGCCCGCCGCCTGCGCCCACCTGGCAAGCGACCTGTGCCAGAAAACGCTGGGCCTCTTCTGGATCGAAATTGCCGACGCTGGAGCCGGGAAAATAAGCGATGCGGCGCGCGTGGGGCGCCGCCCGAGGCAGCTCCCAGGTTTCGGCATAATCGGCCCATACCGCCTCAATGCGCAGCCAGGGATAGTCCAGCGCGAGCTCGCGGGCCGTGTGTTCCAGCATCTCCAGGGAGATATCGACGGGCATGTATACAGCCGGCCGCAGTGCCTCGAGGAGGAGGCGCGACTTGCGGCTGTTGCCGCTGCCGTATTCGATGAGCCAGACCCCTGTCCCCAGACAGGCGGCCATTTCGTCCCGATATCGCTCCATAAGAGCGGTCTCGGTTCGGGTGATGGGATATTCGGGCAGTTGGCAGATGGCCTCGAACAGCTGGCTACCCCGTTCGTCGTAGAAGTATTTCGGCGGTATGCGCTTCGGGCGAGCGGCCAAGCCCGCCAGCACGTCCTCACGGAACCGGTCGACCACTGGAGTGCGGATATGCAGCCTCGCTCTGGGCGCCACGGACCGTGGTGCCTGGATCCCTTCAAGGGTCAAAGAGGTGTCTGCAGCGGGACGCTCGTTCGCCATGGAAATCCGGGAGCCGGTTAGTCAGCGGCCCCGCCCCAGGATCCCCTGGGCGAAGGAAAGCCGCTCGCTCAGCCTGAAACCGCAGGTAACCGGGAGGAACTCTCCATCCAGCGCTTGATGCGGTTGGCGTCGCCAATGCGGGTGAGTTTACCCCAAGAATCCAAGAGCACAATGATGACCTGGCGGCCCGCGACCCGGGCCTGCATCACCAGGCAACGGCCGGCTTCCCGGATGAAGCCGGTCTTGGAAACCTCGATTTCCCAGTCTTTATGGGCCACCAAGCGGTTGGAATTGCTGAAGGCCATGGCGCGTCGGGTGCCTGGAATTTCGATGATGGCTCGGGGGGTGGTGGTGAACTCCCGGATCAGCGCATACTCCGCGGCGGCCTCCACCAGCTTAGCCAGATCCTGGGCAGTGGAAACGTTGCGGGCATCTAAGCCGGTCGGCTCCACGAACTCGGTGCGAGCCATGCCGATGATCTGGGCCTTGACGTTCATGGTTCGGACAAAAGCCTCGGTTCCCCCGGGGTAAGTGCGGGCCAGGGCCGCGGCGGCCCGGTTCTCCGAGGCCATGAGGGCCAAGCGTAGGAGTTCTCGCCGCGGGAGCACTGTCCCGACCCGCAGCCGGGAACCGCTGTGCTTCAGGGTGTCCACGTCCGCGGCAGCGATGGCGATTGGCTCGTCCAGGTCGAGCCCGGCATCAAGCACGACCATGGCCGTCATCAGCTTGGTGATGGAAGCGATGGGCATCACTTCCGTGCTGTTTTTCGCGTAGAGTTCGGCGCCGGTCGCCTGATCCAGCACCAACGCGGCCGCCGATTTGAGATGGGGTCCGTCGGCGAAGGCCAAAGCGGCTGTCCTCGATGAAGCGTGCCCGCGCGTCCCCGCACCCTCTCCCTGGGCTTGCGCCGTGCCAATGATCATTGCGGCGAGCAGCATCGCCAGCCCGCGTCCCATGGTGGCCCCCCCCTGATTCGATGCTCGACCGGCACCCCCCCGCGACCCCCCCTGTCGGGGGACCCTCCGGTCCCCAGGTACCATAGCAAAAAAGATAGCCTAAGGAAAGGGTTGAGACAAAAACTTAGTGTATTTTCGAAGCAGCTGCAGCGCTGCTTCAAGCGGCCGGCTGTGTCACGGACAAGCCTTCGGAGACCGTGTTCTCTCGCTCCCGCTGCTGGAGGGCCCAGAGCCGGGCGTAGGGGCCACCGCGCTCCAGCAGGGCTTCGTGCCGTCCCCGTTCGACGATACGTCCTTGATCCATCACGAGAATCTCATCGGCGTGCATGATGGTAGAGAGACGGTGGGCGATCATGAGGGTGGTACGCCCCTGGGCGATGCGGTCGATTTCTGCCTGGATCGCCTTCTCCGACTGGGAGTCCAAGGCCGAGGTCGCTTCGTCGAAAACGAGGATACGGGGATTTTTGAGCAGCGCCCGGGCAATGGCCACCCGCTGCTTTTCTCCGCCGGAGAGCTTGAGCCCCCGCTCCCCGACCCGTGTCTCGTAACCGTCGGGCAGCCGCTCGATGAATTCGTGGAGATGGGCCGCCCGGGCGGCTGCCACCACCTCCTCAGGACTTGCGTCGGGCCGTCCGTATTGGATGTTGTAGAAAATGCTGTCGTTGAATAGCACTGTGTCCTGCGGCACGATGCCGATGGCGGCTCGCAGGCTCGCCTGGGTCACGTCCCGTATATCGATGCCGTCGATGGTGATGCGCCCGCCGGTCACGTCGTAGAAGCGAAACAGCAGGCGCGCCAGCGTGGACTTGCCGGCGCCCGAGTGCCCCACCACCGCCACGGTGCGACCCGGGGCGATTTCGAAGCTCACCCCCCGGAGAATCTCCCGCCGGCCGTCGTAGCTGAAGCGCACGTCCTCGAAGCGTATGGTAGGGTTCGCCGCTGCCAGGGCCGGCGCATGGGGCTTGTCCTGGATCTCCCGATGCACCCCGAGAAGTCTGAACATGCCTTCGATGTCGGTCAAAGATTGCTTGATCTCCCGGTACAACACGCCCAGGAAGTTGAGCGGGATGTAGAGCTGAATCATGAACGCGTTCACCAGCACCAGGTCGCCGAGGGTCATGCGCCCTGCCACCACCCCTTCGGCCGCCTGCCACATGATCAGGGCCGCACCAATAGCGATGACAGCGCTCTGCCCTACGTTCAAGGCCGAAAGGGAAGTGGTGCTCTTCACCGCTGCTGCCTCGTAACGCCGCAGGCTTTCGTCGTAGCGGCGCGCTTCGTGCTCCTCGTTGCCGAAATACTTTACCGTCTCGTAATTGAGCAGGCTATCGATAGCCCGAGTATTGGCGCGGGAGTCCTCTTCGTTCATCTGACGCCGAAACTTGGTGCGCCACTCGGTCACGGTCACGGTGTAAAGGACGTAGGCCACGAGGGTTGCGAAGGTAATCAGGGCAAACCTCGCCTCGTACAGGTACAGGAGCACCCCGGTCACCAGGAGGATCTCGATCAGGGTAGGCAGGATGGAATAAAGCGTATAGCTCATGAGGCTCGAGATGCCGCGTACGCCACGCTCGATGTCCCGGGACAGCCCCCCAGTCTGCCGCTCCAAATGGAAGCGCAGGGACAGGGCGTGCAAGTGGCGGAAGACCTCCAGGGCAATGCGCCGCGCCGTCCGATGGGTGACTCGAGCGAATACGATCTCCCGCAGCTCGGTGAAGAGAGTGGTGGATAGTCGCAGCGCCCCGTAGGCGACGAGCAGCGCCAAGGGTACCGCCAGCAGCGCTCGGCTGCCGGAGAGGGCGTCCACGATCTCCTTGAGCACCACCGGGACGGCCACGTTCGCCAGCTTGGCGGCAAGCAAAAAGGCGAGGGCAGCCGCTACCCGGCCGCGGAACTCCCACAGATAGGGGAGGAGCCGTTTCAAGGTGCGCCAGTCGCCGCTTCGAGCGGCGGGCACCACTGAGTCGTGGGCGCGCATTTGAGGAGCACTCGCTAACATCCTAAGGTTATCAGCCTGCTGGCGGGCCGTCACTGGCAAGAGAACGCTCGATTGACGTCCATGCCCATGCCGGCCGAGAATCGCGGGAAGCCCGGGCCGATTTCCGCGTCTCGGAAGCCGGGAACGTCCGACCTTCCCAGGCCCTATGCCAGCCGCCCTGTCCCGGAGCAGAAATGTCCGCCCGTTCCGCCAATCCTTTCCCGGTCAGGCTGCCGGCCCAGGTGCACGTCATCGTGCGCGACTGGCTCAATTCCAATAGCGTGTTGATCCGGGGCAGCCGGGAAACAGCGCTCATCGACAGCGGGTACTCCACCTGTGCTGGCGAAATTCTCCGCCTGCTCCAGCGGCCCGAGGCGCTCGGATCCCGCCGGCTCGATCGGCTGATCAACACCCACTGCCACAGCGACCACGCGGGGGGCAACGCGACGCTGCGCAGCACCTACCGCTGCCGGGTGAGCATCCCCCAGGGAGAAGCCGCGTTGGTCGCGCGATGGGACACCCGGGCCCTGTGGCTCGACTACGCCGACCAGTACTGTGATCCCTTCCTCTACGACGACGTGATCGCCCCCGGCGAACGGCTGATCCTAGGCGATCTGGAATGGGAAGCCGTCCCCGTGCCCGGCCACGACATGGGGGCCCTCGCTTTCTATTGCGAGGAAGCGCGGTTGCTCGTGTCGGGTGACGCCTTGTGGGAGCGTGGACTCGGCGTCATCGCCCCGGAGAGCGGGGAGCCGGTGCGCCTCAAGGCAGCGCGGCAGGCGCTGGAGTTTCTCGCCCGCCTGGACGTGGAGACGGTAATTCCAGGCCATGGCCCACCCTTCAGCGACGTGGAGGCTGCCCTGGAGCGGGCCTTCAAGCGGCTGGAGGCGTTCCAGGCAGATCCTTCGCGCACCGCGCGCCATTTCCTCAAGGTCATGCTTATGTTCACCTTGCTGGAAAAAGGGCGCATGCCGCTCGCCGCCTTGCCCGCCTACCTGGAGGCGGTGGACGCATACCGAGAAGTGAATCGCCGGTTTCTGGGGCTTTCGGCGGCTGACTTGGCGGAACGGCTGGTGGCCGAACTGGAGCGTTCGGGGGCGCTCATCCGCCGCAGCGGGTTTATCGTCCCGGCTGCGGCGGGTACTCGAGCTTAAGCGCGGACCCTTCTCAATGGCCCATGCCCGGGGTGTTGATTTTCTTCCCGTTGCTGAGGGAAGTCAGGAAATACTCGATGTCGGCATATTCGGGCGCGTCGGGTGGCAGCTCGTTGGCCCGGATCGCCACCCCGCACCACTGGAAGCGCTTGCGAAGGGTCCAAATTTCCCCCTGGCTGGTGCGGTAATACGGGTGGTGGCCTACCTGGTTCTTGGAGCCCGTCAGGAACTGGCCCCGAATCCATTTGTTTTCCGCCAATCCGTGGCAGTCGTTGCAGGCAAAGTTGAGCTGCCCGATCTTGCGCCCCATGAGGGCCTTACCCCGCTCCGCGTGGGCCTTTTCTTCGGCGGTGCGGAAGCGGATGTTGATGGGCACGCCCCGCCCGAGGCTCCGCAAGTAGATGGACAGTTGGGTGTTTTCGTCCCCCTGCATGAGATACTCGGCGCCAGTGGTAGCGCGAGCGTGGCGGGTTATGAACTCTTCGGTGTTCAGCACCTTCTTCATCCGCGGCTCGTAATAGGGCATACGGGCCGCCCAGGTGCGAAACTCCTTCTTCGGATCCTTATGGCAGCTCGCGCACGACTTGCCGTTGGGACCTGGCGTGGCGAAGAGCTGTTCCCCCTTATCCCTTTCCCCCCAGGCGGGATTCTGGAATGGATCGTCGGGATCATAGGCCGGCTCGTCCTTGACCCGCCGGTTGGGATCGTCCCGTGGATCTTTAAACTGGGCAGGGGTTTTCAACGTCTTCAGGTACGCAACGATGTCTCGGATCTCTTCCGGCGAATAGAGCCCGTGCCGTCCCCAGGGGGGCATCATGCTGGCAGCGTTGAAAACCCGAGGATCATAGATATAGTTGTACAACCACCAATCGGTGCGCCCCCAGGTTCCGATGGTGGACAAATCCGGCCCCACATTTCCCGGCAGGGTCGCCCCCGGCAGGACGTGACAGGCCAGGCAGCCTCCGCCCCGGGAACGATCAAAGGCGAGTTTCTTTCCATTCTCCGCATTGCCGTCGGTGATGGGCCCGAACACCCGCTGGTAGCCCTCGACGGGGGGAGACGCGTCGGTGCGCAGGGTGTTGAACTTATCCCAGTTGGCCTGGGGCCAGGGAGCATACCGGACCCAGGGCACGGGTGCGGCGGGCTTTTCCATCTCCAGGGGCGCCGCGCCCCGCTTGCCGCCCTCGGCGGCGGAGACCGGCACAGCACAAGCCAAGGCCACCAGCGCCAGTGCAAAGCATGGTTTCATCCGTTTCATTTCACCCTCCTCCATGAGCGTGGTTCGGATTCTTCAAGCCGGATCCGATGCCACCGAACCGATCGAGAACGCCACCTGAAACGCCCGCATCAGGATACGAAAAAAAGGGGCGTTCTCGCGAACGCCCCAATAGCCAAAGGAGGAGGATGAAAGCAACGAGAAGCTCCCGCCGCCTTCATCCCCTTAGAAGCAATCGTCGTGCCAAAAATTTTCATGTCTATATTCAAGCGAATATATTCTTGGCGACAACCAGAACGCCCCCAGGCGCGCAAAATGTGCCGCATTATGGTGCGTGCCTTGCGCATCGCAGGGAAGTTTTCAAGGGAATTTTAGTTATTTACTGGATAATGTAGCGCTTAAGTCCGCGCGCTATCTAATAAAAATGGTCTATGCAGCAATAGAGGCTCCCTATCGAAGCGCGCCCGCGTACCGGGACGCCGGAAAGCTATAAACGGATCATGGTGGCGGACAAAGCCGCGTGATCGGAAATCCGGGACCAGGGATGCCCGTGATGGACGTGGGCATGCCTCACCTGGAAACCTCGGACATAAATCCGGTCCAGGCGGAACAGGGGCAGGGCCGAGGGGAAGCTGCGGGCCGCCCGGCCCCGGGTCAGCTCGAAGACTTCCCGCACTTCCAGGGTATCCACCAGGATCCGGCTTGCTTTGCCCTGCCAGTCGTTAAAGTCTCCGGCGATGATGAGGGGGGCGTTCTCCGGCACCAGCTCCCGGATGCGCCGCTCCAAGGTCCTCAACTGACGGGTACGGCCCCGGGCGAAAAGCCCCAGATGCACGCAGATGCAGTGCAACGTACGCGCCCAGCCGGGTACCTGGACTTCGCAATGCAACAGCCCCCGTCGCTCGAACCGATGGGTGGAAATGTCCTCGTTCTCCCAGGCGACGATGGGGAAGCGAGAGAGGATTGCGTTGCCGTGATGGCCCTCGTCGTAAACAGCGTTCTTCCCGTAGGCGAAGTCCACCCAGACGGTGTCGGCGAGGAATTCGTACTGGGGCTTAACCGGCCAGTTGTGAAAACGCTCCGCGTGTCCCTCGTGGGCCCCGACGACCTCCTGCAGGAAGACCACGTCCGCGCCCAGGGCGTGGATTCGGTCCCGCAACTCGTGTACCACCATGCGGCGATTGAAGTGGGAAAATCCTTTATGGATGTTATAGGTTGCGACGTGCAACGTATCGGTCATCGTTGGCGAGGGCTACCACGGCTCGGCGGTTATGTTACTGGTTTCTCCCGGGCGGTGGAACGGGCCCGCCGCGCCGTTCCATCTCCCGCACCATCCCCTCCAGTTGCCGGCGCACGTTGTAGCGGATGAGAAGCGGTCCGACGAGGGGCGGTACCCAGAAATCCGGCACCAGGCGAGCGTAATAAGCGATGCGAGTGCCAGCGCCGTTCGGGCTCAAACGCCATTCCCCCTCCAGCGCCTTGAAGTTGCCCGATACCGCCTTGAAGCGGATACGCTCCTCGGGGTCCTCCTGCAGGGCGAGCAAGGCCCGGTACTCGGCGCGGAAGAACAGCACCCGGTTCTCGCCCCGCAGGTCCAGTCGCCTCTCACCTGCGCTGCCGGCTACCCACCGGCTGTACGTTACATCGGGAACGAAATCGGCGAACCGGGTGTAGTCCGTCAAGGTAGCCCAGACCGCTCGCAGCGGCACCGGCAGGTCGAACTCTCCCCGGATAAAAATCGTCCCGCCTTCGCGGCTGACCTCCAGCTCGTCGGCGGCTGCGGCGATCAGCGTGACGGAGATTAGCTTGCTGGAGGCTTCGCGGCTGACCTCCAGCTCGTCGGCGGCTGCGGCGGCCAGGGCGCCAGCCCAGAGGCACACCAGCGCCAGGAGGGCCGCCAGGCGGCTGCGTCGCTCAGGATACGTGCAGCATGCGCTCCAAAGCGATGCGGGCAAGATGGGCCTCTTCCTCGGGCACCTTGATCCGGTTGACTACCTTCCCTTGGGCCAGGTTTTCCAGCGTCCAGGCCAGGTGTTGCGGATCGATGCGGGCCATGGTAGAGCACATGCACACCGTGGGCGCCATGAAGTGGACGATCTTGCCCTCGGGCTTGAACTGCTCGGCGATGCGATTGACCAGGTTGAGTTCGGTGCCCACGAGCCAGCGGGTGCCCGCCGGCGCCTCCGCAATGGTCTTGATGATGAACTCGGTGGAACCTACGTAATCGGACAGCCGGCAGACATCGAAATTGCATTCCGGGTGAGAGATGACGATGGCGTCCGGGTGCTGGCTCTTATAGCGCAGGATGTGGCTTGCCTGGAACATCTGGTGCACCGAGCAATGGCCTTTCCAGAGCAGGAGCTTGGCCGTACGGATCTTATCCGGATCCAGGCCGCCCATGGGCTCGTCTGGATCCCACACCTGCATCTCCTCTAGAGGAATGCCCATCTGGTGGCCGGTCCAGCGCCCCAGGTGCTGGTCCGGGAAAAACAGGACCTTGGGCCGCCGAGCGAGGGACCACTCCAGGATCCTGCGGGCGTTGCTGGACGTGCACACGATGCCCCCGTGCTCGCCGCAGAACGCCTTGAGGTCGGCCGCCGAATTGATGTAAGTGACCGGTGTCACCTGATCGTCGGGATCCAGGACCTGGGAGAGCTCCTGCCATGCCCGCTCCACCTTGGCCAGGTTCGCCATGTCGGCCATGGAGCAGCCGGCGGCCAGGTCCGGCAGGATCGAGATCTGATCGGGCCGGCTGAGGATGTCGGCCACCTCGGCCATGAAGTGCACGCCGCAAAAGACGATGTATTCGGCATCCGTCTGGGCAGCGAGCCGGGAGAGCTTCAAAGAGTCTCCGGTCAGGTCGGCGTGCTTGTACACGTCGGCCCGCTGGTAGTGGTGACCCAGGATCACGGCCCGCTTGCCGAGCGCCGACTTGGCGGCCTGGATGCGCTCTTGGCAATCCTCGTCCGGCAGGCGCTGGAAGCGATCGAAGGCGATGGCGGCAGTGTGCACGGCTGTAATAACCTCTTCCCGTTGCCCAGTTCTCAAAGCGGGATATGCAATCCTTTTCAGACCTCTTCAAGCGGGTCGGGGTTTCCCCACCCGCTGGGGGAGCAAGAGAATAGCGTCCCGGTTGCTCCAGGAAAAGACCCTCTGCGCCGCCTCCCGGTAGGGCAGCCATAGATAGCCCACATGCTCCTGGGGCGCTAGCCGCACCGGCATGGGCGCCGGCACCTCTAGGGCGAAGACGTGCTCCGTGTTATGGGTGACCCCTGGCGCATAACGGTGACGCCATTCCCGGAAGATCTCGTAGCGGTTGGTGATCCCCCAGTCCGTAAGCCGGTAGGCGGCGGGGTCGAGGCCCGTCTCTTCCGCCACTTCCCGCCGGGCCGTCTGCTCCAAGGTCTCCCCCGGGTTCTGGCTGCCGGTTACCGACTGCCAGAACCCCGGCCGGTCGGCCCGTTCCAACAATAGCACCTCGAGCGCCGGCGTATGGATCAAGACCAGCACCGAGATCGGTATCTTGTAGGGGTCACTTGCCACCCGGCGGCTTGATCTGTTCAAGCTCTCGCGGTCTCCGGACGGCGGACGCGAATGTGCAGCTCCCTGAGCTGCCCTTCGTCCACCGGGCTCGGCGCGCGAGTCAGCAGGCACTGGCCTCGTTGGGTCTTGGGGAAGGCGATCACGTCCCGGATCGATTCCGCCCCTGCCATCAACGCCACGATCCGGTCGAGCCCGAAGGCGATGCCGCCATGGGGCGGCGCGCCGTATTGCAGCGCTCGTAGCAGGAAACCGAACTTCTGCTCGGCCTCCTCGGCACTGATGGCGAGGGCCCGGAACACTTTCGATTGCACCTCCTGGCGATGGATGCGCACCGAGCCTCCGCCGATCTCCCAGCCGTTGAGCACCATGTCATAGGCCTTAGAGCGAGCCCGCCCCGGCTCGCACTCCAGCAGATCCTCGTGGCCCGCCGCAGGTGAAGTAAAGGGGTGGTGCAGGGCGGTCCAGCGCTTTGTCTCCTCGTCCCACTCGAACATGGGGAAATCCACCACCCACAGAGGCCGCCAGCCGGACTCCACCAGCCCCCGGTCGTGGGCGAGCCGCAGCCGTAGCGCGCCGAGGGATTCGTTGACCACCTTGGCCCGGTCGGCGCCGAAGAAGATGAGGTCGCCATCTTTGGCTCCGGTGCGCTCCAGAATCGCCTGAACCGCTTGCGGGGAGAGGAACTTGAGGATGGGCGATTGCAGGCCCTCGACCCCCCTTTCCAACGCGTTCACCTTAATGTAGGCGAGCCCCTTGGCGCCGTAGATCTTGACATACTCCGTATAGTCGTCGATCTCTTTACGCGTGAGCTCGCCACCCCCCGGCAGGCGCAACGCCGCCACCCGCCCGCCCGGCAGGCGCGCCGCGTCGCGGAATACCTTGAACTCCTCTTCCCTCATGGCATCGGTGAGCTCGGTGAGCACGAGGGGAATACGCAGGTCGGGTTTGTCCGAGCCATACTGCGCCATGGCTTCGTCATAGGTGAGGCGCGGGAAAGGCGTGGGCAGCTCCACGTCCAGGACTGCCTTGAACACGCTACGGATCATCTCCTCCATGAGGGCGGTGATCTCCGGCACGTCCAGGAACGAAGTCTCCACGTCGATCTGGGTGAACTCCGGCTGCCGGTCCGCCCTCAAGTCCTCGTCGCGGAAGCATTTGACGATCTGATAGTAGCGATCGAAGCCCGCCATCATCAGGAGCTGCTTGAACAACTGCGGCGACTGGGGCAGGGCGTAGAACTCCCCCGGATGCAGCCGACTCGGCACCAGGAAATCCCGCGCTCCCTCGGGAGTGGAGCGGGTAAGCATAGGGGTCTCGATGTCGACGAAGCCGTGCCGATCCAGAAATTCCCGCACCGCCATGGCCACCCGGTGGCGCAGCCGCAGGTTGCGCTGCATCTGCGGTCGCCGCAGGTCGAGTACCCGGTGCTCCAGGCGCACCTGCTCGCTGATGGTCTCGTCGTCCATGGGGAATGGAGGCGGCAGGGAGGGGTTGAGCACTTCCACTTGGTGAGCAAGCACCTCCACCTCTCCACTCGCCAGATTAGGATTCACCGTGCCTGCGGGGCGCTCTCGCACTCGGCCCGCGACCCGAAGCACGTACTCGTTGCGCACTGAATCGGCTACCCGGAACGGCTCCGGCCGCTCCGGGTCGCACACGATCTGTACCAGCCCTTCCCGGTCCCGCAGGTCAATGAAGATGACACCGCCGTGATCGCGCCGCCGATGCACCCAACCGTACAAGGTGACCTCCTGGCCTGCGTGTTGGCGGTTAATCCATCCGCAATAGGTTGTTCGCATGTCGATCCGATGAGAGCTTCGGCCCTGAGCGGCAATACGGTGTTCCCGGTACCCGCCTAGGCTATTGAGGGAATCAAGCGATTTTGGCCTGTCCTCGGCGGCCGCCTATGCCAGGCTTCGCCTCCGGGGCGACCACACCCATCGAGATGATGTACTTGAGCGCCGCGTCGACGCTCATGTTGAGCTCGACCACATCACCTTTAGGCATCATCAGGAAGAAGCCAGAAGTGGGGTTGGGCGTAGTGGGCACATAAACGCTCACGTACTCGCCTTGCAGGTGGTTAGCCACATCCCCACCCGGTTTCCCAGTGAGAAAGGCGATGGTCCACGCCCCAGGCCGCGGGTACTGAATCAGGAGCGCCTTGCGGAAAGCCACCCCTTTACTGGAGAAAAGGGTGTCGCTCACCTGTTTGACGCTATAGTAGATGGACTTCACCACCGGAATGCGCCGCAGCATCCCCTCCCAATAATCGATCAGGCGCTGCCCGATAACGTTGGTCGCAAACACTCCGGTAGCCAATACCACTGCGAAGCTCAGGATCACCCCCAGTCCCGGTATTCGAAACCCGAGCCAGCGCTCTGGCTGCCAGGCGTCGGGCAAAAGGAGCAAGGTCTGATCCATGCTGTTCACCAGCAAGTTGAGCACCCAGAGGGTGATTCCGAGCGGTATCCAGATCAGCAGCCCGGTGACCAAGTATTTTTTCATGCGTCCGCCTTCGATGCGGCGCAACCGCACGTGCCCGCGCCGCAAGCGTGGCCCGATGAGGTGCCTTCCTTGGACTCCGATTTCGCCGCAGGCCTGGAGCCGCTATTCTTGAAGTCGGTCACGTACCAGCCCGTGCCCTTAAGCTGGAAGCCGGCTGCCGTGAGCAGCTTATTGAACGATTCCTGGCCGCACTGGGGGCACACGGTCAAGAGCGGCTCTCCCACCTTCTGCAAATACTCCTGCTGAAAACCGCAGGATGAACAGCGATACTCGTAGATCGGCATAGCTACCCCCCTGAAAAATCAATCAAAATATTATACCTTGCGCACAGCAGGCAAGGGAAAAATGGGGGTCTAGGAAGCGGATTGCAAGTCGCAGAGAGAACTTTGGCGTTTTGAGCGCATAAGAGCTTGCCCAATCGTGAGTTATCCCGCTATGCTGCAAAGCAGCATGTAGACGGTGGCCGGACGAGGAGCCGTTCCGCCTTGACTTCGTATAATCGGTTTTTCCATCTCTTCTTACCCCAGGGGGATTTCCTTGACCCAACCCTTCGGACGCTGCCAAGCGCTGATTGACCGGGCCCGCTCCCGCGGGCCGGTGGCCACTGCCGTGGTTTATCCGGTCAGCCGGGAAGGCCTGCTGGGAGCGGTCGAAGCCGCCCGATGCGGGCTCATCCACCCTCTGCTCGTCGGTCCGGGTGAAGTCATTCGCCGAATAGCGACCGAAGTGGGGGTGGACTTGGCCGGATATGCCCTGATCGAGGAGTCCGATCCGGTCGCCTGTGCCGCCCGGGCCGCCGCCTTAGCCCAAGCAGGGGAAGTCCAGGCGATCATGAAGGGGAGCCTCCACACCGACGAGCTGATGGGGGTGATCGTGTCCCGGGAGGCAGGCCTGCGGACCCAGCGGCGCATCAGCCACGTTTTCGTCATGGACGTGGCCGCCTATCCCAAGCTGCTCCTCATTTCGGACGCAGCGGTCAACATCGCCCCCGGCCTCGCCACCAAGCGCGACATCGTGCAAAACGCCATCGACGTGGCCCGGGTGATCGGGGTGGACACGCCGCGGGTCGCCCTGCTCTCAGCGGTGGAAACCGTCAACCCGGACATCCCCTCTACCGTGGATGCGGCAGCCCTGTGCAAGATGGCCGATCGAGGCCAGATCACCGGCGCCGTCTTGGACGGTCCCCTGGCCTTGGACAACGCCATCTCGGCGCAAGCCGCCAGCATCAAGGGCATCGCTTCCCCCGTCGCCGGTCAGGCGGATGTGCTGGTAATCCCTAACCTGGAAGCGGGCAACATGCTCTATAAGCAACTGGTTTATCTCTCCGGAGCCCTCGCCGCTGGCGTCGTCGTGGGCGCCCGGGTGCCGGTGGTCCTCACCAGCCGCGCCGACACGCCCGCGAGCCGCATTGCCTCCACCGCCGTTGCTTGCCTCCTCGCCCAGGCCCGAAAAGCGAGTACCGAATGAGCGATCACATCCTGGTCGTTAACGCCGGCTCGTCCAGCGTAAAGTTTGCCGTCTACCCTGTGGACGGGGATTGGAAGGCCCACTACTGCATGCGGGGCGAGCTGGAAGGGATCGGTCATGCGCCCCGCTTGCACGCCAGGACACCTCAGGGCCCGCTGGCCGACGAGGAATTGCCGCCCTCTGGCGATGCCCGGTCCTTCGGGCCACGGGAAGCGGTAGCCTTTCTGGTCGAGTGGCTAGGCCGACACCTGGTGCAGCATCGGCTGGTGGCCGCCGGTCACCGGGTGGTCCACGGGGGTGAGCGCTTCTCGGCGCCTGTGCTCATGACGCCCGAGGTCATGAGCGAGCTCCAGCAGCTCGTGCCCCTGGCCCGCCTGCACGAGCCCTGGGAGCTGGAGGCCATCCGGGTTTTGGCCCAGGTGAGGCCAGACCTGCACCAGGTCGCCTGTTTCGATACCGCGTTCCACGCCACCCAACCGGAGGTAGCGCGGCGTTTTGCCCTACCGCGCCGGTTCCACGACGAGGGGGTGAAGCGTTATGGCTTCCACGGCCTGTCCTATGAATACGCCGCCCACGCCTTGCCGGTCTTGGTGGGAGACCGCGCCTTGGGCCGCGTCGTGGTGGCCCATCTCGGCAACGGGGCGAGCCTTTGCGCCTTGCAGGGGCTAAAAAGCGTCGCCACCACCATGGGCTTCACGGCTCTGGACGGCCTGGTAATGGGTACCCGCCCGGGGGCTCTGGACCCGGGCGTACTCCTCTATCTGATGCAGGAGCGGAACATGACGGTGGAGCAGGTGAGCGACTTGCTGTACTTCCGCTCGGGGCTTCTGGGCGTCTCGGGTTTAAGCCACGATATGCGGGCGCTCCTGGCGAGCCTCGATCCCCGGGCCCAAGAAGCCGTAGAGCTTTTCGTCTACCGGGTAGTACGGGAAGTGGGCTCCCTGGCCGCCGCCCTGGGAGGGCTGGACGTGCTGGCCTTTAGCGGTGGCATCGGCGAGCGCTCACCCGAGATCCGGGAGCGCGTTTGCACTCAGCTTGCATGGCTGGGGATCGAGCTCGACCCCGGCGCCAACCAAGCGGGCGGGCCGATGGTGAGCGCGCCCGCAAGCCCCGTTCCCGTGTGCGTGGTCCATTGCAACGAGGAGCTGGTAATCGCCCGCCACACCTGCCGGCTGCTGCAGCGGCGAGGGCTCATCGCCCGTAGCCGCCCGGCCGCTACCGCCTAGATACCCCTCAGAAGGGAATATCGTCCTCGAAGTCGTCGAAGCTGCTGCCGCTCGAAGCCTTTGTCCGTGCGGGGCTCGGAGCGGCACCCCCACTCTCCCGGTCGGCCGCCTCGATAGCGCCCCCTCCCCGCGGCCCTAGCATCTGCATCCGCTCGGCGACGATCTCGGTGGTGTAGCGGTCCTGGCCCTCCTTGTCCTGCCACTTGCGGGTGCGCAGACTCCCTTCCACGTACACCTGGCTGCCTTTTTTGAGATACTCCCCGGCGATCTCGGCCAGTTTGCCGAAGAAAGCGACCCGGTGCCACTCGGTGCGTTCTTGTTTTTCCCCGTTCTTGTCCTTCCAGGTCTCGCTAGTGGCCAGGCGTATATTGGTTACGGCGTCGCCGCTGGGCAGATAGCGTACTTCGGGATCGGCGCCCAAGTTGCCGATCAGAATCACTTTATTGACAGATGCCATCGGAAAACCCTCTTGGCCCCGATTGGGGCGAGCAACAGCATAGCGCAGAAGTCCGACGGCCGCCATCGGGAGGGAGCGGGAAAGAGAAATCTGCTGACCGGGCGCCATTCAAGCGCAAGCCTCCTCTAGCCGCTCCGGGGGCAAGCCGCACGCCGTCTCGAGTCGAGCACTGAAAATTCAGTACACTAATAGATTTGGCTCAGTTTACTTCCGAGCGATGGATTTCATTCGAATCCGCGGAGCTCGCACGCACAACCTCAAGAATATTCACGTCGATCTGCCACGCAACCGGCTGGTGGTAATCACGGGCCTTTCCGGTTCGGGCAAGTCCTCCCTTGCCTTCGATACCCTCTACGCCGAGGGGCAGCGCCGCTACGTGGAGTCCCTCTCTGCCTACGCCCGTCAGTTCCTCGAGCTCATGGAAAAGCCGGACGTGGATCTGATCGAGGGGCTCTCCCCAGCCATCGCCATCGAGCAGAAGGCGGCTTCCCAGAATCCCCGTTCCACTGTGGGCACAGTGACTGAGATCCACGACTACCTGCGCTTGCTGTTCGCCCGCGCCGGCGATCCCCATTGCCCTGAGCACGGCATCGTCTTGCAGGCCCAGAGCGTGAGCCAGATGGTAGACCACGTGCTGCAGTTGCCGGAGGGCACCCGTCTCATGATCCTGGCGCCGGCGGTGGTAGGCCGTCGAGGCGAGCAGGCAGAATTGTTCGACGAGCTGCGCGCCCAGGGCTTCGTGCGGGTGCGCGTGGACGGCAGGGTCTATGAGCTGGAGGCGCTGCCGAAGCTCGCCAAGAACCGCAAGCATACGGTGGAGGTGGTGGTGGACCGGCTGCGGGTCGCGCCTGACGCCAAACAGCGCCTGGCAGAGTCCTTCGAGACAGCGCTGCGCCACTCCGACGGACGGGCCCTCGCCGTCGAAATGGATACTGGCCGCGAGCACATGTTCTCCTCCCGTTTCGCCTGCCCGGTGTGCAGCTACGCCCTGCCCGAGTTGGAGCCCAGACTTTTTTCCTTCAACAATCCGATGGGGGCGTGCCCCGAGTGCGACGGACTGGGAATTATCACTTTCTTCGATCCGAAGCGGGTGGTGGCTTTCCCCCATCTCTCTCTCGGTGCCGGTGCCATTCGAGGTTGGGACCGCCGCAACCAGTTCTATTACCAGCTTCTCATGAGCCTTGCGAAGCACTACGGCTTCGATATCGAAAAGCCTTTCGAAGAGTTGCCCGAGAAAATACAGCAGGTAATTCTCTATGGCTCGGGTGAGGAGCGCATCCGCTTCACCTATCTGGGCGACAAGGATCAGCGCCACCGGCGTGAGCATCCTTTCGAGGGCATCATCCCCAACCTGGAACGACGCTATCGCGAGACCGATTCCATCGTTGTGCGCGAAGAGCTGGCCAAGTACCTGAACACCCGGATCTGCCCCCAGTGCCAAGGCACGCGACTGCGGTTGGAGGCGCGGCACGTACGCTTCGCCGGTCGCACAATCTATGAGCTGTCCTCCATGCCCTTGAAAGATGCCCAGGCGTTTTTCGAGGGCTTGAGCCTCTCTGGCGCGAAACAAGCGATCGCCGACAAGATCGTAAGAGAGATCACCAATCGCCTGCGCTTCCTGAACGACGTGGGGCTGGATTACCTTACCTTGGACCGCTCCTCGGACACCCTCTCGGGAGGAGAGGCCCAGCGTATCCGCCTCGCTTCCCAGATCGGCTCAGGACTCACGGGAGTGATGTACGTGCTGGATGAGCCGTCCATCGGGTTGCACCAACGGGACAACGATCGACTGCTCTCGACCCTAAAGAGTCTACGCGATCTTGGAAACACGGTGATCGTGGTCGAGCACGACCGTGAGGCGATCCTGAGCGCCGATCACGTGGTAGACATGGGCCCCGGCGCTGGAGAGCACGGTGGTCAGGTAATCGCCCAGGGGCCGCCTGCGTCGATACTGGCGGCTGAAGCTTCCCTTACGGGGCAGTACCTCTCGGGAGCGCGTACCATCGCCGTCCCGCGGCAACGGCGTCGGCCCCATACGGAGCGGCGGTTGCGGCTGATAGGAGCAAGCGGCAACAACCTGCGGGGTGTCACCCTGGACGTGCCGGTGGGCTTGTTCGTCTGCGTGACCGGCGTCTCCGGTTCAGGCAAGTCGACCCTCATCAACGATACCTTGTACGCCGCGATGGCTCGCGCCCTGTACGGCGCGAGCCTGGAGCCCGCACCTCATGAGCGCCTCGAAGGAATCGAGTATTTCGACAAGGTAGTGAGCGTAGACCAGAGCCCCATCGGGCGTACGCCCCGCTCCAATCCGGCCACCTACACGGGTCTATTCACCCCGATCCGGGAACTCTTTGCCCAAGTTCCCGAAGCCCGAGCGCGGGGCTACGGGCCCAACCGCTTCTCCTTCAATGTCAAAGGAGGTCGGTGTGAAGCTTGCCAGGGCGACGGCATGCTCAAGGTAGAGATGCACTTTCTGCCCGATATCTACGTGCAGTGCGACGTATGCCACGGGCGCCGCTATAACCGGGAGACCCTCGAGATCCGCTATAAGGGAAAGACCATCCACGAGGTCTTAGCGATGAACGTGGAACAGGCCTACGAATTCTTCCAGTCCGTGCCCTTGGTCGCCCGCAAACTGCGCACCCTGCTGGACGTGGGACTGGGATACATGTCCCTCGGACAGTCGGCCACCACTCTCTCCGGCGGGGAAGCCCAGCGAGTAAAGCTCGCCCTAGAACTTTCCAAGCGGGACACCGGACGCACCCTCTATATACTGGACGAACCCACCACGGGGCTTCATTTCCACGACATCGATCTGCTGCTCAAGGTGCTGCACCGCCTGCGGGACCGCGGCAATACCGTCATCGTCATCGAGCACAACATGGACGTCATCAAGACCGCGGACTGGATCGTAGACTTGGGGCCGGAAGGTGGCGACCGGGGGGGTCGCATCATCGCCGAAGGACCGCCCGAGCAAGTGGCCATGGTGCCGGAGAGTTTCACCGGGCAATATTTAAAGCGCATATTCACCCCCTGACGAGACATTCATGGGAAAAAGAACGATGGAACCGAAAACCCTTCTCATCGAGAGTTTCCGCGCTGCAGTCGCTGCGGCCGATCCCCTGCACATCGTACCGCGGCACTTGCCTCCACCCCCCCGGGGGCGCACCCTAGTGGTGGGAGCGGGCAAAGCCGCCGCCTCCATGGCGAAGGCGGTGGAAGACCATTGGCCGGCCGAGGCGCCCCTCTCGGGCCTGGTCATCACCCGCTACCAGCACGGGCTGCCCACCCGGCGCATCCGGGTGGTGGAAGCGGGCCATCCAGTTCCTGATGAAAGCGGGGAGGCGGCGGCCCGGGAAATCCTCCAGGAAGTGAAGCGAGTGGGACCGGACGACCTGGTCCTCGCCCTGGTAAGCGGCGGAGGCTCCAGCCTGTTGTCCCTCCCTGCACCGGGCATCGACATGGCAGACCTCAAGGCGGTGACGCGAGAACTGCTCGCCTGCGGGGCTTCCATCCAAGAGATCAACACGGTGCGCAAGCACTTGTCGCTAATCCAGGGCGGGCGCCTCGCGGCGGCTTGCCAAGCGCCGGTGCTCGCGCTCATTGTCTCCGACGTGACCGGCGACGACCCGACCCACATCGCCTCGGGACCCTTTGCCCCCGATCCGACCACCTATGAGGACGCCCTGGCCGTCTTAAGGGAATATCGGATCGAGCCGCCCCCCGCCGTACGCGCCCACCTGGAGCGCGGCTGCAAGGGGAGCCTTCCCGAGACCCCCAAGCCGGGAGATCCGATTTTCGATCGCGTGGAAAACCGCATCATCGCCACCGCCCATGGGTCGCTAGTCGCCGCAGGAGAGTACTTTCGCCGCCGCCAGATCCCTACTGCTATCCTGGGCGACAGCGTCACGGGAGAAGCGCGAGAAGTCGCCCGGGTGTATGCGGCGCTAGTGCGGGAAGTGCGGGCCTACGGCCATCCTTGGAAGCCGCCGGTTGCCCTGGTGTGTGGCGGCGAGACCACGGTGACTGTGCAGGGCAAGGGGCGCGGTGGGCGGAACTGCGAGTTCCTTCTGGCTTTGACCCTCGCGTTGGAGGCCCTACCGAAGGTCCATGCCATTGCCTGCGACACCGATGGCATCGATGGCACAGAAGACAACGCGGGTGCCGTCTGTGGTCCTGATACACTGACCCGAGCCCGAACGCTCAGCCTGGACGCCAGAGCGCGACTCGCGAACAACGACGGCTACACTTTCTTCGAGCGCTTGGGTGACCTAGTGATCACCGGGCCCACCCGCACCAACGTCAACGACTATCGGGCGATGCTGATTCTGTAAAGTCCAGGCGGCGCTGTACCCACCCACCGTCGTAGACCAATCCCTCGGGCGTCCAACGGGCGGCCGGATGCACCCGATGCCGAATGCTCATCCCTGGCTGCAAGAGATGGACCACCGGGTGGCCGCGGGCGCACAGGTAGTCCGCGATCAGGGAGCGATGGCAGCGTTGGGGCGCCCGTTCCGCGCACATGAGCGCGAGGGGTGCCTGCTCGGCCAGAGACAGGACCGCAGCGATGGCAGCCTGAAAGACCTCTGTTTGCATATGATCGGCAAAGCCCCGGAAGGCCGGCTCTTTCAGCCCCACGTGGGGTGAGCCGGTCCTCGGCCGGCGGAAACCTCCTAAGGCCTCTCCCTGCCATTCATAACCGATTCCCGCTTTCTGAAGAGCGGCTTCCAGGTGCGCGCGCTCGAACTGAGCGTGCCGGCGGGAGACGGGGTAAGCCCGCACGTCCACTAGCCGGGCGATGCCCTGACTTTTGAGCAGGTCGATCAGCTCTGCAACCGGACGGGCCCCATGGCCCACCGTATAGACGAATGCCACGCCGTCTCTTACTCCCAGGCAACCCGAGTGCCGACGGAGAGTCCCAGCATTACTTTCGCGCTATCTCGATTCATCGCCACTTCCACGAGGCCCAGACAATTCTCGTACCAGAAAGGAATGCCGGGGGCGACTTCGCTGAAGACACGCCCATGGGCAAGAGAGTATCCGGCCACCCGCAGACGGCGTTCATGGCTTACGCCTTGGGCGCGGAGCCCGGTCATCGCGTTGCCGTAGTGGTCGATGTAGATGACCCGGGCCAGGTCGTCAGCAGGAAACCGCACCTCAAGTGCCGGCACCGGCTGCAGGAAGGTCGCTGGATTGTCGCCTTTGGCCAGGCGCGCCGCCACCGGTGCGAACAGATCGCGACCATGGAACGATGCACTCAGCCGAGCAGGCCGCCAGACGATACGATGGTACCTCGCTTCCCGCGCGCGCGCCCCCACCACCGAAAGCAAGCCGTTGTCCGGTCCAACGAACCAGCAGCCGGAGGCCTCGACCGCCACTGGCTGGCGCGGGCCGCCGACACCAGGATCCACCACCGCCATGAACACCGAGCCGGGTGCGAACTCGGCGGCCAGCGCAGCAAGCAGGTGGGCGCCCGCCTCTACGTCGAAAGCCGGAACGTCGTGCAACAGGTCGATCACCCGCGTGTGCGGCGCTTCCCGCGCCAGCACTCCGTGCACCTGGCCGACGTAGAGGTCGGCAGCGCCGAAATCGGTGAACAAGACGATGGCCACGGTGGGTCCGCGATCAAAGCCGGAAGGCAGGTAGAACCCGGCTTCCGGTAGCGCGCCGACTTCCGCTCGGACTCGTCCTCGGGCTAGTTTTGCGCCCTCTTTTCGTGTTTATACGCCAGTCGGGCTCTCTCCACGAGCTCTACCAGCCCAGGGGCACCTATTCCTTAGACTCCTTTTGCCCTGCAGCTTGTCCTGCCGACTCAGGCCTGTCCAAAAGTTCTACCAGGGCCATCGGCGCGTTGTCACCTTGACGGAATCCGAATTTCAGGATGCGCAGGTAACCGCCGTTGCGGTTCTTATAGCGAGGGCCCAGCTCGTCGAAGAGTTTGACCACGTTCTGCCGGTCGCGCAGCCGGTTGAATGCGAGGCGGCGATTGGCCACCGTCGGCGTCTTAGCCAGGGTGATGAGGGGTTCCGCCACGCGGCGCAGCTCCTTCGCTTTGGGCAGCGTGGTCTTGATGACCTCATGCCGCAGCAGCGAGTTGGTCATGTTACGGAACATGGCCAGCCGGTGGCTGGTGGTACGGTTGAGCTTTCGATATCCCTGACGGTGGCGCATGGTGGTGTCCTTTGTCTTTTACCGGCTCGGCTCAGCCCTTTCTAGTGTACCGGACGGCAAGTTCTCGCTCCGGCCAACCTGAAGGTTACCCTGCGCTGAAACTGGCCCCAGCAGCCTTCTGCGGTCAAAACCGGCCAATGTCACTTCCCTTACGGCCTTTCCAGCCCCGCGGGTGGCCAGTTTTCCAGCTTCATTCCGAGGGTGAGCCCGCGGGAGGCCAGCACTTCCTTAATCTCGTTGAGAGACTTGCGCCCTAGGTTGGGAGTCTTCAAGAGTTCCGTTTCCGTGCGCTGGATCAGATCGCCAATGTAATAGATGTTTTCCGCCTTTAGACAGTTGGCTGAACGCACGGTGAGCTCCAGGTCGTCCACCGGCCGCAGCAAAATGGGATCCACCTGGGGAGACTTGGGAGCTTCCACCTGGGCCGGCGTGCCTTTGAGGTCGGCGAACAAGGACAACTGGTCCACCAGGATCCGGGCTGCGTAGCGGATTGCCTCCTCGGGCTCGATGACGCCATTGGTTTCGACATCCATGACGAGCTTGTCCAGATCAGTGCGCTGCTCGACCCGGGCACTTTCCACCGTGTAACTCACCCGACGCACGGGGCTGAATGAGGCGTCCAGCATGATGGTGCCGATACCCCGCCCGGCCGTTTCGCTCGGTCGACGCACGGTCGCGGGTACGTAGCCGCGGCCCTGCTCCACCTTGATCTGCATTTCCAGCTTGCCCCCCGCAGCCAGATGGGCGATTACGTGCTCGGGATTGACGATTTCCACGTCGTGGGTAACTTCGATATCGGCGGCCGTTACCGGACCCTCGCCCTGCTTTTTGAGGGTCAGAGTGGCTTCGGTGCGATTGTGCAGCTTCAGCACCACACCTTTCAGGTTGAGCAAGATGTCGACCACATCCTCGCGCACTCCCTCGATTGTCGAGTACTCGTGGAGTACCCCGTTAATGTGTACTTCAGTCGGCGCAAATCCGGGCATGGATGAAAGAAGGACACGCCGCAACGCGTTGCCCAACGTGTGGCCGTAGCCGCGCTCGAACGGCTCCATGGTGATGCGCGCGTACATGGGCGACAGATGCTGCACGTCAACGATGCGCGGCTTGAGAAAACCACTGGCTTGCATGTTTACCACCTCTTCATCAACTGGCGCGCGACCACTTTCGCGTTCCCTTTTCGACCCTGCTACGGCGCCCCAGTATGGACCTCATCTCCGGGCGCTCGGGCCTACTACTTGGAATAAAGCTCGACCACCACGTTTTCGTTGATGGTCTGGGGAAGCTCGGAGCGCTGGGGCCGCGCTTTGAACGTTCCCTTCAGCGCCTTGACATCGACCTCTATCCATTCGGGAAAGCCTCGCTGCTCGGCCGCTTCCACTGCCGCTTTTACGCGCAGCTGCTCCTTGGCTCTTTGCGCAACCTCGACAACGTCCCCGGGCCTGAGCCGATACGACGGTATGTTCACCCGACGTCCATTCACCAGGATGCCATTGTGGCGCACGAGCTGCCGGGCCTCGGCCCGGGAAGCTCCAAAGCCCATGCGGAAAGCGACGGTATCCAGGCGGCTTTCCAGCAGCTGCAGCAGGGTTTCCCCAGTAATTCCTTTGCGGCGGTCGGCCTCGAGATAGAGATTGCGGAACTGCCGCTCCAATAGCCCATAGGTGCGCCGCAGCTTCTGCTTCTCGCGTAGCTGGATCGCGTAGTCGGAGAGCCGTCCGCTCTTCTGGCCGTGCTGCCCGGGAGGATAGCTGCGGCGCTCCACCGGACACTTGTCCGTGAAGCACTTCTCGCCCTTAAGAAACAGCTTCTCGCCTTCGCGGCGGCACTGCCGGCACTTGGCATCCAGGTATCTCGCCACGCTCTATCTCCTCGGGTATCAGATACGGCGCCGCTTCGGCGGGCGCACGCCGTTGTGCGGGATCGGGGTCACGTCCGAGATGCTGGTGATCTTGAAGCCGACCGCGTGCAGCGCACGCACTGCGGACTCGCGCCCGGGGCCGGGCCCCTTGATCCTGACCTCTAGGTTCTTTACCCCGTACTCCTGCGCGGCCCGTCCCGCCTGCTCGGCAGCGACTTGGGCGGCAAACGGTGTGCTCTTGCGCGAACCCTTGAATCCACTGCTTCCGGCCGTGGCCCATGCCAGGGCGTTCCCTTGCCGGTCGGTGATCGTCACGATGGTGTTGTTAAACGACGCATGAATGTGGGCGATGCCTTCGGCCACATTCTTTTTGACCTTCTTTCGCACCCTGGTGCTGGTTTTCGCCATACGGGTTCCTTACTTGGCTTGTGTCGCGGTCTTTTTGGCGGCGCCGATGATCTTGCGCGGGCCCTTGCGGGTGCGCGCGTTGGTGCGGGTTCGCTGCCCGCGCACGGGAAGACCCCGGCGGTGCCGCGCTCCCCGGTAGCAGCCCAGATCCATCAGCCGCTTGATGCTCATGGACACTTCCCGGCGCAGATCACCCTCCACTGTGTATTTGCCCACCTCGTCGCGCAGGCGATCCATCTCGGAGTCGCTCAAGTCCTTGATTTTCTTAGAACCATCTATTCCGGCAGCCGCGCAAATACGGCGCGCCCGACTGCGTCCAATACCATAGATCGCGGTGAGCGCAATCACGGCGTGCTGATGGTTGGGAATATTGACGCCTGCGATGCGGGCCATGCAAACACTCCGAAAATGGAAAACTTTAAATTATATCCACTATAGCCTTGCCGCGCTAGGAGAAAAGCCCGGGCGTTCAACCCTGGCGCTGCTTGTGACGAGGGTCTGCGCAGATCACCCGGACCACTCGCTTGCGCCGCACGATCTTGCACTTGCGGCACATTCTCTTCACCGACGCCTGAACCTTCATCATTAGCTCCTCGAAAGCTTCGGGCAGTCCACTCCGCTGGCTCCACCGGTCATGGGCGTTGCGGCCGGGGCCGCGCCCTCGACCGCGGCCCTACTTCGCCCGGAACACGATGCGACCGCGCGAAAGATCGTAAGGGGTAAGCTCCACCGTCACCTTATCTCCCGGGAGTATGCGGATATAGTGCATCCGCATCTTGCCCGAGATGTATCCCAAAATTACATGTCCGTTTTCCAGTCTCACGCGGAACGTGGCATTGGGCAGAGTCTCTAGCACCTCGCCCTGCATCTGGATCGTTTCTTCCTTGGCCATACGATCTAGCGCACCGGAAGCCCGCCCTTCAAATTGGCCTTCTTGAGCAGACTCTCATACTGGTGCGACATCACGTAGGCCTGGACCTGGGCCATGAAGTCCATGGTCACGACCACGATGATCAGCAGGGACGTGCCGCCGAAATAGAACGGGACGTTCCACTTGAGAATCAGAAATTCCGGCAGTAAGCAGACTAGAGTCACGTAAATGGAGCCTGCCAGGGTCAGCCGCATCATGATGCGCTCGATGTAGCGCGCAGTCTGCTCGCCGGGACGAATGCCAGGCACGAAAGCACCGCTTTTCTTCAAGTTATCTGCGGTCTCCTTCGGGTTGAAGACCAAGGCGGTATAGAAGAAGCAGAAGAATATGATCGCCGCCGCGTACAGCAGCACATAAATCGGCTGGCCGGGGGAAAGAGTGGCCGCGATGTCGCGCAGCCAGGTGACCGACTCGTGACTGCCGAACCAACCGGCCAGAGTGGCTGGGAACAAAATGATGCTGGAAGCGAAGATCGGCGGAATCACGCCTGCCATGTTCAGCTTGAGCGGAAGATGCGAGCTGGTGCCGCCGTAGATCTTGCGCCCAACCTGGCGTTTGGCGTAGTTCACCAGGATCTTACGCTGTCCCCGTTCAACGAAGACAACCACGGCGGTGACCGCCAGCGCCCCGACCAGGAGCATCAGCACCAGGGGAATGGAGAAGGCACCAGTACGCGCCAGTTCCAATGTCCCCCCGATGGCGTGGGGCAAGCCCGCTACGATCCCAGCGAAGATGATCAGGGAAATCCCATTGCCGATGCCTCTCTCAGTGATCTGCTCCCCGAGCCACATCAGGAACATCGTGCCCGTCACCAGGGTGACGACGGTGGTGAAGCGGAACATGAACCCCGGCTCGGGCACGAGGCCCTGCTGCGCTTCCAGAGCGATGGATATGCCGATGCTCTGGAACGTAGCGAGGAACAATGTGCCGTAACGGGTGTATTGGGTGATCTTTCGGCGCCCTGCCTCACCTTCCTTCTTGAGCTGCTCGAGCTGCGGCACCACCACAGTGGCTAGTTGCATGATGATGGAAGCCGAGATGTAGGGCATAATGCCCAGCGCAAAGATGGTGAAACGCGACAGCGCTCCCCCGGAGAACATGTTGAACAATCCGAGGATGCCTCCCTGCTGGGAGCGGAAGAGCTCCGCCAGCACTGCAGCATCGATGCCGGGGACGGGAATATGGGCGCCGATGCGGTAGACGATCAACGCGCCGACCAGGAACCACAACCGGCGCTTGAGATCACCCATTTTGCCGGTCATGCCCAGCAATGACTCCCGGGTCGTCGCCATGGAGCGGCCCTCAAGCCTCGACGCTGCCGCCCGCGGCTTCGATCGCGGCCCGCGCCCCTTTGGTGACTTTAACGCCTTGGAGCCTTACCGGCCGGCTAATCCTGCCCGAGAGAATGACCTTCGCCCCCAGCGCACGACGCGGGACCACACCCGCCTTCTTGAGCGCGTCCAGGTCCACGCTATCGATTCCGAGCTTGTCGATCGCGCTGAGCCGCACCTCGGCCACAGCGTCTTCGGTCGGGGAGTTGAAGCCCCGCTTCGGTAGCCGGCGCTGCAACGGCATCTGCCCGCCTTCGAAGCCCACCTTGTGATAGCCGCCTGAGCGCGCCTTCTGGCCTTTATGGCCCCGGCCCGAGGTCTTCCCCAGACCGCTGCCGATGCCCCGTCCGACCCGGCGTCGCGCTCGCTTGGCTCCCACCGCTGGCTTAAGATCGTTCAGCCGCATTCAATCCTCGCACTTCACCATGTAGCCGACGCGGCGAATCATGCCCCGCACCGCCGGCGTGTCCTCCACTTCGACCGTGTGGTTCAGCCGCCTGAGGCCCAGCCCACGCACGCAGGCGCGGTGCTCTTTTTTGGCCCCGATCGGGCTGCGCACCAGCGTGACCCGCAACCGTTTCCCGGTCCCGCTCATTTGGTCCGCTCCAGGATCTCTTCCACGCTCTTGCCGCGCTTCGCGGCGATTTCGGAGGGCGCGTGGACGGAAAGCAACCCCTTGATCGTCGCCCGTACCACGTTATAAGGATTCGTGGAGCCGATGGACTTGGCCAGGATGTTGGTCACCCCCATCACCTCGAACACCGCCCGCATGGGGCCCCCGGCGATGATCCCCGTACCCTCGGAGGCGGGTTTCATGTAGACCTTCGCTGCACCGTGCCGCCCGATGACCGGATGATACAGCGTTCCGTTCCTGAGCTGGATCTTCACCATCTTACGGCGCGCCTGTTCCATGGCCTTCTGCACCGCCACCGGCACCTCGCGTGCCTTGCCCTTGCCCATCCCAATCGCGCCGTCGCCGTCGCCGACGACAGTGAGCGCGGCAAATCCTAGGACCCGGCCCCCTTTCACCACTTTAGTGACCCGGTTCACCGCGACCATCTTCTCCCGGAGGCTGTCCTGCCGCTGCTCTTCGATCTGCCCTTTTGCCATCTGCTTCACCTCGTCGGCTGACTATGCAGGCCTTTGCCCGAGGGCCGGTCTGCCCGTGCTCTAAAACTTCAGGCCGCCTTCCCGCGCCGCTTCGGCGAGGGCTTTTACGCGCCCGTGGTACTTGAACCCGCTCCGATCGAACGCCACCCGTTCGATTCCGACGCTTCTCGCTTTCTCCGCGATGCGCCTGCCGACCAGCGCCGCCGCAGCGATGGTGTGGCCACGTGGCAGGTCCTTGCGCACTTCGGGCTCCAGCGTGGAAGCACTTGCCACCACTCTCCCGCCGCTGGCGTCGATCACCTGGGCGTAGATGTGGAGATTGCTACGAAACACGGTCAGCCGCGGGACCTTGAGTTCCGCGATCTTCAACCGGGTTTTGCGGGCCCGGCGCAGTCGTGCTTGCTTCTTATTCAGCATGGAAAGCCCCGGCTCATTTCTTCTTGGTCTCTTTCAAGACCACATGCTCATCCGCGTAGCGGATACCCTTTCCTTTATAGGGCTCCGGCTTGCGGTAGTCGCGGATCTCCGCCGCCACCTGACCGACCTGCTGCTTATCGATACCCTTGACCACGATTTCGGTCTGGCTCGGAGTCTCCACTTTGATCCCTTTGGGCATCTTGCGGCTGATCGGATGGGAAAAGCCTACCGTCAGATTCAAGCTGTCTCCGCTCGCCTGGGCCCGATAGCCCACTCCGACCAGGGTCAGCCGCTTCTCGAAGCCCTTGGTCACGCCGTGAACCATATTGGCCACGTTGGCACGGATGGTTCCGGACATGGCCTTCGCCACGGCGCTATCGTTCGCCGCCTTGAAATGGAGGGCATCCCCGTTCTTTTCCACGATCACGTGCCGAGTCAGCGGTCTGGTCAAGGTCCCCAAGGGGCCTTTGACCGTGATCTCGCTTCGGGAAAGCGCCACCTCCACCCCTTTGGGCAGCAAGATTGGATGTTTCGCGATTCGGGACACGGTCGGTTCCTCACGCCACGATGCACAGCACTTCGCCGCCGATTCCGGCTGCGCGCGCCTGGTAGTCAGTCATCACGCCCCTGGACGTAGACACGATGGCGATTCCCAGGCCATTCATGACCTTAGGCAACTCTCTGGAGCCCTTATAGACGCGCAGCCCGGGGCGACTCACACGCTCGATGGTTTCGATCACCGGCCGACCCGCGTAATACTTGAGCGCGATCTCCAGTAGTGGTTTCTCGCCCGCCTGGCGAACCGCGAAGTCTTCGATGTAGCCTTCTTCTTTCAACACTCTGGCGATCGCCACCTTGAGCTTGGACGACGGCATGCTGACGCTCGACTTTTCCGCCGCTTGTGCGTTGCGGATCCGCGTCAGCATGTCGGCGATCGGATCACTCATGCTCATCTAAGTTCTCCTGCAGGCTGCTTGCTCGGGTCATCCACCTTCCATCTACGAGTGAACCGGCCCCTGCCTTGATTCGGTTACCAGCTTGCCTTGATCATTCCCGGGATCTCTCCGCGCATTGCGATTTCCCGCAGTTTGTTCCGGCCCAGGCCGAATTTGCGAAAAGTTCCCCGAGGACGACCCGTAAGGGCACAGCGGTTGCGCAACCGCACAGGACTGGCATTGCGCGGAAGGCGCTGCAACTTGAGCAATGCCAGGTGCCGCTCTTCCTCCGGAAGTTTCTGGTTCCTGGCGATAGAGAGCAGTTCCCGGCGCTTGGCCGCGTACTTCTTCACCGTGGCGCGGCGCTTAAGCTCGCGATTGATCAAAGACTTCTTCGCCATGTGCTCCTCAGGTCCTGAACGGAAACTTGAACGCTGCCAGCAACGCCCGTGCCTCTTCGTCGGTCCTGGCGGTAGTGGTGATCGTGATGTTCATGCCCCGTAGGGCGTCGATCTTGTCGTATTCGATTTCCGGGAAGATGATCTGCTCCTTGACGCCCATGCTGTAGCCTCCTCGACCGTCGAACGCCCGCGGGGAAAGACCCCGGAAGTCACGGATCCGGGGAATCGCGATCGAGATCAGGCGATCGAGGAACTCGTACATGCGCGCGCGGCGCAGCGTGACCATGCAACCTACCGGGAAACCCGCGCGAATCTTGAAAGCAGCGATTGACTTGCGGGCCTTAGTCACCACGGGCTTCTGTCCGGCGATCTTTTCCAGATCCGCGACCGCGTTCTCTATTACCTTCTTATCCGCTACAGCTTCGCCCACTCCCATGTTGAGCGTGATCTTCTCGATGCGGGGCACCTGCATAACGCTCTTGTAGCCGAACTGCTTCATCAGCTCGGGCACCACGTTCTCGCGGTAGTACTGCTGCAAACGCGCCATCGACCGCCCCCTCAAACGTCGATCACTTCCCCGTTGGACTTGAAATAGCGCACTTTGCGCTTGTCCTCCAGGAATCTGAAGCCCACCCGGTCGGGTTTTTGTGTGTGCGGGTTGAATATGGCGACATTGGAGACGTGAATCGGCATCTCTTTTTCGATAATGCCTCCGGCGGCCCCCTTCATGGGGTTGGGACGCTGGTGCTTTTTCACCCTGTTGACGCCTTCCACCACCACGCGCTCGTCATCGACCACGCGCAACACGGTGCCACGCCGGCCCTTGTCCTTGCCGGCGATCACGATGACTTCATCACCTTTGCGAATCTTGCGCATAGGCTTTTTCCTCAGAGCACTTCAGGTGCGAGGGAAACGATTTTCATGAATCGCTCGGTGCGTAGCTCCCGCGTCACGGGGCCGAAGATGCGTGTCCCAATCGGCTCCAGCTTGTTATTCAGCAGCACCGCCGCATTGGAATCGAACTTAATGAGCGAACCGTCCGCCCGTCGCACACCCTTAGCGGTGCGCACCACAACCGCATTGTAGATCTCACCTTTTTTGACGCGGCCGCGGGGTGCGGCTTCCTTTATGCTCACCTTGATGACGTCGCCGATGTTGGCGTAGCGCCGCTTCGAGCCGCCCAGTACCTTGATGCACTTGAGCGTACGCGCGCCGGTGTTGTCAGCCACGTCCAGCAAGGACTGCATCTGTATCATTTTGAATCCCTCTCCAACTTAACCCGGTGCCGGGCTCGCCCGGCTCACCGGCCAGTTTTGGATCCCGTCAGGGAAGGGCTGTTCCTAAGAGGAAATTTTTAATTTTACCGCTTAATTTGCCGCTGCGCCAAAACTCAAACAGCCCGCGCCCTTTCCAGCAGCTTGGTTACACGCCATGATTTGGTCTTGGAGATCGGCCGACACTCCTCGATCACAACCAGGTCGCCCTCGCGCGCTTCGTTGTTCTCGTTATGCGCATGGTACTTCTTGGAGCGCGTAATCACCTTGCCGATCAAGGGATGCTTGACTCGGCGCTCCACGAGCACCGTTACAGTCTTGTTCATCTTGTCGCTCACCACCCGCCCCATGAGGGTGCGGCGGCGTTTCGCCTGTTCCTCGTTCATTGCTTACCCGCCCTCTCCCTCAGAATCGTGCGCACCCGGGCAATGTCCCGCCGCACTTTGCCGAGCTGGCTCGTGTTGGTGAGCTGCTGGGTAGCGTGCTGCATGCGCAAGCTAAACTGCGCACGCAGCAACTCATCCAACTCTTTCCTCAATTCGTCCACCGACTTGGAACGCAATTCCTTCGGCTTCATGGACTTACCCCAGTTGGCGAACGACGAATTCGGTTTGCACCGGCAGCTTAGCCGCTGCCAGCCGGAAGGCTTCCCTGGCGATGGTCTCGGACACCCCGTCCATTTCGTACAGAACCTTGCCGGGCTGGATCTCGGCGACAAAGAACTCCGGGTTCCCTTTCCCGTTACCCATGCGTACTTCCGCCGGTTTCTTGGAAACGGGCTTGTCCGGGAAAATACGAATCCATATCCGGCCGCCGCGCTTGATGTGGCGAGTCATGGCGCGGCGCGCTGCCTCGATCTGCCTTGCGGTCAGGCGCCCGCGGGTGATCGCCTTGAGCCCGTATTCGCCGAAAGAGACTTTGTGGCCACGGGTAGCAATGCCCCGGTTGCGGCCTTTCTGCTGTTTGCGGTACTTGGTTCTAGCTGGCTGCAGCATTCTTCGCTCCTGCTCTCCGAGTGCGCCGCGGCGGCTCAGTAGGCGCCGCGGGCGGCGGGGCCATCACCGGCTGCTCGGCCTTGCCTAGGATCTCCCCCTTGAACACCCAAACCTTGACGCCGATCACCCCGTAAGTCGTCTTCGCCTCGGAAAAACCGTAGTCCACGTCAGCCCGCAGGGTGTGCAAGGGCACGCGCCCCTCTCGGTACCATTCCGTCCGGGCGATCTCTACGCCGTTCAGCCGGCCGGCGCTCATGATCTTGATGCCTTGGGCGCCCAAGCGCATAGCGTTGGTGATGGCGCGCTTCATGGCCCGGCGGAACATGATGCGCTTCTCCAGTTGTGCCGAGATGGAATCGGCGATCAATTGCGCGTCCAACTCCGGCTTGCGAATCTCCTCGATGTTCACGTGCACCGGGACCCCCATCAGCTTTTGCAGCTCGGTGCGCAGCATCTCGATGTCTTCGCCCTTCTTGCCGATCACCACCCCCGGGCGGGCGCTGTGGATCGTGATCTTGGCGTTCTTGGCCGGTCGCTCGATGATGATCTTACTCACTGCCGCATGGGCAAGCTTCTGGCGCAGATAATTCCGGACTTTGATGTCCTCGTTGAGCATTACCGGGAAGTTCTTATCGTTCGCGTACCAGCGAGAAGTCCAGTTGCGCAGGACCGCGAGCCGGAAGCCGATCGGATGGATCTTTTGTCCCATGGGTGTTCCTTAAGTTTTCGCCGCCTTGCCGGTCTTTTGGTCTCCGACGGTCACGAAGACATGGCAGGTCGGCTTCAGGATCTTCGCCCCCCGACCCTTGGCGCGGGCGTGGTAGCGGCGCAGGGTGGAGCCTTGCTCCACCAGAATGCGCACCACTTTCAGCTCGTCCACGTCCGCTCCTTCGTTGTGTTCGGCATTGGCAATGGCGGATTCCAGCACCTTCTTGATGATGCCAGCCGCCTTCTTGGGGCTGAAGGTCAAGATATTAAGCGCCCGCTCTACCGGGAGCCCGCGAATCTGGTCGGCCACCAATCGTCCTTTTTGCGCTGATAGCCGCACGCCCCACAGCTTGGCGGTAGTCTCCATAGCTCTCTCCTACTTTTTTGTCGCCACCGCCGCTTTCTTGTCAGCAGCATGGCCCCTGAAGGTGCGGGTAAGCGCGAATTCCCCGAGCTTGTGGCCAACCATGTTCTCCGTGATGAATACCGGGATGTGCTGCTTGCCGTTATGCACGGCGATGGTCAAGCCGACAAAGTCGGGAACGATAGTAGAGCGGCGCGACCAAGTCTTGATCGGGCGCTTATCGTTCGTTGCCCGCGCCGCCTCCACCTTGCGCATGAGGTGGTGGTCAACAAACGGACCTTTTTTAACTGAGCGTGCCATTGGCCTGATGCCTCATCAAGTCTTTTTGCGACGGCTGACGATCATCGCGGTTGTGCGCTTGTTGCGCCGAGTTTTGTAACCCTTGGTGGGCACCCCCCATGGCGATACTGGGTGCCGCCCCCCCGAGGTCTTGCCCTCGCCGCCGCCGTGGGGATGATCGATGGGGTTCATCGCCACGCCGCGGACGGTTGGCCTGATGCCGCGCCAGCGGTTAGCTCCAGCCTTACCGATCGACTCCAGGGAGTGCTCCTCATTGCCTACTTCGCCGATGGCGGCGCGGCAATTCAGGTGCACCTTGCGGATCTCCCCGGAGCGCAACCGCAGCTGGGCGTAATCTCCTTCCCGGGCGAGCAACTGCACCGACGTGCCCGCCGCCCGGGCCAGCTGGGCCCCCTTGCCCGGCACCATTTCCACACAGTGGACGGTGGTCCCCACGGGAATGTTGCGCAGCGGCAGCACGTTTCCGGGTTTGATCGGCGCATCCACTCCACTGATCACCCGATCTCCCACGGCGAGGCCCTTGGGAGCAATGATGTAGCGGCGCTCCCCGTCCGCATAGCACAAAAGGGCGATGTGGGCAGAGCGGTTCGGGTCATATTCGATGCGCTCTACCCGGGCAGGAATGCCGTCCTTCGTGCGGCGAAAGTCGATGATCCGGTAGTGGCGCTTGTGTCCCCCACCCTGATGCCGGGTGGTGATCCTGCCGGCGTTGTTGCGACCGGAGCCGCGCTTCTGGGATTCGGTGAGGGGCTCGTACGGTCGGCCCTTGTGCAACCCCGGGGTGACTACCCGGACCACGGCGCGGCGACCGGGGGATGTGGGCTTCAGCTTGACCAGCGGCATTTACTTGGCCTCCGCGGCAAAATTGATCTCCTGGCCGGGTGCTAGGCACACGTACGCCTTCTTCCAATTGCGCCGTCGTCCTTCGTAGCGCCCAAAGCGCTTTCTTTTGCCTTTCACGTTAGCTACCTGTACCGACAGCACTTGGGTCTTGAACATGAACTCTACCGCCGCCTTGATCTCCGGCTTGGTGGCATCCTGGACCACCCGGAAGACGTACTGCCGGTTGCGGTCTGCCACCTGAGTGCTTTTTTCCGAGACCACCGGCGCCAGAATGAGCTTCATCAGCCGCTGTTGGTTGAACTCGCTCATGCGTACATCTCCTCGAACTTGGCCACGGCGCCTCGAGTAAGTAGCACGCTCGGGAAACGTACCAGGTTCACCGGATCGGCTTGATGGGGTTCCAGCACCAGCACGTCGGGCAGGTTGCGTGCGGAGAGATAGAGGTTGTCGTCGATCTCATCCGCGATGATCAGAACCCGCTCGAGCCCCATGTCCTTGAGCTTCCGCGCCAGAAGCTTGGTCTTCGGCGCCTCAACTTTAAGCTCGTCTACCACCGACAGCCGCCCTTCCCGAGCCAGCTGGGAGAGGATCGAGGCCATCCCGGCACGGTACATTTTCCGGTTCACTTTGTGGCTGAAGTCTTCGTCCGGCAGATTGGGGAAAATCTTGCCACCACCGCGCCACAAGGGGCTGCCGGCGAAGCCCGCGCGAGCCCGGCCGGTGCCTTTCTGCCGCCAGGGCTTGCGGTGTGACTTGTTGACTTCTCCCCGAGCCCTCTGTTTGCGCGTCCCAAGGCGGGCATTGGCCAGGTAGGCAGTCACCAGCTGGTGCACCAGAGCCTCGTTGTATTCGCGCCCGAACAGCGTATCCGAGGCGCTCAGGCTCGCCTTGAGTTGCCCCTTGTCGTCGATCAACTTGAGGTCCATCACGCACCCGCCTTCACGCTCGGACGAACGATCACCCGGCTCCCTTTCGAGCCAGGCACTGCGCCCTTCACCAGCAGAAGCTGCCGCTCACCGTCTACGCGCACCACTTCCAGATTCTGCACCGTGCGCTTGACCGCGCCGAGGTGGCCCGGCATACGCTTGCCGGGAAAAACCCGCCCAGGATCCTGGTTCTGGCCAGTGGAGCCAGGCTTGTTGTGGGAAATGGAATTGCCGTGGCTCGCGCGGTTGGAGCTGAAGTTGTGGCGCTTGATAACGCCGGCAAAACCTTTGCCGATCGTGGTTCCGCTTACGTCCACACGCTGGCCCACTTGGAACAGCTCTACCCCGATTGTGTCGCCGGGCTTGAGGTTCGCCAGCGCTTCAGGGCTGACTCTGAACTCGCCCAGCGCTTCGCCCGCCTCCACTCCGGCCTTGGCGAAATGCCCGGCCATCGGTTTGCTCACCCGGCTGGCACGCCGCTTGCCGAAAGCAACTTGCACGGCACTGTAGCCGTCTGTCTCGGGCGATTTGATCTGGGTGACGCGGTTACTGGAGACGTCCAGCACGGTCACGGGAACGGCAGTCCCGTCCTCCGCGAAAATGCGAGTCATGCCGACTTTGCGGCCCATCAGTCCTAGTGTCATCGTTCTCGTTCCCTTCAACGGGCGCCGGTTGCGGTTGACCGGCGATCATGCACGATTCGGTTGGGGAGGCGGACCAGAGGATATCCATTCCACCCTTGCCCTTCGCTCATCGCTACAACTTAATCTCCACGTCCACTCCAGCCGGCAAATCGAGCTTCATCAGCGCATCCACCGTCTTATCGGTAGGATCGATGATATCCATCAGCCGCAAGTGCGTGCGAATCTCAAACTGGTCGCGCGAAGTCTTATTGACGTGGGGCGAGCGCAGGATATCGAAGCGCTCGATGCGCGTCGGCAGCGGTACGGGGCCGCGCACCACCGCCCCGGTCCGCTTGGCGGTTTCGACGATCTCCAGCGCCGACTGGTCGATCAGGCGGTAATCGAACGCCTTGAGGCGGATCCGTATCTTCTGGCTTTGCATGCTCTAACCCCGTATAAGCGTCTGGCCGGCAGTCGTTTCCGTGAGAGATAGCACCCCTCCGTGAACCGCGTCCCAGCCGCTATTCAATGATTTTCGCCACCACGCCGGCGCCCACCGTGCGGCCGCCCTCGCGAATGGCAAAGCGCAAACCCTCCTCCATCGCAATCGGGGCAATCAAGCTCACCGTGATCGACACATTGTCCCCCGGCATCACCATCTCCGTGCCCGCCGGCAGCTCAATGGAGCCCGTCACATCGGTCGTGCGAAAATAAAACTGCGGCCGGTAACCATTGAAAAACGGCGTGTGCCGACCCCCCTCCTCCTTGGAAAGAACATACACCTCAGCCGTAAACTTGGTGTGCGGCGTGATCGTCCCAGGCTTCGCCAGCACCTGCCCACGCTCCACCTCCTCACGCTTGGTGCCCCGCAGCAACACCCCAATGTTGTCGCCCGCACGCCCCTCGTCCAGCAGCTTCCTGAACATCTCCACCCCCGTACACACCGTCTTCTGGGTGGGACGCAGGCCCACAATCTCAATCTCGTCCCCCACCTTGATCACACCACGCTCCACCCGGCCCGTCACCACCGTGCCGCGCCCAGAAATCGAAAATACATCCTCCACCGGCATCAAAAAGGGCTTGTCAATGTCGCGCTTGGGCTCAGGAATGTACTCGTCCAGCGCCTCAGCCAGCTTCCAAATAGAGGGCTCCCCAATCTCCGACTGCTCCCCCTCCAGCGCCTTCAACGCCGAACCCACAATCACCGGCGTCTTGTCCCCAGGAAAATCATACTTGGACAACAACTCCCGAACCTCCATCTCCACTAGCTCCAATAGCTCGGGATCGTCCACCATGTCGGCCTTGTTCAAATACACCACAATGTAGGGCACCCCCACCTGGCGCGCCAGCAAAATGTGCTCGCGCGTCTGCGGCATCGGCCCATCCGCCGCCGACACCACTAAAATCGCCCCATCCATCTGCGCCGCACCCGTAATCATGTTCTTGATGTAGTCCGCATGCCCCGGACAGTCCACGTGCGCATAGTGACGCTTGGCCGTCTCGTACTCCACGTGCGCCGTGTTGATCGTAATCCCCCGCGCCTTCTCCTCCGGCGCCGAATCAATCTCCTCGTACTTCTTCGCCTGACCCCCAAACTTCTTCGACAACACCTGCGTCAACGCCGCCGTCAGCGTCGTCTTGCCATGATCCACATGCCCAATCGTGCCTACGTTCACATGCGGCTTCTTGCGCTCAAACTTCTCCTTGGCCATGACTATTTCCTCACGACGACTATTTCTTGTTGATGATCGCTTCCGCGACGTTGCGCGGCGCCTCGGCGTAGTGCTTGAACTCCATCGTATACGTGGCGCGGCCCTGGGTAAGCGAGCGCAGCGTAGTGGAATAGCCAAACATCTCGGCGAGCGGCACCTCGGCGCGGATCACCTTGAAGCCGGGACGGTCCTCCATGCCTTGAACGATACCACGGCGGGAGGACAGGTCGCCCATGACGTTACCCATGAATTCCTCTGGAGTTTCGACCTCCACTGCCATCATGGGCTCGAGCAGCGTCGGATTCGCTTTTCTGAGCGCTTCCTTGAAGCCGATGGAGGCCGCCATCTTAAACGCGTTCTCGCTCGAATCCACCTCATGATAGGAGCCGTCGAACAACGTGACTTTGACATCCACGATCGGGAAGCCGGCCAAGACACCGTTGGGCAGCGTATCCTCCAGCCCCTTCTGCACCGCCGGGATGTATTCCCGGGGAACGACGCCCCCCTTGATGGCGTCAACGAACTCGAAGCCCTTGCCGGGCCCGTTGGGTTCGACTCGCAGCCACACGTGGCCGTACTGACCGCGGCCTCCGGTCTGCTTGATAAACTTACCCTCGGCCTCGGCGGCCTTCTTGATGGTCTCGCGGTAGGCGACCTGGGGAGCGCCGACGTTGGCCTCGACGCCGAACTCCCGCCGCATCCGGTCCACGATGATCTCGAGATGCAATTCGCCCATGCCGGAGATGATGGTCTGACCGGATTCCTCGTCGGTGCGCACGCGAAACGAGGGATCCTCCTGAGCCAGGCGGGAGAGGGCGATGCCCATCTTTTCTTGATCCGCTTTTGTCTTGGGCTCCACCGCTACGTGGATCACCGGCTCTGGGAACTCTATGCGTTCAAGGGTAATGACATTGTTCGGATCGCACAGGGTATCTCCGGTGGAGGCATCCTTAAGCCCCACCACCGCTGCGATGTCACCGGCCCGCACTTCCTTGATCTCGGCGCGCTCATTGGCGTGCATCTGGAGCAGGCGTCCGATGCGCTCCTTTTTTCCTTTGACCGGGTTGAAGACGGTATCGCCCGAATTGAGGACGCCGGAATAGACCCGCAAGAAAGTGAGCTGGCCCACGTACGGGTCGGTCATGATCTTGAATGCGAGAGCCGAGAACGGAGCTTCGTCCTTCGCCTCCCGCTCGCCAGGCTGGCCGTTCTCCAGCACGCCTTTGACCGGGGGAATGTCGACCGGCGACGGCAGGTAATCGATCACCGCGTCCAGCATGGCCTGTACGCCCTTATTCCTGAACGCGGAGCCGCACAGCATGGGCACAATTTCGAACGAGATGGTACGGCTGCGCAAACCTCTTTTGATATCCTCGACGGAGAGATCTCCTTCCTCGAGGTATTTGTTCATCAGCTCCTCGTTGGCCTCGGCGGCGCTCTCCACCATCTTGTCGCGCCACTCCTGGGCCTGATCGCGAAGGCGCTCCGGGATGTCCTTGAGCTCGAACTTCATCCCTTGGGTGGAGTCATCCCAATAGATCGCCTTCATGCGCACCAGGTCGACCACACCTTCAAACTTCTCTTCGGCGCCGATAGGAATCTGGATCGGAACCGGATTCGCTTTGAGCCGGGCCTTCATCTGCTCGAGAACCTTGAAGAAGTCCGCCCCCTGACGATCCATCTTGTTGACGAAGGCGAGCCGCGGCACTCGGTACTTGTTAGCCTGGCGCCAAACCGTTTCGGACTGGGGCTGCACGCCGCCCACCGCGCAGTAGACCATGCACGCACCGTCAAGCACACGCATCGAGCGCTCCACCTCGATGGTGAAGTCCACGTGTCCCGGCGTGTCAATGATGTTGATCCGATGCTCCGGATAGTTCTGGTCCATGCCCTTCCAGAAGCAGGTGGTGGCGGCAGAAGTAATAGTGATTCCGCGCTCTCGCTCCTGTTCCATCCAGTCCATGACCGCAGCACCGTCGTGCACTTCCCCGATCTTATGGGAGACGCCCGTATAGAACAGAATGCGCTCTGTGGTCGTGGTCTTGCCGGCATCGATATGGGCGCTGATGCCGATGTTGCGATAGCGCTGGATGGGAGTTGTACGCGGCACTGCTGAAGACTTCCTGGTCGGACGTTAAAACCGGTAGTGGCTGAAAGCCTTGTTGGCCTCGGCCATGCGATGTACTTCCTCGCGCTTCTTTACAGCGCCGCCGCGGCCTTCCGCCGCCTCGCTCAGCTCGTTGGCTAACCGCAGACCCATGGACTTCTCGCCGCGCTTGCGGGCTGCGTCGCGAATCCAGCGCATCGCCAGGGCTGTCCGGCGCACCGGGCGCACCTCTACTGGGACCTGATAGTTGGCCCCGCCGACACGCCGACTCTTCACCTCCACCATCGGCCGCACGTTGGCGAGCGCCTGGGAGAAAACCTCCAGCGGGTCTTTTCCTGAGCGCTTCTGGATCTGCTCCAGCGCACCGTAGACAATGCGCTCGGCGACCGATTTCTTGCCCCTCGTCATAATCACGTTGATGAACTTGGCCACTTCCTGGCTCCCGAATTTCGGATCCGGAAGAATCTCGCGTTTCGGCACTTCTCTGCGTCGCGGCATAGCGCTTCCTTACAGCTGTCCTTAGGCTGCAGACCTAAGCGGACTTAGGCCGCTTTGCCCCGTACTTGGAGCGGCCCTGCTTGCGGTCCTTGACGCCGGCAGTGTCCAGACTGCCGCGGACGATGTGGTAGCGGACCCCGGGCAGGTCCTTGACCCGCCCCCCGCGGATCAGGACCACGGAATGCTCCTGGAGGTTGTGTCCCTCTCCGCCGATATAGCCAATGACCTCGTAGCCGTTGGTCAGTCGCACTTTGGCCACTTTGCGCAACGCCGAGTTGGGCTTTTTCGGCGTCGTGGTATAGACGCGCGTGCAGACACCGCGCTTCTGAGGGCAACCCTCGAGCGCCGGCACCTTGCTCTTCGCCCGCTTGGGCTCGCGGGGCTTGCGTACCAGCTGGTTGACTGTAGGCATGGTTGACCTTGTTTGCCGAACCGAGCGGCGAGCCTCTGGTGGCACCCGACCGCGCCTGACGTTCCAAAAAGCCGGGACGGCATGAGTGCCGTCCCGTCCTTACCGAATTCAGCCGTTTTCGAGGCAGCCGGCGAGTGGGCACGGCTGCCCGAAAAAGACTGTAAATTTTATGGGGTTAAGAATGCACTGTCAAGCAACGTGTGCCTGATCCTGGGCCTGCCCTCCCTCGGCTTCCAATGCCTCGGCCCCCTCGGTCACCTCCGCTCCCAGCGCCTGTCGGCGTCGCAGGTTGTGGTAGGCGAGCCCCGTTCCCGCCGGGATGAGGCGGCCGACAATCACGTTCTCCTTGAGCCCGCGCAGCTCGTCCCGCTTGCCCATGATTGCGGCCTCGGTGAGCACGCGAGTGGTCTCCTGGAAGGAAGCCGCCGAGATGAACGAATCGGTGGAGAGCGAAGCCTTGGTGATACCAAGCAACATGTATTCGTAGGTCGCGGGTTTCTTGCCCTCGGCCTCGAGCCGCTCGTTTTCCTCCAGGACTTCGGCACGCTCTACTTGCTCACCGGGAATGAACTTGCTGTCGCCGGCGTCGACAATCTGCACCCGGCGCAACATCTGACGCACGATCACTTCGATGTGCTTGTCGTTGATTTTCACGCCCTGCAGTCGGTAGACATCCTGCACTTCGTCGATGACGTAGCGGGCCAACTCCTCCACACCCTGCAGGCGCAGGATATCGTGGGGATCTTTCGGGCCATCTACGATCATCTCGCCCTTGTTCACCACCTGTCCATCGTGCACCAAGACATGCTTGTCTTTCGGGATCAGGAATTCATGGGCCACACCGTCCAAATCGGTGATCACCAGTCGCTGCTTGCCCTTCGTGTCCTTGCCGAAAGAAACGGTACCGGTAACCTCCGCCAGCATGCCGGCGTCTTTGGGCGAGCGCGCCTCAAACAGCTCGGCCACCCGCGGCAAGCCCCCGGTGATGTCGCGCGTCTTGGACGTTTCCTGGGGAATACGCGCCAGCACTTCCCCGACGCCCACCTCCTGCCCGTCGCGCACCGTAATGATGGAGCCGATCTGGAAGGTGATGGTAACCGGCATGTCGGTGCCGGCCACCTTCACCTCGTGGCCATCCCTGTCCAGCAACTTGACCAGGGGCCGCAATCCCTTGCTCTGGGCCACACCGCGCCGCTTGGGATCGATCACTACCAGGGTCGAAAGCCCCGTAACCTCGTCGATCTGGCGTGCCACAGTGACGCCTTCTTCTACGTTTTCGAACTTGATGGTACCCGCGTATTCGGTGATGATCGGCCGGGTATGGGGATCCCAGTTGGCCAGCATAGTTCCTGCCTTCACCGTCTGCCCGTCCTTGACGAGCAAGGTAGCGCCGTAAGGGATCTTGTGCCGCTCGCGCTCGCGTCCGCCTTCGTCTTGGATGAGCACTTCGCCGTTGCGCGAGATCACCACCTGCTCTCCTCGAGCGTTAGTCACATAGCGCATACCTGCGGAGAAGCGCACCGTGCCGTTGGATTTGCTTTCCACATGGCTTGCAGTGGTGGTTCGCGACGCAGCGCCGCCAATGTGGAAGGTGCGCATCGTGAGCTGGGTTCCCGGCTCACCGATCGACTGGGCGGCAATGACTCCTACGGCCTCGCCCACGTTGACCAGAGTTCCGCGACCGAGGTCGCGCCCATAGCACTTCGCGCACAGCCCCCAGCGGGTCTCGCAGGTGAGAGGCGTGCGCACCCGCACCTCGTCGATACCCAGCGCTTCGACCTGCTCTACCAGGTTCTCGTCCAGCAGCGTCCCGGCAGGAACCAAGACTTCGCCCGTGTCCGGGTTGATGACGTCCAACGCGGTCACGCGTCCGAGGATGCGTTCGCGCAAAGGCTCCACGACCTCGCCACCTTCGACCAACGCCTTCATGGAGAAACCGTTGGTAGTGCCACAGTCCTCCTCCGTAACTACCAGATCCTGGGTCACGTCCACCAGGCGCCGCGTCAGATAGCCGGAATTGGCGGTCTTGAGCGCCGTGTCCGCCAGGCCCTTGCGCGCGCCATGGGTGGAGATGAAGTATTGAAGGACGTTCAGCCCCTCGCGGAAGTTGGCGGTAATCGGGGTTTCGATGATGGAGCCGTCGGGTTTGGCCATCAATCCCCGCATGCCAGCGAGCTGGCGGATCTGCGCCGCCGAGCCCCGGGCGCCGGAATCGGCCATCATGTAGATGGAATTGAACGACTCCTGGGTAACCACACTCCCCTTCTTGTCGGTCATGGGGATCCGCTGCTTCTTTTTGGGGTCCCATTGCATGACCTGCTCTTGACCGAGCTGGTCCATCATCGCTTTGGCCACCTGATCGGCCGCCCGGCCCCAGATGTCCACTACCTTGTTGTAGCGTTCCCCTTGGGTCACCAGGCCCGAAGTATATTGCGCCTCGATCTCCTGCACTTCTTTCTCGGCCTGGGCGATGATCTCAGACTTCTGGGGCGGCACCAGCATGTCGTCGACGCAGATCGAGAGGCCCCCGCGTGTCGCCAAGGAGAAGCCCGTGTACATGAGCCGGTCGGCGAAGATGACCGTTTCGCGCAAGCCGCAACGGCGGAAGCTCATGTTGATCAGCTTGGAGATCTCCTTCTTCTTGAGCGGCTTGTCGATCAGCTGGAACGGCAGTCCCGCAGGCAGGAGCTCCGAAAGCAGCGCCCGGCCCACCGTAGTGTCGTAACGAGTCCATTTCTCCCGCTTCTCGCCGTCGGGCCCGATCTCGTACTCGCGGATACGCACCTTGATGCGCGCGCCGAGCTCCACCTGCCGGGTCTCGTAGGCGCGCGCCACCTCGGCCACGTCGGCGAAGGCCATGCCTTCGCCCATGGCGCCGATCTTCTCGCGCGTCATGTAGTACAGGCCGAGGACGATGTCCTGGGAGGGGACGATGATCGGTTCGCCGTTGGCCGGGGACAGGATGTTGTTGGAAGAGAGCATAAGGGTGCGCGCCTCCATCTGCGCCTCCAGGGATAGAGGCACGTGCACCGCCATCTGGTCGCCGTCGAAGTCAGCGTTGAACGCCGTGCACACCAGCGGATGGAGTTGGATCGCCTTGCCCTCGATCAACACCGGCTCGAAGGCCTGGATGCCGAGGCGGTGCAGAGTAGGAGCACGGTTGAGCAGCACCGGGTGCTCCCGGATCACCTCCTCCAGAATATCCCACACCTCGGGGGCTTCCTGTTCCACCATACGCTTTGCCGCCTTGATGGTGGTAGCGAGGCCCAGGACTTCGAGCTTATGGAAGATGAACGGCTTGAATAGCTCCAGCGCCATTTTCTTGGGCAGACCGCACTGGTGGAGCTTCAACTGGGGTCCCACAACGATCACCGAGCGACCAGAGTAGTCCACCCGCTTGCCCAGCAGGTTCTGACGGAAACGGCCGCCCTTGCCCTTGATCATGTCGGCCAGCGACTTGAGCGGGCGCTTGTTGGCACCGGTCATGGCCTTGCCACGGCGGCCGTTGTCCAGCAACGAGTCCACCGCCTCTTGCAGCATGCGCTTCTCGTTGCGCACGATGATATCCGGAGCCTTCAGCTCCAGCAGCCGCTTGAGGCGGTTGTTACGGTTAATCACGCGGCGGTAGAGATCGTTCAGGTCGGAGGTGGCGAAGCGCCCGCCGTCCAGAGGCACCAGCGGCCGCAGCTCCGGCGGCAGCACGGGCAACACTTCCAGGATCATCCATTCAGGCTTGATCCCGGACTTTTGGAAAGCTTCCAGAACCTTCAGGCGCTTAGCGATCTTCTTGATCTTGGAATCGGAGCCCGTGGCTTCCAGCTCCTGGCGCAGCTTGTCGATTTCTTTGTTGAGGTCGAGAGTGCGCAGCAGCTCGCGAATGCCTTCGGCGCCCATCTGGGCGGTGAAATCGTCCCCGTACTCTTCCACCTTGCTGAGGTAATCGTCCTCCGTCAGCAACTGGCCGCGGTGCAAGGGCGTCAGACCTGGGTCTACCACCACGTAGGCCTCGAAGTACAGGACGCGCTCGATATCCCGCAAGGTCATGTCCAGCACCATGCCCATGCGGGAAGGTAAGGACTTGAGGAACCAAATGTGCGCTACGGGGGAGGCAAGCTCAATGTGACCCATGCGCTCGCGGCGCACCTTGGACAACGTCACCTCGACGCCGCACTTCTCGCAGATCACGCCACGATGCTTGAGCCGCTTATACTTGCCGCACAGGCACTCGTAATCTTTGACCGGGCCGAAGATCTTGGCGCAGAACAAGCCATCCCGTTCCGGCTTGAACGTGCGGTAGTTGATGGTCTCGGGCTTCTTGACCTCGCCGTAAGACCAGGAACGGATCTTCTCTGGCGACGCCAAACCGATCTTGATGGCGTCGAATTCCTCTTCCTGGGTGACCTGCTTGAACAGATCCAGCAGTGCTTTCATAGCGTCTCCGATGGCGCGTCAACGCAACGATTCGAAAATCTCCGCTGCAAGCAGCGCAAATATCCTCAGGGCGACGACGAGCCGCACGCCTCGTGCCAGCGCGTCTTCGCAGTCCGTGCCTACGTCAGTACCGCTCCAGATCGATGTCGATAGCAAGAGAGCGTATCTCCTTCACCAGCACGTTGAACGATTCCGGCATGCCGGCGTCAATCTTGTGCTCCCCCTTGACGATGTTCTCGTAGACCTTGGTTCGTCCGGTGACGTCGTCCGACTTGACAGTGAGCATCTCCTGCAGCGTGTACGCGGCGCCGTAGGCCTCCAGCGCCCACACCTCCATCTCGCCGAAGCGCTGTCCGCCGAACTGGGCCTTGCCGCCCAGGGGCTGCTGGGTGACAAGGCTGTAGGGACCGGTGGAACGAGCGTGCATCTTGTCGTCCACCAGGTGGTGGAGCTTCAACATGTGCATGTAGCCCACCGTCACTTGGCGATCAAACGGATCGCCCGTGCGACCGTCGTACAGGGTCACCTGGCCCGAACGCGGTAGCCCAGCCAGTTCCAGCATCGACTTGATCTCTTCCTCGGTAGCCCCGTCAAAGACCGGCGTGGCGAACGGCACGCCGTCCGTGAGATTGCGGGCAAGCTCCAGCACTTCCTCGTCGGTGAGCTGGGACAGGTCTTCCTGCCGCCCGCTTGAGTTATAAATCAGGTTGAGCGCTTTGCGCAGATCTGCGATCTTGGCATGGGCCTTGAGCATCTCTCCGATCTTGACGCCCAGCCCCTTGGCAGCCCAGCCGAGATGGGTTTCCAGGATCTGGCCGACGTTCATGCGCGAAGGCACCCCCAGTGGGTTGAGCACTATGTCTACGGGCGTGCCATCAGCCATGTAAGGCATGTCTTCCACTGGCACGATCTTGGAAATAACCCCTTTGTTGCCGTGGCGCCCCGCCATTTTGTCTCCCGGCTGCAATCGGCGCTTCACGGCTAGGTATACCTTGACCATCTTAATCACGCCAGGCGGAAGCTCGTCGCCGCTGGTGAGTTTCTTCTTCTTCTCCTCGAACATGCGCTCGAACTCTTGCCGCTTCTGAGCGAGACCTTCCTTAATCTGCTCGAGCTGCAGGGCGGCCTCTTCGCTGGCGAGCCGGATGTCGAACCAGTGATGCGGGTCCAGGCTGTCCAGGTACTCTTTGGTGATTCGCGCGCCTTTAGCCAGCTTCTTCGGTCCGCCGTTGGCGGTCTTGCCACGCAGCAGCCGCTCCAAGCGCTCGAAGGCGTCCCCCTCCACGATCCGGAGTTGATCGGCCAGATCCTTCTTGTAGCGCTTGAGTTCCTCGTCGATGATCTGCTGGGCGCGTTTGTCTCGCTGGACTCCTTCACGGGTAAAGACCTGCACGTCGATGACGGTGCCGGACATACCCGAAGGCACCCGAAGCGAAGTGTCCTTCACGTCCGAGGCTTTCTCGCCGAAGATGGCGCGTAGCAGCTTTTCTTCGGGCGTAAGCTGGGTTTCCCCCTTGGGCGTCACTTTGCCAACCAGTACGTCGCCCGCCTCCACCTCGGCGCCGATGTAGACGATGCCCGATTCGTCGAGTCTGGCGAGCTGAGCCTCGGAGAGATTGGAAATGTCGCGGGTGATTTCTTCGGGGCCAAGCTTGGTGTCGCGAGCGACCACCGAAAGCTCTTCAATGTGGATGGAGGTAAACCGGTCCTCTGCCACGACCCGCTCCGAGATCAGGATCGAGTCCTCGAAGTTGTAGCCGTTCCACGGCATGAAGGCAACCAGCAGGTTCTGGCCGAGCGCCAACTCGCCCAGGTCTGTCGAGGCTCCGTCCGCGATCACGTCGCCGCGGGAGATTACATCACCCACCTTGACGATGGGGCGCTGATTGATGTTCGTGTTCTGATTGGAACGGGTGTACTTGATCAGGTTGTAGATGTCGACGCCTACCTCGCCCGCGCGCGTCTCCTTGTCATGCACTCGCACCACGATGCGGGTGGAGTCCACATAGTCTACGACTCCGCCGCGGCGCGCCCGCACCACGGTGCCCGAGTCCATCGCCGCCACACCCTCGATGCCGGTGCCGACCAGGGGCTTTTCCGGCCGCAGGCAGGGCACCGCCTGGCGCTGCATGTTGGAGCCCATAAGCGCCCGGTTGGCGTCATCGTGCTCCAGGAAGGGAATGAGCGATGCAGCGACGGAGACGATCTGGGCCGGGGCCACGTCCATGTACTGGATGCGGTCTGGCGTGGCCAGCATGAACTCGTTGCGATGCCGGCAGGAAACCAAATCGCTCACGAACCTGCCCTGCTTGTCCAGCTCCGCGTTCGCCTGGGCGATCACGAACTGTCCCTCCTCGATCGCGGAGAGGTACTCGATCTGGTCGGTCACCCGGCCGTTTTCCACTTTTCGATACGGGGTTTCGATGAAGCCGAATTCGTTGATCCGGGCATAGAGGGCAAGGGAGTTGATGAGACCGATGTTGGGGCCTTCCGGAGTCTCGATAGGGCACACGCGCCCATAATGAGTCGGATGCACGTCCCGCACCTCGAAGCCGGCGCGCTCGCGAGTGAGCCCCCCGGGACCCAGCGCCGACACACGCCGCTTGTGGGTGATCTCCGACAGGGGGTTGGTCTGATCCATGAACTGAGAGAGTTGGCTCGAGCCGAAGAACTCCCGGATCGCCGCCGACACGGGCTTAGCGTTGATCAGATCGTGTGGCATCAGGTCTTCGGATTCGGCTTGGGACAGCCGCTCCTTGACGGCCCGCTCGACCCGCACCAATCCGGCGCGGAACTGGTTTTCCGCCAGCTCGCCCACCGAGCGCACACGACGGTTGCCCAGGTGGTCGATGTCGTCAATCTCGCCGCGGCCGTTGCGCAAGTCCACCAGGATCTTGATGACCGCAATGATATCGTCCTTGGTCAGGGTGTTGGGACCAGTGAGGTCGTTGCGCCCCACCCTGCGATTGAACTTCATGCGCCCGACCGGGGACAGGTCGTAGCGATCCTCGCTGAAGAACAATCCGTTGAACAGACTTTGCACCGCCTCCTCGGTGGGCGGTTCGCCCGGGCGCATCATGCGGTAGATGGCCACCATGGCCGCCATCTGGTCCGGCGTATCGTCGATGCGCAGGGTCTGGGAGATGTAGGGTCCCTGGTCCAGATCGTTGGTGTAGATAGTCTTCACCTCCCGGATCCCGGCCTCGCGCAACCTGGCAAGCAGCTCCTCAGTGATCTCATCGTTCGCCCGAGCGATGAGCTCGCCCGTCTCTTGGTTGACGACGTTATGGGCGAGAACCCGGCCCAGCAGATATTCATCCGGCACCGTGAGCTTGTGGATGCCCGCTTGCTGGATCTCGCGCACGTGCTTGGCGGTGATGCGCTTGTCTTTTTGGACGATGACCTTGCCGCCCTTGCCCAGGATGTCGAACCGGGCCACCTCGCCCCGCAACCTTTCCGGCACTACCTCGAACTCGATGCCCTGGTCCCCGAAATGGAACACATCCTTTTCGAAGAAAGTGTCAAGGATCTGTTCCGGCGTCATGCCCATCGCTTTCAGAAGGATGCTGACGGGCATCTTGCGGCGGCGATCCACGCGGAAATAGAGGTAATCCTTAGGATCGAACTCGAAATCGAGCCAGGAGCCGCGGTACGGGATTACCCGTGCCGAAAAGAGCAGCTTTCCCGAGGAGTGGGTCTTGCCCCGGTCGTGCTCGAAAAACACGCCTGGCGAGCGGTGCAGCTGGGAGACAATCACCCGCTCGGTGCCGTTGATGACGAAGGAGCCTGTGGCTGTCATCAGCGGTATCTCGCCCATGTAAACTTCTTGCTCCTTCACCTCCTTGACCGTAGGTTTGGAGGCCTCCTTGTCGAGAATGGTGAGCCGCAGCTTGGCTCTTAGCGGCGCAGCGTAGGTCAAGCCCCGCTGCTGGCATTCCTTGACGTCGAACGGCGGCTCGCCCAGGGTGTAGCTCACGAATTCCAGCCGAGCGTTGCCCGAATGGCTGACGATCGGGAAGATCGAGGTGAAGGCGGCCTGGAGCCCCTGGTTCTTGCGCTTGTCTGGCGTGGTATCCGCCTGGAGGAAGGCGCTGTACGAGTCCAGCTGTGTCGCCAGCAGGAATGGAATGTTCAGTACGCTGGCGCGCTTAGCAAAACTCTTACGGATCCGTTTTTTCTCGGTAAACGAGTAAGTCATAGCTTCTCCGCCACGGGAAGGGGCAAGAACGGAAGTCGAAAGACCAGCGTGTCCGCTTCAAAGCTCGCGGCCGTTAACCGACGATTTGACACCTCGCGCGTACGCAGTGTCAGCACACAAAGCAAATCATGGCTGGCCGTCACAAACGGCAATAGGCCGGCGGGAAAACGCCAGCCTGCCTCCGTTGCTCGGCGCGCCTGGAGAACGCGCCCGTCTCGACCAATCGTTTTTTCGCCAGGCTCAACGAGCTTACTTGATCTCCGCTGTCGCGCCAGCCTCGGTCAGCTGCTTAACGATAGCCTCAGCGTCGGCCTTGGAGATCCCCTCCTTGACCGGCTTCGGTGCCCCATCCACCAGATCCTTGGCCTCCTTGAGCCCGAGTCCCGTGATCTGGCGCACCACTTTGATCACGTTTACCTTGTTGTCGCCAGCAGCTTTGAGAATGACGGAAAACTCGGTCTGCTCCTCGGCCGCGGGGGCCGCCGCTCCGGCCGCCGCAGGGGCAGCCACGGCCACGGCGGTAGCAGCGGCAGAGACGCCGAATTTCTGTTCCATCTCTTTGATAAGCTCGGACAGCTCGAGTACGGTCATGTTCGCGATCGCGTCCAGGATCTCAGCTTTGGCTACTGCCATGATGCGCTACTCCTTGAGTCGAGAGGTTGAAATTCCCAGCGTGCCTGGGCCGCCACTCAAGCGGCCTGCTTCTGTTTCTGATCACGCAGCGCCGCGAGCGTCCGCACGAAACGAGCGGGCACTTCGTTGAGCGTGCGCACGAACTGCGCCAATGGAGCCTGCATGGTGCCCAAGAGTTTGCCGAGCAGCTCTTCCCGGCTTGGCAACTGGGCCAGGCTCGAGACGTCCTTGGCGGACATCACCTGATTGCGCATGGCTCCCGCCCTGATGACGAACTTCTCGTTCGCCTTGGCGAACTCGTGCAGGACTTTGGCCACCGCCACTGGGTCGGGGCTGATGCCGTACGCGAGCGGCCCCGACATGTGCTCGGCGAGCCCAGCGAACGGCGTGTTGGCCACCGCCCGGCGCGCCAAGGTATTTTTCAAGACCCTCAGATAGACGCCGGACTTGCGCGCTGTCGCCCGCAGGCTGGTCATGTCCGCCACAGTGAGCCCGCTATACTCGGCCAGCACTACCGCCTGGGCGCTTGCCAGGCGCTCGCTCAGCTCCGCCACGACTGCCTGCTTTTGTTCCAGCTTTAGAGCCAAGGCTGTTCTCCTCACGCGTTCAGACTCGTGTGATCTACCCGGATTCCGACACCCATCGTGGGAGAGACGGAAATCCTCTTTAAATACACGCCCTTGGCGCCAGCCGGGCGAGCCTTCTGCAGCGCTTCCACAAGCGCCGCCAGGTTCTGCTTTAGCGCCTCCACCGGGAACGACGCCCGCCCGATGCTGCAGTGGACGATGCCCCCCTTGTCCGTGCGGTACTGGACCTGCCCTGCTTTGGCATTTTTCACCGCTGTGGTCACGTCTTGGGTGACTGTGCCCACTTTCGGATTGGGCATGAGCCCTCGGGGGCCTAGGATCTGGCCCAGTTGCCCCACTACCCGCATGGCGTCCGGCGTAGCGATGGCCACTTCGAAGTCGATCTTTCCGGCCTTCACTTGTTCAGCCAGATCCTCCAGGCCCACCAAATCGGCGCCGGCCGCCTTCGCCTCCCTGGCTTTCTCTCCCTGGGCGAAGACCGCCACCCGCACCGTCTTGCCGGTGCCCGCGGGCAGTACCACCGAGCCCCTCACCAGCTGGTCGGACTTGCGCGCATCCACCCCCAGGTTGATGGCCACATCGATCGATTCGTCGAACTTGGCAGTAGCCGTCTCCTTGGCAAGCTGGAGCGCCTCCAGCACTGGATACGCGCGAGTGCGGTCCACGCGACTGTAGAGGGTCTTGAATCGTTTGCTCACACGCGCCATGTCACGCTCCTTCCACCTCGACACCCATGCTGCGCGCGCTGCCGGCTATCGTACGCACCGCCGCGTCGAGATCCGCCGCGGTCAGATCCGGCCTCTTGGCAGTGGCGATTTTCTCCACCTGGGCACGGGTGAGCTTGCCGACCTTTTCCAGGTGGGGCTTGGCGCTGCCTTTCTCGATTCCGGCTTCCTTTTTGATCAGCACCGACGCGGGCGGCGTCTTCAGAACGAAGGTGAAGCTCTTGTCGGCATACGCGGTGATGATGACCGGCACCGGCAGGCCAGGCTCCATGCCCTGGGTCTGGGCGTTGAAAGCTTTGCAGAATTCCATAATGTTGAGCCCGCGTTGACCCAGCGCCGGGCCGATGGGCGGGCTGGGATTCGCCTTTCCTGCCGGCACCTGCAGCTTGATGTACCCGACGATCTTCTTTGCCATCTCGACTCCTTATTCAAGCCTTTTCCACCTGCCCGAAGTCCAGCTCCACCGGCGTCGAGCGGCCGAAGATGGATACCGCGACCCGCAGCTTGCTCTTGTCGTAGTTCACGTCTTCCACGGTGCCGTGGAAGTCTGTGAACGGGCCCTCTTTGACGCGCACCATCTCCCCTACTTCGAACAGCACCTTGGGCTTGGGTTTTTCCACCCCCTCTTGGATCTGGCGCAGGATCGCCTCCACCTCTTTGGCACTGATGGGCGTGGGTTTCGTGGCTGTGCCACCGACGAAGCCGGTCACCTTAGGCGTGCTCTTCACCAGGTGCCAGGTCTCATCGTTCATTTCCATCTCCACTAGCACGTAGCCCGGGAAGAACTTGCGTTCGGAGATCGACTTCTGCCCCCCCTTCATTTCTACCACTTCTTCCACCGGAACCAGGATCTGGCCGAACTTGTCCTGCATGCCGGAGCGCTCAATGCGCTCTTTCAGGGCCCGCGCGACGCTCTTCTCGAAGCCGGAATAGGCGTGTACCACGTACCAGCGCTTGCTCATGCGCTTCCCTCGCCCATCAACCACCTCACTACCAGCAGCAAGCCAGCGTCCACAAGCCAAAGGAAGACCGCCATCACCACGACAAAAGCAAGCACTACACCCGTGGTTTGCAGCGTCTCTTTGCGCGTAGGCCACACCACGCGCTTGGTCTCTTCTATGGACTCCCGGGCGAACTCCACGAAGCGGGCCCCCGGCGCGGTAAACCAGCCGACGACGGCGGCGGCCCCCAGACCTCCCAACACCGCCAGCACCCGCAACACCAGGACGGCGTCGCGCAGGTAATAAAAGCCCGCGATGCCGGCCACCACGCACAAACCCGCTAGGGTCAGCTTGATCTTATCGGCGACCGTTACGCCGCTGGTATCACTCATGGGTCTTCGTTCCGGGATTACCTGCCGGGGAACGGGGCGAAGCCGTTGCGCTCGCCTCGCGCGGATCCCTGGCAGGCCAGGAGGGTCTCGAACCCCCAACCTTCGGTTTTGGAGACCGACGCTCTACCAATTGAGCTACTGGCCTATCTCAAGTCCGTAAAACGCCACCTGCGAGGAATTTTCCCAGCTTCATTCCCCTGTAATTTATTCAATGATTTTCGCCACCACGCCGGCGCCCACCGTGCGGCCGCCCTCGCGAATGGCAAAGCGCAAACCCTCCTCCATCGCAATCGGGGCAATCAAGCTCACCGTGATCGACACATTGTCCCCCGGCATCACCATCTCCGTGCCCGCCGGCAGCTCAATGGAGCCCGTCACATCGGTCGTGCGAAAATAAAACTGCGGCCGGTAACCATTGAAAAACGGCGTGTGCCGACCCCCCTCCTCCTTGGAAAGAACATACACCTCAGCCGTAAACTTGGTGTGCGGCGTGATCGTCCCAGGCTTCGCCAGCACCTGCCCACGCTCCACCTCCTCACGCTTGGTGCCCCGCAGCAACACCCCAATGTTGTCGCCCGCACGCCCCTCGTCCAGCAGCTTCCTGAACATCTCCACCCCCGTACACACCGTCTTCTGGGTGGGACGCAGGCCCACAATCTCAATCTCGTCCCCCACCTTGATCACACCACGCTCCACCCGGCCCGTCACCACCGTGCCGCGCCCAGAAATCGAAAATACATCCTCCACCGGCATCAAAAAGGGCTTGTCAATGTCGCGCTTGGGCTCAGGAATGTACTCGTCCAGCGCCTCAGCCAGCTTCCAAATAGAGGGCTCCCCAATCTCCGACTGCTCCCCCTCCAGCGCCTTCAACGCCGAACCCACAATCACCGGCGTCTTGTCCCCAGGAAAATCATACTTGGACAACAACTCCCGAACCTCCATCTCCACTAGCTCCAATAGCTCGGGATCGTCCACCATGTCGGCCTTGTTCAAATACACCACAATGTAGGGCACCCCCACCTGGCGCGCCAGCAAAATGTGCTCGCGCGTCTGCGGCATCGGCCCATCCGCCGCCGACACCACTAAAATCGCCCCATCCATCTGCGCCGCACCCGTAATCATGTTCTTGATGTAGTCCGCATGCCCCGGACAGTCCACGTGCGCATAGTGACGCTTGGCCGTCTCGTACTCCACGTGCGCCGTGTTGATCGTAATCCCCCGCGCCTTCTCCTCCGGCGCCGAATCAATCTCCTCGTACTTCTTCGCCTGACCCCCAAACTTCTTCGACAACACCTGCGTCAACGCCGCCGTCAGCGTCGTCTTGCCATGATCCACATGCCCAATCGTGCCTACGTTCACATGCGGCTTCTTGCGCTCAAACTTCTCCTTGGCCATGATGCAATCCTCGTTTGCGGCTGTCTTTGACTATCGAGCACCGGATGGTGGTGCCCATGGCCCGGATTGAACGGGCGACCTCTCCCTTACCAAGGGAGTGCTCTGCCACTGAGCTACATGGGCCGTGCCGGCGTTGTCTACCTCTCTGTAACCAAATCGACCAAGAAACCTGGAGCGGGTGAAGGGAATCGAACCCTCGTCGTAAGCTTGGAAGGCTTCTGCTCTACCATTGAGCTACACCCGCCCACCGAAAGCGTTTCCCCGTGCTGGCCAGGACCTTCCCTATGACTGCAAGCGAAAAGCGAATCCGGACCCGATACCGATCAGCCAGGCAATCAATCTCTCCCGGTCGACATGGTGGAGGGGGTAGGATTCGAACCTACGAAGGCTTAGGCCAACAGATTTACAGTCTGCCCCCTTTGACCGCTCGGGAACCCCTCCCCGAAAGAAACGGGAAATTATGCGTTTACACCGGGAAAAAGTCAAACTACCCGAGAGAAGAAAGAATCGGCTGCACACCCCGTTCCGTCGGCCCATATCTCTCTTTCGGGCGATGTCGCGGGTGGGTCTGGTTGGATTTGAACCAACGACCAAGGGATTATGAGTCCCCTGCTCTGACCCGCTGAGCTACAGACCCCTTTTTCGACCGGATACTCGCCCAAGAAAGCAGGCGCACAACCCGTGTGCTCCCGTGGCCCATTCAGCTCTCGTTTTCCAGGAAGCTGCGCAGGCGCTCCGAGCGAGACGGGTGGCGCAGCTTGCGCAGCGCTTTGGCTTCGATCTGACGAATCCGCTCCCGGGTCACGTCGAACTGTTTGCCGACCTCCTCCAGGGTGTGGTCGGTATTCATCTCGATGCCGAAGCGCATGCGCAACACCTTGGCCTCCCGGGGAGTCAGCGTGTCGAGTACCTCCTTGGTCACGTCGCGTAGGCTGGCGTAAACAGCCGCGTCGCCCGGCGCCATGGTCGAGGCATCCTCGATGAAGTCCCCCAGGTGGGAGTCGTCGTCGTCGCCGATGGGCGTCTCCATCGAGATCGGCTCTTTGGAGATCTTGAGGATCTTGCGAATCTTTTCCTCGGGCATCTCCATCTTCTTGGCGAGCAGCGCCGGGTCCGGCTCCTGTCCCGTCTCCTGCAGGATCTGGCGCGAGATACGATTCATCTTGTTTATGGTCTCGATCATGTGCACCGGGATGCGAATGGTGCGAGCCTGATCCGCGATGGAGCGGGTAATGGCTTGCCGGATCCACCAGGTGGCATAGGTGGAAAATTTGTAGCCGCGGCGGTACTCGAACTTGTCCACCGCTTTCATCAGCCCGATGTTGCCCTCCTGGATCAAATCCAGGAACTGCAATCCCCGGTTGGTATATTTCTTGGCGATGGAAATTACCAGCCGCAAATTGGCCTCGGTCATTTCCCGCTTGGCGCGGCGCGCCTTGGCTTCCCCCGTGGACATCTGGCGCGCAATCTCCTTAAGCTCCTTGAGCGGGATCATAGCCCGCTTCTGCACCCCCAGGATGTTCTGCTGCTGCTCAAGGATCGCGGGACGGAAACGTTCCAGTGCTGCCCCATAGGGCTTGCGCGCAGCGATCTCCTGGTCCACCCACTTGAGGTTGGTTTCGTTGCCGGGGAAAGCCTTGATGAAATGGCTGCGCGGCATGCCCGCCTTCTCGACGCACAGATCCATGATGGTCCGTTCGTAGCGGCGGACTTCGTCCACCATGCCGCGCACGCTGTCGCACAAAGCCTCTACCTGCTTCGCCGCGAAGCGGATTTTCATGAGTTCCGCGGAAATCTGCTCCTGGTACTGCTTGTAAGCGCGCGAGCGGGTGCCCTTGGCGGGCAAAACCTTCATCATCTTGTTGTAGATCTGGCGGATGGTCCTGAAGCGCTCCAAGGCCTCGGCCTTGAGCTGGGCCAGCGTGGCGCTGTTGACCCCGCCGCCTTCGTCGTCCTCGGCCTCGTCTTCGAGCTCCTCGTCCTCGCCGACCGATCCCTCGTCCTCCGCCATTTCACTGGCGACCATCTCCTCCTGGGACTCGCCGTCCAGGAGCCCGTCGACCAGCTCGTCGATGCGCATCTCGTCGCGCTCGACCTTTTCGGCGAGAGCCAGGATTTCGGCGATGGTGGTCGGGCAGGCCGAAATGGCCATGATCATGTGCTTCAAGCCATCCTCGATGCGCTTGGCGATCTCGATCTCCCCCTCTCGGGTGAGCAATTCCACCGACCCCATCTCCCGCATGTACATGCGGACTGGGTCGGTAGTGCGCCCGAACTCAGAATCGACGGTGGAGAGGGCGGCCTCTGCCTCCTCCACCACGTCCTCATCCGCAGCCGCCGGCGCCGCCTCCGAAATGAGCAAGGACTCGGTGTCCGGCGCCTCGTCGTACACCGAAATCCCCATGTCGTTGATCATGCGGATGATGTTCTCGATCTGCTCGGCGTCCAACATATCGTCCGGCAGATGATCGTTGATCTCGGCGTAGGTCAGGTAACCCCGCTCCTTACCGAGCACGATCAGGTTCTTAAGACGCGTGCGGCGAGAGTCCGCATCCCCCATCTGGATATCCGGCTTATCGCTTTCCCTGTCCTTGGCCATGTTCCGTCGCTATCCGCTATGCGAAGAAAAACTGATCATTATATACCCTTAGGTGCCTTGCGGGGCTGTCTGTTCCGCTGCGCCTTGACGCAGCAGGGTCAGGTATTCCTGCCGCTCTGCAAGGCTCAGGCGATCTAGGCTAGCGCTCGCCAGCTCCTCAAGCCGCCGGCGGCGGGCCTCCTCCTGCAGGCTGCGCACCACCCCTTCGAACTCAGCCTCCACATCGAACTGCGGTCCCCATTCCTCGATGGCCTGCGCCGCCTCGCTAATGACTTGATCGAGTTCAGTATTTTCAAAGTGCAAGAAAGCCATTGGGACAATGTCCGATCCTTTCAAAGTAGGGTTTGCCCTCACGAAGTCAAGGAACTGACGTAAAAATCCCGCGTCCGGCTCCGACGCCGGAATGTGGGCCGGCTCCAAGCGCTGGGCCAGCTCGGGCCTGAACAGGATCTGGCGGATAAGGCGACGACACCGGCTCATCACCTGCGCCTTGCGCCCGAAGGTCCTGGGGACCGGCGCTGCCGCGTCCTTGTCGGAGCGAATCCGGTACAGGGTCTCCAGCTCAGACACTGTAAGCCCCACCCGCTCGGCCAGCCGCCGGCGAATCAGGAGACCTAGCCCCGGAGCCTGGATCCGGGTTACTAGCGGCTTGGCCTCCTTAAGCAGGCGGGCCCGGCCCTCGTCGTTCGCCAGCTCTATCTGGGACGCAAGCCCCTCGATCAAGTAGGCCGAAAGGGAAACCGCATTAGAGAGCTGGGCTTCGAACCCCGGGCCGCCGATCCGCCGCACTAAGCTGTCGGGGTCCTCCCCGGAAGGAAGGAACAGGAAGCTCACCTCTTTCCCGTCCGTCACATGGGGGAGTATCGTCTCCAAGGCCCGCCAAGCGGCCCGTCGCCCCGCCTCGTCCCCGTCAAAGCAGAAGGTCACCTGCTCGGCGTGGCGCAGCAGCTTTTGCACCTGGGCCCCTGTGGTGGCGGTGCCCAGGGTGGCACAGGCATAGCCGATCCCGTGCTGGGCCAGAGCCACCACGTCCATGTAGCCTTCCACCACCAGCAGCCGCCCAGCTTTACGCAAGTCGCCCATGGCCTGGAACAACCCGTAGAGTTCCCGGCCCTTCTCGAAAATAGGGGTCTCCGGAGAATTCAGGTACTTGGGTTCGCCTTCCCCGATCAGACGACCCCCAAACCCTACGATCCGGCCCCGGCTGTCGGCGATGGGAAACATGATCCGATCTCGGAAGCGGTCATAGCGTCGGCCACCCTCCCCCCGCAGCACCAAACCGGCTTTTTCCAGCCATGCCGAAGCATAGTCGTCGAAGCATTGCGCCAGAGCCTGCCGATCGGGCGGGGCATAACCGATGCCGAAGCGGGCCGCAACTTCCCCCGAGAGGCCACGCCCTTTGAGATAGGCGATGGCTTGGGGAGAGCGCTTGAGGCTTTGCCGATAAAAACGGGTCGCCCGCTCTAGAACCGAATAGAGCTCAGCTGCATCGTTGGGCGGGAGCCGGAACCCGGACCGCTCCGTTTCCGGAACGTTCATTCCCACGCTGGCCGCCAGCTCCCTCACCGCGTCGACGAAACCGAGACCTCGATACGTCATGAGAAAACCGATGGCGCTCCCGTGGGCACCACAACCGAAACAGTGATAAAACTGCTTGGAAGGACTGACCGTAAAAGAGGGGGTTTTTTCGTTATGAAAAGGGCAGCACGCTTTGTAGTTCGCCCCGGCCCGCTTCAGGGGAACATAGCGGTCTATGACCTCCACGACGTCGACGCGGTTCAGCAGGTCTTGAATAAAAGACTGAGGAATCATCCTGTTAGCCTCTGACGGGCAGGGACACTACCGCCCCCCGTCAGAGAGGCGGGCAGGACGAGCAGGAGCCGCCCCAAGCTCATGTTTCACTGATTATAGGACAGAATTTTCCCCTCCACGGGCTTCCGGGAGGGCTGCGGTCCGGAAATAGGCTATTGATATTACTAGTGATTTAGCCGCCGGCGAGACGTGCCTTGACGAGCGCCGACACCCGTCCCATCTCCGCCCGGCCGGCAATCTGGGGTCTGAGGGCCGATATCACCCGCCCCATGTCCTTGGGACTCGCCGCGCCCGTGTCGATGACCGCGCGCTCGATCAGCGCCTCAAGCTCTTTTTCCGACAAGGGCTGAGGCAGGTAGCCCTGGAGCACCTCGATCTCGAAGCGCTCGTTGTCCGCCAGATCCTGGCGGCCTGCGGCGTCGTACTGGGCCACCGACTCCCGGCGCTGCCGGATCAGCCGCTCCACGATCCCCACCACGTCGGCATCGCCCATCTCCCGGCGCTCGTCCACTTCCCGCTGCTGGATGGCAGCGAGCAAAAGACGGATGGCGGCGAGTCGGCGGGCGTCCTTGGCCCGCATCGCGTCCTTCATATGCTGGATGATGGAAGCCTTGAGCGTCATGGCGAGGGAACGGACCCCGAAACCGTAAAGGCCGGCGGACTGGCCGTAAAGAATCTGGCCGGTTTCGGTCAGTAGGTACGTGGGGGAAGCTGCTGGCTGCGCAGTCGCTTGTAATGGCGCTTGATCGCTGCCGCGAGTTTGCGTTTGCGCGCTTGGGTGGGCTTCTCGTAATATTCCCGGGACCGCAGCTCGGTGAGCAGTCCGGTTTTCTCCACGGTGCGCTTGAAGCGCCGTAGCGCTACCTCAAACGGTTCATTTTCCTTAACCCTGACCATCGGCATAGGGACGCGCGCTCCCGTTCCTTAAATTGAAAATTATAAATTATACGCAACCTAGCCCGTTTCGATCAAACCTAAGGCGTCTCCGGGCCCCATGAAGGTCCTCGGCATCGAAACCTCCTGCGACGAGAGCGGTGTCGCCCTCTACGATACCGAGCGGGGGCTGCAGGCCCATGCCCTCTATTCCCAAGCCGAGCTGCACCAGGCTTACGGGGGGGTGGTGCCGGAACTGGCTTCCCGGGATCACATCCGGCGGGTGCTTCCTTTGATACGTCGGGTCCTGGACCAGGGGCATTGCGCCCTCACCGAGCTGGACGCCATTGCCTACACCGCCGGACCCGGGCTGGCAGGCGCTCTGTTGGTGGGAGCCAGCATCGCCTGCGGGCTTGCCCGGGCTCTGAAAATCCCAGCCGTTGGGATCCACCACCTGGAAGGACACCTGCTTTCCCCCATGCTCGCCTCTCCCAGCCCCCGCTTTCCCTTCGTCGCCCTGCTGGTATCGGGAGGCCATACTCAGCTCGTGGAAGTGGCTGGGGTGAACCGCTATCGCCTCCTCGGGGAGACCCTGGACGATGCCGCAGGAGAAGCGTTCGATAAGACGGCCAAGCTTCTGGGACTGGGCTATCCGGGGGGGCCCGCCCTGGCCCGGCTGGCGGAGCGCGGAGCAAGCGGTCGCTTTCGCCTCCCCCGGCCCATGCTGGCAAGCGGCGACCTAAACTTCAGTTTCAGTGGGCTAAAAACGGCGGCTCTGCTCCTTGCCCGGGAGCATGGTGCCGACGAGGGCAGCCGCGCTGACATTGCCCGGGCTTTCGAGGAAGCAGTGGTGGAGGTCCTGGCGGCAAAGGCCACCGAGGCCCTCCTCGCCACCGGTCACGACCAACTGGTGGTGGCCGGAGGTGTGGGGGCCAACCGCCGGTTGCGGGAAGTCCTGGACCAGCGGGCCCAGGACGCGGGCTTCCAAGTCTTCTATCCCCCCGTCGAGTTGTGCACCGACAACGGGGCCATGATCGCCTATGCGGGCGCTATGCATCTGGCCGCGGGCCCGCGAGTCTCCGGTTACCGCTATACCGTATTCCCTCGCTGGGATTTGGCCCTGGCCGAGCCAAAGGCGACACCGTCCAAGCGCCTGGGGAAGCGGCGCTCGGCCCGGACTTGACCGATCGAACCCGGAAAGACTCCTAAAGGTCCCGGCTGCCTGGGCGATGCCCGCCGCCGATGCGGGTTTCGGTGCCCGCAAGGAGCTTCTGGATGTTAGACCGATGGCGCCACACAAGCAGCGCCGCCATGGACGCGGTCACGGCGGTGTAGGGATGCCAACCCCAAAGGCCTGCGGCGACGAAAGGCGCGGCGCCCGCCGCCGCCAGGGCGGCCAGAGAGGAGAAGCGGAAGAGGACCGCCGTGGCGAGCCATATGCCCATCAGGACGAGCCCCAAGCCCGGAGACAAGGCCAGGAGGGCGCCCGCCGCCGTGGCCACCCCTTTGCCGCCCCGGAACCCTAAAAACAGCGGATAGAGGTGGCCGACGAACACCCCCATCGCCGCCAGAGCCACCGCTTCGTCGCCGGCACCGACCCGGACCGCGAGCATCCGCGCGAGGAGCACTGCCGCTACTCCCTTTCCCACGTCCCCGAGCAGGGTCAACACGGCGGCGAGTTTGCTCCCCGTGCGCAGCACATTGGTGGCACCCGGATTGCCCGAACCGTAGCTGCGGGGATCCGGCAATCCCAAGACGCGGCTCACCACCACGGCGAAGGGGATCGATCCCAGGAGGTACGCACCGATCGCTAAAGCTATCGTGACCACCGGTCGAATAAATAGCATAGAATGGCGCCTTCGATTTTACTCGACGCCCTGCGGGGCGGCCACGGCGGGGCGCCATGGACATCGTCTTCATTCGCGAGTTGCGGGCGGAAACCCTGGTGGGTGTGTATGCCTGGGAGCGCCAGGTGCGGCAGACCATCGAGGTCGACCTGGAGATCGCCCTGCCCTCCAGTCGTGCTTGCGAAACCGACAACGTGGCGGACACCATCGATTACTCCAAGGTGGTGCGCCGCGTGCACGAGGAGCTGGCCCGCCACCAATTCAAGCTGCTAGAAGCGCTGGCGGAGCACCTGGCGCGGGTCGTGCGGGAAGAGTTTCGAGCCCCATGGGTGAAGGTAAGCGTGGCCAAGCTGCGCATGATGCAGGGCGTCAAACAGCTCGGCGTCTCTATCGAGCGTGGTGTGAAACCCGCCTGAAAGCAGTCGGCCCGTCCCGTACGCCTTCTACCCCACCCCCTTCGCTAGGAGCGATATCCCGCTCGCGATCAGCACCGCCCCCAGTACCTGTCGTACCCGGTGGGGGCTGATCCCCAGGTGCACCCGGCTTCCGAGCTGCAAGCCTGCCAGCATCATCGGCGCCAGGGCTAAGGCCCCGAGGAACACCTTGAGGTGCAAGAGCAACCCCGTCAGGGCGAAGGCCGCAATGCGCACCGAGGTGCTGACGGTGATCATGGCGGCCATGGTGCTACGAAATTCCCGCCGGTCCTCGATGCGCCGGGAGAGGTAGATGGCGTATACCGGACCGCCGGTGCCGAACAGGGCCGTGAACGTTCCGCCCACAAGGCCTGCCGGCAGCACCCAGCCACGAGCAATTGCCCCGCGGAAGCTGGGATCTATCAAGGTATAAAGACCGAAAAGCAGCACAAACACTCCCAGCCCAGCCAGCAGGGGGGCGGCGGGCAGTCGCGCGAGGAGGGTCGCGCCGATGCCGATTCCCACCACCGCCACCGGCACCAGCCAGGCAAGCTCCTGGCGGTTGAAGTGGCGAGCATGGCCCCGGCGCAGCAAGAACGAACCTGCGAACTCCATAAGCACCATGGTGGGCACGACCTGCTGCAAAGGAAGCACATGGGCGAGTAGCGGAACGGCGATTACCGAGGAGCCGAATCCGGTCATGCCGAAAACAAAAAAGGCCGCGAAGACCGCGAGCGGCGCGACGATCAGGATCTGGGGCTCAACCGCCACGGGCCACCTCAGCCCCGGGGGTGGTGCTTGGCATGGAGCTGTTTGAGCCGCTCCCGGGCCACGTGGGTATAGACCTGGGTGGTGGAGATATCCGAATGGCCCAGCAGCAGCTGCACCACTCGCAGGTCGGCACCGTGGTTGAGGAGATGGGTGGCGAAGGCGTGGCGTAGGGTATGAGGGGAAAGAGGCGCGCTCACCCCAGAGCGCCGGGCGTAGCGCTTGATGAGGTGCCAGAAAGCCTGACGCGTCATTGACTGCGCGCGCCGGGTAAGGAACAGGGCTGAGGCTGGCCGGCCGGCGAGCAGCAGGGGTCGTGCTTCATCGAGATAGCGCTTGAGCCACGCCAAAGCCTCCTCCCCCAACGGCACGAGGCGCTCCTTGCCCCCTTTGCCCAGAACCCTCACCACTCCGGTGTCCAAGCTCGCCTGGGCGAGGGTAAGGGTCACCAACTCCGATACCCGCAACCCGGCCGCGTAGAGCATCTCCAACATGGCCTTGTCTCGCAATCCCAAGGGTGTGGCGACGTCGGGGGCGGCGAGCAGGCGTTCCACGTCCGCCTCCGTGAGGCTTTTGGGGATGGCCCGGGGCACCCTGGGGGCGTCGATCTGCAAAGTGGGATCGGCCGCGATGCGACCTTCCCGCAGAAGAAAACGGTAGAAGCGTTTGAAGCTAGAAAGCTGGCGGCTGGTGGTGCGGGGGCGTGCCCGCTCCGCCACCCGGTGAGCCAGGTAAGCAAGCAGATCGGCCCGGCTCGCTTGAGCAAGCGTTTTGCCCCGTTGCTTGACGAGCCACTCCTGCAGCAGGCGCAGGTCCCGCCGGTAGGCCCCCAGGGTGTTGGGGGACAATCCATCCTCGAGCCAGAGGCAGTCGCAAAACCGGTCGAGAAGCCGCTCTTCAGCGTCGCTCATGTTGCAGCAGCCAGCGCTTGATGGCGAGGGGCGCGCCTTCCCGCGCGTGCATGAAGCCTCCCAAGCCGTTGGTCGCCACCACGCGGTGGCAGGGCACGATCAGAGGAATGGGGTTAGCGCCGCAGGCGCCTCCCACGGCCCGAGGTGAGGTGTGTAATGCCTGCGCCAGCTCAGCGTAGGTCACCTTCTCTCCGCAGGGAATGTCCTTCAAAGCCTCCCAAACTCGCCGTTGAAACGGTGTTCCGGATAGATGAAGCGGTAAATCGAAACGGAAGCCAGGATCGCGCAAATAGGCACGGAGCTGCCGGCATGCCTCCCGCGCGACAGGGGAGCGGGGATCGAGGGAAGGCGTGCCCAGGGGAAGGTAATCCAGACCCACCAACCACTCCTCCTCGATGGCCACGGCCAGCACCGCGAAGGGGGCGGCAAGACGCACCTGATACCCGGTCTCCCTAGCGGCCCGCCAGCGCACAGATCTGCCCATAGAGCGCCTCCGGCACGAGGATGCCCTCCCGGCGCGCTTTGGCCTCCCGCTCCAAGCGCCGGGCTCCCGGAAGTCGCACGCCTGGGTCGGCCAACATCCGGGCGATCAAGGTCTCGATGCGCTCGAAATAGACGGTGCGGCCGGCGAGAGCCTCTGGATCAATCGCCAGAAAAGCCTGGCCGATGCGCGGCCGGTTGCCTTCGTCGACGAAAAACGAATCGGCTTCGAATCCCAGCGCAGCCCCCGTCAGAGCGCAGCACAACAGCTCCACCATGAGGGCCAGCATAGCGCCTTTGACACCGCCGGCGGGCATCATGCTGCCTTCCAAGGCGGCGTTGGGATCGGTGGTGGGCCTGCCCTCTTTGTCCAAGGCCCAGCCCTCGGGAATCGGCTTGCCTTGATTCTTGGCCACCATGATCTTCCCCCGGGCCACCTCGGAGAGGGAAAGATCGATGAGCAGCGGCGGATGACCGTCCCGGGGAAACACGGCGGCGATGGGGTTGGTGCCGAAGAGAGGCGTTTTTCCTCCCCACGGGGCGATGGCCGCCGGGGAATTGCCGAACGCGAGGCCCACCATCTCCGCTTCCGCCACCGGCCGCAAATGCAGCCCGGCGGCACCGAAGTGATTGCTGTTGGTCACCCCGGCGAAGCCCACCCCATAGTCCCGCGCCCGGTGCACCGCTTCCCGCACGGCCAAGGCGCAGGCCTCGTAGGCCATGCCGCAGGCGGCATCTACCAGGCATGCCGCCCTCTTTTCTCGGGCCACCCTGGGCACCGCTTGGCCATCGGTGCGGCCGTTTCGCAGATGTGCGCAGTACAAGGGCACCCGAGATACCCCGTGGGAGGCGAGCCCTTGAGCATCTGCCGCTACCAGCGCTTCTGCCGCCGCCCGAGCCATGGACGGGGAAGCGCCGCAGCGTACGAAGGCCTCAGCGACCAGGCCGGTGAGTTCGCTCATGGAAACGGTGGGCATCGTCTTACCCCCTCCAGCTCGCCAGGAACTCCCCCACGCGCTCGGCGATCATGGCGCTCACCCGCTGGTTGGACTCCTGGGTCACCCCCGCCACGTGGGGCGTGAGGATCAGGTTTGGTGCGCCCCGCAAGGCAGCGAAAGGCGAACCCGCAGGCAAGGGTTCTTGGGCGAAGACGTCGATGGCCGCGCCGCCCAGGTGCCCTGCCTGAAGAAGCTCCACCAGCGCCGTCTCGTCCACGATGCCACCCCGGGCAGCGTTGACCAGGATGGCCCCTTTCTTCATGCTCGCAAGCCGCTTCCGGTCGAGAAGCCTTCGGGTCTTTTCGGTCAAGGGCACGTGTAGGGACACCACGTCGCTCACCGCCAAGAGGTCCTCCAGGCCGGTAAGCCGGATGCCGATTTGGAGGAGAGCCGGATCGTCCGGCGTCAAGGCTGGGTCGTAGGCGATCACCTCCATGCTCAGCGCTCGGGCGAGACGGGCGGTGAGCTGGCCGATATAGCCGCAGCCGACCAGGCCCAGGGTCTTGCCTCCCAGTTCGCGGCCGTTCGAGAGGGCAGCGCGGGGCCACTTGCCATCGATCACGGCATCGGTGGAGGCATACTGGCCCCGTAACAACATTAGAGCAGTGCCGATCACGTACTCGGCCACCGCCGCGGCGTTGGCGCCGCTCGCGGGGATCACCTCCACTTGCCGGGCCCGGCAGGCCGCCACATCGATGTTGTCCAGCCCGACTCCCAGGCGGCCCACCACCTTGAGGCGACGGGCGGCGGAGACCAGCGCTTGATCGACCTGGGTGCGGTTGCGCACGATCAGGGCATCAGCCTGCGCTACCTGCTCCATGAGCCGAGGGCGCTCGTCCACCAGCGCCGGATCGTAGACCACGTCGAAGCGGGCTTGAAGTGAGGAGACCGCAGCCTCGTCCATGAATTCGGAGATGACGATGAGCATCTGCTTTGCCTGTTTTCGAAAGGTTATTCCGCGCCGTTGGCGAGCTCGGGCTCCTGGGAGGGAAGCAGAGACTCGCCAGGACGCACCCGGGTGAATTCCACTGGACGTTGCGTGATGCGCAAAGCCCCGTCCTGGAGGTTCACGCAAGTGTAATAGGAAGCGCTCAAGTCCCCCGCGTCGGGAAAGTCCTCCCGGTAATGGGCACCGCGGGAATTCTCCCGAACTAGAGCCGCGGCCACGATAGCCTGGCTCACGGTCAGCAAGCTTTCCAGATTGAGCCAGTCGTGCCAGGTGAGATTGTAGGCCAGGTCGCCCCGGGGTACACCCGAGCGGGCAAGCCGCAAGGAAAGCTCTTGCAATGCATCGCGAGCGCGGGCGAGGCTCGCGGCGCTGCGCACAATGCCCGCCTCCCGCCACATCACCTCGTAGAGGGCTTCCCGGATCGCTGGCAGGTCTTCAGCGGGTTTGCCTAGAGGGGAGCGACAGCGCTCTACAGCCGCCTGGATCGCCTGCACGTCCGGCTCGTGCCACTCCCCCTTCGCCGGGACCCAGGACGCCAGAGAATCGCCGGCGATGCCGCCGAACACGGTGGAGTTGGCAACCCCGTTGCCGCCCAAGCGATTCGCCCCGTGCACCCCGCCCGTGTCCTCGCCAGCGGCGAACAAGCCCGGCAGCTCGGTCGAGCAATCGGCGGCGAAAACCACTCCTCCCATCATGTAGTGAGCCGTGGGCACCACTTCCACGAGCCCCCCAGCCAGGTCGAACCCACAATCGGCGCACCGTTCTACCATGCCCTTGAACTGCCGCCGCACGTTCTCTGGCCCCAGGTGGGACATCTTGAGGTAGACGCCCCCGTTGGGACTGGTACGTCCCTCGCGCATCTCCATGAAGATCGAGCGCGAGACGATGTCCCGGGTCGCCCGCTCGGCCCGCGGATCGTAGCGCTCCATGAACCGTTCTCCCGCGCCGTTCAGCAGGTGGCCCCCGGCGCCGCGCAGGCCTTCCTCCAGCACCGTGCCGGTCATGCGGGTGTGGGAGCCAGCCAGCAGCCCCGTGGGGTGAAACTGCACCATCTCCATGTCCCGCAAGGTAAGCCCAGCCCGCAGCGCCATGGCCATGCCGTCGCAGCTCTTGTCGCCCGAAGGCGTGTGGTACTTGTACATGGTAGGGCCGCCTCCCGTGGCGAGCAGCACCGCGCGGGCCTGCACGAAAACGAACTCACCGCTTCTCATGTCGATCATGAGGACGCCCGAGAGCGCCTGGCCATCCCGGCTCTTGACCAGTTCCACCGCCCGGTGCTCTTCCAGCCGCCGGATGCCGCGCGCCCACACTTGCTCCGCCAGGCGGTTGATGATTTCGATCCCGGTCAGATCCCCCTTGTGCACCGTGCGGTCGAAGGTCTGGCCGGCGAAGGCCTTCTGGTGGAGCGTGCCGTCCGGGTTGCGATCGAAGAAGCAGCCCAGCTCGTTTTCCAGCTCCCGCACCCGCTCCACCGCCACCGACACCAGCGTCCAGGCGAGTTCCTGGTGGGGCAACCACTTGCCCCCCTCGATGGTGTCCATGAAATGGCGCTCGATGGAATCTCCCGGAGCCAGGGCCACGTTGTAGCCGCCCTGCACCATACGGGTGCAGCCGCATTTGCCGAGCAGCCCTTTCACGGCTACGGTGATCTCGAGCTGGGGCGCCGCCCGGTGGGCATGGAGCGCGGCGAAGAGGCCGGCGCCGCCGGAGCCGAGGATCAGGATGTCGGTTTTAACGGTGCGCACGCTCGCCCTTTCACGCCATCACGTCTTCACTCCCAGCGCGGCCAACACCTTCGCCCGCCTGGCCTCGGCCTTCTTCCTCACCTCCTCGTAGAGGCTTTCGCCGTGGCTGTCCATGGCCACCAGCAGAGGACCAAAGCCCTTCACCCGGAACTTCCACAGGGACTCGGGATGCAGGTCGTCCAGATCCACGTCCTCGATCGCTTCCACCCAGGTGGTCTCCAGGGCGGCTGTGCCGCCGACGATGGCAAGATAGGCCCCGCCCAAGTCCATGAAGGCCTTCCTCGAGTCCTCCATGAGACCACCCTTGCCGATAATGATGCGCACGCCGTAGCGCTCCATGAGGGGGCGGGTGAACCGCTCCATACGGGCACTGGTGGTAGTGCCGATGCACAAGGGGGCGTAGCCGGCAGGAAATTCCTCGGTCACTTCCACCCGCCGCACGTTGGGCGCAGTGTGGATCACCGCGTGGCCGCGCAGGTCGAAGCGGGTCGCTCGGCTGCGGTCGAACATCTCGATCTGGGTACGGTCGCGAATGCCGTATAGGGTACCGTTCAAGCTCACCGTGTCGCCCACCCGCCAGGCGCGCACGGTTTCCTCGGTCACCGGGGTCACGATATCGTAATGGGCCATGATCAGAACCCCCAAGCGATGCCGGCAGGCGTCATAGTCGCCGACGCGCGCCGGGCCGCGTGGCACTGCATGTTGACCGCCACCGGATTCATGGTGATGTGGGTGGCAGCGAGCTCCACGTGGACCGCGAACGCGGTGGAGTCCCCGCCCAGACCTTGAGGTCCGATCCCCAGCTGATTGACAGCGCTGGAGAGCTCCTCCTCCAGCTTCGCCCCTTCACGGTCTTGGCAACGGGTACCGAGGGGGCGCGTCGCCGCGACCTTGGCCAGATGCACGCACAGATCGGCGCTGCCTCCGACGCCCACGCCTACGATGGTAGGGGGACAGGTCTTGCCACCGGCGGCCAGTACGCAGTCGATCACGAATGCCTTGATCGCCGCCACTCCTTCCGCCGGCACCGCCATCCTGAGCCAGGAATTGTTCTCCGAGCCGCTGCCTTTGGGGATCATCTGGATGACGAGCTCCTCGGGCCGGTCGCTGAACTCCACGTTGATCGCCGGGATGCGGATGCCGCAGGAAGTGTGGTCATTTTCCCGTGTAAGAGGATGCACCACTGAGGACCGAAAAGGATGTTCCACCGTCGCCCGGGCGCAGCCCTTGGTGATGGCCCGCACCAGATCGATGCCGTCCACCTGGACGTTGCGCCCGATGATCACGTTATAGATGGGCAACCCGGTGTCTTGGCAGGTGAGGTTATGGGTTTCCTCGGCCACTGCGATGTTCTTGATCATAATGCCGAGCAGTTGCTTCGCCCGCGGATCCGTTTCCTGCGCCTGGAGGTCCTGGAAACCCTGTTTGACGTCGGGCGGCAAGATTTTAAGTGCCCGAATATAGAGCTCCTTGGCGACCTCCTCGACCGTGTGCAAATCGACTTTCATAACGCCTCCCAGGCCGCGGGCGTGCGTGCCTGACTCAATGTTGCATTCCCCACTTGCGCACCGTGTGGATCTCGACGTTGCGGAAAATCAAGTTCTCTACCACGAGCCCGATCAGGATCACCGTGAACAGCCCGGCGAACACCGACGGGATCTCCAGCAGATTCTTGTTTTCGAAAATGAACCAACCGAGGCCTCCCGAGCCAGCGCTTACGCCGAACACCAGCTCGGCCGCGATGAGCGTACGCCAGGCGAACGCCCAGCCGATCTTCAATCCCGTCAGGATGCTAGGGAAGGCGGCCGGTATCAGGATTTTCGCCACGTAGCGCAGGCCGGTAAGCCCGTAGTTACGCCCCACCATGCGCAGGGTGTTGGACACGGAGAGGAAACCGGAGTGGGTGTTGAGCGCCACCGCCCACAGCACCGAGTGGATCAACACGAACACCAGCGAGGCATTCCCGAGCCCGAACCAGATGAGGGCAAGGGGCAGCAGAGCGATGGCAGGCAGCGGATTGAACATCGAGGTGAGGGTCTCCAGGAGGTCATTGCCGATGCGGGAGGTGATGGCAATCACCACCAGCAGGGCCGCGATCGCCAGCCCCGCCGCGTAGCCCTGAAGCAGCACCTTGAGGGAAAACCAAGCCCGGCCCAGCAGCCCGCCGGTCACGATCCCCTGCCAGAAGGCTTCCACCGTGGCAGTGAAAGTAGGAAAGAGAAGGGGATTGTCGAGCTGGACCGCGTAGACCTGCCACACCACCGCCAGCACCACCAGGATGAAAGCCTTCCTCACCTCACCCCGGTTGTAGATGATCTCCCAGCGGGTGAGCGGCTTCTCCACCACGCCGAAGGCGCTGGAATCCACCGCTTTCCTTACGAATTCGGGACGCCGCACTTGCACGTCAGCCATGGGTCGCCTCCTTATCCTGTTCAGCCTCCTTGACCACCTCCTCCACTTCGTCGGCGAAGAGCAGATTGTGGATGCGGTCGGAAAGGCGCAAACCGGTCTTTGCATCTAGCGTGTCTTCGCCGTCGCTCTCGAGCTCCGCCTTGACCTGTCCAGGATGAGGTGAAAGCAACAGAATGCGGTTGCCGATCTTGACCGCCTCCGGGATCGAGTGGGTGACGAAGAGCACGGTGAAATGAGTTTCGTCCCAAAGCTGGAGCAGCTCTTCCTGCATCTTGCGCCGCGTGAGGGCATCGAGGGCCGCAAAGGGCTCGTCCATGAGCAGGATGTCCGGCTCCATGGCCATGCCGCGGGCAATGGCTACCCGCTGCTTCATTCCTCCGGAAAGGGTGTGGGGGTAGGCGTCGGCGAACTTGGTGAGATTCACCTTCTCGATGTAGTGCATGGCCTTTTCCACAGCCTCTTTGCCCTTGAGCTTGCCGCTCGCCTCCAGGGCGAACGTCACGTTCTGCTTCACTGTTTTCCAGGGCAGAAGCTGATCGAACTCCTGGAACACCATCACCCGGTCCGGTCCAGGCTTCGAGATCTTTTGGCCCTTGAGCCTGATCTCCCCTTCCACCGGCTGCAAATAACCCCCCACGGCTTTAAGCAAAGTGGATTTGCCACAACCGGAAGGCCCTAACAGCACGTACCGGTCCGAGCAGTAGACCTGGAAGTCCACCCGATAGGTGGCGGTCACTAGATGGTCCCGGGTCTTGTACTGGAGGGTCACGCCCCGTACATCCAATAGGGGCGCCAACTCTTGCTCCGGGGCGCTGGCACGGCTCTTGTCCATAAAACCTCCTCCATTGCTCCTGGCCGGGCCGCGGCCGCCGCGACGCTTCTGAAGCGGCACGGCGGCTATCCGCGGTGCTCCGGCGCCTTCATCAGCTTCCAGGCAAGTGATGCACCTCAGGAAAGAACATCTCTTTCCAGGAAGCCGGTTTGGCCTTCAAGGTCCCCACCTTGTGCAAGAAGTCCACGTACTTCATGACGTTTTTGGGCGTCATGGTGTACTCGATCTCCGGGTCGTTGAGGATCTTGAAAATGTTCTCCACGGTGTCCTTTTCCTTGCTCCACTTGAGGTAGTTCTCCGCGGCCGCGCGCTTGTCCTTGTTGATGAGCTCGACCGCTTCTTCGAACGCGGCCAGGAACGCCTTGTACACCTTGGGATTCGACTCCCGGAACTTGGTGGTGGTCCACACCACGTTGAAGGTGGCGGGCCCGCCCAGCACCTCGTAGGAGCTCAGCACCCTGCGGATGCCGGGCTGGGCCAGCTCCTGGTACTGGTAGGGGGGCGAGGTGAAGTGGGCGGTGATTTCCCCCGCGCCGGAGAGGAGCGCGGTCATGCCGTCCACGTGGCCCATGGACACCGTCAGGGCATCCAGCTTGGTGTGATTGCCCTCGCCGAAGGCCTGCTCCGCCGCCATCTGCAGCGTCACCGCCTGGATGGAGACCTTGACCGACGGCAGCGCGATCTTGTCCTTGGGCGTGAAGTCCTTGACGGTCTTCACGTTGGGATTGCGCGTGTTCAGGTAAAGGGGCATGGAGTTCATGGCCGTCACGCCCTTCACCGCGATGCTGCCGCGGGTACGGTCCCACAGGGTGGCGAACGGGCCGACCCCGCCGGATGCGAAATGCAGGTTGCCCGAGATGAGGGCATCGTTCATGGGCCCGCCGCCGGTGAAGGTGGACCAGGCCACCTTGAGCTCCGCGACGCCCTGGGCCTTGGCGTGCTTCTCGAGCAGTCCCAGGTTCTCCATGTACATGAGCGGCAGATAGCTGACGCCCAGCTGCTTGGCCACCCGCACCTCGCCCACCTCGGCCCGGGCGAAGGAGCCGAAAGCGGCCAGCGCGGCCGCCACAACCAGGCACAAGAACTTCTGCGATTTCATCGCTTCCTCCTCTTCGGTCGGTTTGATCAACTCAGAAAAGCAGCATCGCTCCCATCACCACGAACAACGTCAGCACCACGCGCCGGAAGCCGGCCTCGCTCACGTATTCGAACAGCCGCAGCCCCACCAGGGTTCCCGCCAGCATGGCGGGCAGGCAAAGCAGCAGGTCCCCCGCCAGGCCGCGGCTGAGGGCCCCGGCGCCCCCCAGCCAGGCCAGGGTATAGAGGTGGACCAGAAAGAAGAACGGCTGCAGCACGCCCCGGTGTTCCAGCTTGCTGAACCCGCGCAACTGGCCCCAGAGCGCCGGCACGACGCCGTTCAGGCCGGTCGCGCCACCCATGATCCCGCCGATCCAGCCCACCGACGCATCGGCCAGGGGCGCCCAGCGCCGGGACAGGGCCAGCGCCGGCGGGCGGGCGCGGGCCAGCAGGTATCCACTGTAGCCCATCAGCACCACTCCCACGAGGGCCCGGATCGCCTCCGGGTCGACGTGCGTCAGCGCCAAGACCCCGAGGGGAACGCCCGGCAAGGCGCCCGCCAGAAAGCGCCCGAGCAGCCCGGGCCTCACCTCGCGCCGGAAGCGCCACACCAGAATCCCGTTGAGCACGATGGCGCATAGGGTCACCAGCGGCACGACGCGTGCCGGCGGCAGCACCTGCAGCCATACGGCGGTCGCCACCAGCGCGAAGGCGAAGCCCGCGCTGCCGATGACCAGCCCACCGGCGAAGCCGCCGACGAACAGCACCGCATACTCAAACCACATTCAGGCCGAACGCCAGCGCCGCGGCCACCGAGAAGGCCGCGGCCCAGGCGAGCAGGCTCTGCTGCCAGCCGCGCCAGGCGGCGAGCTCCAGGAGCAGAAGCCGCATGCCCCCGCCGAGATGGGCCGCCAGCAGCAGCACCAGACCGGTCTCGGCGAATTTCACCAGGGGCTGTTCGGTCCAGCGCAGGAAGGCGTCCAGCGCCGCCTCGCCCGCCAGCGCCTGCCCGAGCGCCCAGAAGTGCAACGGCAGGAACAGGGTGAGCAGCACGCCGGAGACCCGGTGCACGACGAACGCCCAGAAGCCCGGATGATTCCGGGAGCGGGCGTCGTTGCCCAGCGCCGGCGCGGACACGGTCCTTTGCGCTTCCATGTTCCCCTCCTATCCCGCCACCACGGCCCAGGTGGCCCGAAACCCGAGGGCCGCCAGCAGCAGCGCCAGCGCCAGCATCGCCCAGCCGAGGGAGGGACCGCGCCAGGGGGTCCACTCGGCGATCACGTTGCGCAGCCCGATGGGCGCATGGACCGCCGCCGCCGCTACGAACAGGCCGTAGAACGCCCCCCAGCCGGGGCTGCCCCGGGTGCGGCCCAGGATCTCGCCAGCGGTGAGGCCGCTTTGCACCGCATAGATCATGGTCGCCAGATGGACCAGCACCAGCACCGCCAAGAGCGCCCCGGTCGCTCGCTGGGCCAGCCACAGCAGGGTTTCGCCGCGCGGGCTCACAGCTCCCCCTTCAAGGCGGCGAGGGCGGTGGCGCGCTTGAGCCCGGCGATGGAGGCGGTGGGCGCCAGATGCTTGGGACAGCGCTCGGTGCAGCTCAAGTGGGTGTGGCACGCAAGGCATCCGGCGTCGCCGGCCACCGCCCGCAGCCGCTCGGCCCGGGCGCCGTCGCGCACGTCGTTCACCAGAGTCCAGGCCCGGTTCAACGCCGCCGGGCCCAGGTAGTCCCGGTTCCAGCTCACCACGTCGCAGGAGGAATAGCACACGCCGCAGCCGATGCATTCGATTCCCGCGTCGGCCGCTTGCCGCTCCTTGGAATCCGGCCGCACCCGGGCGAAGGGCTCCTGGCGCGTGCGGGTGGGGACGAAGTAACCGCGCGCCCTGGTCCACTTGTCGAAGAACTCGGTCATGTCGCTGACCAGGTCCTTGACGATGGGGAGGTTCCTGAGCGGGACGATCTCCAGCCGCCCCTGGGGCGCCACCTTGTCCACGTGGGTGCGGCAGGTCCAGCGCGCCCGGCCGTTCACCACCATGGCGCAGGAGCCGCACATGCCCACGCGGCAGGCGAAGCGGTAGGACAGGGTCGCGTCCAGGTGGCGCTGGATGTAGGTCACCACGTCCAGCACCGTCTGGCTCGGGTACCGCGGCACCTCGAAACGCTGGAGGTGGCCGTCTTCCCGGCCCCGCCATACGTCCACTGTAAGCGTTTGCATCACGTTCATCGAGGCAGGCTTCCCCCGCGTTGGCTGCGATTCGGCCGATCGGCGTCTAGATCAATATCCCCGGCGGAAGGGGGACTTTGAGCACGAAACGGAAGATGGAATAAAGACCGCCGAGCACCGCCGCTCCGGTGGCCACGTAGCCGACGGCCATTCCGGGCGTCCAGCGATCGTAGTTGGAAATCACGAGGAGGGCGGCGAAGCAGATCACGCTGGTGGTGAGGAAGCCGAGCCGGTCCAGCAGCAGCGCCCAGGCCACCATGACGGCGACCAGCGCCACGCGCCGCCATACCGAGCCGGGCTGATGAGGGGCCGGGGCCTTGGGCCGCAGCCACGCGACGGCGATGTAGACGACGGACAACAGGACCATCGCGCCGGCGATCGTGCGGGGGAACACCGATCCCAGGGGCGTGAACTCGCGGGAGTAATACAGCGCGAGGAGCCCTACGGCGATGAAGATCAGCGAGCCAATAATTCCTGGGATGTCGCGCGTCACACGGGCCTCACTCGTTGCCGGTCGCCGCCCGGGCAGGTATCACCGGGCTGCGGAAGCGCTTCATCAGCAGCGGATAAAGCAACCCTAAAACGATAAAGAGAATGATGCCGATGGAGATCGGCCGGCCGAAAAACTCGCCCAGTACGTTCTGCTTAGCGTTGCCGATCAGATAACCTTGGACGAAACCTGCCTCTGCAATGGCGCCGAGAATCAACCCGAGGACAATGGGAGAAGCGGTGAAGCCGAAACGGGACAGAACCCATGCGATGATCCCGAGCCCCACCATCTGCAGCACCTCATGGGGATTGTTGTGGATAGCGTAGCTGCCGATGATGGTGAGGAAAGCCACCGAGGGAACGAGCACCGCCTTGGGAATGGCAACGATGGACTTAAAGGCATAGCGACCGATCATCAGGCCGATCGGCAACATGAGAAGCGTGGCGAGTATCAGCCCATAGATAAAAGTGTAGACGATCTGGCTCTGCTCGCCGAAAAGGGAGGGGCCGGTACGGATGCCCTGCACCAGGAGCGCCCCGAGAATGACGGCATCCGGCGGCGTCCCGGGGATGCCCAGCACCAGCGTCGGGATGAAGCCTCCGCCCACGGTGGCGTTGTTGGACGACTCGGTAGCCAGGACTCCGTCAGGTTCCCCCTTGCCGAAGTTTTCCGGGTGCTTCGACACCCGGCGGGCCTCGCCGTAGGCAACCAAGGAGGCGATCGACCCCCCGGCGCCCGGCAGGATGCCGACCACGGTCCCAATGATGGAACTCCTGGCCAGGTTGCCTTTGGACCGCCAGCAGATACCCAGGGCCTCCTTCAAGCGATAACTGGCGATGCGCTCGGTGATCTTGAGGTGAGGGTCGGGGGTAGCGACCAGGTCGATCAATACGGGAATACAGTACAGCCCGATCAGCGCCGCCACTACGTCGATGCCACCCAGCAGGAGCTGCAAGTCGCCCGTATAACGGATATCGCCCCCCACCTCGGCCACGCCGACCATGGACAAAATTAGGCCGAAGCAGCCGCCGATTAGGCCCTTGAGCACGCTGCCCTCGCCCAGGGACGCGATCAGAGTGAGACCGAAAACGGCCAGCCAGAAATACTCCACCGGGCCGAACTTGAGGGCCACCTGGGCCAGCGGCGGCGCCAGCATCAGCAGGGCGACGGCGCCCACCAGGCCGCCGGTCACCGAGGCGAGGCACGCGAGTGTCAAGGCAAGATCCCCGTCACCCCGTTTGGCCATGGGGTAGCCGTCAAAGGTCGTGGCGATGGCCGAGGGTGTACCCGGGGTCTTGAGCAGTATGGCGGCATAGGCGCCGCCGTAGATAGCGCCGGTATAGATGGCCCCCAAGGCGATCAAGGCCGAAGCCGGGTTCATGCCGAAGGTGAAGGGCACGAGCACCGCTACCGCCATCGTGGCGGTCAGCCCCGGTAACGCCCCGATCACCGTTCCGAATACCACCCCGGCGATCGCTAGCAGCAGGTTGTACGGGGTCAGGGCGTCGATCAGAAACTCGATACCGGGCACGGACTCCTCTCTTCCTCCGAGAACCCGCCCGGGAGGCTGCCCCGGGCGGGGCGCCGCTCCTGACTACTTGGTTTTCACGATGCCCATTTCCCGGGCAATGGTTTCGTATTCTTTCTTCTTTTGGTCCATGAACGCCCGCATCTGGTCCAGCCCGATGTCGGCCATAGCAAAGCCGTTCTCTTCCATCTTTTTGATGAACTCAGGATCCTTGTTGATCTTGCCGATCAACTCCGAGACGGCCCTCTGAATCTCCTTTGGAGTAGACTTTGGTACCGCGATGCCGCGATAGGCCCCGCTCACCAGGTCATAACCCTGCTCCCTGAACGTGGGGCAGTCGGGGATCTGGGGATGCCGCTTCTCCATGGCCACGGCCAGGCAGCGCACCTGGTTGCCGAGCTGCATCTGCACCGTGGTATAGCCCCACGAGCCGGTCACCTGCTTGCCGAGGAGCGCCGTGTTGGACGCGCCCGTACCTTTGAAGGGGACGTAGGTGGTCTTGATGCCGGCCATCTTGTCGAAGCGTTGCTGGGCGAGATGGTTGGCGGTATTGGTTCCAGAACCCGAGAAGGTAAGAGCCCCGGGTGCCTTCTTGGCCGCCTCCACCAGGTCCTTCAGGGTCTTGTACGGGCTATCGGCGGGCACGAGGATGGCGTCGGGAGTGTAGTGGAACCAGTAGACGTTGGTGATGTCATCGGTCTTGTAGCCGACATCCTTCTCCAGAGGCTGGAGAATAATGTGGGGCAGGTTGGTACCCATGATGGTGTAGCCGTCCCCCGGCATGTTGTTGAGCTGGGACCACGCCGCGGCGCCCCCCGCCCCGGGCTTGTACTGGATCGCCACCGTCTGGCCGGTGTACTTCTTGAAGAACGGCTCCTGGAGCCGGGCCGAAATATCCGATTCCCCGCCCGGGCCGAAGGGGATGATGTAGTTGATGGTCTTTTCCGGGTAGGCGGCCAAGGCCAGCCCCCCCGCGGCCGCCGCAAGCAAGGCAGTTCCTACGGCGAAAAGCTTGATGACGCGTTTCATTCGACTTCCTCCAGGTTTCGCGTTATTGAAATGCGCGCACCGCGGCAGGCGGCACCGCGTCCAGCGCTGCGAAGAGCGCACGCTCTCGCGGCGGGCAGGGCATAGTGTGCATGAATCCCCGCGCGGTGAAAACCCGCGCGGGGACAGCCGCTTTCCTTAGGCGCTTTCGTACAGCCGGGTGAGCACGAACTCCCGATGCCCCAGGGCTTCGGCCGCGGTGAGCCGTCCGTTGGCGGTGCGGAACATGGCCTCGAGCAGCTTGTCGCCCGCCTGGTCCATGTTGATCTCCCGCCGCAGCAATCCGGAGACGTCCACGTCGATGTGCTCGCTCATGGTGCGCACCGTGCGCGGGTTGGCGCAAATTTTGATTACCGGCAGAATCGGATTGCCGATGACGTTGCCCTGGCCCGTGGGGAAGAAGTGCACCACGAAACCGGCGGCGGCGCACAGGGTCACCATCTCGGCGGCCGCCGAAGAGGAATCCATGAACCACAGGCCCGGCCCGGTGGGCGTCTCCGCCTTGTCCAGAACACCATCGACTTTGCACTTCTTGCCGATCTTCTGGATGTTGCCGAGCGCCTTCTCTTCGATGGTAGTGAGCCCGCCCGCGATGTTGCCTTTGGTCGGTTGAGACTCCGACAGGTCGTCGGTCTTGTGGCGGTTGATCATCTCCTGGTAGCGGTTGAACATGAACATGAACCGCTCGCGCACTTTGTCGTCGCGACAGCGAGCCGCCACCAGGTGCTCACCGCCGGTAAGCTCCGAGGTCTCGCCGAACACCAGCGTCACGCCATGCTCGTACAGCTTATCGAAGGCATTGCCGACGGCGGGGTTCGCTCCCAGGCCGGAGGTGGTATCGGATTCGCCGCACTTGGTGGACACCCATAGCTCCTTGAGCGGCGCTTCCTCGCGCTTCAGCTCGGAGGCCCACTGCACGTATTCCTTGGCCACCTTGGAAGCGCGCTTGATCGTGTCGTGGTCGCCGTAGCCCTCGATACCGAAGCCGGTCACTGGCTTGCCGGTTCGGGCGATGCCGTCCACGACCCGCTTGGTCCAGCCTTCCTCGATCCCGATCACCACCACCGCCGCCACGTTGGGATTAGAGCCCGCCCCGATCAAGGTACGGAAATGCAGCTCCAGGTCCGCGCCGAACTGAAGCCTTCCATAAGGGTGCGGCAAGGCGAGCGTTCCCTTGATGTTATGCTCCACCGCCTGGGCCGCTGCGTTGGATAGATCGTCCACCGGCAGGATGATCACGTGGTTGCGCACGCCCACGCGACCGTTCTCGCGCCGGTAACCCCAAAAGGTACTCTTGCTTAGCTCGATCCCCATGTTCCTTATCTCCTAGCGTTCCGTTACCAGCGCTTGGTCTTGATGTTGTGCACGTGGGCGTGCTCGCCCACACCGATGTCCGCCACCGCCCGCCCGATGTCAACGCCGTATTTGATCACCGTATCGCCCTTCTTGATGGGCTTGATCGCGAGCTTGTGCCCGATGGGGATGTCGTTGACCGCCTTGAATTTGAGGGTCTTGTCCTGATCCATGATCCAGCCGGTCAGCTCGTCGCCGGCTTTGACCCCCTCCACCACCACGCCAACCGAGTCGTGCTCGTCGTGCACAACGAAATGAATCATGCTTTTCTCCAAGAAAGCAGCGGGTTATCGAGTCCCCGTGCGCGCTTCCGGGGTTTGCAGGTCGCTTTTCGTTCAACTATAGACGAGCGACTTCCGTTGTGTCAACTATATCACTTATATGATATATATGAATTGTCGGCTTCCGCCGATTGGAGTGAAGGGCGAAGCGCTATACTGCGCACGAACCTAAAGGCAAGTAAAAAAACCATGGATCCCGTCGTATCAGGGGGATTGGGTCAGAGCCCCCTTTACAAAATCGTCAAACACCGCCTCTTGCAGCGACTGACCGCCGGCGAGTGGTCGAGTGGCGAGGCGCTGCCGAGCGAGGCCCGGCTAGCGAAGCGCTTCGAGGTGAGCATAGGCACGGTACGCAAGGCCATCGACGAGCTGGTCGCGGAGAAGATCCTGGTGCGTCACCAGGGCAAGGGTACCTTTGTGGCCGTGCATAACGAGGACCGGACCCTTTATTACTTTTTCCACCTGGTCGGTCCCGACGGCCTCAAGCGCTTCCCCACCAGCGAACTGCTGGACTTCGGCAGAGCCCGAGCAGACGCAGGGCTGGCCGAGCGCCTGGGCATCTCCCGGGGTGCGCCCGTACTGTGGTTTCGCAATCTGCTGAAACTGCAGGAGCGCCCAGTGGTCCTCGACCACATCACCGTGCCCCAGGCCCTGTTCCCGGATTTGGACGAGCCCACCCTGCGCCATCGGGAGAGCACTATTTACGCCCTCTACCAGTCCCGCTACGGCATCAACGTGATCCGCGCGCAGGAGCGGTTGCGGGCCCGATCCTGCGATGGGGAGGCCGCGTCAGTCCTGGGCCTTGCCCCCGGCGCCCCCATCCTGGAGATCCACCGGGTAGCTTACACCTTCAACGACGTGCCGGTGGAAGTGCGCCTGTCCAGGGTCAACACCGAGCACCACGACTACTTAAACGATCTGGGTAAAGGCTTCCCCCGCTGAGGCAAGGGAAATCCCGCTTGGCAAGCCGGACAGGAAAACAGGGCCGAGCCGGGGCGCCGGCCCCGAGGCTCGGGTCAAGAAAGGAATCCGCCCAAGGACTGGGCGGATCGATCGGGACTTAGTTTGCTTTGTCCGCCGTCGAGGCGAGCTTTTCCCGGATGCGTGCCGACTTACCCGTGCGGCCGCGCAAGTAGTAGAGCTTGGCACGCCGCACCCGTCCCCGACGCTTTACCTCGATGTGGGCGATCAAGGGGGAATAGGTCTGGAAGGTCCGCTCCACCCCCTCTCCCGAGGAGATCTTGCGCACGATGAACGAGGAATTGAGGCCCCGGTTGCGCTTGGCGATCACCACGCCCTCATAGGCCTGCAGCCGTTCCCGGTTGCCCTCCTTCACCTTGACCTGCACCACCACCGTGTCGCCTGGAGCGAAATCGGGGATCTGCTTGCCCAAGCGGGCGATTTCCTCGTTTTCCAATTGTCTGATCAGGTCCACTTTCAGCGCTCCTTCCCAACTTCCTTGTCCATTGCCTGCTCCGCCAGGAACTCCTCCAAGAGCCTCTGCTCCGCGGCGCTCAAGCCTCGTCGCCGGAGCAGGTCCGGGCGGCGAAGCCACGTCCGTCCGAGGGCCTGCTTGAGTCGCCAGCGCTGGATCTCGCCATGGTGGCCAGAGAGCAGCACCGCCGGCACCCGGTCGCCCTGATAGACCTCGGGCCGGGTGTAGTGGGGACAGTCCAGAAGGCCGTCGGCAAAGGAGTCCTGGCCGGCCGACTGTTCGTCCCCCAGCACGCCCGGTAGCTGACGCACGACGCAATCCATCACCACCATGGCCGCCAGTTCTCCGCCCGAGAGCACGTAATCGCCGATGGAAAGCTCTTCATCCACTCGGCCCTTGAGCAGCCGCTCGTCGACCCCCTCGTAGCGTCCGGCGAGCAGGGTGAGCGCCGGCAGCGCCGCCAGCGCCAATACCCACCGGTGGTCCAGCGGCCGACCCTGGGGCGAGAGATAAATCACCGGGCCCCGGGGAAGTCCCGCCGCCGACTGGTCCTGCGCGACCGCCGCGATCGCTTTATCCAGCGGCTCGGCCAGCATCACCATTCCCGGCCCGCCTCCGTAGGGACGGTCGTCCACCGTCCGGTGCGCGTCCCGGGTGAAATCCCGGGGATTCCAGAGCCGGACCTGGAAGAGGCCCCGCTCCCACGCCCGCCCCGTCACGCCGAAACGCAGCACGGCGTCGAACATCTCGGGGAAGAGGGTAATCACGTCGAAGCGCACGGCCTAGCTCTTCCCTCCAGGTAGCGGCGTCCTCGGGCCGCCCCATGAGCCCCGTCAATAATCCGGGCCCCAATCGACCCGCAGCACCCGCCGCTCCAGGTTCACGTCCCTCACGATCGGCGCCACCAGGGGAATCAGCCGCTCCCGCTCGGCGGCCACCTGGAGGATCGGGTGGGCGCCCGTCTCCAGGATTCCAGTGATTTCGCCGAGAGAGACGCCCTCGAGGTTTTCTACCCGAAGCCCGATCAGGTCGGTCCAGTAAAACTCCCCCTCGCCCGGTTCTGGCAGGGCGCTACGCGGCACCGCCACCCGGCACCCGGCATAGGCTTCGGCACTGGCACGGTCCCCGCAGCCTGCCAGCTTGGCGATACTCCCCCGCCCGTGGAGCCGGTACGCCTCAATGCGCACCGGATGCCATTGTCCTCGGGCTTCCACCCACCAGGTGGAGTACCGCGCCAACCCCTCCGGATCCTGGGTATAGGACTTGACCCGCACCCAGCCCCGTACCCCGTGAGGGGCGCTGATCAACCCCAAGACAACCCAGCGCTCGCCGAGCTCAGACCCGGGTCCCGCCGCCACGGAATTGTTTGACCAGCCGCGCCACCGTATCGGAGAGCTTCGCCCCCCGGTCCTGCCAGTAGGCCAGGCGATCCAACTGTACCCGCAGCGCCTCTTCGCTTTCGGCCGCCATGGGATTGTAAAAGCCGATGCGCTCGATGAAGCGCCCGTCGCGGGGATTCCGCGAATCGGTGACCACCATGTTATAGAAGGGCCGTTTCTTGGCACCCCCTCGGGCAAGCCGTATCACTACCATGGGTCTCTGACCTTGCCTGACACGAAAAGGCGGAATTCTAAAGCATTTTTTGGCGTGGTCGCAAGGCAAGCCCGGGCCACTCGCTTTAGCGCCCCCCTGGGAATACCCCCCGCATGCCCCGGAGAAACTTCTGCATCCCGCCCTTGGACACCATTTTCATCATTTTCTGCGTCTGCTCGAATTGGGCCAGCAGCCGGTTCACTTCCTGGACGCTCACCCCCGCGCCAGCGGCAATGCGCCGCTTGCGGGAGGCCTTGATGAGTTCGGGTTTCGCCCGCTCGAGAGGCGTCATGGCATTGATGATGCCCTCGACGCGCCGCAGCGCCCGGTCGTCCACCGGCGCCCCCTGCACCGCCTGGGAAAACTGCGCCGGAAGCTTGTCCAGCAGGGCGGAGAGCCCCCCCATTTTGCGCATCTGCTGGATCTGGGCCTTGAAATCCTCCAGGTCGAAGCCCTTGCCCGCTTTGACCTTGCGGGCGAGCTTTTCCGCCTGAGCCCGGTCCACGCTGCGCTGCACCTCCTCCACCAGGGAGAGCACGTCGCCCATGCCAAGGATGCGGGAAGCCATGCGCTCCGGGTGAAACGGCTCTAGCCCGGCGAGCTTCTCGCTCACGCCGACGAATTTGATCGGCTTGCCCGTCACCTGGCGCACCGACAAGGCCGCACCGCCCCGGGCGTCTCCGTCCAGCTTGGTGAGGATGAGTCCGGTCAAAGGCAGCGCTTCGCCAAAGGCCCGGGCCGTGTTGACCGCGTCCTGACCCTGCATCGCATCCACCACCAGCAAGGTCTCGACGGGCTTCGCCACCTCGTGCAGGCGGCGCACCTCCGCCATCATTTCCTGGTCGATGGTGAGCCGCCCGGCCGTGTCCACCAGCACCACGTCGAAAAAATGGCGCCGGGCGTGATCCAGGGCCCGGCGGGCGATCGCCTCCGGCGCTTCCCCCGCATCGGGGGCAAAGAAATCACAATCTGCCTGCTGCGCCAGTGTGCGCAATTGCTCGATGGCGGCGGGCCGGTACACGTCGCAAGAGACGAGCAGCACCTTCTTCTTGCTTTCTTTAAGTAGGCGTGCCAGCTTCGCTGCGGTGGTGGTCTTGCCGGTTCCCTGGAGGCCGGCCAGCAGCACGACTGCGGGCGGCGTGGTGGCGAGGTTGAGGGACTCGTGGTGAGCACCCATGAGACGGGCCAGCTCCCGGTGCACCACCCCCACCAGGGTCTGGCCGGGGGTAAGGCTGCCTTGGACCTCTTGCCCCAGGGCCTTTTCCTTGACCTGGGCAATAAACTCCTTCACCACGGGCAACGCCACATCAGCTTCCAGCAGGGCGATGCGCACCTCTCGCAGCGCCTCCTGGATATTGGCTTCGGTGAGCCTCGCCTCCCCGCGCAGGGTTTTCACCACCCGGGACAGACGCTCGGTCAGGTTTTCGAACATGGAAAAACTCAGAAACCTCGGGAAGTGGAGTGAACTCGGGTACACTTGTGCGCTGATCGGCAAATCGCCGACCATAGACGCCCCATGGATGGAATTCTAGCTCATCTGCTCTCGGCGCTGCTCTACGTGGGGGTCGCCGCCTATTATTGGAGCACCCGCACCGTTCCCGCCCCCTCTCCGGCGCCCGCCGTTCCGCCATCGGTCTCCGCCTGGCGGCCCCACGTGATCCTGCTGCCCCTGACCGTGCACGGACTTTCCCTGGCGGGGAATCTGTTCGGCGCCGACGGCTTGTACCTGGGCGTGGGGAACGCCGTCTCCGCCATCGTGTTTCTCGCCGTGCTGGTGTACTGGGCCGGCAGCCGTCTTTACAGCATGGCCGCCCTGCACAGCCTGCTCGCTCCGGTGGCTGCGGTAGCTTCCCTCCTACCCACCATCCTCCCCGCCTCCCATCCTCTGCCCAATACCGACGCCCCAGCCTTCAAGTTCCACCTGCTGTTGGGCTTGTTCGCCTACAGTCTGTTCACCATCGCGGCGTTGCACGCGGTGCTCATGGCTTTCATGGAAAAGCGGCTGCACCAAGCGGCCCGCTCCGCCTTGTTCTCCGACTTCCCGCCGCTGCTCACCATGGAGCGGCTGCTCTTTCGCATGATCGGCGCGGGCTTCGTGCTGCTTAGCCTCACCCTCGCCTCCGGGATCGTGTTCTCGGAAGAAGTGTTCGGCACGCCCCTGCAATTAACCCACAAGACCCTGTTCGGAATCGTCTCCTGGATCATCTACGGCGCGCTGCTGGGCGGCCGCTGGCTTTACGGCTGGCGCGGACGGGTGGCGGTGCGCTGGACCTTGGCGGGCTTCCTTGCCCTGCTGCTCGCCTACGTGGGGAGCAAGTTCGTCCTGGAAGTCATTCTCGGGCGTTGAACGCCCGTACTCGCCGCCGCATCTTGCCTTGACAACGCGAAGGCGGCCACCGGATACTGGATTTCGCCCCGCGGCAGCCCTTAGGTAACACGCGTTGGATCGCATTCCCACCGGCGCCTTATTCGGTGCCCTCGCGTTACTCCTAGTCCTCTCGGCGCTCTTCTCCATCTCGGAAACCGCCATGATGGCGCTCAACCGTTACCGGTTGAAGCACCTGGCGCAAAAAGGGCACCGGGGCGCCCGGCTCGCCGCACGGCTGCTTGCCCACACCGACAAGCTGCTGGGCGTGATCCTGCTCGGCAACAATTTCGTCAACATGGCGGCGGCCGCCCTGGTGACGGTAATCACCATCCGGCTTTTCGGTGACGGGGAGCTCGCCCTGAGCGTTGCCACCCTGTTGCTCACCTTTGTCGTGCTGGTGTTTTGCGAGATCACGCCCAAAGTAATCGCCGCCGCCCATCCGGAGCCCATCGCCTTCACCGCGAGCTATCCCCTCACCCTGGTCTTGAGGCTCATGTACCCGGTGGTGTGGTTTGTGAATCTGTTCGTGGGCGCGCTCCTCGGGCTGTTGCGCATCCGCCCTGCCGCGGAGGGACCGGTACGCCTGTCCATGGAGGAGCTGCGCACCCTCGTGCTGGAGGCTGGTCATTACATCCCGCCCAAGCATCACACCATCCTGCTCAATCTGTTCGAGCTCCAGGACATCCGGGTGGACGACGTGATGGTCCCCCGCAACCAGATCGAGGCCGTGGACCTGGAAGCGCCCCTGGAAACCCTCAAGAACCAGTTGGCAACTGCTTACCACACCCGGTTAGTGGTCTATAGTGGCGATCTGGACAACGTGATCGGTATCCTGCACGCACGGCGGCTGCTCAATGTGGTGAGCGATCCCGGCGTGAGCATCGAGGAGCTGAAGCCGCTGATTCAGCCCCCCTATTTCGTGCCGAGCGGAACTCCCCTGCTCACCCAGCTCCATCAGTTCCAGGAAAACCACCAACGGCTGGGGCTGGTGGTGGACGAGTACGGCGAGCTCCTGGGTCTGGTCACCGTGGAGGATATCCTGGAGGAAATCGTGGGCGAGTTCACCACCCACTCGCCCCTAGAAGCCGCCGGCTACGTTCCCCAGGAGGATGGCAGCTACCTAGTGGAGGGGGGCACCCCTTTGCGGGAGCTTAACCGCAAGCTGGGCTACAGCTTCCCCACCGACGGCCCGCGCACCTTGAACGGACTGATTCTTGAGCATTTTCAAGACATTCCCGAGGCAGGAACGAGCCTCAAGATCGCCGGCCAACCGATGGAGATCGTCCAAGTGCAGGATCGGGCCATCAAACGGGTAAAGCTTTTCCCCCCGATTCGTGCGCCGCAGCACGGCGACCCTCCTCCCCCGGAACGCAAGACCGTTCATTCGGCCAATTGAGTTCTTTTCTAATCAAAAAGCTATATCTGTTATTGAAAGTTCAATCTTATGATAGGATGGGGGGTGTGAACCCGACCTCCCGATCCGCCGCCCGAAAGCGGGCGCTGCCGGTGCGGGGTATGGGTGAAGGCTTCCATAGGGAGAGCGTGTCATGGCCACTATCGCTGCAAGCGCCGACAAGCGAGTCAAGGAATACGTCTACGCCTGGGAAGGCCGTGACAAAAGCGGCAGACTGATCAAGGGCGAGATGCGGGCCTCCGGAGAGGCCCTGGTGTCGGCCACCCTGCGCCGCCAGGGCATCAACGTGGTCAAGGTCCGCCGGCAGCGCTCCCGCATCGGCAAGAAAATCACCGAGAAGGACATTACCCTGTTCACGCGCCAGCTCGCCACCATGATGAAAGCGGGCGTGCCGCTGCTCCAGGCATTCGATATCGTCGCCCGAGGTCACGCCAACCCCGCAGTCACCAAGTTGCTCAACGAGATTCGCACCGAGGTGGAGACGGGAAGCGCGCTCCACCAGGCGTTCCGCAAACATCCGGTCTATTTCGACCAGTTGTTCTGCAACCTGGTGGAAGCCGGCGAAGCGGCGGGCATCCTGGACAACTTGCTCGACCGGCTGGCGACCTACAAGGAAAAAATCCTAGCGGTCAAGGGCAAGATCAAATCCGCCCTGTTCTATCCCCTCTCCATCATCGTGGTGGCCTTCATCATCACTGCGGTGATCATGATCTTCGTGATCCCGGCATTCAAGGAGTTATTCACCAGTTTCGGCGCCGACCTGCCGACCCCCACGCTGGTGGTCATCTCCATCTCCAATTTCTTCGTCGACTGGTGGTGGGCCATCTTCGGCGGGATCGCCTTCACGCTGTGGTTCTTCTTCTTCACCTGGAAGCGTTCCCTCAAGATGCAGCGGGTGCTCGACCGCCTGTTCCTGCGGCTGCCGGTGTTCGGGGAGGTGATCCGCAAAGCCACCATCGCCCGCTGGGCCCGCACCCTTTCCACCATGTTCGCCGCCGGGGTGCCGCTGGTGGAGGCATTGGATTCGGTGGGCGGCGCCTCGGGCAACTACGTGTACTGGGAAGCGACCAAGCAGATCCAGGCGGAAGTCTCCACTGGAACCAGCCTCACCGTAGCGATGCAGAATGCCGGCGTCTTCCCCAGCATGGTGATCCAGATGACGGCCATCGGCGAGGAATCGGGCTCCCTCGACGCCATGCTCGGCAAGGTGGCGGATTTCTTCGAGGAGGAGGTGGACAACGCCGTGGACGCGCTTTCCAGCCTCATGGAGCCCATGATCATGGTAGTACTGGGAGTGCTGATCGGCGGCCTGGTAATCTCCATGTATCTGCCCATCTTCAAGCTGGGGGCGGTGGTCTGAAAACGCGCCTTCCCGCGCCGGGACGCCGCCCGCGCTCGGCGGCGACCGGCTAAACCCATGGTCTCGGCCCTCGCGGCTTCTCCCGTGCTTCTGGTGTCACTCGCCGCGGTGCTCGGGTTGATCGTGGGCAGCTTCCTTAACGTGGTGATCCATCGCTTGCCCCTCATGCTGGAACGGGAATGGCGGCGCCAGTGTGCCGAGCTCCGGGGAGAGGCGTCTGCCGAGCACGAGCGCTTCAACCTGCTCGTTCCCCGCTCCCGCTGCCCCGCCTGCGGGAGTCCGATCGGCGCGCTGCACAACCTCCCCGTCGTGAGTTGGTTTGTCCTGCGGGGGCGGGCAAGCTGCTGCGGCGCCCCCGTAAGCGCGCGCTACCCGGTGGTGGAAGCCCTCTCCGGCCTCGTCTCCGGCTACGTGGCATGGCATTTCGGCCTGACCCTGGCCGGCGCGGGGGCCCTCGTCTTCTGCTGGGCCCTTATCGCTGCTGCCTTCATCGATCTCGAGACCCAGCTCCTGCCCGACGACATCACCCTGCCCCTGCTGTGGCTCGGGCTGCTCCTCAACACCACCGGCCTTTACACGGACCTCGCTTCGGCCGTGATCGGCGCGGCCGCCGGCTACCTCGCTTTGTGGTCGGTGTTCTGGCTGTTCAAACTCGCCACCGGTAAAGAAGGCATGGGCCATGGGGATTTCAAGCTCCTCGCCGCCATCGGAGCCTGGCTGGGCTGGCAGCAGCTTCCCGCGGTCATTCTCCTCGCCTCAGCAGTGGGTGCTGGGGTAGGCCTGTCCCTGATTGTGGTCTCGGGGCGGGACCGCAACCTTCCCATTCCCTTCGGTCCCTATCTGGTCGGTGGAGGGTTGATCGCCCTGTTCTGGGGGCGCAGCCTCACACAGGCCTATCTCGGGTTGCTATGACCTTCGTGGTGGGCCTCACGGGCGGTATCGGCAGCGGCAAGTCCACCGTTGCCCGGCACTTCGAGGCCCTGGGAGCGTCCATCGTGGATACCGATGCCATCGCCCACGCCCTCACGGGTGCAGGAGGGGAGGCGATTGCCGCGTTGCGGGAAGCCTTCGGGGACGCCTACATCACCCCGGAAGGGGCCCTCGACCGGAGCCGGATGCGGTCCCTGGTGTTCGCCGATCCTCGAGCCAAAGAACGGTTGGAAGCCATCCTCCATCCCCGGATCCGGGCCCGGGCCGAGGCGGCGATCGCCCGGTCAACGGGTCCGTACGTGGTGCTGGTGGTGCCTCTACTGCTGGAGACCGGGGCCTATGCCGACCGGGTGGACCGCATCTTGGTGGTGGATTGCCCTGAAGAAGAGCAGATCCGCCGCACCGTGCAGCGTAGCGGGTTGGACGAGGCCACGGTACGGGCGATTCTGGCGGCCCAGGTCTCCCGGGCTGTGCGCCTGGCCCGGTCCGACGATGTGATTGACAACAGCGGTCCCGAGGAGGCCCTCGGGCCCCAGGTCAAGGCATTGCACCGCAAATATCTCGCCTTGTCGGGCAAAGCGCACGCAGAGGGCGATTTGTAATCTCGGGCACGATCCTTCAAAATTAGGGGCGCAACGCCCATGGCGTCCCAGTGATCCAGTACGAGTACCCTTTAAGCGAGCGCGTCCGCACTCTCCTGCGACTGGAAGACCTGTTCGATCGCGCCCTCCATTTTTCCGCCCGCCACGACAGCCACGATCACCACGTCGCCCTGGTAACCCTGTTCGAGATCCTGGACGTCACCAGCCGCCAGGACCTGAAATCCGACCTCTACCAGGAGCTCGAGCGCCAGCGCGCCACCCTGGAAGGATTGCGGGGCAACCCCAACGTGGCTGCCGACAAGCTGGACGAAGTGGTCGCTCAGCTGGAAGGAGCAAGCCAAGGTCTCACCCGTATGAGCGGCAAAGCCGGCCAGCACTTGCGGGACAACGAATGGCTCATGAGCATCAAGCAGCGCACTTCTATCCCCGGCGGCGTGTGCGAGTTTGACCTGCCTTCCTACCACTACTGGCTGCACCTGGAAGCCGACGTGCGGCGCCGACACCTGGCCCAGTGGTTGTGGCCGCTGCTGCCTATTCGCGACGCTCTGGCGGTGGTGCTGCGGCTATTGCGGGAAACCGGCCGCAGTAGCCGCCAGGTGGCCCAGCAGGGAGTCTTCCAGCAGATGCTGGCCGGGCGGGTGGCACAGATGTTGAGCTTGAAGCTGAATGGCAGCATGCCTTGCATCCCCGAGATCAGCGCGAACAAGTACGCCCTCAACATCCGCTTCATCACCCCCGCGGTAGACGAGCGCCCGAAAACCTTCGAAGGCGACGTAGAATTCGAGCTCACCTTCTATAACCTCTAGCCGAGATTTTGTCATTCATGGAGCGCTCCCCGTCCCGAGGAGGCCGTCTCGTCCGCTGCCCCCAATGCGGAAAGCCGGTGGAATGGACGCCAGAGAACCGCTTCCGGCCCTTCTGCTCCGAGCGCTGCAAGCTGATCGATCTGGGGCAATGGGCCAACGAGGGCTACCGCGTTCCTGGTGAAGCGGTTCCCCCGGATGGCGGCGAGCCGCCGGCGCAGTAGTCTGCTTCCCGCACCCCCGCCATGGCCGGCCCGCCGCCCGCCCTCTCTTCGGTAATCGTTTCCCGCGAGGTGCAGGAAGTGGCGGTGGCGGTCATTCAGCGCGCCGACGGTCAGATCCTCCTGGGGCGCCGCCCCGCCGGTAAGGTTTACGCCGGCTTCTGGGAGTTTCCCGGCGGGAAAGTGGAGCCCGGCGAGCCCGTCCTGGAGGCCCTGGCGCGAGAGCTTCACGAAGAACTGGGGCTCACCTTGGAGCGGGCCTATCCCTGGATTACCCGCACCTTCACCTATCCCCACGGGACGGTACGGCTGCGTTTCTTCCGCGTGGTCCGCTGGCGCGGAACGCTTACGGACCGGGAGCACGAAGCCCTCGCCTGGCACCGCCCGGGCGATTCTGCCCACTCGCCCATGCTGCCGGCCAACGGGCCGGTCCTCAAGGCCCTGGAGCTGCCTTCCGAGTACGCCATCACCCACGCAGAGGGGCTAGATCCTGGCCTATTCTTCCAGCGGCTGGAGCGAACCCTCGCGCGGGGCGTTCGGCTTATCCAGGTCCGGGAAAAGTCCATGCCGCCGGGGCAGTTGTCCGCTTTCGCGCGGGAGGTGCTCGCCCGCGCCCGAGCCTGGGGCGCCCGGGTGCTGGTGAATGGGGACGCGGCGACGGCGCAGGCGCTCGGCGCCGACGGCGTCCATCTGAGCGCTCGCGCCCTGATGGCCCTCCCGTCCCGGCCTCCCGTAGCCTGGTGCGGCGCCTCGTGCCACGACGAAGGGGAGCTTGCCCGGGCGGCCGAGCTGGGGGTGGACTTCGTGGTCCTGGGACCGGTGCTGCCGACCCAGAGCCATCCCGGTGGAAAAATCCTCGGCTGGCAGCGCTTCGCCGAGCTGATTCGGGACTATCCCCTGCCCGTCTATGCCCTAGGCGGGATGGAGCCCACCTCTCTGGAAACCGCCTGGGAGCACGGCGCCCACGGCATCGCCTGTATGCGCGCCGCCTGGCGCCAGCCCTAACCTTTCATCCGCTTGAGCCGCTGGCGCCCGGCCCAGTCCCGGGCGAACTGCCAGGCAACCCGGCCGCTGCGGGAGCCCCGCTGGAGCGCCCATTGCAACGCCTCCTGGCGCGCCCGCTCCCGGTCGGGAATGGGGGCCTGGAAATGGTCGAGCCAGTAAAACACGATGCTCAAGTACTCGTCCTGGTTGAAGGGGTAGAACGAGACCCACAGGCCGAAGCGCTCGGACAGGGAGACCTTCTCTTCCACCGTCTCTCCCGGATGGATTTCGTCTCCGACTCGGCGCGCTTCCAGATTCTCCTGCATGAACTCGGGCATGAGGTGGCGGCGATTCGAGGTGGCGTAGACCAAAACGTTCTCCGAAGGGGCCGCCACCGAGCCGTCCAACACTGCCTTGAGCGCCTTGTAGCCCGACTCCTCCGCGTCGAAAGAGAGGTCATCGCAGAACAAAATGAAGCGCTCTGGGCGCTCGGCCACCAAGTCCACGATCTCCGGCAGATCCATGAGGTCCTGCTTTTCCACTTCGATCAGCCGCAAGCCCTTGGAGGCATATTTGTTGAGCACCGCTTTGACCAGAGAAGATTTGCCCGTGCCCCGGGCACCGGTCAGCAGCACGTTGTTCGCCGGCACCCGATTCACGAACTGTCGGGTGTTCTGCTCCACCAGGGCTTTCTGCCGCTCGATGCCCTGCAGGTCCTTCAGGGCGATGCGGTGAACGTGGGTAACCGGCTGCAGGTAACCCTGGGCGCTGCGTTTGCGCCAGCGAAAAGCGACCGAGGCGCGCCAGTCCACCACGGGCGGCGGCGCCGGCACGATCGCTTCCAACCGCGCAAGCAGGGCTTGGGCGCGATCGACCAGCTGATCCAACTCCCGGGCCATGGCTCCCTTCAGGTGCGGTATTCGGCGTTGATGCGCACGTAGTCGTAGGAAAAATCGCAGGTCCACACGGTGGCGGCCGCGTCTCCCCGGCCTAGGGCCACGCGCACGGTGACCTCCGGCTCGCGCATGATCTGCAGCGCTCGCGCTTCCTCGTAGCCCGCCGCCCGGCCCCCGTTCTCCGCCACCCGCAGATCCCCCAGGTAGAGGCGCACCCGCTCCACGTCCAGGTCCTCGATCCCCGCAGCGCCGACGGCTGCCAGGATGCGTCCCAGGTTGGGATCGGAGGCGAAGAAGGCCGTCTTCACCAGGGGCGAGCGGGCGATGGCGTAGGCCACTTGGCGGCATTCCCTCGGGTCGCGCCCCTCCTCCACGGTCACGGTGATGAACTTGGTCGCTCCTTCGCCGTCGCGCACGATGGCTTGGGCAAGCCTGCGCGCGACCCGGGTCAAGGCTTCCTCCAAGGCGGCAAAGCCGGGCTCGTCCCCCACTGCGAAGCGAACGCCAGCGGTCCCTGTGGCCATCAGGACCAGGGCGTCGTTGGTGGAAGTGTCCCCGTCCACCGTAATGCAGTGGAAGGACGCGTCCGCCACCCGGCGCACGAGGCGGGCAAGGAGCGGCGGAGCAATGGCCGCATCGGTGGCGATGAAACCCAGCAGGGTGGCCATGTCGGGGTGGATCATGCCGGCTCCTTTGGCGATGCCGGTGATCGTCACCGGCGTCCCCCCGACGTCCAGGCGCTCGGAACAGGCCTTGGGCACGGTATCCGTGGTCATGATGGCCTCGGCGGCGAGGAGCCAGCCATCCGGCGCCAGGGCAGCGATGCACCGGGGGAGCCCTTCGATCAGCCGTTCCAGGGGAAGCGGCTCCATGATCACACCGGTGGAAAAGGGAAGCACCTGCTCAGGGGCACAGCCGAGCAGGCGCGCCGCGGCGGCACAGGTCTCCCGCGCCCGGCGGATCCCCTCCTTGCCGGTCCCGGCGTTGGCGTTGCCGGTGTTCACCACCAGCGCGCGGACGCTGCCTCTCGCCAGGTGCTCTCGGGCCACGGAAACCGGAGCGGCACAGAAGCGGTTACGGGTGAACACGGCAGCCACTTCGCTCCCCGAGGCGAGCTCGATCAAGAGCAGGTCGTAGCGCCCCGGCTTCTTGATGCCTGCCTGGGTGGCGCCCAAGCGTACGCCGCCCACGCACAGGAGGCTGCCCGCCTCGGGTCGGGGGAGATTAACCGCCATGGATCCCAATCCCGCGCGGCCCCGCGGAAGCACCCTCGAGCACGGCGTATCTCATGCCAGCTTGCCGTGGCAGTGTTTGTACTTCTTGCCGGAGCCGCAAGGGCACGGATCATTGCGGCCGATCTTTTGACCCTGGCGCACGAAAGGCTGGGTCGGCTGAGGCGCGTTGGCTTCCGCCAGGGCTTGGTCGTAGTCGGCGTGGTGATAGCGTACGTTGGTGGGGGCCGCGGCAGCCGTCTCCACCGCCTGCACCTGCTCTTCGCTACGGATCTGCACTGTCATCAGAAGTTGCACCACGTCCCGCTTGATGCGGGAGAGCATGTCGGCAAAGAGCTGAAAGGCCTCGCGCTTGTACTCCTGCTTGGGGTTCTTCTGAGCGTAGCCCCGCAGGTGAATGCCTTGGCGCAGGTGATCCAGGGCCGCCAGATGCTCGCGCCAGTGGGTGTCGAGGGCGTGCAGCATGACGGCCCGCTCATAGTGCTTCATCACCTCTTCGCCTACCAGATCCACCTTGGCCTGGTAATGCTCGGCCGCCGCCTCCAGGATGCGGGCGCGTAGCCGCTCCTGGTGCAGCTCGGGCTCCGCCTCCAGCCATTGGCGGATGGGAAGCTTCAACTGATACTCCGCGGCGAGGGCCCGCTCCAGCCCCACCGCGTCCCACTGTTCCTCTACGCTTCCCGGAGGCACGTACTCGTCCACCAGCGCCCCGATCACCTCCTCCCGGTAAGCGCGAATCTCATCCGAGACGTCGGCCGCATCGAGCAAGGCGTTGCGATCGTGGTAGATCTTTTGCCGCTGCTCATTGGCCACGTCGTCGTACTCGAGCAGCTGCTTGCGGATATCGAAGTTGCGCGCCTCCACCTTGCGCTGGGCGCTCTCGATCGCCCGCGTGACCCAGGGGTGCTCGATGGGTTCCCCCTGGGGCAGCTTGAGCCGTTCCATGATGGCGGCGACCCGCTCCGAGGCGAAGATGCGAAGCAGGGGATCCTCCAGGGAGAGATAGAACCGGCTCGAACCGGGGTCGCCCTGGCGCCCGGCGCGGCCACGGAGCTGGTTGTCGATCCGCCGGGACTCGTGGCGCTCGGTGCCGACGATGTGCAAGCCGCCCAGGGAGACCACCTGGTCGTGGAGCTTCTGCCACTCGGCCTTCACCTCGGCGATGCGCTTCTGCCTGGCCGCCTCGTCCAGGGTCTCGTCGGCCAGGATGCGGTTGATCTCCGGGTTTGGGTTGCCTCCGAGCACGATGTCGGTACCGCGGCCTGCCATGTTGGTGGCGATGGTGACCATCTTAGGCCGCCCCGCTTGGGCCACGATCTCCGCCTCCCGGGCGTGCTGCTTGGCGTTGAGCACCTGGTGCGGCACGCCCTCCTTCTTGAGCAGGGCGGAGAGGAACTCGTTGTTTTCGATGGAAGTGGTGCCCACCAGCACCGGCTGCCCCCGGGCGTAGCAGTCCTTGATGTCGTTGATGACCGCCTGGTATTTCTCTTGCGCCGTGCGAAACACCTGATCGTGCAGGTCCTGGCGGATCATCGGCTTGTGGGTCGGTATTACCACCACTTCCAGGCCGTAGATCTGCTGGAATTCGTACGCCTCGGTATCCGCCGTGCCGGTCATGCCGGCGAGCTTGCGATACAGGCGGAAATAGTTCTGGAAGGTGATGGAGGCGAGGGTCTGATTTTCTTTCTGGATCGGCACTCCTTCCTTCGCCTCCACCGCCTGGTGCAACCCCTCCGACCAGCGCCGGCCGGGCATGAGCCGCCCGGTGAACTCGTCGACGATGATCACCTCGTTGTTCTGCACCACGTAATGCTGATCGCGGTGGAACAGAGCATGAGCCCGCAACGCGGCGTAGAGATGGTGGATCAACAGAATGTTCTGGGGGTCGTAGAGGCTGGTGCCCTCGGGCAATAGCCCCGCCTTGGCCATCAGCTCCTCGGCGTGCTCGTGGCCTTCCTCCGTGAGCAGCACCTGGTGGGCCTTTTCGTCCACGGTGTAGTCGCCTGGACCGCCCTCGCGCTCCTGACGCTTCAGGTGCGGCACCAGGGCGTTCACCTTGACGTACAGTTCGGTCGTGTCCTCAGCCTGGCCCGAGATGATGAGGGGCGTGCGCGCCTCGTCGATCAGGATCGAGTCCACCTCGTCTACGATGGCGTAGTTCAGAGGACGCTGGTAGCGCTCCGAAGGGTGGGTGGCCATGTTGTCGCGCAGGTAGTCGAATCCGAACTCATTATTGGTGCCGTAGGTAATGTCGGCAGCGTAGGCGGCCTGCTTGTCGGCGTGGTTCATTTGAGTGAGGATCACCCCGACCGACAGCCCGAGAAAGTTGTAGATCCTGCCCATCCACTCGGCGTCCCGCTTGGCCAGGTAGTCGTTGACCGTGACCACATGCACCCCACGGCCGGTGAGGGCGTTCAAGTACGCGGGAAGCGTCGCCACCAGGGTCTTGCCCTCGCCGGTGCGCATCTCGGCGATTTTCCCCTGGTGGAGCACGATGCCCCCGATCAGTTGGACGTCGAAGTGGCGCATCTCCAGGGTCCGCCTGGCCGCCTCGCGCACCACGGCAAAGGCCTCTGGCAGGAGTTCATCCAGGACGGCGGCTTCCAGCGCCGGTACCTTCTCCGGCGCGACGCCCTCCAGGCGCTTCGCGATGCGTTCCTTGAATTCGGCGGTCTTCGCCCGCAACGCCTCGTCCGACAAACGGGAGATCTCGGGTTCGAGCGCGTTGATCGCGCGCACTGTCTCCTTGTAGCGCTTGAGCAGCCGCTCATTGCGGCTGCCGAAAATCTTGGTGAGGAAGTTGGCAATCATCCGGATCAAGCGCGGTCGGGGCCGCGAATGAGGGTTAAGATCGGTTCACTCAATGAAAATGGGGGTGAGGCTTTCCGGCCTCACCCCCCATCAGACACCTCAAAACGGCAAGCTATCCTTGGGCCTTTAGGAAGCGGGCGGGATTAAGCGCGACCCCGTTACGACGCACTTCGAAGTGCAGATGAGGTCCCGTGGACCGGCCGGTATTGCCCACTTCCCCGATTTTCTGGCCACGCAACACGATGGCCCCGACTCCCACCAGCCGCTTGGAGGCATGAGCGTAGCGGGTGACCAGGTTGTTGCCGTGGTCGATCTCGATCATATTACCATACTCGGGATGGTACTCCGAGGTCACCACCACCCCGCCGGCGGCAGCCAGGATCGGTGTGCCCACGGGCGCCACGAAATCGACACCCTCGTGCACCACGGGCTGGCCCGTAAAGGGATCGTTACGCCAGCCGAATCCCGAAGAGAGCCAGCCCCCGTCGACCGGTCTCATGGAGGGGGTCCGTTGGTGCATCACCTGGCTTTCCAACAGCACCGATTCGAGAATGTGGAGCTGGTCCGAGCGGCGGCTGAGCAGGCGGGTCAACTCGTCGAGCTGATCTGCAAGTTGGCCCACGCTAAGGGTATGCTGGGGCAGATGTGTCAAGGCGCCGCCCTGCCCAGGGGGCTGATCGAAGGCGAATTCCTGGGGCTTGATTCCTGCCAGTTGGGCAAGGCGCTCGCCCAAGCCGTCCAGCCGCAGAAGCTGGGCCTGCATCTGACCCATACGCACTGCCAGGGCGCGAACCGTCTCCTGCATGTAGATTTGGGCTTCTTGGCCTCTAGATGCCCCCGGGTCGGCTGCCTGCACCCCCAGCAGGGGCGCCAGCGCCGAGGCATGACGCACCGCGAAATAAGCAATGGCTGAGGCGACCACCGTCCCCATCATGACCAGAAGAGCAAGCAGTGTGACGACTTGCGTCCGGGTCAAGGTGATGGTGCGGGCCTGGGCAAGCTTACCGGATACGACGATGATGTTCATGTCTCCACCGTTCTTGCGATGACGGTGCCTGCCCGACCGATCAGCTTCTATTTCAGAAGCTTAGAAGGGACTGAAGGTCCCCTCGCCGAGGCCCGGCTGCTCGCCGAGCTCGACCGGGCCTACCGAGAGGTGGCACCGCGCGAGCTTCGCCCCCTGAGCGGGATCGTTGCGCACCGCAACGGTACGATCAAGATCCGTGCCACCAGCGGAGCAGCGGCGGCCAAGCTCAGGCATATGGGCCCCCGCCTGATCGAGGCGCTGCGGGAGCGGGGTTTCGAGGTTACTTCAATCCAGGTCTCGGTTCAAGCGCCCCGGCCGAAACCCCTGGACCCAGGAAAACCGTCCCGGCGCCTGAGCCCAAAGGCCGTTGAGAGCCTGGAGGCCCTGGCGAGACGGCTTCCGCCCTCGGCCTTGCGGACAGCGGTGCGGGCACTGATCGCCCGGGGAGGGCGGCGGGCCCGCTAGCGCGATATCTCACCAAGACGCCCAGCCGGGCAGCGGGTCAAATCACCGGGATCAACCGCTCGAGCAGGTACAGCGCGACGAAGACCGCTGCCAACACCAGGCCGAATTTAAGGGCGGCGCCCGCGTAGCGCAGGTAGCGGCGGTCCCGAGTGTAGAGATAGAGCCCCAAGCAGACGCTTAACACCAGGAGCAGGAGAAGGCCCGCGAGGCGGATCAGGACCACGCCGCGCCTCCTCCCGAGAATACTGGAACCGCGGTACCCTCAGGCGCTCTGCAGCTGGAAGCGCAGGAAGGCCGGCGCCTCCTCGGGGTCATCGAAGGTGACGAATTCCCAAGCCCGGGCGTCGGCGAGTAAAGCGCGGGCGAGAGCGTTATTGAGGGCATGGCCAGACTTGTGGGCCAGGAAAGCACCGATGATCGGGTACCCCAGCAAGTACAGGTCGCCGATGGCGTCCAGCACTTTGTGTTTGACGAACTCGTCCTCGTAGCGCAGGCCGTCGCTGTTGAGCACCCGAAACTCGTCCATCACGATGGCATTGTCCAGGCTGCCGCCCAGGGCCAGCCCCTGGGCTCGCATGTTCTCCACGTCCTGGACGAAGCCGAAGGTGCGCGCCCGGCTCACCTCCTTGACGAAGGAAGTCTTGCCGAAATCGATGCACACCTGCTGGCGAGTCTTGTCGAAGATGGGATGGTCGAAGGCGATGCTGAACTCCACCTTGAACCCGTTGTAGGGCTCGAAGCGAACCCACTTGTCCCCGTCTTCGACCTGCACGCGACGGCGGATGCGGATGAACCTTTTCGGCGCCGGCTGCTCTTCCAGTCCGGCCGACTGCAGCAGGAACACGAACGGAGAGGCCGATCCGTCCATGATCGGGACCTCGCCTCCGGAGAGGTCGACGTAAGCGTTATCTACGCCCAGTCCGGCGAAGGCGGACATGAGATGCTCGACGGTAGAAATGCGCACCCCGTCCCGCTCCAGGCAAGAGCAGAGTCGCGTATCTCGCACGCTGTAGGCGTCTGCCTTGATCTCCACGGGGCGGGGCAGGTCGACGCGGCGGAAGACGATGCCGGTGTTGGGCGCCGCCGGCCGCAGGGTCATGTAGACCTTCTCGCCGGTGTGCAGCCCGACGCCCGTAGCGCCGATCGCGTTCTTGAGGGTTCTCTGCTTGACCATGGAGGTCCTTTCGCCGAGATAAGGCCTGAAAAAGTGTGGCAGTATATCATGCGTCGCCGCCGCCCCGATTTTGCCCGCCGCGGCCTCAATCGGCCTGCTTGCGCAGAAACGCCGGAATGTCCAGGAGGTCGATCCCCGACTGCCGCATGGCTTCCACCGTGGTCTCGCGCCGGCGCCCGGTGCGCATCACGGTGGGGGTGTCCAGGGCCTCGTAGTTCACCATATCGAGAGGTGCAGCGTCGGTGCCGGTCTTCACCACCGACAGGGACTTCGGCTGCGCCCGGGCGGGAAGTCCCAGGCCGGTGGCGACGATGGTCACTCGCAGGTTGTCCTCCATGGATTCGTCGATCACCGTGCCGACGATGACCGTGGCGTCCTCGGCGGTGAAGTCGCGTATGGTGTTCATCACATCGTGCACCTCCTTCATCTTAAGGCCCATGCTGGCAGTGATATTGACCAGCACGCCCCGGGCCCCGGAGAGGTTCACATCCTCCAGCAGGGGGCTTGCCACTGCCTGCTCGGCCGCGAGCCGCGCCCGGTCCACACCGGACGCGTAGGCTGAGCCCATCATCGCCATGCCCATCTCCGACATCACCGTGCGCACGTCGGCGAAATCGACATTCACCAGGCCGGGGCAGTTGATGACTTCGGCGATACCCGCCACGGCTCCGTGCAGCACGCTATTGGCCGCTTTGAAAGCGTCCAGCATGCTCACTTCCTCTCCCAGCACGCTCATCAGCTTGTCGTTGGGGATCACGATGACCGAGTCCACGTACTGGGACAAGGCTTCGATGCCCGCCTGGGCCACCTTCAGCCGCTTGCCTTCGAAGCTGAACGGCTTGGTGACCACCGCCACGGTGAGGATGCCCAACTCCTTGGCGATCTGGGCCACCACCGGCGCCGCGCCGGTCCCGGTACCCCCGCCCATGCCAGCGGTGATGAACAGCATGTCGGCTCCCTGAATGAGCTCGGCCAGCCGATCCCGGTCCTCCAACGCCGCCTCTCGGCCGACCTCCGGGTTGGCGCCGGCCCCGAGCCCCTTGGTGATGCTGGCGCCGAGCTGCAGCAGAGTCTTGGCCTGGTTGCGCTTGAGCGCCTGGGCGTCGGTGTTGGCGCAGATGAACTCCACCCCCTGCACGCCCTGCTCGATCATGTGGTCTACGGCGTTACCGCCGCAACCGCCGATGCCGATCACCTTGATCACGGCCTCCGGTGTCTGGGTATCCATCACTTCGAACATGTCAACCTCCTTGAAAAAATGCCTCGTCGATGATCACCCGCTTCTTCGGCCCACCCGCCGGCCGCTGCCGGGCCCCTTGTCCTCGATCAGAAGTTGCCCTGGAACCAGCTTTTCATGCGCTCGAAGATCTGCCGCAACGAGCCGCCCTGAAGGCGCTGCATTTGCTGGCGCTGCTGCTGTTCGAGACCCGCCATGAGCAGCCCCATGCCGGTGGCGTAACGAGGACTGCGCACCACCTCGGCCAGGCTTCCCCGGTAATGGGGCACTCCCACCCGCACCGGCATGTGGAACACCTCCTCGCCCAGCTCCACCATGCCCGGCATGGCGCTGCTGCCGCCAGTGATGACGATGCCGGAGGAGAGCAGATCCTCGAAGCCGCTGCGCCGCAGCTCCGCCTGGACCAGGGAATAGAGCTCCTCCACCCGGGGCTCGATCACCTCGGCGAGGGTCTGGCGCGACAACTGGCGCGGTCCGCGGTCGCCTATGCCCGGCACTTCCACCATTTCATGGGCGTCGGCGAGCTGACGCAGGGCGCAGCCGTAGCGTACTTTGAGATCCTCCGCTTCCTTGGTAGGGGTGCGCAGCGCCATGGCGATGTCGTTGGTGATCTGGTCCCCGGCGATGGGAATCACCGCCGTGTGGCGGATCGCCCCCTGGGTGAAAACCGTGATGTCGGTGGTGCCGCCGCCGATGTCGGCGAGGCACACGCCCAGCTCCTTTTCGTCCTCGGAGACTACCGCCATGGCGGAAGCGAGGGGCTGCAGCACCAGGTCGCGCACCTCCAGCCCGCAGCGGCGCACGCACTTGACGATGTTCTGTGCCGCGGATACCGCCCCGGTGACGATATGGACCTTCACCTCCAGGCGCAACCCGCTCATGCCCAGGGGCTCGCGCACGTCCTCCTGGCCATCGATGATGAACTCCTGATTCAGGATGTGGAGGATTTGCTGGTCGGTCGGGATGTTGACCGCCTTGGCCGTCTCGATCACCCGGTCCACGTCCGCCTGGGTCACCTCCTTGTCCTTCACCGCTACCATTCCATGGGAGTTGAAACTCTTGATGTGGCCGCCGGCGATGCCCGTATACACCTCCCGGATCTTGCAATCGGCCATGAGCTCGGCCTCCTCCACTGCTCGCTGGATGGCGTTCACGGTGGACTCGATATTGACCACCACGCCTTTCTTGAGGCCGCGCGAGGGCTGGCTGCCCATGCCGATCAGGTCGAAGCCGCCGTCGGGCAGCGCCTCCGCCACCAGCACCACGATCTTGGACGTGCCGATATCCAGCCCGACGATCAGATTCTTCGCTTCCTTGGGTTTCAGCTTCCGCGTCCACGAGCGCTCCCCTTCCGCAGGCGGCTGCAGACCGGACGGCAGGATCCTGTCCATGCTTTCCTCCTGGAACTAACCAAGGTCCATTGATCACGTCCCCCGGGGCGCTCGCCCTTCCCTGGGCAAGCGCACAGCAAAACCGTGGGAATAGCGCAGATCCACGTAATCGACGGGCGCGCCGAGCCGCGCCACGCTCTCACCATAGGCGGCGACGAACCGGGCGAGCCGCTGGTCCATGTGGCTGCGCCCCAGCTTCAGCACCGTTCCCTGGTCGAGCTGGAGCTCCCAGGCGCCCCGCGCCGAAAGCCGCAAGGCTTGCAACCCGAGCCCGGCCTGCGCCAGCAGGTCCCGGAAGCGCAGGTAGCGCTCGACCACTGCCCGCTCGGTTCCGGCGGGACCGGAGAGCAAGGGCAGCGAGCCGTCGAAGGCTGCCTCGAAGCGCTCCCCGTAGCGGTTGATCAGGGCGTCTTCGCCCCAGCGGGCAAGTGCCTCGTGCTCCTCTAGCGCCACCGCCAAGGTGGCAGGCCATCGGCGCGTGATGGTCGCCCTGCGTACCCAAGGCAGCTTCTCGAAGGCGCTGCGCACCCGCTCCAAGTCCGCAGTGAAAAAGGTGCCTCGCAGCTCCTGCGCCAACACCGCCCGTACCTGTTGCGCCGTCACCCGCTGGGGTGGAGCGGTAAGCTCCACAGCCCGCAGGGCGAACGCCGGGCTCTCGGCAGCCGCCAGGAGGGCGGCCGTCGAGAGCCCGGCGAGCCCTAGGACGAAGAGCAAGTTGGCCAGCGCGTTGAGCGCTCTCGGGCTATCCCACACGGGCGAGCTCCAGGATTCTCAGTACCAGCGCTTCGAAGCTCATGCCGGCTGCCTTGGCCGCCATGGGGATCAAGCTGTGGCCGGTCATGCCGGGTGCGGTGTTTACCTCCAGGAGACTCACCGCGCCGTCGGCACGGCGGATCAGGTCCGCCCGTCCCCAGCCGCGGCAGCCCAGCACTTCCACCGCTCGCATGACAAGGGTCTGGATCGCCCGCTCTTCCTCCTGCGGCAGCCCGCACGGGCAGTGGTAGCGGGTTTCGTCGCTGAAATACTTGTTCTGGTAGTCGTAGTTGCCGCCGGGTGCCTCGATGCGGATGAGGGGCAAGGGCTCCTCGCCCACAAAGCCGGCGGTCAGTTCCTGCCCCTCGATGAACTCCTCGGCGAGCACCAGAGGGTCGTAGCGCGCCGCCACGGCATACGCCTCCGGCAACTGCTCTACCCTCGCCACCTTGGTGAGTCCTAGGGTGGACCCTTCGTGGGCCGGCTTTACGATGAGGGGCAGCCCCAGACGCGCCGCCACCCGCTGCCAGTCGGCCGCCCCATGGAGCACTTCCCAGCGAGGTGTCGGCAGGCCGCAGCCCGCCCATACATACTTGGTGCGCAACTTATCCATGCATAGGGCGGAAGCCATAACGCCGCTGCCGGTGTAGGGGATATCCATGAGCTCTAGCGCCCCTTGCACCGTGCCGTCCTCGCCGTAACGGCCGTGCAGAACGATGAAGGCCCGGTCGAAACCCTGCTCCTTCAGCGCGAAGATGTTTTTCTCCGCCGGATCGAACGGATGAGCATTCACCCCCGCCCGCCGCAACCCCTCCAGCACGTTCTTTCCCGACATGAGGGAGATCTCCCGCTCGGCGGAGCGCCCCCCCATGAGGACCGCCACCTTTCCGAACTCGCGCGGATCCATACTCATCACCTCTCGACTCGGGCAGGCTCACCCACCACGCGGACCTCCCGCACCAGGCCCACCCCGGTCTGCCTCGCCACCGTGCGCTCCACGGTCTCGATGATGGTCTCGATATCCCGGGCCGTCGCCTCGCCCAGGTTGACGATGAAGTTCGCGTGCTTGTCTGAGACCATGGCATTACCGACCCGGTAACCCTTTAGCCCGCAGGCCTCGATCAGCCGCGCCGCGTGGTCGCCCGGGGGGTTGCGAAACACCGAACCTGCATTGGGAAGATTGAGCGGTTGAGTGGCCACCCGTCGCGCCAGCAACCGTTTGATGGTCTGGCGCGAGCGCTCTCCGTTCCCGCGCTTGAGCCGCAGACGGGCGGCGACAAACCACTCCTCTTTCGCTGCCTCGTCCCGAGCCTTGAGCGCTACCTGGCGGTAGCCGATTTCGTAGTCCGCAGGCGCACGCTCCCGCAGCTGGCCGGCACGGTCGATGGTGGTCACCCGCTCCACCACCTGCCAGGTCTCCGCCCCGTAGCAGCCGGCATTCATGGCCAGCGCTCCGCCCACCGTGCCCGGAATGCCGGCTAGGAACTCGGCTCCTTCCAGGTCATGCAAGGCGGCGAAGCGCGCCACCTTAGGGCTCGCCACGCCGGCCTCTGCGTAGACGAACCCCTGCCGCGAGTCCCGGGACTCCAGAACCAAGGCGTTCAATGCCCGGTGCAGGAGAATCACCGTGCCCCGAAAGCCTCCATCCCGCACCAGGAGGTTGCTGCCTAGCCCGACCGCCAGCACCGCCTCTTCGGGTGGCAGCGAACGCAGAAAAGCTCCCAGGTCCTGGATATCGGCCGGGATGTAAGCTCGATCGGCGACCCCACCCACCCTCCAGCTCGTGTGCCGGTGCATGGGCTCGGCAAGCCGTAGCGTGCCCCGGAGTTCTCTCCTCGTTTCCGGTTCCAGGTCCGCCATGTTCATTCGCACCGACCCGTCACGCTTCGCAGGCGAGTTGCTTCACCAGGGCCGCGGGCACGGCGCCGATGGAGCCTGCCCCCATCGTGAGCACCACGTCCCCATCCCGCGCCACCGCCAGGATCGCCCGGGGAAGCTCCGCCACCGTCTCGACGAAGATGGGCTCCACCCCCCCTTGCACCCGAACCGCCCGGGCGAGGGAGCGCCCGTCCGCCGCGACGATGGGCGCCTCTCCCGCAGGATAGACTTCGGTGAGAAGCAGCACGTCCACCGAGCCCAGCACTTTCGCGAAGTCCTCGAACAAATCCCGGGTGCGGGTGTAGCGATGGGGCTGGAAGGCCAGCACCAGCCGCCGCCCTGGGTAAGCGCTGCGGGCCGCCGCCAGGGTGGCAGCGATTTCCGCCGGATGGTGTCCATAGTCATCCACCAGGACGAACGTACCGCCGGCAGGCAGGGCGAGCTCGCCATAGCTCTGGAAGCGCCGCCCCACGCCGCGGAACTCGGACAGGGCCTTGGCGATCGCCTGGTCGGTGGCGCCCACCTCGAGTCCCACGGCTATCGCCGCCAGGGCGTTCAACACGTTGTGCCGGCCCGGGAGGTTAAGGGTGATGTCCAGGTCCTTCGCCGGCCACTGGTGGCGTCGCGGCTCGGGGTGCCGCTTCACGGTGAAGCGCATGCGCCGTCCCTCGGCGCGAATGTCCACCGCCTGGACGTTGGCGCCCTCCAGCGTGCCGTAAGTGGTGATGGGCTTGGACACCCGCGGCATGAGGGCGCGCACTTGGGGGTCATCGGCGCATAGGATAGCCATGCCGTAGAAGGGCACGTGCTGGAGAAACTCGACGAAGGCTTGCTTGAGCCGCTCGAAGTCGTGACCGTAGGTTTCCATGTGGTCCGCGTCGACGTTGGTCACCACCGCCAGCACCGGCTGCAGGAGCAGGAAGGAGGCGTCCGATTCGTCCGCCTCCACCACGATGAACTCCCCCGCCCCCAGGCGCGCGTGGGCCCCGGCTGCCTCCAGCCGGCCGCCGATGACGAAAGTGGGATCCATGCCGGCTTCCGCCAGCACACTCGCCACCAGGCTGGTGGTCGTGGTCTTGCCGTGGGTGCCGGCGACGGCGATGCCCTGTTTGAGCCGCATCAGCTCCGCCAGCATGAGGGCTCGGGGCACCACCGGGATGTGAGCCGCCCGCGCGGCTTCTATCTCCGGATTGCCGTTCTTTATGGCCGAGGAGACCACCACCACGTCCGCGGAAGCCACGTTTTCCGCCGCATGACCGAGGCTCACCCGGGCGCCCAAGGCGGCCAGGCGTTCGGTGACGGGGCTCCCGTGGAGGTCGGAGCCGCTCACCTTGTAGCCCAGGTTGAGGAACACCTCCGCGATGCCGCTCATGCCAGCGCCGCCGATGCCGACGAAATGGATGTGCCGCACTTTGTGTCTCATCCTGCGGCCTCCATGCAGGCTTCGGCCACTCGGCGCGTCGCTTCCGGCTGAGCCAATGCCCGGGCCCGCTCCGCCATGGCGAGCAGCGCCTCTCGAGTGAGGGCGCGCAGCCGCGCGGCCAGGCCCTCAGGGCTCAATTCCCGCTGGGGCAGGAGCAGCGCCGCGTGGCGCTCGCTCAAGAAACGGGCGTTGGCGGTCTGGTGGTCATCCACCGCATAGGGATAAGGCACCAGTAGGCTTGCCACCCCGGCTGCGGCGAGTTCCCCGACGGTCAGCGCCCCAGCGCGGCAGATCACCAGGTCGGCTTCCGCGTAGCGGCTCGCCATGTCGTCGATAAAGGGATGCACCTCCGCTTCTACCCCTGCTTCCCGGTAGGCCCGCGCCACCGCTTGCCCGTCCCCATCTCCAGCCCCGGTCTGATGCACGATCCGCGGCCGTTCCGAGGGGGCAAGGGCGGCGATCGCGCGGGGGAGGGTTTCGTTGAAGGCCCGCGCGCCTCGACTTCCACCGAGCACCAGCAGGCGCAGCGGTCCCTGGCGGCGACCGTAGCGTTCGCCGGGCGGCGGCAGGGAGGCGATCTCTTCCCGCACCGGGTTACCCGTCCATTCGGGCTTCCTCGCCGGTTTGAACAGTCGGGCGAAGGCGTTGGCGCGTCCGGGAGCGGCGTCGAAGGCGCCGGGGAATCCCACCAGCACTCGATCGGCCACGGCCGCCAGCACCCGGTTCGCAAGCCCCGCGATGGCGTTCTGCTCGTGGATCACCAAAGGCCGGTTGAGCAGGGCAGCCATGAGGCCCCCGGGAAACGTGGCGAACCCCCCCATGCCCAGGACCACGTCGGGGCGCCGCCGGAACAGCACCCGGGCGCTCTGCAGGCAAGCGAGAACCAGGAACAAGGGCAGCCCCGCCCAGCGCAGCGGGCCCTGGCGGCGCACGCCGGAGAAGCGGATCCATTCCATGGGATAGCCCCGCTTGGGAACAATCTCGCCCTCCATTCCGCCCCGGGTGCCCAGCCAGACCACGTCCCACCCTTGAGACCGAAGCCAGTCGGCCACCGCGAGCCCCGGGAAGATATGTCCTCCCGTTCCACCGGCCATGATGAGGATGGTCCGGCTCATACCCGGCTTCCCCTTGCGAGTCGACGGACTTCCCAGTCCACCCGCAGCAAGAGCGCGAGGGCCACGCAGGTGGCCACCAAGCTGCTGCCCCCGTAGCTCATGAGAGGCAGGGTCAGGCCTTTGGTGGGAAGCATCCCCATGTTCACCCCCAGGTTGATGAGGGCTTGCGCCGCCAGCCACACCCCGATGCCCTGAGCCACCAGGGCGGCAAAAGGTTGCTCTTCCAGCGCTGCTGCGCGCCCCACGGCAAAAGCGCGCAGGGTGAGCCAGGCGAACAGGCCGATCACCAGGGCCACTCCCACGAAGCCCAGTTCCTCGGCGATCACCGCCAGGAGGAAGTCGGTGTGGGCCTCGGGCAAATAGAGCAGCTTCTCCACGCTTGCCCCTAAGCCCACGCCGAACCATTCGCCTCGTCCGAAGGCGATGAGGGCATGGGAGAGCTGATAACCCTTACCGAAAGGGTCGGACCAGGGATCCATGAAGCCCACGATGCGTTGCATCCGATAGGGAGAACTCCAAATAAGCAGCAGGAAGCCGGCGCTCAGCAGCACCACCAGTCCCGCGAACAAGCGTGCGCTCACGCCTCCCAGGAACAGGATCGCCATGGCGATGACGGTGATCACGGCGAAGGCGCCGAAGTCCGGCTCGGCCAGAAGCAACGCCCCGGTCGCCAGCATCACGGCAAACATGGGCAGGAAACCGCGGGCGAGGCTGCCGAGGTAGCGTGCCTTGCGCACCGTGTAGTCGGCGGCGTAGAGCACCACGCACAGCTTCATGAACTCCGAGGGCTGCACGCTGAAAAAAGGGACCGCGAGCCAGCGCCGGCTCCCGTTCACCTCCCGCCCCACGCCGGGCAACAGCACCAGGACGAGGAGGGCGAGGCCCGCCAGGAACAGGTAGGGCGCCGAGCGCTGCCACAGCCTCAAGGGGATCTGGAAGGCGAGGGCACCGGCCATGAGCCCGACCGCCAGAGAGAGGGCGTGGCGCACCAGGTAGTAGTAAGGCTGGTGACCCGTCGCGCGGGAGGCTTCCGCCGTAGCGATGGACGCGGAATAGACCATCACCAGCCCCATTGCCGCCAGCAGCAAGGCGCTCCAAAGGAGGGAGGCATCGTATTCGGGACTCGGCCGCACGAGTTGACTCTCGGCGTAGAGCCTCATGGCCGCTCCTCCAACGCCCGCACCGCGGCGGCAAAAACTTCCGCCCGATGCTCGTAATTGCGGAACATGTCCAGGCTCGCACAGGCGGGGGACAGGAGCACGGCATCCCCCGAGCGGGCTTGTCGGTAGGCAGTGTGCACCGCCTCCTCCATCGTCTCCACCCGCAGCAGGGGTACCGCGCAGCCCGCCAGGGCCTGGGCGAGCCGCTCCTTGTCCCGCCCGAGCAACACCACCGCCCGGGCGTGGCGGGCCACCGGCGCGGCCAGGGGCGAGAAATCCTGGCCTTTGCCATCTCCGCCGGCGATCAGGACCACCGGTCGATCCATGCCGGAGAGGGCTGCCGCCGTGGCCCCCACGTTGGTCCCTTTGGAGTCGTCGTAGAACATCACGCCGCCGATCTCCGCCACCGGCTGCATGCGATGGGGCAGTCCCCGGAAGCGGCGTAGCGCTCGGGCGAGGGGCGCGTCCGGCAGCCCGACGGCTGCCGCCAGGGCCCAAGCGGCGAGCCCGTTGGCGGCGTTGTGGGCACCTTTGAGGGGTAGCTCGTCCATGGGCAACAGCCGCTCCCGACCCCGGGCAAGGAAGCGGCGACCGTCCACGGTCACGAGCCCGTAGGCTCCCTCCGCCGGCGGCGCGTCGAGCCCGAAGGTCACCACCGGGCGATCGGGGAGAGCCATGGCCAGGGTCCGGGGATCCTGGCGGTTGAGGATCTGTACGCCCTCCCCCGCGAAGATGCGCGCCTTGGCGGCAGCGTAGTCCTCCAGATCCCGATACCGGTCCAAGTGATCCTCACTCAGGTTAAGCACCGTCGCGGCGTCGGGCCGAAGGCTCTCGGTGGCTTCCAGTTGAAAGCTGGAAAGCTCCAGCACGTACAAGTCGGGGCGACCCGCGCTGCAAGCCTCGGGCAGGGCATCTAGCACCGGAAGGCCGATATTGCCCGCCACCACCGTGGCGAGGCCCGCGCTCTCCCCCATGGCACCGACCATGGCGGTCACTGTGCTTTTGCCGTTGGAGCCGGTGATGGCAATCATCTTGGGCCGGGGGGGAGGAAGCGCCGCCACGGCCCGGGCGAAAAGCTCCACATCGCCCATCACCGGCACCCCGGCTTCCCGCACCCGTCGCAGGTGGGGCTCGCTCAACGGCACACCCGGGCTTACCACCACCAGATCGACCCCGGTGAAAGTCCGTTCCTCGAAGGGGCCGAACCTGAGTTCAGCTTGTGGGACCCAGTGGGCGATCTCCTCCGCCAGGGGCGGCTCGGGTCGGGTGTCGGCGACGCGAAGGCAGGCGCCCAAGCGATGGAGGTAGCGCACCGCCGAGCGCCCGGTCAGGCCCGCGCCCACCACCAGCACCCGTTTGCCAGCAAGCTCCATGGCCGCTTCATTCATCGCAGCTTCAACGTGGACAATCCAAACAGCACCAGCATCATCGTGATGATCCAGAAGCGCACGGGCGGATTCTGGTCTCGGCCGCGCACCACCGCGCTTAACCGGCCGCCCCAGCCGGTTAGCCTCGCCCGAATCCGCCCCGTCGTGCGCCCCCATCTTTTCATCGCAACTTCAACGTGGACAATCCAAACAGCACCAGCATCATCGTGATGATCCAGAAGCGCACGGGCGGATTCTGGTCTCGGCCGCGCACCACCGCGCTTAACCGGCCGCCCCAGCCGGTTAGCCTCGCCCGAATCCGCCCCGTCGTGCGCCCCCATCTTTTCATCGCAACTTCAACGTGGACAATCCAAACAGCACCAGCATCATCGTGATGATCCAGAAGCGCACGACGACCTGATTCTCCTTCCAGCCTTTGAGTTCGTAGTGGTGGTGCAGCGGCGCCATGCGGAAGATGCGTTTTCCGGTGAGCTTATAGGACGCCACCTGCAGCATCACCGACAGGGTCTCCATCACGAACACGCCGCCCATGATGAACAGCACGATCTCTTGGCGCACGATCACCGCGATCACCCCTAGCGCTGCCCCCAGCGCGAGCGCGCCCACGTCGCCCATGAACACCTCGGCCGGGTAGGCGTTGAACCACAGGAAAGCGAGCCCCGCGCCTCCCAGCGCCCCGCAGAACACCGCCAGCTCCCCGGCCCCCGGGATGTAGGGCACTCCCAGGTAGCGGGAGAAGACCGAATGGCCAGCCACGTAGGCGAAGATGGCCAGCGCTCCGCCGATCATCACCGTGGGCATGATGGCGAGCCCGTCCAGGCCGTCGGTCAGGTTCACCGCGTTGCTCGAGCCGACGATCACGAAGTAGGCGAGGATCACGAACCCCGCCGTTCCCAGGGGAATCGCCACCTCCTTGAAGAAGGGAACGATCAGCTCGGTCTGGGCCGGCAAAGTGGCCGTGTAGGCGAGATAGAGTGCCACCGCCAGGGCGACCATCGACTGCCAGAAGTATTTCGCCCGGGCCGAAAGGCCCTTGGGGTTGCGGTGCACCACTTTGCGGTAGTCGTCCACCCAGCCGATCAGGCCGAAGCCCAGGGTAGTGAGGAGCACCGCCCAAACATAGCGATTGGTGAGGTCCGCCCAGAGGAGCGTGGTGACCGCGATGGAAACTAGGATCAGCGCGCCTCCCATGGTGGGCGTGCCAGCCTTGACCAGATGGGTCTGGGGGCCGTCGTTGCGCACCGCCTGGCCAATCTTGTAGGCGGTGAGCTTGCGGATCATGGCCGGCCCCACGATGAAGGAGATGATGAGGGCGGTGAGGGCCGCCAGCACCGTGCGCAGGGTGATGTAGCTGAAGACGTTGAACGCCCGGACCTCCTGGGCGAGCCACTGGGTGAGGAGGAGGAGCATGTCTACCTCCCGCCTGTCCCGGCCTCGGCGCTCAAAGCCTGCACAACCCGCTCCATGCGCATGAACCGCGATCCCTTCACCAGCACCGTAACGCCGGGGGCAAGCCGGTTCTCCACTTCTGCGAGCAGCTCCTCGATGCGCTCGAAGTGCCGGGCACCTGGACCGTAGGCTTGCACCGCATGCGGGGTCAGCGCTCCCAAGGCATACAGCCCGTCGATGCGAGCCTCCCGGGCGGCGCGGCCGATCTCTTCATGGAGCGGCACTGCGCTCTCGCCCAGCTCGCCCATGTCCCCCAGCACCAGGAGCCGAGTGCCAGGGGCGGCCGAGAGTACCGCGAGGGCCGCTTTCACCGAATCCGGATTGGCGTTGTAGGTATCGTCGATCAAGGTGGCGCTGTAGAGGGCGGGAAGCCGCATCAGCCGTCCGGGAACGCCGCGGAAGCGGGCGAGACCCCGCCCGATCACTTTAGCCGGCACCTCCAGGGCCACCGCCGCGGCAGCGGCGGCCAAGGCGTTGCGCGCGTTGTGCAGGCCCGGTACCGCCAGCCGGGTCCGGACGCCTCCGTTGGGAAGCCGCAGCACGAGTTCGGTCCCCTCCGGGCCCAGCGTCACGTCCGCCCCCACCGCCGCAGGGTGATCGAGCCCGAAATCGATCACCCGGTGTTGGCCTGCCAGCGCCCGCCACAACTCCGCATAGGCATCGTCGGCATTGATCACCGCGCTGCCCCCGGCCCGCAGGCCCTCGAAGATTTCCCCTTTCGCCCGGGCCACCGCTTCCACCGACCCCAAGCCTTCCAGGTGGGCGTGTCCCGCGTTGTTCACCAGGGCCACCGTGGGCTCGGCGAGCCGGGTGAGGTAGGCAATCTCTCCGGGGTGGTTCATACCCATCTCCACCACGGCGTAGCGGTGCCCCTCCCGCAGCCGCAAGAGGGTGAGGGGCACACCCACGTCGTTGTTGAGGTTGCCCCGGGTAGCGAGCACCGCCTCGGCGGAGGAGGCCGCTTCGGCCAGCACCGCGGCGAGCATCTCCTTGACCGTCGTCTTGCCGGTGCTGCCCGTGAGGGCCACCAGGGGGACGGAGAACCTGCCCCGCCAAGCCCGGGCCAAGCGCCCGAGGGCTAAGCGCGTGTCCTGTACCACCACGAGGGGCAGGGGGGTCGTCCCAGCGCCCTGCGCCCAGGCCGCCTCCACCAGGGCCGCCGCCGCACCCCGCTCGGCGGCCGCGCCGACGAAGGCGTGGCCGTCGAAGCGCGGGCCCCGCAGGGCGACGAAAAGCTCCCCTGACCCCACGCTACGGCTGTCGGTGGAGACGCCAGTGAAAATCCCGTTGGCGCCTCGCAACACGCCGTCGACAGCCCGGGCCGCTTGCTGGAGGTCCATCATGGCTTCCCGACCTCCCACGCCGCCAGGGCTCGCCCCGCCACGTCCACGTCACTGAAGGGCCGTCGCTCGCCCCCGATTTCCTGGTACTGCTCATGGCCCTTGCCAGCGATCAGCACCACGTCTCCCGGACGGGCCCCTGCGACCGCTTCGAAAATGGCACGGGCCCGATCCTCGATCACCCGATGATTCGCCCCCGCCCCGCCCACGATTTCGGCGATGATCTGGCTCGCTGGTTCACCACGCGGGTTGTCGCTGGTCACGATGACCTCGTCGGCATAACGGGTGGCCACGGCGCCCATGAGAGGCCGTTTGCCCCGGTCCCGCTCGCCGCCGCAACCGAACACGCAGATGAGCCGCCCCCCGGGCCGGGCCATCACGTCCCGCAACGCGACGAGCACCTTGGCCAGGGCGTCGGGGGTATGGGCGTAGTCGACCACCACCAGGGGACGGTCGCCTCCTCCCAACTGCTGCAGTCGCCCGGGGGCGGGGCGCACGGTCTCGAGGGCGGATAGGGCTTGAGGAAGCGGCACCCCGGCGGCGACGAGGGTGGCGGCCACCGCCAAGAGGTTTTCGGCGTTGAAGCGCCCGATCAGGGGACTCGTCAGTACGCCGGCGCCGGAAGGAGCGCGTACCTCGATGCGGATTCCCTGCTCGGAAAGCTCCAGCAGATGACCCCGCACCATCGGCACCCCCAGGCGATCGGCGCTCCAAGCGCCGTCGTCGGTCAAGCCGTAGCCCAGTATCGGGACCTGGCTGTCTCCGAGCTCCCCAGCGATATGGCCGCCGAAGGGGTCGTCCAGGTTGAGCACGGCCTGCTTCAAGCCCGGCCACTGGAACAGGCGCAGCTTCGCCCGGGCATAGGCCTCCATGGTGCCGTGGTAGTCCAGGTGATCCCGGGACAGGTTGGTGAATAGGGCGATGGAGAACTGGACCCCGTTCACCCGGTCCTGGACGAGGGCATGGGAGGACACTTCCATGGCTACCGCTTGGGCGCCCGCGTCCCGGAACCGGGCCAAAAGCCGCTGCACGGTGATGGGATCGGGCGTGGTGGTGGCTGCCGGCTCCAGCGCCCCGGAAAAACCGCTACCCAGGGTGCCGATGACCGCCGCCGGGCGTCCGGCCGCCATCATTGCCTGGGCGATCCAGTGGGTGCAGGACGTCTTACCGTTGGTTCCCGTGACTCCGATCACCGGGAGCACCCGGGACGGATGACCATGGACATGGGCTGCGAGCCAGCCCGCCATGCTCCGCAAGCCATGCACCCCCCCGTTGGGAACCCGCCACGCCGGCTCCCAGCGGAAACCCTCCCGCTCCCACAGCACCGCCGCCGCACCCCGGGCAATCGCCTGGGGAATGAAATGGCGGCCATCCTGGCGCTCGCCGGGATAGGCAAGAAACGTGTCCCCTGGCTCGAGGGTCCGGCTGTCGATGCACACCCCCTGCAGCTCCACGCCGAGGCCCTGCAAGGCTTCCTGCACGGGTGCTGGCAGCCCCGAGAGGGTACGATCATCGGCGCTGAGCCGGGCGCAGTTCATACTTCCTCCCGCACAGGGGCAAGCCCCTCCGGGGTAATCGGCCCGGGATCCATGGGGGCGTCGGGCGGCACATCCAGCAGTCGCAGGGCCCCCTCCACCACCCGGGCGAACACTGGGGCGGCTACGACCCCGCCGTAGTACTCCCCCGCCCGGGGTTCGTCCACCATCACCGCCACCACCAGCCGGGGGCAGCTCGCCGGGGCAAGGCCCACGAAGGAGGACACGTAGAGGTCGGGGGCGTAGCGACCCTCCACCAGCTTGTGGGCGGTACCGGTCTTGCCGGCCACCCGGTAGCCCAGCACCCGGGCCGCGGGCGCCGTGCCACCGGGTTGGACCACCAGCTCCAGCATGTCCCGTACGGCCCGAGCCACCTGGGGTGAGAACACTCGGGTGCCGGCTGCTGGCGCTTCCACCTTGAGGAAAGACACGGGCAGCAGTCTGCCGTCGGTGGCGAACACCGTGTAGGCGCGGGCAAGTTGCAGGAGGCTCACCGAGATGCCGTGGCCGTAGGAGAGGGTAGCCTGCTCGATGGGGCGCCAGCTTTGGTACGGGCGCAGCCGGCCCCTCGTCTCCCCCGGAAAGCCCGATCCCGAGGGAGCGCCGAAACCCAGCCGCTCCAGAGTGCTCCACAGCTCCTTAGCCGGCAATGCCAGCGCCATCTTGGCCGCCCCCACATTGCTCGACTTCTGCACCACCTCGGCGACAGTGAGAATGCCGTGGGGGTGGGCGTCCCGCACCGTGGCCGGGCCGATGGTCAGGGATCCGGGCCGGGTGTCGATGGGGGTCGTGTCCCGGTATCGGCCCGAGGCGAGGGCCGCCGCCGCCGTGAACGGCTTGAGGGTCGAGCCCGGCTCGAAAGCGTCCGTCACCGCCCGGTTGCGCACCCGGGAAGGTAGGGCCTGGCCCCGGTCGTTGGGGTTGTAGCTGGGCACGTTGGCCAGGGCCAGCACCTCCCCGGTCGTCGCATCGAGTACGACGATCCCGCCGGCCCGGGCCCGATGTTTCTCCACCGCTTGCTTGAGCTCCCGGTACGCCAGATACTGAATGCGTCGATCCACCGAGAGAGTGATGTCCTGCCCCGGCTTGGGCTCACGCAGGCTCTGCACGTCCTCCACCACTCGGCCCAAGCGATCCTTGATGACCCGCCGGCTGCCGGGCACGCCCTGGAGCAGGTCCTGGTAAGCGAGCTCGATCCCTTCCTGACCATCGTCGTCCACGTTGGTGAAGCCGATCAGGTGGGCCGCGGCCTCCCCGGATGGGTAATAGCGGCGGTACTCCCGTTGCAGGAAAACCCCCTCGACCTGGAGCGCGGCCACCCGGGCGGCGGCTTCCGGAGAGAGGTGCCGCTTCAAGTACACGAACCCCCGGTCCGGGTTTTCCCGGATCCGGGCACGTAACACCCGGGGATCCATCTCCAGGATCGCGGCCAGCTTATTCAGGATGTCTCCCTCTGGGGGCACATCCTCCGGGCTCGCCCAGACCGACTCCACCGGCGTGCTCACTGCCAAGGGCTCGCCGTGGCGATCCAAAATCCGACCCCGGTGAGCGCTCACCTCCACCACTCGCAAGAAGCGCGCCTCGCCCTTCTGCTGCAGAAAGTCCGTCTTGACTGCCTGGAGATAAGCCGCCCGCCCAGCCAGCCCGGCGAAGCCGGCGAGAAGCAGCAGGAGCACCAAACGGGCCCGCCACCGGGGCAGCCGCAGCCCGTATCCAGTCAGGCTTTCCGGGGTCATCGTGCCCCCTCGACCCCGCCAGGGGCCAGGCGGAGAACCCGCACCCGGGAAGGCGGCGGCGTCTGCATGCCCAGGCTCTTCGCGGCCAACCCCTCGATGCGGGCATGGGTTGCCCAGGTGCTCTGCTCGAGCTGGAGCTGGCCCCACTCCTCGTCCAGACGTTTGGCTTCCCGTCGTTCCTTCTCCAGCTCCGCAAACAGCTTGCGCGCCTTGTGTTGCCCGGTCACAACACCCAGCGCGCAGGCGAGCAGAACCGCAAGCAGGATGAGGTTCAAGCGAGTCAAGGCGAGCCCCCGGCCGCCTCGTAGGAGGCGAGGCCTCTCAAGCGCGTCGTCTCCACATTGGAGATTTTCCGACGCATGGAATTCAGCGGCAGGCGACTCATGCCAGGCGCTCAGCCGTGCGCAGGATGGCGCTGCGCGCGCGGGGATTTGCCGCCACTTCCGCCGGGCCCGGTCGCACTGGCCGGCCGACGATGCGCGCTCGGGGAGCGGGCAGCTCATCGGCACGCAAAGGCAACCGCGCCGGGACCCCGGCGGGGCGAGCGGCTGCCTGCAGGAAGCGCTTGACGATCCGGTCTTCGAGGGAATGGAAGCTGATCACCACCAACCGTCCTCCGGGCTTGAGGAGCTCGAGGGCCTGCGCCAGCCCTAACGGCAACTCCTCAAGCTCCTGATTGATGAAAATCCGTAGAGCCTGAAAAGTCCGCGTCGCGGGGTCTTGACCGGGCTCCCGCGTCCGGACAGCCTGGGCCACGATGGCCGCAAGCTGCCGGGTCGTCGTGATAGGCTGGCGTGCTCGAGCCGCAACAATCGCTCTTGCAATCTGTTTAGCAAACCGTTCTTCGCCATAGCGCTTGACCACCTCCCCGATTTCCCGCTCCGTTGCCTGGGCGAGCCACTGCCCCGCGCTCATGCCTTCCCCCGGATCCATTCGCATGTCCAGGGGCCCCTCTAGCCGGAAGCTGAATCCCCGGGCGGCGTCTTCTAGTTGGGGCGACGAAACCCCCAGATCGAAGAGCACCCCATCGACCCGCTCCACCCCCCGCACCCGTGCCGCTTCCGCTAGGCGCGAGAACCGACTGTGGACCGCCTCCAGCCGGGGATCCTGGACAGCCCTCGCAGCCCGCACCGCCTCGGGGTCCCGATCCAGCGCGATCAGGCGCCCTTCCGGCCCCAAGCGGGCAAGGAGCGCTTGGCTGTGTCCCCCGCGGCCGAAAGTGGCATCGATGTACACGCCCGCCGGCTGGATGTTCAACGCCTCCATCGCCTCGTCCACCAGGACCGGGCGATGGACCAGCGCCTCGCTCACAGGGAGAATCCATCCAGCTCTGGCGGAATTCCGCCGTCCTTGAAAGCCAGCGCCTCCTCCATCAACCGTTCCCATTGCTGGGCGTCCCACAGCTCGAATTTGTTTCCCTGACCCACCAGCACCACGTTCTTGCCGAGACCGGCAAACTGCCGCAGCGGCGGGGGCACGAGGAAACGGCCCGCCGAATCCAGCTCGGCGTCGCTGGCGTTACCCACGAGCAGGCGCTGCAGTGCCCGCGTCTTGGGGTTGAAGCTGGATAGGCCGTTCAGCTTGCGTTCGATGGGCTCCCACTCGGGAAAGGGATAAATCAGGAGACAGCGGCTCGGATCCGCCGTGATGACCAGCTTGCCGTCGCACTGGGCGAGCAGGCTCTCCCGGTACCGAGCGGGCATGGCGAGCCTCCCTTTGCCGTCCAGGCTGAGCTGGGCAACCCCGCGGAACATGAATTCCCCTTTGCACCATGGCGAAATCTTCCACTCTCCCCCAGATTCCGCCACTTTCTCCCACTTTATTGCACTATAGGAGAAAAAAGACACCCGGTCAAGCGCCAAGTCTCCGGTTTCTGTTTTTTCGACAAATACTTAAAGCTGCGCAGAGGAAACCTGCGCGACGGGGATTTCCTCGCCATTTGAAGCGGATAGCGCCGATCGCGGGGATGAGCGTTGCGGGCGGGATCGCGGCAGAAGGGGAAGGGGAAGCTGGCCGATAAGCCGGGTTCTGTCAGGAAGGGATTCCTTCCTGGGCAGCCATTCCTCTAGGCGTCGGGTTGCCCCGCCGCTCCAGCGGCCTACCCGGGAACAACAGCGCGGGCCACGCTCGAGTTCCCCTATTTGGCCTTGCTCCGGATGGGGTTTGCCGTGCCGTCCGTGTTGCCACGGACGCGGTGGGCTCTTACCCGCGGCCGGCTCGCGTCGGCCCCGCATCGCCTCAAGGCGACGCGCACCGTTTCACCCTTGCCGGCGTGGGTCGGTTCACGCTTAGGCGGTCTACTCTCTGTTGCACCCCGGCCCGAACGAAGCCTGCCGGCCGAATGGCGCCTCAAAGTGCGCCGTCCCCACCGACCTTGGGGGGAAAAGCTGCTTCAGCCTTTCTCCCCCGTTCACCGACAGACTCGTTTGCGCCGAAGTATCGCGAGGGTCGCGACACTTTCCATGGCCTCACGGCCTCCGGCCATTCGCCGGCATCCTGCCCTATGGAGCCCGGACTTTCCTCTCCCTGGGGAATAGAACCCCAGGCAGCGGCTGCCTGGCCAGCTTCCGATTGAATGATATCACCGAATTCTTGACTAACTGAGTCGGCTTAGCTAGCCAGGAAGTAGAGGGACAGCGCGCCCCAGGAGGGCGCACCGATCGTTGGAACACGATCCGAGGAGGCAAACGATGAGACGACGGCTTTATTTCCTGCTGCCGAACGTGGCATCCGCCCGCAAGATGCTGGACGACCTGCTCCTTGCCCGGATCGAAGAGCGCCACATCCGCTTCCTCGCCAGGCGGGGCACTCTTCCTCCCGACCTGCCCGAAGCGACGGTGTTCCAGAAAACCGACCTGGTGCACGGCGCGGAACTGGGCATGGCCATCGGGGGCGTGGCGGGGGTGCTGGGGGGCCTGGTGGTGGTCTTTTTCCCGCCCGAGGGCGTGTCTTTGCAGCTCGTGACGATCCTGGTGACGGCCCTGCTTGGCGCCCTATTTGGCGCCTGGGTGGCGAGCCTCGCGGCCTCGGCGGTACCCAACTCCCGCTTGAAGCCCTTCGAAAAAGACATCGAGGCGGGCAAGGTGCTGATGATCGTGGACGTGCCGTTCCGCCGCACCCACGAGATCATGGAACTGGTCCACCGCACCCATCCCGAGGCGAGCGATCACGGGGTCGAGCCCACCTTCCCCGCGTTCCCGTAACGCGCTGCGCCGGGCCCGCCTGGCGGCGGGCCCGAAGCCGGCTCAATCGGCGATGCGCCAGGCGACTTGTTCGCCGGCCCGCAAGGGAATGACGGCGTCATCGCCGAGGGGATAAGCTTCGGGCACGGTCCAAGGGTTCCGTTCCAGCGTGAGGGTACCGGCGTTCCTGGGCAGCCCGTAGAAGGCGCTGCCGTGGAAACTGGCGAAGGCCTCCAGCTTCTCCAGGGCCCCCGCCTGTTCGAACGCCTCCGCGTAGAGCTCCAGGGCGGCGTGGGCGGTGTAGATCCCGGCGCAGCCGCACGCCGCCTCCTTGGCGCGGCGAGCATGGGGAGCGCTGTCGGTGCCGAGAAAGAACTTGGGCTCTCCGCTTACGGCCGCGGCGAGGAGCGCCTGCCGGTGGCGCTCCCGCTTCAACACCGGCAGGCAATAGTGGTGGGGCCTGAGTCCCCCGTCGAACAGGCGGTTGCGGTTCATGAGCAAATGATGGGCCGTGATGGTGGCCGCCACCCGTGGCGGCGCCTGGCGCACGAAGCGGACCGCCTCCTCCGTGGTGATGTGCTCCAACACCACCTTGAGCCGGGGATGGCGCTCCACCAGGGGCGCCAGGACCCGGTCGATGAAGACCGCCTCCCGGTCGAACACGTCCACCGCCGGGTCTGTGACCTCCCCGTGCACCAGCAGCGGCATGCCCAAGCGCGCCATCTCCTCCAGCGCCTCCTCGCAGCGGCGGACGTCAGTGACCCCCGCTTCCGAATGGGTCGTGGCCCCGGCAGGATAAAGCTTCACCGCGTATACTGCCCCGCTCTGCCAGGCCTCCCGGATATGCGAAGCGCGGGTGGCGTCGGTGAGATAAAGGGTCATGAGGGGAGTGAAGTCGGCTCCCGGCGGGCATGCCGCCAGGATCCGTCCTCGATAGGCGAGCGCCTGGGCCGCCGTGGTGACCGGTGGCTGCAAGTTGGGCATCACGATGGCGCGGGCGAAGCGGCGCACGGTATGGGGCAGCACCGCCGCGAGTAGCGGCCCGTCGCGCAGATGCAGGTGCCAATCGTCCGGGCGGGTGAGGGTCAGGCGATCCACGGGCACTCCAAGGAGGGAGACGCCGCCATTATACGGTGGCGGGGTTCGCTCCCCGGCGGGCTGCAACGGCAGGCGCTACTCTTCTACTCCTCCCCGCCTCATGGCCCTCGCTTGATCGTACAGGGCCTGCCGGTCGCCTCCTGTCAACTTGGCCGCCACCGCGGCGGCACGGCTCAAGGGCAGCTCCTCCACCAGCGCCGCCAGAAGGCGCGCGGCGTCCCAGGATGGCGAAGCAGCTTCCCGAGGCTCGCGTCCATGGACGATGAGGACGAATTCCCCGCGCACGCGGGCCGGATCAGCCTCGAGCCAGGCCGCAAGCTCCGCCGCAGTACCCTCGCGAAACGCTTCGTGGACCTTGGTCAGCTCTTTGGCCAGGGTGATGGGGCGCTCCTCCCCCAGGATTTCTCCGATCGCTCGAAGGCTCGTCACGATGCGGTGGGGCGCTTCGTAGAACACGATGGCGTAAGGCAGCGGGGCCAGGGCGGCCAGGGCTTCCCGGCGCGCCTTGGGCCGAGCGGGAAGAAACCCGTAAAAGAGGAACGGCCCATCCGCGACGCCGGCGGCGGAGAGGGCGCACACCGCGGCGTTTGCTCCCGGCACCGGAACGACCGGGTAACCGCTGCGGCGCGCCTGGGCCACCAGGTGCGCCCCAGGATCACTCACCCCGGGCGTCCCCGCGTCGCTCACCAGCGCCACCGAATGGCCGGCCTCAAGAAGGCTCAAGACCCTTTGCGCAGCTCGCCACTCGTTGTGCTCGTGAAGCGGGAGCAAGCGCTTCGACAGGCCGTAATGGGCGAGTAGCCGGGCGGTCACCCGGGTGTCCTCGGCGGCCACCGCCTCCACCGCGGTCAACACGTCGAGCGCGCGAAAACTCAGGTCGCGAAGATTTCCCACGGGGGTAGCCACCACATATAATGTGCCTTTCGCGGGCCCGGCGTCCTTCGAATGCAACGTCTGTTCCTGCTCTTTGCTGCGCTCGTCCTCGGACTATACGGCAACCCCGCTATCCCCGCCAACGAACACCGCCCTTTCATCGAAACGCCCTGGAGCGCCGTCCCGACGCTCCATGCCGCAGCGGGCACCGATGGCGGCGGACCAGCGGGCGCATGGGGCGCGGTCACCCACGTGGCGCTGCTGCTGCCCCTCAAGTCCGCCGATTTCGCTCCGGCGGCGGAAATGGTGCGCCTGGGTTTCCTGGTGGCGGCGGAAAGCGACAAAAAGGCAGCCTTCCCCGTGCGCGTGTACCCCACCCAAGCGGACACCGGCAGCATCCTCACCGCCTACGAAGACGCGCTCCGCAACGGTGCGGCGACGGTGGTGGGCCCCCTCACCCGGGACGGGGTCGGAACCCTCGCGGCGAGCGGCCTGGTGAGCGTGCCCACCCTGGCGCTCAACACCATCGACGCTCCCGGCACCTCCCTGCCCCGGGAACTCTATTTCTTCGGGCTCAACGTGGAGGCCGAGGTACGGCAAGTGGTCCAACTCGCCTTCACGCCGGCGCGTTCCAGGGCTTTCGTGATCAGCGCTGACACGGGTCTCGCCCGGCGCCTGCACGAGGCTTTCGTGCGGGCCTGGCTCGCTGCGGGCGGTTCGGTGGCGGGGGAGTTCTTCCCGCTTTCCGGTGGTCCCGAAGCCTGGGCGGCGTTGCGCCGCCACGCGAGCGCTCCCGACGGTATCGTCTTCCTCGCCCTGGAGCACGACCAAGCCCGGCTGATCCGCCCCTATCTGGATCCGGCCATGCCGGTCTTCGCCACCTCCCTGGTCCACGCCCGCACCAACGACCCGGTGGGCAATTTCGACTTGAACGGCGTACAGTTCGTGGACATGCCCTGGCTGCTCACCCCCGAGCATCCCCTGGTGATGGCCTACCCCCGCCCCAATCCCCCAGTGAGCGCGGACTTGGAGCGGCTCTACGCCTTGGGGATAGACGCCTACCGGCTGTCGCTGGAAATCGCGCGCCTGCCCGAACCCGGCAGCTTGCGCCTGTCCGGGGTATGCGGCGAGCTGCGGCTCAACGAGGAGCGGCAGTTCGAGCGTCTGCTGCTGCCCGCCCGGTTCGACGGCGGCCAGGTGCGGGTGTTGCGGAGGCTGCCGTGACCCCCGATCGGGGCCGGGATGCCGAGCGTCGTGCCGCGCGTTGGCTCGAGGCCCAAGGGCTCGCCCTGGTGGAATCCAATTACCGTTGCCGCTTCGGCGAGATCGACCTCATCATGCGCGAGGGCATGCAGCTCGTCTTTGTGGAGGTGCGCATGCGCGCCCGTCCGGGCTACGGCGGCGCGGCCGCCAGCATCGACCGGCGCAAGCGCGAGAAGCTCGTGCGAGCCGCGCGCCATTACTTGTCGCGCCTCCCGCAAGCGCCGGCTTGCCGTTTCGACGCGGTGCTGATCGACGGCGTAGGAGAGCCCCAGTGGATACGGGCAGCGTTCGACGGCGACTGAAAGCGGCGCGTCCCGACCCGCGGCCCGGTTCCCGGCCGACATTGCCTTCCCTGACGATGACTTTGCTCCCATGGACCTGATCAAGCGCATCAACGGTCACTTCAGCGAAAGCGCCCGGCTCAAGCTGGAGGCGGTGCACGCGCTGGCCACCCCCATTGCCGCCGCCGCCGAGCGCATGGCCCAGTGTCTGGCCCGGGACGGCAAGATCCTCGCGTGCGGCAACGGCGGCTCGGCGGCCGACGCCCAGCATTTTTCCGCGGAGCTGCTCAACCGCTTCGAGATGGAGCGGCCCGCGCTGGCCGCGGTGGCCCTCACCACCGATTCCTCTACCCTCACCTCGATCGCCAACGATTACGCCTTCGTCGAGGTGTTCTCGAAGCAGGTGCGCGCCCTCGGGCGCGCGGGCGACATCCTCCTCGCCATCTCCACCAGCGGCAATTCGCCCAACGTGATCGAGGCCATCAAGGCTGCCCACGCGCGGAACATGGACGTGGTGGCCCTCACCGGGCGCTCCGGGGGCAAGATGGCGGAACTTCTGCGCCCTTCCGACATCCACCTTTGCGTTCCGAGCCAAAGCACGGCCCGCATCCAGGAGGTTCACATCCTGGTGCTGCACTGCCTGTGCGACGCCATCGACTGTCTTTTACTGGGAGTGGAGTGACCCATGCGTAAAAACCTCGCCCTCGTCATCCTGGTCTTGCCCCTGGTCGCGGCCTGCGCGCCGGCGGTAATCGCCACCGGCGCCGGGGTTGCCGCCTACTCGGCCGTGGACCGCCGCACCACCGGGGTTCAGGTGGAAGACCAGGCCATCGAGCTCAAGGCCGCCAACCGCATCAGCCAGAAGCTCGGCAACCGGGTGCACGTGAGCGTGACCAGCTTCAACCGTCACGTCCTGCTCACAGGCGAAGCCCCGACGGAGGAGCTGCGTCAGGAAAGCGAGAACATCGTGCGCGGGGTGGAGAACGTGCGCGCGATCACCAACGAGATCGCCATCGCCAACCCGAGTTCCTTCGCTTCCCGCTCCAACGACACCTACATCACCTCCAAGGTCAAGGCCCGCTTCGTTGACAACGGCGTGTTCAATCCCCTGCATGTCAACGTCACCACCGAGAACGGTGTGGTCTACCTCATGGGGCTGGTCACTCGGAAGGAGGCGGAAAAGGCGGTGGAAATCGCCCGCACCACCGGGGGAGTCCGGAAAGTGGTCAAGGTGTTCGAATACCTGGACTGAGCCGAGCAAGCGCGCCGCAAGCCCGCCATGTCCGCCGTCCCGCTCGGCTTCGAGGCCAAGATCTGCCGGCCGGAGGAACTCCCCGCCCGCGTTGCCGCCCTGCCCCGTCCGCTGGTGTTCACCAACGGGTGCTTCGACCTGTTGCACCGAGGGCACGTCGCCTACCTGGCCGAGGCCAAGTCTCTGGGCGCGAGTCTCCTGGTCGCTTTGAACACGGACGCGTCGGTCCAACGGCTAGGCAAGGGGGGCGATCGCCCCATCAATCCCCTGGAAGACCGCATGGCGGTGATCGCCGCCCTAGGGTGCGTGGACCTGGTGACCTGGTTCGACGAGGACACACCCCTGGCGCTGATCCTGCGGCTCCGCCCGGAGGTCCTGGTGAAAGGAGGCGACTGGCCGGTGGAGGGCATCGTGGGAGGCCGGGAAGTGCTGGGCTGGGGCGGACGAGTCGTCTCCATTCCCTTGCGCTTCCACCGTTCCACCACCGCCATCATCGAGCGCATTCGCGCACAGCGCTGACGGGCCGCGACCCGACCGCGCCCGTCCCGTTGCCCCGAACCGGGCGAGCGAGCCGGTCGAATTTCATGACGAAGGCAGGAGGCGGATCTTCTCCGGATGGAGCTGCTGCTCGAGCAACGCCGACTCGCCCCCGCCACCAGCGGGCCCCAGCGCCAGATAGGCGGCCAGCGCCAGGTTGGCGGCGAGCAGCCACCAGAACAAAGTCCTCATCCGCCGGCTTCCTCCCGGGCGATGCACACCACGCCTTCCAGCACCAGATGCTCCACGACTTCCGCGGGCCGCCGCAGATGGGTGCGGACCAGCTCCCCATCGCCGCCGGCCAGCAGGATCGCTGGCGGCGCTCCCAGGTCCTCTTCGAATCGGGTCGCCACGTATTCCACCGCACCCACCAGGGCAACCAACGCCCCGCTGTAGACCGCGTTGGCCGTCGTCCTAGGATACCAATCGAACCGCCCCGGCCCCCGGTCCAGGGCGGCGGAGCGCTCCGCCAGAACCTGCTGCATCAGGGTGCGTCCCGGGACGATCATCCCACCGCGGAAACGTCCCTCATCGTCCAGCATGTCCACCGTCATCGCGGTGCCGGCGTTCACCACGAGACAAGCAGACTCCC
>FWPU01000064.1_pt1:315000-317229 | contig 317229 bp, 315 predicted proteins | sample 2228361 | NCBI WGS metagenome assembly FWPU01 (sample SAMEA103939777, study PRJEB20133) | metagenome
ACCCGCGCCCTCGGTCGCCTTCGCCAACCAAGCCGCCAGGCAGCGCTTTTTTGCCTCTTCCCGTTTGTTAAAGAACAACCTACCGCCCCTTGCACTGTGGAGCTAACCGGGCTCGAACCGGTGACCTCCTGCTTGCAAAGCAGGCGCTCTCCCCGCTGAGCTATAGCCCCCCGTGGTGGGTCTGGGTGGACTTGAACCACCGACCCCACGCTTATCAAGCGTGTGCTCTAACCGGCTGAGCTACAGACCCGCAAGGCCACTTCTCTCAACCCAACAGCCGATCGGCGTGAGCACGCGCCTCCGCAAGGGGCCGCCTCAGGCGCCCGAAGCGCACGCTCTCCAGAAAGGAGGTGATCCAGCCGCACCTTCCGATACGGCTACCTTGTTACGACTTCACCCCAGTCATGAACCATACCGTGGGGGCCGCCCTCCCTCGCGGGTTAGGCCAGCCACTTCTGGTACAGTCCACTCCCATGGTGTGACGGGCGGTGTGTACAAGACCCGGGAACGTATTCACCGCGACATGCTGATCCGCGATTACTAGCGATTCCGACTTCATGGAGTCGAGTTGCAGACTCCAATCCGGACTACGACGCGCTTTCTGGGATTGGCTCCAGGTCACCCCTTCGCAGCCCTCTGTACGCGCCATTGTATGACGTGTGTAGCCCTACCCATAAGGGCCATGAGGACTTGACGTCATCCCCACCTTCCTCCGGTTTGTCACCGGCAGTCCCATTAGAGTGCCCATCCTAAATGGGGCAACTAATGGCAAGGGTTGCGCTCGTTGCGGGACTTAACCCAACATCTCACGACACGAGCTGACGACAGCCATGCAGCACCTGTGTTGCCGCTCCCTTTCGGGCACTCCCCCGTCTCCAGGGGATTCGGCACATGTCAAGGGTAGGTAAGGTTCTTCGCGTTGCATCGAATTAAACCACATCATCCACCGCTTGTGCGGGTCCCCGTCAATTCCTTTGAGTTTTAACCTTGCGGCCGTACTCCCCAGGCGGTCGACTTCACGCGTTAGCTGCGTTACCGAAGGATTTAACTCCCCCAACAACTAGTCGACATCGTTTAGGGCGTGGACTACCAGGGTATCTAATCCTGTTTGCTCCCCACGCTTTCGTGCCTGAGCGTCAGACGCGGCCCAGGGGGCTGCCTTCGCCATCGGTGTTCCTCCTGATCTCTACGCATTTCACCGCTACACCAGGAATTCCACCCCCCTCTGCCGCACTCTAAGCCCTCCAGTTTCAAGCGCCATTCCCAGGTTAAGCCCGGGGCTTTCACACCTGACTTAAAGAGCCGCCTGCGCACGCTTTACGCCCAGTAATTCCGATTAACGCTCGCACCCTACGTATTACCGCGGCTGCTGGCACGTAGTTAGCCGGTGCTTCTTCTGCCGGTACCGTCATCTACCCCCCTTGTTCAGGGGGGCCATTTCGTCCCGGCCGAAAGCGGTTTACAACCCGAAGGCCTTCTTCCCGCACGCGGCATGGCTGGATCAGGGTTTCCCCCATTGTCCAAAATTCCCCACTGCTGCCTCCCGTAGGAGTCTGGGCCGTGTCTCAGTCCCAGTGTGGCGGGCCGTCCTCTCAGACCCGCTACCGATCGTCGCCTTGGTGGGCCTTTACCCCACCAACTAGCTAATCGGACATCGGCCGCTCCAGCGGCGCGAGGCCTAACCCCTAAATGCACTCAAGCTCTCTTCTACCGCCCCCCCTCGCGGAGCCACCCGCTCGGGCCTCCCTTCGAGCCCTCCAATGCATTTAAGGGTTAGGTCCCCCGCTTTCCCCTCTCGGGCTCATGCGGTATTAGCCCCGATTTCTCGGGGTTATCCCCCACCCCTGGATACGTTCCGATGCATTACTCACCCGTTCGCCACTCGCCACCAGGGGTTGCCCCCCGTGCTGCCGTTCGACTTGCATGTGTAAGGCATGCCGCCAGCGTTCAATCTGAGCCAGGATCAAACTCTCCAGTTCAATTCCGATCCCCCCGAAAGCCCCACCCCCCTCAAGGCGAGAAGGGCAAGCACTCCGGGGCAAGGCTCATTCCACTCAAAGTCCTCGAAAACCTTCCCCCCCCAACGGAGAAGAGAAGACTCCCGTGACAGGACTCCTCGGCATGAGCCCAAGCTTCAGGGTCCTTCACAGCCACGCTTCAACGCGCACCGCCACGACCCCCCTCGCCCGTGCCCACACCGATCGGCTGTTCGATTGTTAAAGAACGATG